>Ga0126308_10001135_pt1 | contig 10250 bp, 12 predicted proteins | sample Plot55_FD_92533 | JGI IMG/M metagenome (GOLD analysis project Ga0126308, IMG submission 92533) | Serpentine soil microbial communities from UC McLaughlin Reserve, CA, USA - Plot55 | ecosystem: Environmental > Terrestrial > Soil > Grasslands | place: USA: UC McLaughlin Reserve, Lake County...
CCCTGTAGCGCCGGCCGCGCCCACCCGCAGCCTCCGAGCGGATCCTGCCCCGGCTCACGTACGCGTACAAAGTCGCCAGGCTCACCCCCAACTCCTCAGCCGCCTCCCGCGCCGTGAGATAACGCGCCTCTCCCACCCCTCACCTCCAGGAAGATCATAGCCCTATCCTCCCACACGTTATCAAATGTTGATATATAAATCAACGTTGATATACGTACGCAAGCTATCTACAATCCTGGTGAAGTACCGGCGGCGTGGCTAGGAGTGGACGATGTTCAAGCGCAACAGATTGGAGGTTCCGCGGCGCGAGTGGGACGGGCTCGTCTCGCGGATCCTCTTGCATGAGGGGACGTGTCGGGTGTGCGTTTGACGGTGACGTGGGTGTACGCGGGGTCGGGGGAAGATGCGTGTCGGCGACGAGGAGCGGCTGTTCGGGGAGGGGGATTTGATCTTCACCCCCCGAAATGGTTCACGGCGTCGATAACATCTCGGAGAAGGCCCTCACCTACGTCTCCGCGGCCACCGTCGATTGGAGAGCGTTCTACGACGAGGGGCCGTTGCGGCCTCGAAACCCATAGAGAAAGAAGGACCCATGAAAAACGATTCTCGACCTATCCTCGCATCCGGTCTTGAGGGTGTGATCTCCGCCGAGACCCGCCTGAGCGCGGTGGATGGTGAGGCCGGCGAGCTCATCATCGCCGGGTTCCCCGTCGAGGAGCTAGCGAGCCGGGCTATCTTCGAGGAGGTCGTCTACCTGCTGTGGCACAATGCCCTGCCCGATACCGCACAACTGGCGGCTTACAGGGAGGAGCTCGGCGTCCTGCGGACGCTGCCTGGCGCGACGCTCGAGCTGTTGCGGGCCGCGGCGGCCGAAAGGGTGCCCGTGATGGACGCGCTGCGCATGGCGGCGGGCACGGTCAGCCTGGGAGGAACAGACGATCCTTACGATCAGGCGCTCGCGCTGGTGGCGCGTCTGCCCGGCATCGTGGCCGCGTACTGGCGGCTGCTGGGGGGGGAGGAGCCTGTGGCGCCCGACCCGCGGTTGGATCATGCAGCCAACTACCTCTACATGCTCACCGGTGAAGAGCCGGGCGCGGAGGAAGTCCGGGCGCTCGAGACGTATCTCAACACTGTAGCTGACCATGGCATGAACGCCTCCACCTTCGCGGCGAGGGTCATCGTCTCGACCCGCTCGGACGTCGTCTCGGCCGTCGTGGGAGCTATCGGGGCGCTCAAGGGCCCGCTGCACGGGGGCGCGCCCGGGCCGGCGCTCGACGTGGTCTTCGAGATCGGGGAGGCGGGCAGGGCCGAGCCCGTGTTGCGGGAGAAGCTCCAGCGCGGCGAGCGACTCATGGGCTTCGGCCACCGCATCTACAAGGTCAGGGACCCAAGGGCGGACGTGCTCGCCACGGCGGCGGAGCGCCTGTACGCCACCGACGGTGACGGGGAACTCTACGGGCTGGCGCTCGAGGTCGAGAAGGCCGCGCTCAAGGCGCTCGCCGAGCACAAGCCGGACCGTAACTTGCAGACCAACGTCGAGTTTTACACGGCGCTGCTGCTGCACGGACTCGGGATGCCCGTGGAGCTCTTCACACCCACCTTCGCGGTAGCGCGGGTCGCGGGCTGGACGGCGCACTGTTTCGAGCAGCAGGCGCTGGACCGCCTGATCCGGCCGCAGTCAGCGTACGTGGGAATGCGGGATAGGCGCTGGGTGCCGCTCGAAATGCGGTAACGGGTTGCTACGGGGTGTCGGAGCCTCCTAAGAACGCCCGGATCTCCTGGTTCACCCGACCGAGCGCCGCCTTCGACGGTACGTGCCGGCATCCCTGGAGGCACTCGGCGTAGGCCAGGTTGGCGAAGATCTCCCGCGCCCGCGCGAGCACGGCCTCGCCGGGGAAGAAAGGATCATCCCCTGCCGCGAAGACCGCCACCGGCCCCCGGAAGCCTCTAAGCTCCTCCTCGGTGGCCATGTGCGGTAGCTGCGCGTCCAGCCTGACGTGCCGGTAGACCGCGCCGAGTTGCCGGGCGAACTCCTCGTCCGGCTCGGTCAGTAGCGGTCTCGCGGCGCGCAGCATACGTTCCCGGGTCGGGTGCAGGCGGTACAGGAGCATGGGGACCATGACCTCGAGCAGCATCCGCCCGGTCGAGCCGGTCGCGATGCCCGAGGGCACGACCAGCGCGGCTCGAGAGACGCCGACGAGCGGCGGGCGTTCGAGCCCCAGGACGTCCAGGACGTCTTCGACCCACCACGCGTGGCCGTCGGCCCGGGGCCTCTCCTGCGCGCTCTTTCCCGGCTGCCCGACGATGTCCGGCGCGCAGAGGCGATTGTCCCGCGCCAGCGGCAGGAACCACCCGAGGCAGGTGGGATTAAGAAAGTTGCCGCCGGGCAGGACCATCACCGGCGTCCTCCGGTCCGACCGCCAGCACGTGGGTTTCGCCGAAGCGCGTGCCCACAGTCAGGTCTGAATATTCGACGCCGAGACGGGCCGCCGCCTCGTCGTAGAGGCGCAGGATCTCGGCTCTTCCTCGTGGGCTTTTGTAGATCGATGCGGACATCGTGGCTGGAAGTCCCGCACCTCGGTGCAACTCCCAAAACACAAAACTGCCTGAGCTTGCGTTCCACGCCGTCCTGGGCGATGACGCTCGAGAGTTGCGCTTCGAGCGGGTGAGAGTATAAACGCATTGTGGCCGATGAGGTATCAGCGAGGTCAGTATGTTCCCGGCGGAATGGCTCCGCTAGTTGCGACCGTGATTCCGTTAGGTTAGACGTTTCTCCAGCATTGCACCGTGGAGGCAGTACCGTCTCCCTAGCCAGGCGACCAGTTTTACAAGCATCGCGTACAATGCGGGCTCGAGCCTCGTCAGCCCAGTAAAAAGGACATCATGCTAACCTCGCTGGCCAAGCACAGTTTCAGCGCCATCCTTCTGGTCGTGATCATCGAGGAGGTGGGCATACCGCTCCCGATCCCGTCCGACTTCCTGGTCATATTCGCCGGCACCACGGCGGACCGTTCGCTGCCACGACTTGTGCTGTTCTATGTGGCTTTGACGATGGCTTCCGGGGTCGGAGCCAGCGGTCTGTATGCCATAGTACGTCGCGGCGGGCGGCCGCTGGTCGAGCACTTTGGTCGATACGTGCACCTTGGGCCAGAACAGCTCGCCCGTGCCGAGGCGTTGCTCTCACGCAGCGGCTGAGACGGCATCGCGGTCGGGCGTGCCACACCGGTACTGCGCTACGCTACGATGATCGCTTGCGGTCTGCTCAAGGTTTCCTATCCGCGCTTTGTCACGGCCACTCTCGTTGGCTCGTCGGTGTACATCGGCGCTTTTCTGGCCCTGGGGGCGATCTTCGGCCCCACGCTCCTAGAGCGTATCCATTTGCCGGCGCTGGCGGTGCGCCTGCTCTGGGTGCTTCCGTTGGCGGTTGGACTACCACTGCTCATGGTATGGGGGAGTTCTCGCTCAGCGCACTCCGCCGATCCGTCCTCCCGGCGCGTTGCGAGCGCGGCGCTATTGGGGTCCGGACGTGCACGCAACGTCCCTGCTGCTGTACATAGGCTTGCTGTTGCTTCTGGTGGGCATCAACGCAGCCTACTACGAGTTCGTGCTGCCGTACCTGGCTCCGGGTGGCGTCTCCCGGCTGTGGCAGGTACTCGGCTTGGCGCTGCTCACCATCGGCGTATTCGGACTGATCTTCGCCTCGACCGCTTACTTGAGGCGTGACGACGCGTTCGACCTCTGGTGGCAAACCGGTGCCCCCACGGTATTGATCAGCATGGCATGCGGGGTGGCGGTCTACGCCCTGACCGCCGTCTACGGCCGTGCACTGGCGATCGTCGTTGCACCCACACTCCGGTGGTGATGGGCCCGCGAGCGTTACTCTTCGGCCGTTTCTCCACCCAACGTCGGGGAAGGGGTATTCTCGGACATCGGCATGCACGATCGTGCATGGACCTGCCGCTCGGCACTGCGGGCACTCAGCTTTCGCGCCCTAGATGCCGAACCGGCGATCACAAGATATCGGATGCTCAATAAACATGCGATCTCATGGATGATGCTAACTCCGGAGTGCCCGCTCCAAGCGCACCTCTGGCACCCCGTGGTCCAGATGGACGCTAAAGTGCAGCATACTTTCCGTCTTTATCGGAACCATTACACACGTTCTCGGGATATCGGGTCAGCACGTCGACGTGGTCGCGGCCGTGATCTACTTCTCGCTACGGACCTTCGCCGTGCTGCCGCCACCCGTATCCTCACGACGCTGGCCCTGATCTGGTTGTACATCGTGGTCGCGGGCGCCCCTCCGTCTGCGATCCGGGCCGGGGTCGTCGCTACGTTCGTGCTCGCCGCCGGGCTCCTCGGACGCCAGGTCTCATCCGTGTGATAGTCAGACTTACGATGCCCCAAGGGTTCGCTTCTCCGCCACGCTGGGCGAGGAGCTGGAGCTCGAGGTGGCGCTGGTCTAGAGGCTTGGCGCTGGCGGGTTGCTCCCCTAACCGGCGAAGTCCACTATCTCCAAAGGTCGCTAAGGAAGGTTCGAACATAGTCCATTTGGGGGATGTGCTCGACCCTGTGGCGCCTGTAAGCTACTTCCGTAACGTTGCAGGGTGCTTGTACCTCGCGCCGTCACATAGGGACAGACGATGGTAAGGGAGAGTGAGCGGCATGCCTGAGATGGCGGCACACGAGGCCACATGGTCTAGCAGGATAAGGATCTTCACCCTCTGGCTTCTTGCTCTGGTGTCTGCCGCCTCGATCGGCGGGCTTCTCGCGGCCAAACCCGCTCTCGCCGATAGCACCGTGACCAACACCAACGACTCGGGGGCGGGTTCGCTGCGGCAGGCGATCCTCGACGCCAACGCGACTGCGGGAGCGGACACCATCAGCTTCAACATCCCTGCCACCGACCCCAACTGCAACGCGAACACCGGTGTGTGTACCATCTCCCCGGCTTCGTTACTGCCGAACGTAACGGAAACGGTGACCATCGACGGATACACCCAGCCCGGAGCCAGCGAGAACACCTTGGCGAAGGGCGACGACGCCGACCTGCGCATCAGACTCGACGGCGTCAACACCGCAGGCATCTCTTTCGGGCTACGCATCACGGCCGGCAACAGCGTGGTGCGGGGGCTGTCGATCACGAGGTTCCCCGGTGAAGGCATCGACATCGTGGGCGCTTCGGCGGACAACAACACCATAGAGGGCAACTTCATAGGTATCACCCCCGGAGGCAAAGACATGGGCAACGGAGCCGGCCTGAACATAAGGAGCGGCTCGTCCGGCAACAGCGTAGGAGGCACCACGCCCGACAAGCGCAACATCATCTCCGGCACCGGCCCGAGCTCCAACCTCAGTAGCACCGGCCTCACCCTCTCTGACACCGGGACGACGAGCAACAAGGTGATGGGCAACTACATCGGCACGACCAAGAGCGGGACGGGTGATCTGGGCAACGCCGGTCGGGGCGTCTTCATCGGCAACGGAGCATCTAACAACGTCATCGGGGATAACGACCCCGGCGACGGTCTGACCAACGCCGCCAACATCATCGCCTTTAACGGTCTATGGGGGGTGGACGTCTCCGGTCAGACCAGCACGGGCAACGCCATCCTTCGCAACTCGATCTTCTCAAACGCCCGCACTGGCATAAACCTCGGCGGTGTCCCTAACGACCCCGGCGACGCGGACACTGGCCCCAACAACCTCCAGAACTACCCCGTTATAACCTCCGCCAAGACCGGACGAAGGGCCACCACCATCAAGGGTACGCTCGAGAGCACCCCACAAGGTAGTTTCACCATATGGTTCTTCAAGAACCCCGAGAGCACTAAGGAAGAAGGCAAGAAGTTCATAGGCTATAAGAACGTCACCGACACCGACGGCGACGGCATCATGCCCTTCACCTTCAAGCCCACAAAGAAGGTGAAGGCGGGGTTGTTCGTGACTGCCCTAGTCACCAACGACGGCGGCGACACCTCGGAGTTCTCGGTGCCCAAGAAGGTGCGGGGGTAGGCGTAGCAGTGGAACTCGTACACGAGATGCAGGGAAGCGGGATAGGGTCGGAGAGCTTCGCACAACCCACGTGCGGGTTTCAGTTCAACATCGAGTGTACGGAGTAACGAAGACATCACGAAGGTTCTCTTCTCCGCCAGGGTGGGTGAGGAGCCGGAGGTCGAGGTGGGGCTGGGCTAACAGTTAGGCGATGGTGGTCTGCTCGCGGGACTGGGCGCAAGGGTTGTTCTCGGAAGAGAGACGTCCGCTGAAGTCTCTCCCATATGTAGGGCATTTGACTCATGCACTTTCCCCTTACCGGAAGTATGCTGCGATCGTTAGACGACAAGGTGAGGCCGCGTAAGAGGGCGCAGGACGGCAACCTGGCCCACTCCTGAACCAGGGGTAGCTCCTCGACCTACAACCTCCTGTCGCCCGGTAGGAACACTTCTCCGCTTCTGTGGCGGGGAGGAAGGAGCTTCGGGCATGTTCACTAGACTCGGCGATACGAGCAAGGCGACTATCTTCGCGGTCCTCGTGCTGCTCCTGGCGCTGGCCGCCGCTCTGTTGATCAGGGTGCTCGGCATTTCGGGGGGCGGCGCTGTCCTGCTGTACATGTCCACTCCAACCCTGGCTGTGCTCGTTATGGTGCTGGTCGTTACGCGGGACGGACACTCCATAGAGGGTTGGAAGGTACTGGGACTCCACAGGCTGGGGCTCAAGGCCTGGTGGATCGCCTTCCTTGCCCCCCTGCTCGTCGGCGTGGTCGCGACAGCCATCGTCTGGGCCACCCCCTTGGCCAAGTTCGTCATGCCCGACGATGCCGTTAGTCAGATACTCAACTTTTTCATAGGCATCGTCATCGCCACGCTAACTTTCTCCCTAGGCGAGGAGCTCGGGTGGCGGGGCTACCTGCTCCCCCAGCTCCTGTCGGTGGGATGGACGCGGGCCTTCGTGCTGGTCGGTCTCATCTGGGCTGCATGGCACATGCCCCTGATCTTCCTCACCCCCCTCTACCATTCCGCGGGGAACAGGTTGATCGTGCTGCCCCTCTTCGTGGCAACCATCGTAGCCGCCAGCTTCTTCTTCGGCTACTTGAGGGTCTGGACGGGTAGCGTGTGGCCGGCCTCCATCGCGCACTCGTCACACAACGCCGCCTGGAGCACCCTTGCGGCGTTCACGGTGACCTCCAACCCTGTGGTGGTCAACGAGTACCTGGTGGGAGACAACGGGATCCTGATCTTGGCCGGCACAGCGATCGCAGCGCTGTGGCTGGGCCGGAAAGTGAGCCGCAGCCTCGGGAGCGGTGGTCCCGCCGTTCCACAGCCGGGCGAGGCGAGCGGCGAAGCCCCAGCGCTCTAGAGAGACGCGGAAGAAGCCAGTCCAACCCAACCGACCCGAACCGGACGGCGTCTTGCATAAGACGCCGTCCCGCGCTTGCGATATCGCTCATTCACCGAGCTTCCGAGAGGGTGGTCGTTCTCGGAAACCCAAGGCGTAGGCCGCACGCACCTCCCCCTGCACCGTACGAACTGAAAACACCCCCAAGGTTCGCTTCTCTGCCAAGGTGGGTGAGGAACCGGAGGTCGAGGTGGCGCTGATCTAGTGGTTAGGCGCCCTGCTGACCGAGGGTAGCCCCGAGCGGTGGGAACTGCTCAAGGTTTTTAAGGATTCTATCTCGTACCGATCCTCGGTGTCTTCGCGACTGACAATGGTATATATTGGGACATTCGGGTTGAGTAGGACCGGCCGAGCTCCGTACGACAGCCAAGGTCGGAAGACAGGTAGGCGAAATGGGAACCTTCGGGGCACGTTTCGGGCCGGACGTAGCGATAGACCTTGGAACGGCGAACTCGCTGGTGTTCGTCAAGGGGCACGGGATCGTGCTCTCTGAGCCTTCCGTCGTGGCGATCAACACCAAGACGGAGAAGGTTGTGGCTGTGGGAGCGGTGGCCAAGAACATGATCGGTCGGACGCCCGCGAACATCGTTGCGACGCAACCCTTGAAGAACGGAGTAATAGCCGACTTCGAGGTCACGGAGAAGATGCTCTCCTACTTCATTAGCGAGGCGCGCTCTAAGCATGGCGTCTCCCGTTACCTCCTCCGTCCCCGGGTCGTGGTGTGCGTGCCTTCGGGCGTGACGGGCGTGGAACTCAAGGCCGTGATGGAAGCGGCCAAGTCGGCGGGCGCGCGCCGAGTCTACACCATCGAGGAGCCTCTGGCGGCGGCGATAGGCGCCGACCTGCCGGTCAGCCAGGCAGAAGGGTCCATGGTAGTCGATGTCGGCGGCGGCACAAGCGAGGTCGCCGTGATCTCCTTGGGCGGCATCGTCACCAAGACATCAGTCAGGGTAGCCGGCAACCACATGGACGACGCCATCGCGGCCTACGTCCAGAAGGTACACCAGATGGCGGTGGGGACCCAGACGGCGGAGCAACTTAAGATAGAGCTCGGCAGCGCCTTCAGACTGGAGGAGGAGGAGTCGGCGGAGATAAGGGGTAGGGATCTCGTGACGGGGCTACCGAAGACAATAGTGATAACCAGCGAGGAGGTCAGGGAGGCCATAAGCGTGCCCGTCGCCACCATCATCGAAGCGGTTCGGGACACCTTGGATCGCACGCCGCCCGAACTGGCCTCGGACATCATAAACCGGGGGATGGTGCTGGCGGGCGGTATAGCTCTCCTGAGAGGCCTAGACGAGCGGCTGCGGCAGGAGACGGGCGTACCGGTGCACGTGGCCGAAGAACCGATGGTGTGCGTAGTCATCGGCAGCGGCCGCTTCTTGGAGGAGATCGAGGTTTACCCCGGCGCCCTCTCCTTCGGCTAGCCGCGAACGGCTTCCTTCGCCCTGCTCACCGAACTGCGTGCAAGATGGGTTCTCTGAAGCTAGGCGACTGAGATCATTGAGGCGGAAGAACTCGGCGCCGTCGTAGCTCATCGAGCGTCCAGTCAGGCGGCGATGAACCTTATCAATCGCTATAGGCTCCACTACATGCTTCCAGGCTTCGATCCAGGGTCAAGGACCGCGCTTGCTTCGGCCAGAAGTACGCCAATCCGGTGGGCTGGTGGCGTGGCGCAACTTCCGGTCGAGGTAGAGGTGTACGCGAGCTTCGGCTCGACGAGTAGCTCAAGCTGACGTGCAGGTCCAGGCAGCTAGATATTGTGGGCCACCGTGGGCTACATGTATCTTCGAAGCCGTGCTACGGAGCGGAGCAGCTCAGAGGAGGTTAACGTTGTGCCGGTCGCTCGTGCGTGCTACGTTGGCAACTGCCGGATCGGAGGAGAGATTGGCTAATGACGGCGCCATCTCGGACACAGCAGTAAGCGCTTTGCTAGTGGCATTCGCGGCCTGTGTCGTGGCGCGTTACCTCGCGGCCCAGGTGTAGAAAGCCCGTAGGGGAGGACGGAGGTTGGAGCGTGTATCCTGAGGTGCACCGAGACGCCATGGCCCTGCTGCGGGCTATGAAGGAGCACCACGACCTGCACGAGCCGGAGGCGCCCCAGTCGGAGGGCACACGACTGGCCCCAGAGCTCGTCGCAGAGAGTGTGGGCTTGGAGCCGGGGACGCTGCTATACGAGAGGGCCATACTGTATCATGTGAGTGAGGGGGCGTTGGTGTGGGAGGAGCGCCTCGGTGCCACGCCGGGGGTAGATTTCTACCTGATCACGCGGCGGGGCCTCGAGATGCTCTTGTGGAATGAATGAGGAGAAGCACGAGGGAGCGAGGGTGCTCTACGAGCTCGAGATGGGCCTCTGGGAGGTTGGGCTCTCGAAGCTCCGCTACGACGAGGAGCATGACCGCTTCCTCTTTTCCGATGGACGCTTTGCCTTCTCTCGCGAGAGGGCCGACTGGAAGCTCCTGCAAGAGCGAGGCTACGTCCCCTAGCGGCCATCAATCGAACTTCGCGCGGTACATGTTCTCCGAAGATTGCCTCGTTTACACGGGGATGCTGCGTCGACGTTGCCACGGGGATATCCTAACCTTTGGTGATAGGGTGACAACCCGCTACTCTACCCGGTAGTGGGAGAAAGGCGGCGACCTCGTGTCCACGTAGTTCGCGTTACCGGCCGCCGACGTGAATGGCAGGACGCCGCTTGGCATCCGGCTCGGCCTCCCTCAACACCTCGTGGGTGACGGGGGCTGTGTCACCCTCCCCGAAGAGGAGGAAGCGAAACAGGTACACGATGGGGTTCCCCTCGGTCCAGCCGAAGTAGCAGTGCGGAGCCTTATCGGTGGTATCGTGCAGGTGGAGCA
>Ga0126308_10001136_pt1 | contig 10246 bp, 6 predicted proteins | sample Plot55_FD_92533 | JGI IMG/M metagenome (GOLD analysis project Ga0126308, IMG submission 92533) | Serpentine soil microbial communities from UC McLaughlin Reserve, CA, USA - Plot55 | ecosystem: Environmental > Terrestrial > Soil > Grasslands | place: USA: UC McLaughlin Reserve, Lake County...
AAGCGTGCGGCGGCGGCGGCGGCCGCCGCGCCGTCGCGTCGCAGCCGGCCGCGGCGGCGCCGGCCGTCGCCCCCGCCGCGAGCGCCTTCGAGTCGGAGATCCGGCAGTTCGAGGCGGCGGACCGCGCCGCGCCGCCGGCGCCGGGCGGCGTCGTGGTCGTCGGCAGCTCGTCGGTCCGCCTCTGGCCGGACCTCGCCGGCGACTTCCCGGGCGTGCCGGTGCTCAACCGCGGCTTCGGGGGCTCCACGCTCCCGGACGTCCTCCAGTTCGCGCCGCGCATCGTCCTGCCGTACCGGCCGCGCCTGGTCGTCCTCTACGCCGGCGACAACGACCTGGCCGCCGGCCGCACCCCGGCGCAGGTCCTCTCCGACTACCGCGCCTTCGTCGCCCTCGTCAGGCGCGAGCTCCCCGCGGCGCGCGTCGCGTTCGTGTCGATCAAGCCGAGCCCGAGCCGCTGGGCGATCGTGGACCAGGTGCGTGCGGCCAACCGGCTCGTCCGGGACGAGGTCGCGCGCGACACGCTCCAGAGCTACGTCGACGTCTTCACCCCCATGCTCGGCGCCGGCGGCCGCCCCCGCCCGGAGCTGTTCGTCGCCGACAGCCTGCACATGACGCCCGCCGGCTACGCCCTCTGGCGCGAGCGACTCGCGCCGGTCCTGCGGTAGGGCGGCAGGGGCCCGTGACTGCCCCTCTGTTGGCTGCATGAACCGCGGAGGCCGCGGTTCATGCCGTGCCTGAATCGTCCCGGGAGAGGGCCGGCCCGGTGTGCCCCGCCGTGGCTCGGCTGCGCTTACTATCGACCGACCCGGGAATCGCTCCAGCGGCGGGCGCCGCGGCGGGCTGCTACGCCACTCGACGTATGCGTCGGGGCCGGTGTCGGGCTACCGTGCGATCATGCTCGCTCTCCGCCAGAATTTCGTGCTGCTCGCGGCGGCCTGCTTCGCCTCCGCCGGATGCTGCCTCGGCGCAGAGGTGACGTCGGCCACTGCCCGGCGCGGGCCGCTCCATCTGAGACCCGACGCCGCACCCGTTACGCTCTCGCGCCCCTACCGGGTTCGCGATCGCGCGACGGAGCTCTGCCTCGAGCTGGACCCGGCGCGCTATGCCCTCGACATCGGCGGGGCGGGGGGCATTCGAGTCCGGCGCCCCGGGGAGCGCCGCGACGCTCGCGAGCGCCCGGGTACGCCGCAGTCTGTTGAATCGACCTGGATCGACGTCGAGGGGTTCGTGGTCACGACCGGCGGGGCGCGCGTCCGACTGCGGGGGCACGGCTACGTGTTCGTGGGCCGGTACCAGTACCTCTGCCTGGGTCTCCCGCGGACGCTGGCGGGCACCGAGGTGGCCGCCATTCACCTCACCAGTTCGGCCCCGCTGGCGGCCCGGGGTGTGGAGTGGAAGGTGATCGTGCGATGACGGCGCGGAGGCCGAGGCCTTACGGCCGGCCGGCCTCCGCGCCGCGTCGTCAGGCGGGGACGGGAGCTCCGCGCCCGCGCGACAGCACCCATGGCGTCGCGGCGTCCTCGGGCGGCGCGACGGGCGGCGCGACGGGCGGCGCGACGGGCGGCTCCTCCCGCGCCAGCCGGAACTGGTCGACCCGCGCCTGCAGGTCCGCGATGTAGCCGTTGAGCTGCTCGATCGACTGCGCGATCGCCTGCGTCCCCGTCGCCGACGACTGCGTCACGCCCGCGATCAGCTCCACGTTCGCGCCGATCTCGGCCGTGCTCGCCGCCTGCGCGTCGCTCGACTCGCGCACCTGGCGGATGCTCGCCAGCGCCTGCTCCGAGTTGCCGATGATCGCGTCCAGCGCGGCGCTCGCCTGGTCCACCAGCCTGCGGTCGGCGTCCACCCGCGCGCTCGCCTCCCGGATCGCGGCCACCGCGCTGTCCACCTCGCGCTGGTTGCCCGAGATCACGCGGCGGATCTCGTCGGTCGCCGTCGCCGTGCTCTCCGCCAGCTTGCGGATCTCCGTCGCCACCACCGCGAACCCGCGCCCCGCCTTGCCCGCGCGCGCCGCCTCGATCGCCGAGTTGAGGGCGAGCAGGTTCGTCTGGTCGGCGATCTGCTCGATCACCCGCACGATCGTCGCGATCTGCGCGCTCGCCTGGCCCAGCCGCTCCACGGTCTGCGACGAGCGGGCGATCGCGCCGACGATCCCCTCCATCCCCGCGAACGTCTCCCGCACGATGCGCGCGCCCGCCTGCGCGTCGGCCCCCGACTTCTGCGCCAGCTCGGCGGCGGCGGCGATGTAGGTCGCGTTCTCGCGCACGCTCCCCGCCATCTGCTCCGCGGCGCCGGCCACCTGCGTCGTCTGCGCCGTCTGCTCCTCGGCGCCGCGCGCCAGCTCCTCGGTGCTGGCGTGGATCTCCTGGCTCGCGGCCACCGTCGCGTCGAGCACCTCGTGCACCTGCCGCACCATCGCGCGGATGTGCTCGACCGTCGTGTTCACGCCCTGCCGCAGCCGCCCGACCACGTCGTCGCTCTCCACCGGCAGCGCCACCGTGAGGTCGCCGTCGGAGAAGCGCTCCATCGCGTGAAGGATCTCCTCCGCGTTCCGCTCGAGGTGCTGCTGCGAGGCCCGGTCGCGCTCCGCGGCCGCGGCCAGGCTCGCGTTCATCTTCTCGAGCTGCTTCCGCCGCCGGCGCTCCGACTGCACCACCCACCACAGGCCCGAGACCGCCAGCAGCGCGGCGAGCGTGCGGAACCACCACGTCGCCCAGAAGGGCGGCGTGATGTCGATCGGCAGCGCGAGCCCGTCCTCGTTCCACACGCCGTCGTTGTTGGCGGCGCGCAGCCGGAAGGTGTAGTGCCCCGGCGCGAGATTGGTGTACGACGCGGTCCGCAGCTGCCCCACCTGGTTCCAGTCGCGGTCGAAGCCCTCGAGCTTGTACGCGTACGCGTTCTTCTCGGGCGCCGTGAAGTCGAGCGCCGCGAACTCCAGCGTGAACACCGACTGCGTGTGGGAGAGCGTCAGCCGCTCCGTCTCGGTGATCGAGCGCGCGAGCGGCGACCCCTCCGCCCCCACGGGCACCGCGCGGTTGAAGAGCTGGAACCCGGTGAGCGCCACCGCGGGCGGGCGGCGGTTGTCGGACATCGCCGCGGGGCGGATGACGTTGAAGCCCTTGGCGCCGCCCACGTACAGCGCGCCGTCGCGGCCCACGAACGCCGAGCCCGGGAGGAACTCGCTCCCCTGCAGCCCGTCGGCGACCGCGTAGTGCTTGAGCGCGCGCGTCGCCGGCGTGAAGCGGCTGACGCCGCGGTCGCTGGTCACCCACAGGTTGCCGGCGCCGTCGGGCGCGATCCCCGCGATGCTGCTGCTCGGGAGCCCGTCGCGCGTCGTGAAGTGCGTGACCGCGTTCGCCGCGCGGTCGAGCCGGTCGAGCCCCGCGCCCGTCGCGATCCAGACGACGCCGGGCTCCGTCTCCACCGCCATCTCGACGATGTTCGAGCTCAGCGCCGCCGCGCCGGGCGTCGCGGCGCCGTAGCGCTGCTGGCGCATCGTGCGCGGGTCGAGGATCACGAGCCCGTTCCCCTCGGTGCTCACCAGCAGCTCGCCGCCCTGCGTCTCGCCGATGTCGCGGATCTGCGTCTCGGCCTGTCCGGCGGCGGCCATCGCGACGCGCGTGAACCGGCCGCGCGCGCGATCGTAGCGCACCAGCCCCTGGCGGAAGCTCCCCGCCCACAGCGTTCCGCCCCGGTCCACGCGGAGCGAGAAGAAGCTCTCGTCGGGGATGTTCGAGCTCTTCGGCGTGAACGCGGTGAAGCGCTCGCTCGCCGGGTCGAAGCGGCTGATCCCACCCGCCCACGTGGCGACCCAGATGCCGCCGTCGCGGTCCACGGCCACGTCGAGCACCGCGTCGGAGTTCAGGTTGCTCGTGCGCGTGCTATAGCGGCGGAAGCGGCCGGTCGCGCGGTCGAAGCGATTGAGCCCGCCGCCGTCGGCGGCCACCCACACGGTGCCGCGCGCATCCTCCGCGAAGTTGAGCACCGAGTTGCCGCCGAGGCTCGCCGGATCGCCGGCCATGGCCCGGTAGCGGCGGATCGCCTCGCTGTTCGGCTTGGAGACGTTGACGCCGCCGTTGAAGGTCCCCACCCACACCGTGCCGCCCGCGTCCTCGAGCACCGACCAGGCCGAGTTGTTGTTCAGCCCCGTCTCGTCGTTCGCGTCCGCGCGGTTGTGATGGAACGTGCCCGCGGCCAGATCGAGGTAGTCCAGCCCGCCGTTCTCGATCGCGACCCAGAGCCCGCGCCCCGAGCGCGTGGGGAAGAGCCCGAAGACTCCGTTCGCCGAGAGGCTGCGCGCGTCGCCCGCCCGGTGCGCGAAGTGGCGCGTCACCGTCCCGACGCGCGGGTCGAGCTGCGCCAGCCCGGCGCCGTAGAGGCCTAACCACAGGTTGCCCGCGGCGTCCTGCGCGATCTCGCGCACGTCCATCCCGGCCAGCCCCGCGTCGCGCCCGAAGGCCCGCACCGCGCCCGTCGCCGGCTCGACCCGGAAGAGTCCCTGCCCCTGCGTGCCGAACCAGAGATGCCCGTCGCGGTCGCGGAAGGCCGCGGACACCGCGGCGGTCGCCAGCGGCGTGCCGCCGCCGGTCGGCGTCACTCGGCCGGTGGCCGCGTCCAGGCGGTAGACGCCGCGCCCGCTCCCGACCCAGACCGTCCCCCGACCGTCGTCGGTGAGGCTCTGCACGCTCTCGCGCGCCCCTTCGGCGCCCACGGCGTAGCTCACGAAGACGTCGCGCGCCGCGTCGTAGCGGCTCACCCCGCCGTCGGTCCCGACCCACAGCGCGCCCGCCGAGTCCACGTGGAGCGCGTTGACGCGGCTGTTGGGGAGCGAGGTCGAGTCGGCGGCGTCGTGCTGGTAGCTGCGGAGCGTGTAGCCGTCGTACCGGTTGAGCCCCCGCACGGTGCCGAACCACATGAAGCCGCGCCGGTCCTGCGCGATCGCCGGCACCCACGACGCGGCGAGTCCGTCGTCAGGCGTGATCGAGCGGAACTGGAGCCGCTGGGCGGCCAGCGGGCGCCCGCCGAGCGCGAGCAGCAGCGCGAGGGAGGCACGGACGGCGTGAGCGGCAGCGCGCCGGGCGGCGCGCGGTGCGGCGAGAGGCATTGACGGTTGGACTGGGTATGGAGAGCGAGCGAGCCGCCTGACGGGCGCCCGGCTGGTGCCAGCTTCGGTCTGTCCCTCCACCCCGCACATCTCCCCCGCGTGTGATGGACGACCGGGCGGCGCCGGGCGTTTCGTGGCTGAGCCCGGTGGGCTCTGCTCGGACCGGGTGCCGGAAACGCCGAACCCGGCGGAATCACGCTGCGATTCGGTAGGGGGTCAGTTTGAGGCAACGGCAACGGCTTTGACAGGATGCACAGGATGCACGGGATGCACGGGATGGTGAACAGGATGCGGGCCCTGGGAGAGCTCGCCTCCCGAGGTACTCATCCTGTTCACCATCCCGTGCATCCTGTGCATCCTGTCAAAGCCGTTGCCGTTGCTGTCACTTCAAAGTGACCCACTGCCTGCGACTCGCCGGGTTCGTTGTCGTCGGACGACCGCCGCCCCTCGTCAGGCGTCAGACGTCGTCGATGAACGTCAGTGCGAGGCTCTTCCGCCCCAGCACCACCTGCTTCAGCGCCAGGTACACGTCCCCGGCCAGCAGCTTCCCGGTCTGGCCGGCCAGGTACTCGATCGTCTGCGCCGGCGTCATCGGGTCGCGGTAGGCGCGCTTGGAGGTGAGCGCGTCGAAGGCGTCGGCGGCGCAGAGCACCCGCCCGCCGATCGAGATCCGGTCCCCCTTCAGGCCGCGCGGGTAGCCGCCGCCGTCCCAGTGCTCGTGGTGGTCGTGCACGTAGGTGAGCGCCTCGCCGATGTGGCGGAGCGGGGCCAGGATCTCCATGCCGATCTTCACGTGGCTCTTCACGTGCTCGAACTCCTCCGGCGTCAGGCGGTCAGGCTTGTTCAGGATCGACTCGCGGATGCCGATCTTCCCCACGTCGTGCAGCCGGCCGGCCAGGCGGATCTGCTCCACCGTGTCGTCGTCGAGCCCCATCTCGTGCGCGATCGACGCCCCCAGGTCGGCCACCCGCGCCGAGTGGCCGCGCAGGTAGACGTCCTTGGCCTCCATCGCGTTCACCAGCGTCTCGGCGATGCTCACGGTGAGCGAGCGCAGCGCGTACTTCTCGCGCTCCAGCTGCTCGGTGCGCAGCGCCACCTCCTCCCGGATCATCTGCTCCACGCGGCGCTGCTCGATCGACAGCTCCCGCTTGTGCAGGGCGCGCGAGACCGCCGCCTCGAGGTCCGGCAGCTCGATCGGCTTCATCAGGTAGTCCATCGCGCCGCGCGAGAGCGCGTCGGTGGCCGTCGGCGCGTCGTTCACCGCCGTCAGCATCATCACGGCCAGCTCGGGGTCGACCGCCAGCGCCCTCGGCACCACGTCCACCCCCGACATCTCCGGCATCCGCACGTCGCAGAGCATCAGCACGAACTTCGTCCCCGCCAGCGCCTCCAGCGCCGCGGGCCCGCTGTCGGCCGTCTGCACCTCGTACCCGCGCGACCGCAGGAACTTGGCGAGCGCCAGCCGGATCGTCTCCTCGTCGTCCACCACCAGCAGGCGCTTGATCGTCCCGGCCGACCCGAACCCCGCGAGCGCGCGGGACGTGCGAGGGGTGGGCGACGAGGGCGTGGAGTTCGACATGTGGTTCCGGGCGGGGGACGCGGGCTGGATCATGACGGCGCTGATGGTGGGCGATTCCGCATTCCGCGTTCCGGTCCTGCCTGACGCGGCTCGCCGCCGCGGTGAGACCGCTCTAATTCGCGACGGGGCAACGGGATGCTGACAGCATGAGACGAGTCGGACGGAGCGGAAGCAACGGAGGGCAAGTGCTGTCCTACTCCGTGAACTCCACCGTCACCGCCTTCGGGATCACGCCCGCCTGGACGCCGCGCTCCAGGAAGAGCCGCACCGCCTGACGCCCGCGCTCGCCGTAGTCGAGCGTCCACTCGTTCACGTACATGCCGACGAAGGTGTCCGCCTTGCCGCGGTCGAGGCCGCGGGCGAAGCGCATCGCGTGGTCGAGCGCCGGCACGCGGTGCTCCAGCCCGTAGGCGATGCTCGCGCGCAGATGGCGGGAGATCTTCCGGACCAGCTCGTCGCCCAGGTCCTTGCGGACGACGTTGCCGCCGAGTGGGAGGGGGAGACCCGTCTCGCCGTACCACCACTCGCCCATGTCGGCCACCAGATGGAGCCCGCGGTCGCCGTAGGTGAGCTGCCCCTCGTGGATCAGCAGCCCCACGTCCACGGCGCCGCCCGCCACCGCGTCCTCGATCTGGTCGAACGGCGTCGGCACCGGGGTGAAGTGCGGCTCGTACAGCCGCAGCGCCAGGTAGGCGCTGGTCAGCGGCCCCGGGATCGCGATCCGCCGCCCGCGGAGCTCTCCGCGCGCCATCGGCTCGCGCGCCACCAGCTTCGGCCCGTACCGGTCCCCCATCGACGCGCCGTGCGGGAGCAGCGCATAACGATCCGCCAGGTACGCGTAGGCGTGGATGGACACCGCGGTCACCTCCAGCTCGCCGCGCAGCGCGCGCTGGTTGAGCGTCTCGATGTCCTGCAGCTCGTGCACGTACGTCAGCCCTTCGGTGTCCACCTTCCCCTCGGCGAGCGCGTAGAACATGAACGCGTCGTCGGAGTCCGGGCTGTGGGCGACGTGGATTGTATGGTTGGTCATCTGAGGTAGGTTCAGGTGCATTGCGAGGTGCGAATTGCGAGTTGCGAGAGGTACTGCCCCGGGATGCCACCGCTTCCCGAGGTCGTTCCTCTCGCAACTCGCAATTCGCACCTCGCAGCCGTTATTGTTTCTTCACCGCCGCGTCGATCTCCGCCCGGTGCTGCACGTACTCGTCGCGGTTGGTGCGCAGCTCGGCGGGCGCGGCCTCGGCGAGGCGGCGCGCCAGGGCCTGGCGGCGGGGCGCGTCGCCCTGGAGCGTGGCGACGTCGGCGGCGAGCATGAGGCCGAGCAGGTGGGTCGGGGCGGCGGCCAGAATGGTGTCGGCCTGCGCGCGCGCGATCGCCAGGTCGCCGGCGACCTGCGCCACCCGGCCGTAATGGTAGCGGCGGTCGGCGTCCAGCGTCTGGAGCTGTGAGAACGCGGTGAGCGCCATCGGCGCGAAGAAGCGGACCTGCGCCGTGTCCCCCTGCTCGGCGGCCGTCATGATCCGGTTGAACAGCCGGTCGGCGCGCTCCTCGGGCGACATGCTGGAGATGTCCGGGGCCGGCCGACCGCCGACGCCGCCCCCGCCGCCTGCCGCGGCACCCATTACCGGAGCCGCCGACGCCTCGGGGGAGGCGGACCCTCCCTGCCGCAGCATCTGCGCGCCCAGCAGGGCCACGACCGCGACCGCCGCCACGCCCCCCACGATCCACGGCAGTCGGCTCTCGGGCGCGCGGGGCCCCGCCGCCACCGCCGCCGCCGCCGCCGCGGCCGCCGGCATCGTGCCCACCGCCGTCCCGCACCGGTGGCAGAACCTGGCCCCCGGGGTGAGCGCGCCCCCGCACCCCGCGCACGATGCGCCCTCGACCGGCGCGCCGCACTCGGTGCAGAAGCGCCCGTCGGGAGGGATGGGAGAGGAGCAGCGCGGACAGCTCTGAGCCGTGGGGGCAGTCGGGGCAGTCATGGGGGCGAGAAGCAGAGGAGGATCGGCCACGGGCAAGCTAAAGGGGAGAGCGGGGAAATACGAAGGACGAAATGCGAGACGGGCCCCGGGCAGCGTGTACACGCTGCCCGGGGCCCGTCTCGCATTTCGTCCTTCGTACTTGCCCTTACTGGCTGTGCCGGCCGCCCGGGGACGAGATCTTCTCGACCGTCCGCTCCACCTTCTTGCCGTCCACGTTGGCGCGGGCGATGTCGGCCTGCGACACGATGCCGCGCAGCGTGCCGCGGTCGTCGACGATCGGGACGCGGCGGACCTTCTCGCTCGACATCAGGTTCATCACCGCGTCGACGTTCTCTTCTTCCTTCACCGCGCGCGGGTTGGCGGTCATCACTTCGCTCACCCGCACCTGGTCGCCGCTCCGCCCTTCGGCGACGACGCGCACGGCGATGTCGCGGTCGGTGAGCATGCCGACGAGCCGCTGCGAGCCCCCCGACTCGACGACCGGGATGACGCCCACGTCCTCGTCCTTCATGAGGCGGGCGGCCTCGCGCACGGCGGCTTCGGGCGTGACCGTGCGCGGGTCCTTCGACATGATGTCCTTGGCTTTCATTGGCATTGGCAGTCCCTCGAAAATTCGTGATACAGGGAAAGCCAACGCGGGCAAGTGGTATGCCGGCTGCCAATTCCGCATTCCACATTGCACATTCCGCGTCCGTGGTTACGCATTAGTCCGGTATGCGGGACCCGGACCCAGTGAATGCGGAATTCGCAATGCGACCTGTGGAATTCACGTTGAGCTCGCCAGCCGACGCGTCCGAAACCCACCCCGACCTCACCGGCGCCACGGTCGACGACGTGCTCGAGCTCGCCCAGTCGCTGGGCGTGCGCTTCCTGCGGCTCCAGTTCACCGACATCCTCGGGATCAACAAGAACGTCGAGATCCCGCCGTCGCAGTTCCGGAAAGCGCTCGAGGGGGACATCCTCTTCGACGGGTCGTCGATCGAGGGGTTCGTGCGGGTGGAGGAGAGCGACATGCTGCTCCGCCCCGACCTCTCGACCTTCCGCGTCTTCCCGTGGGGGGACCCGCAGAGCCGGATCGCGCGGATCATCTGCGACATCTACACGCCGGACGGCGAGCCCTTCGCCGGGGACCCGCGCGGGTGCCTCAAGCGGCAGATCGCGCGCGGGGCGAAGATGGGCTTCGTGATGAACGCGGGGATGGAGGCCGAGTTCTTCATGTTCAAGCCCGGCGCCGACGGCCGCCCGACGACGGTGACGCACGACGTCGGCGGCTACTTCGACCTGGCGCCGGCGGACCTGGGCGAGGACGCGCGGCGGGCGATCGTGACGACGCTCGAGCAGATGGGGTTCGAGGTCGAGGCGGCGCACCACGAGGTCGCGCACGGGCAGCACGAGATCGATTTTCGCTACGCGGACGCGCTCAAGACCGCGGACAACATCGCCACGTTTCGGTTCGTGGTGAAGCACGTCGCGCGACAGTTCGGGCTCGTCGCGTCGTTCATGCCGAAGCCGATCTTCGGGCAGAATGGGAGCGGCATGCACACGCACCAGTCGCTCTTTCGCGGCGACGAGAATGCGTTCTGGGAC
>Ga0126308_10001137_pt1 | contig 10237 bp, 7 predicted proteins | sample Plot55_FD_92533 | JGI IMG/M metagenome (GOLD analysis project Ga0126308, IMG submission 92533) | Serpentine soil microbial communities from UC McLaughlin Reserve, CA, USA - Plot55 | ecosystem: Environmental > Terrestrial > Soil > Grasslands | place: USA: UC McLaughlin Reserve, Lake County...
ACGATCGGCGCGTCCAGCGTGCCCGCGTAAAGCCGCAGGGGATCGTCGAACAGCGTGTACATCAGAAAGAGCGTCGTGGCCCCCCGGGCCGTGCCCACGAGGTCCACCACGGTCCGCATGCTTTCGCTGCCGACTTCGGGAACCACGAGGTCCGGGCGAAGGCGGTCAAACAGCCTGCGTGTGGCGACGAACTGCTGAACGGTCCGCTCGGCGCAACGCTCCGCCGAATCTCCGCGGCGGTATGGGGGGTCGGTTCGATAGACGTCGGCGAGGCTCGCGAGCCGATGCTCGCCGACGATTTCCGCCTCCAGGTCATGCCACGGCGCCGGGAGCTCCTTCTCCATCAGGTCGGGCAGGCAGTAGGCATCGAATCCCCGTCGGCGGAGCACCTTGGCCGCCCGACGGGAATAGGTGACGTGAGAGACCTCGTGGCCGCGCGCGCCGAGTGCCCGGCCGACCCGCCCGTAGAAATCGCACTCCCTGTGCTGGAGCGTCGCGAAGACGAACTTCATCGCGCCGAGGATTCCAGCAGGACGGCCCCGGCAAGGGCTCCCACGAGGTGGATCCCGGCGCCCAGCGCGATCGTCTCCGTTGCGCCGAGCCCGGCGACGACGGCACCTGACACGGCGGCCCCGGCGGCGAAGCTCCCGTTTTTGACGCTCGCCGCGGTGGTGAAAACCTGGCCCAAAAAGCGCGCAGGCGTGAACCTGCGTCGAACGTCGAATGTCGCCGCGAGACTGGGGCCGTAGAGCGCACCCGCAGCCGCCAGGAGCACGACAGCGATCACCGAGACGGCGACCAGGGCAACCGGCGCCAAGACGACCCCCGCCAGCGCCGCACCCGCGACGACGACCCACTGACTCGGCCACCGCGCTGTCCGCGATGTCAAGCCAAGCGCGCCCACGGCCGATCCCGCGGCGAAGGCTGCCCAGAGCACCCCGGCGAACGACTGGCCATGTCCCAGCTCGTGCATGGCGTACAGCGGGAAGGCAACCGTGAACAGTCCCCTGCCCGCCATCACAATCGAGCCGGTGACGGTAACGCCCGCAAGCGGACCCCTGCTCGCAAAGTGACGGAAGCCGGCGGCGACCGTGGCGCCGATCGGCTCGCTGGCCCACGCCGCGCCCGCTCGCCCGAGTGGGGCGCCCGACGCTCCGGTGGTGACGACCACCGCCATCGCCTTCAGCACCGACTGCGTCGCGACGGCAAAGGCGGCGCCGGCAACTCCGGCGAGCAGCGCCGCGAGCATCGGGCCGGCCACCGACGCCGTACCGAAGCTCGCCGCCTCGAATGAAGTGGCACGCGGCAGGTATTCCTCGTCCGAGAGTCCGGTGAGAACGCCGGTCATGCCGCCCGTCGAAAGCGGCTGCAGCGCGCCGGTCACGGCGGCCAGGAGGATCGTCAACGCTGCGGGTACGTGGCCAACAGCCACCGCGAGCGTGCCCAGACCTGCTGCCCCGATCACCTGCTCCGCGGCGATCACCCTCAGGGGTCGCCGCGCCCGGTCGAGCCAGGCGCCGAGCACCGGGCCAGTGATCACGCCCGGGAGCGCGAGTGCTCCGGCGGTCACGCCGGCGATCGCGACACCCTCGCCCCGCGCGAGCACCAGCAGGACGACCGCGACCGGGGTCATCTCGTTTGCGGTGCGGCCGATCAGGCCGGCGGCGAACAGACGGCGAGGGGGACCATCAGCGCCGGGGCCGCGGGACGGGGTCGGTTCAGTGGTCAAGCATCAAGAGCTCGCTGAAGCGAGCGGGGCCCGGGAGCCGCTCGAGCGCGAGCCATGGACCGCACCGTTCGAGCTCGTCCAGTGCGTAGTTTCCCGACGCCACGGCCACCGTGCGCGCGCCGATTGCCTGGCCGCATCGGATGTCGGCTGGTGTGTCGCCGATCACGAACAGAGATTTCAGATCCACCTCTTCTCCCGCGTGCTCGGCGGCCACGCCAAGCGCCCTCCGCGCGATGCCCGGGCGGTCGTCGCCGTCCACGCAGAACGCGCCGCCGGGGAAGTAGCCCGCGAGACCGTAATGCTCGAGCTTGGCTCGAGCGCCGGCCGGAGTGTTGCCGGTCAAGAGGAGCGAGATCACGTCGTCGCGGGCCAGTAGTGCGTCCAGGATCTCCACCACGCCGGGCAGTGGACCGCCTTGGCGCAGACCGAGATGGGCGGGCAGATGGCGCTCGTAGGAGCGAAGCAGCGCGCTCGCCAGCTCAGGTGTCGGCTCGCCGTCGCACTCGCGAATGGCGAGCTCCGCAACCTCGTGGTCGGTCAACCCCGACGTCTTGAGCGCGGAGAAGTGGGGTGACGTGCCGCAGACCTCCTGCGCCGCCTTCTCCAGCGCGAGGAGCCCGGCGCGCTTGGTCGTCAGAAGCGTGCCGTCGATGTCCCAGAACAGGACGCGCGGGGTCATGCCCTGGAGGGAAGCCCCGCCCGGACGCCGGCAGCGATGGAGGCAGCGTCCAGGCCGTGGGCGTGAAGCACCGCGTCATTCTCGCCGCAGAGCGGCACGGACTCGACCCCCCGGCGAACCACCCGCGCCAGAGATCCGACATCGGCCAGCGCCCGCAGCACGGCATCGCCCTGACCGCCGTCGACGTAGTGGTTGTCGAGGCAGACGACGGGACGATCAGCCACGACCTCGGCGAGCCACTCGCCGTCGATTCCACGAAGCCAGGGCAGTGCCACAACGGAGTACTCGATTCCCTCGCCGGCGAGCATGTCGGCGGCGGCCCATGCCTGCGAGAGCATCACCGGCCCTGCCGCGATCAGGGTGCCGTCCTCGCCGCTGCGGACGACCTCTCCGCGACCGGTCAGCAGTTCGCCGGGCTCGTAATCGAAGCCCAGTTCCCACGGCACCGAGACGAGTCGGATGTAGACGGGTCCGCGTGCCTGGCGCGCCGCCCACTCGACGGCCTGGCGCACCTGCGCCTCGCAGCACGGCTCGACGAGCGCCATGTCCGGCATCGCACCCATCGCCGAGATGTCCCGGACCGACTGATGCGAATGGCCCGGTCCGGCGGGGACCAGGCCGACGAGCGAGCCCACATAGACCACCTTGGTTCCTTCGGTGGCGTTGTTGTAGATCTGCTCGTTCGGCCGGGTCGTCAAAAAACAGGCGAAGGAGTGCACGAACGGCAGAAACCCCGAAAGCGCCATCGTCCCGGCCTGCGAGACCATGTCCTGCTCCGCGATCCCGCATTCGAAGAAGCGCTCCGGATGCCGGTCGCGAAACGGAATCAGCCCCGTATCGAGCACCAGGTCCGCGTCGAGTGCCACGACCCGCGGATCGCTGTCGCCGAGGTCCGCCAACGCATCGGAGTAGGCGCCGATGAGCTTCTCCGGCGCATCCGGCGCGGCGCTACGGGCGGGCTCGGAGCCATCGGCCAACTCGACCGGGGCTGCGCCCAGCGCCTCGAGTCGCTGGTCGAGGCGAGCCTTGATCTCCGCCGTCGCGCGCTCGTACTCGTCGACGCTCGGCGCGCCGGAGTGAAAGCCGTAGAGCGACGTCGGGTCGATCGGCAGGTCGTGGGGCTCCATGAACGACACGCCCGCGCCTTTGCGCGTGTCAGCCACGATCAACCGCGGGCCGTCGGGCGAGCGCTCCCGAAGCCTGGACAGAGTGCGAGCGAATTCTCCGATGTCGTTTCCGTCGCACCGCGCCACCGCCCAGTCAAAGGCGGCGGCCTTGGCTTCGACATCACCGAGGTCGGAGACCTCCGAAACCCACGTGTCGGACTGGATCTTGTTGTGATCGACGATCGCCGTGATCCGCCCGAGTCGCCGGTTCGCCGCCGAGCCAAGCGACTCCCAGAATTGGCCCTCCTGCAGCTCGCCGTCGCCGGTGAGGACGTAGATGTCCGATTCCCGAGCGACGAGGCGATCGGCCAGCGCAAACCCCTTGGCCTTCGAGATGCCCATCCCGAGCGAGCCCGTATTGGTGACGACCTCCGGCGTCGCCGCGAGGTCGGGGTGGCCCGGGAGGCCCGGGAGACGCCGCAGCCGGTGGATCAGGTCGAAGTCGAGCCGGCCGGTGCCGAGCAGCACTGCGTAGAGCCCGGGCGCGTCGTGGCCCTTGGAGGAGAAGTAGCGATCGTCATCGCCGAGAAGCTCGAGGTGAAGCCACGAGAGGATGTCGATGCAGGAGAAGCTTGTGCCGACGTGGCCGGAGCCGGCGCGGGCGATCATGTAGAGCGCATTCAAGCGCGAGGCGTCGGCGAAGGCCTCGGCTCGCGCGACCGGATCGGCGTCAAGGCCGCGCAGTCGCACGAGTTCCTCGTACGGGACGTAGCGCAGGCTCACCGGGCGCTCACCTCCACGGGCGGCAGCACGGCGGAACCACTCGCCAGCATCTCCTCTGCCCTCTCCCAATCGTCCGGATAGTCGATCGAAAATCCCTCTGCGCCTTCGGCCATGAACGGCGCGACGTGCCGCCCCGCGATGCTGCCGTCGCCCGTGAGCGCGCGCATCCACGCGATCTCGAGGCTCGAATCCTGAACGTACACACTGGGCAGGGACTGGTACTGGCGCGAGTGGTACGGGACGCCGTCGGGCTGGTCGAGGAGCGGGCGCATGAGGTCGCCGTCGATGACCCACATCTTTCCGGGATGCTCGTGGCACAGGCGCACCGCGCGAACCGAATCCGCGCGATCTCCCAGGTCAACGAGCTGATCGAACGCGCGGCGAATGACTTCAGGACCGCGAAACGGGCTGGTCGGCCGCAGGATGGAAAAGATGTCGAAATCGCGCCCGTCGTCGGCCAGGATTGCGATCGTGTGGCGGACCCAGTCGATGTCGGGCGAGGTGGCAGTAGCCATCTCGGGCGGCCGCAGCCCCGGCACCTCCGCCCCGTACCGCTCGGCGACGGCGGCGATGTCGGGGGAATCCGTCGAGACCAGGATCGCGTTGAACACACCCGACTGGCGGGCGGCCGCGATGGAGTATGCGATGAGTGGGTGACCCGCCAGCTCCCGCACGTTCTTGCCGGGCACCCGCTCGGAGCCTGCCCGCGCGGGGATCAACGCGACCGCCGACGGCATGACTAGGCCAGGCCGGGCTCGTGTCTGACGTAGACCGTCTTCAGGTCCGAATACACGTCAAGGGCTTCAGTGCCCGGCTCCCGCCAGCCGTTGCCCGATTGACCGAGACCGCCAAATGGCATGTGCGGCTCCGATCCGTAGGTTGGGCCGTTGATCGACCCCACTCCGCTGCGCACGCGGACGAGGAACTCCTGCACGCGGTGGATCGAGTTGGTCCAGATGGCGGCGGTCAGGCCGTACTCGGTGGCATTGGCCGACTCGATCGCCTCGTCGAACCCACCGACGCGCTCGAGCGTCGCGATTGGCCCGAAGAGCTCGGAGCAGGCGACGTCGGACTCGGGCGGAGCGTTCTCAACCACAGTGGGAGCCATGTAGTAGCCGCCGTCGTATCCCTCGCCGGTCAACCTTTCGCCGCCAGCGGTCACGGTCGCGCCAGCCTCGCGGGCGCGTTCAACGGCGGCGAGCATGTTCCCCAGCTGGCGCTCGTTGATCACGGGACCGAGGTCATCGTCATCGGTGGGACCGACGCGCTGGGCAGCGGCCCGGTCCAGCAAGAGCTCGCGGAACCGGTCGTACACGGAGTCAAAGACGATGATCCGGCTGCCGGCAGCGCAGCGCTGCCCCGCGTTCGAAAAAGCCGATAGGACGGCCGCCTCGGCGGCGCCCTCGAGCTCGGCGTCGTCGCAGACAATCAGCGGGTTCTTCCCGCCGAGCTCCAGGCAGACCTTGGCCATGCGCTTACCGGCGACGCTCGCGATCACCCGCCCCACCGCCGCCGAGCCGGTAAAGCTCACGATGTCGACGTCCCGGTGCTCGACCAGCGGCTGCCCCGCCTCCGCGCCGTAGCCCTGGACGACGTTCAAGATCCCGTCGGGCAACTCTGCCTCCGCGGCGAGCCGGCTGAACGCGAGCGCAGTCTCCGGCGTGTCCTCCGCGGCCTTGAGAACGGCTCCATTGCCGCAAATGAGGGCCGGGAACACCTTCCACGCGACGTTGGCGATGGGCGTGTTGGCGGCAATGATGAGCCCCGCTACACCCAGCGGCTGGCGAATCGTCATCGCCTGCCGGTTCGGAATCGCGCTCGTCGTGGTGCGACCGTAGTAGCGGCGGCCTTCGCCCGCCATGAAGTAGCCGAGCTCCACGGCAGCGCCGACCTCCCCCCGCGCGTCGGCAGGCGACTTGCCGGTCTCGGCGGCGACGATAGCCGCGATCTCCTCCACATCCCGCTCCATCAGCTGGGCGATCCGCCGCAGGACCACTCCGCGATCGACCACCGTGCGCCGCGCCCACGCCGGCTGCGCAGAGCGGGCTGCGGCCACGGCCGCATCGATGTCGCCGCCATCGGATCTGGCAACGGACGAGATGACGTCGCCGGTCACCGGCGAGCGCTTCTCGAACGTGCCCCCGCCGCGAGCTTCGCGCTCCTTCCCGTCGATCAGGTTGCCCACGAACCGCGTAGCGGTCGCCGATTCGGTCACTGCCCCCGCGTTCACTGGCCCTGATCGTATAAGGCTCGACGCTCTAGTCCTGGGCTCGGCATCACCACCCGATCCGCCGTTTGAGCTGGAAGGAGACCTGGAAACGCACGCAGCCCGAAGGGTCACTTTGCTCGGCTGAGTCTGAGTTAGGGTAGACAGGAATGGGTTTGCGGGGTCGCTTTGGGGCTGGATGCCTTGGCAGGGCGGTCGCCGCTGCGATGCTCGCCGTCGGCCTGACCGGCAGCGCGAGCGCAAGCGACGGACCGGCCACGCTCAAGACGACGAGCGATGCCGATGCGCTCGCGAACGGAGTGAAGGTCGCCGTCGGCTCGCCGAAGAGCGATCTCGAGCTAGTCGTCAAGTCCAGCCGCAATGGCCCGCGCCTCACGCAGAACCGCGCGTCGGGGGGTCGAGGCCAGGTATCGCTGCCGCTATCGAAGACCGGGAAAGAGGTGCTGGCGGCATGTGGCGCAAGGCAGCTGACGGTGTACGCCGTGTCCGCGCGTGGGCGGCTCGTCGCCTCGGATACGGCCCGAATGGACCGCACCGTGCCCCAGTGCGGCGCGCTCGCGAAGGCGAACCGCTGCGAGACGATCGCGGCGCCCGGCTCCAACTGCCTGTTCCCCTGGCCGAGCAACCACTTCACCGTCCGCAAGCGAAGCAGCGCCACCGGCCGGGAGGTGAACCTCGACGCCGAGTCGATGCCGACCAACCGGCACGACGTCCACGTCGATCCGACCGAGCTCGACCGAAGCGACGGGTTCAGCCCGGGGGTGAGCGTCGTCACGCACGTCCCGGGGCTGGACACGCCGGAGGCGTTCGATCAGACGGGCGCGGCGCCGCTGACCGACATGGAGCAGGCCTTCCGGAAGCACCAGCCGATCGTCCTCATCGACGCCAAGACCGGGAAGCGCAAGCTGATCTGGTCGGAGCTCGACGCCAACGCCACGAGCCCGGAGAACACCGATCTCATCATCCGGGTTGGCAAGAACCTGAAGGAGGGCCACCGCTACATCGTCGCGATGCGTCGCCTGCGGGACGCCAGCGGCGACGTCATTCCGGCACCGCCGGGCTTCGCGATCTACCGCGATCGCCTGAAGACCGACGAGCCCGCGATCGAGAAGCGCCGCCATCACTTCGAACGGATCTTCAAGACGCTGCGGAAGAAGGCCGGCATCCACCGCGGCAATCTCTACGACGCCTGGGACTTCACCGTCGCCAGCACCCACAACATCGCCGGGCGCATGCTCCACATCCGCAACGACGGGCTCGCCCAGCTCGGCGACGACACGCCCGGGGACGGGGTCGAGCAGGGACACGCGCCCGCCTTCACGATCACCGACGTCGAGACCGTCAACGAGCCGAACCCGCGGCCCGGTCACGAGGACCTGAAGGAGACCGACCCCGAGCACGCTGTCCAGAACGTGCGCGAGGTCACCGGGACCTTCGAGGTCCCGTGCTACCTCGACCAGCCCGGCTGCCCGTCGGGCTCGCGCTTCAACCTCGGCCCGAACGGCCTGCCGCGGCAGATGCCGGGCAACACCTACACGGCGAACTTCACCTGCAACATCCCGCGCTCGGCCGTGCACCAGACGAGCCCGCGCTCGGGCGACTTCGAGGTCGTCCGCAAGGACCGCACGTCGATGTACGGGCACGGGCTCTTCGGCGACGCGGGCGAGGTGCACACCGAGAACGTGCGCCTCCTGGGCGACGACCACAACGTGATCACCTGCGCCACCGACTTCATCGGGATGGCCGAGGAGGACGTCGGGCCGGAGGCGGTTCCCGCGCTCCTCGACATCTCGAACTTCCCCCCGCTTCCCGATCGCCTGCAGCAGGGGTTCCTCGACTTCGTCTATCTCGGGCGGCTGATGAGCCTGTCCGACGGCTTCGCGTCCAGTGCCGCGTTCCGGTTCGGCGGCGAGACCCCGATCGACCTGAAGAAGGGCGTCTTCTACTACGGCAACAGCCAGGGCGGCATCGCGGGCGGCGCGCTGACCGCGATCGAGCCCGACATCACGCGCACGGTGCTCTACGTGCCGGGCATGAACTACTCGACGCTGCTGACCCGAAGCGTCGACTTCGAGGACTACGCGACGATCCTCTATCCGTCATATCCGGACGAGAGCGAGCGGCCGCTCCTCATCTCGATGATCCAGATGATGTGGGACCGCGGGGAGCCGAACGGATATGCCAACCACATGACCGATGACCCGCTTGCGCGCACGCCCGCGCACAAGGTCCTGATCGAGATGGCCTACGCGGACCACCAGGTCTCCAACGTCGCGACGGAGGTCGAGGCGCGGACGATCGGCGCGCCGCTTCGCCGGCCCACCGTCGATCGATTCCGCATCCCCGACCGCTTCGTGGACTTCTTCCCGCGGCTGCCGGAATTGGGGCCGCTGATGGCGCACGGCAAGGCGCGTCCCGCGTCGCACGGCAACGGGTTCTTCGTGTGGGACATCGGGCCGAAGCGCCCGGACGGCTCGGGCGGCGTCCTGGGCACCGACCCGGCGCCGATCACGAACACCGCGCCCAACGACTCCTACGGCGTCGACCCCCACGACACGGTGATCGACACCTCGCCCGCCGTCCGCAAGCAGATCGCGGCGTTCATCAAGCCGCACGGGAGGATCCTCCCCGTCTGTGATGCCCACCCGTGCTACGCGGCCGGGTGGCACGGGCCCTAGTACCGCATCCCGGCCCGATGCACCCTCCCACGGGGAATCGGCGTAGTCTGGTCGTAGACCGACGCTCCCTCGGTGGCGTTTAGAAGCGAGTCCGTTCGAGTAGCCGGCCTGAACTTCAATGTGGAGCGGACCGTCGTCCATCGGGACCCCGGGACGGGCCACACAGGAGGCACACATATGTCGGACTTCACTTCGCCGAGCCGAACCAACGGTCATCCGGCGATGACGCATCGATTGCGGGTCGATCCGTCCCGGAGCATGAAGGCCGTAACGGCCGAGGTCTCCGGGCTGCTGGATGGCATGGAGGAGGATCAACGTCGCAGCAGTGCTCTATTGGCGAGCGAGCTGATCGCGCAGGTGGTCCATCCGTCGCCAGTCTGGAACGACCAGCCAATCGGGCTCACCATCCAGGTGCGAAGGGACGGTGTTCGCCTGGAGGCGGCCGGGCCCGTCGCGCCAACGATCGAACCCACTGCCATTCACGACGTGGTCGCCGACGACCCGCTCGCCGATTGGGGCGCATTCGTCATCGACAGGCTGGCCGACCGCTGGGGCCTCGGCGGAGGGTCACAGCGCACCATCTGGGCCGAGATCGCTACGGCGGCGTAGATAAACCACACCGACGGCTAACGCTCAGCGCCATTAACGGGGCTAGAGCCCCAGCGTCTTGGCGATGATGTTGCGCTGGATCTCCGACGTGCCGCCGTAGATCGTCGAGACCAGCGTCTGGCGGACGAGGCGCTCCATGTCGTACTCGGAGCTGTAGCCGTAGCCGCCCATCATCTGCATCCCCTCGAGCGCGGCCTTCTGCGCGGTTTCGGTGACGAGGAGCTTCACCATCGACGCCTCCTGCGGCAGCATGCGGTCGGGGTCCTCGTCCACCTTCGACGCGACCCAGTGCGTCATCAGGCGTGCGGCCTGAAGCTCGGTGGCGAGGTCGGCGAGCCGGTGCTGTAGCGCCTGGAACGACCCGATCGGGCGGCCGAACTGGCGGCGCTCCTTGACATAGGCGAGTGCGTCGTCGAAGGCGCGCTG
>Ga0126308_10001138_pt1 | contig 10232 bp, 10 predicted proteins | sample Plot55_FD_92533 | JGI IMG/M metagenome (GOLD analysis project Ga0126308, IMG submission 92533) | Serpentine soil microbial communities from UC McLaughlin Reserve, CA, USA - Plot55 | ecosystem: Environmental > Terrestrial > Soil > Grasslands | place: USA: UC McLaughlin Reserve, Lake County...
CCAGCTGAGGCGGTTCATGCGCTTTTAGAGAGAGCAAGCCACCGCTGGAACTCCGCCGGTGTCCGGACGTCATGCTCGAGCACAGCTTGGTAGATGTCCACGCCACTGATCGAGCCGGGATACCCGTCCCGCCGGCACCACACATCCTTGATCCAGAGGATGGCCTCCCGCTGTTCGGCGGTCAGCGAATCGCGGAGGTTCCGATGCCAAGCTGTCACATTCTCGTGAGCGTCGTGCAACCAGAATGTTAGGTCTAGGCGCCACGACTCCCCTGACCGGAAGTAGGTCACGGCGACGTGAAACCGCTCATCGCGCGACTGCCCGGTCGGGCTCCGGTTCCCGCGCTCGTCTACGTACTCGAAGCCGACGATGCCAGGCAGGACAACCAGGCGCGTCAAACCCGCCAAGACGTCCGTCGGCGACAACTCAGGGCCACCGAGGAACATGATGTCCAGCTCGCGCCACACCATCAGTCCCGAAACGAAACTGCCGGTCAGGTACGCAGGCCCGAAGCTAGCCAATCGTCTGCTCAGATCGAGTTCTGCCATCACCGCAGCCGCTTCGTCTTGGAGGGCGCGCTGTTGCCGGAGCAGGATCTCACTCCGATTGTCGAACGGCTCTAAGCCGTCATGATCGGCTTGGCGACCAGTCACCCTTTCCATGCAACGCTGTGCCGACAGCCGCCGCAAGTGTCCCGGCCGGTGGATCCCCCAGCTCGAGTTCTGTGGCGCACCTTCGCCAATTCGGTGGTCGCCGTATCTGGCGTGGGCTTCGCACTAAGCCGCTCACCAACCTGTCTTGAGGTGCCGCACATTGACATTGGCGCTGGAGCATGCTGAGTGCCGCTCGGCAGAACGGCCGCACTTGGAGTGGGACGCAACCCTACGTAGGGCGTGTGCGGTGCCCGACCGCGAGGTAGTCGATCGGGCACCGCACACGCTAGAGGCTGCTGAAGGTCAGGCGGTCTTGATGGCGGAAACCTCGAACTCGAGAGTGATCTTGTCGCTCACCAGGACTCCACCGGTCTCCAGGGCGGCGTTCCAGGTGATGCCGTAGTCCTTTCGGTTGATGACCGCGGAACCCTCGAACCCGACCCGGAGATTGCCGAACGGATCGGTGGCGGCGCCCTCGAACTCGAACGGGATGGTCACTGAATTGGTGACGCCCCTGATGGTCAGGTCACCGGTGACCTCCAGGGTGGTCGGACTGGCCTGGCGGACGCTGGTGGCGACGAAGGTGATCTGCGGGTACTCCTCCATCGCGAGGAAGTCGTTGCTGCGCAGGTGGGCATCGCGCTGCTCGTTGCGGGTGTCGATGCTAGCCGCCTGGATGGTCAGCTGGCCGGTCGACCTGCTCAAGTCGGTGCCGTCCACGACCGCGCTGCCCTCGAACTCGTTGAACGCGCCGCGGACCTTGGTGACCATCGCGTGCCGGGCGACGAACCCGAGACGCGTGTGGGCCGGGTCGATGACGTAGGTGCCGGACAGGTCGGACAAGGTGGCGGGGATGGCGCTGGTAGTCATGCTGTGCTCCTAGGGTCTTTGGATTCACGCCTAGTTAGTGACGTGTCACTTACATTAAGGTTAACTTATGTGACATGTCAACTATTCCAGCGTAGTATCAGTGGCATGGGCTCTGACGTCCAGTGGCTGACCGCCCAGGAGCAACGCGTATGGCGGCGATGGCTGACACTGAACGCGCGGCTGTCCGCAGCGCTACATAAAGAGCTACAAGACGACGCCGGCCTGTCAATGCCTGACTTCGAGGTGCTGGTCCACCTCACCGATAGCCCCGAGGGCCGGATACGGGTTACCGATTTGGCCCGGCTCCTGCAGTGGGAGCGCAGCCGAGTCTCCCACCACGTCATTCGAATGGAGCGGCGGCGCCTCGTGCAGCGCGTGGAGTGTGCCGAGGACGGCCGCGGCGCGTTCATTGTCATCACACCGCAGGGTCGCGCTGCCATTGAACAGGCAGCGCCGGGCCATGTGAAGGCTGTTCGGCGCCTCGTCTTCGACGCATTGAGCCCCGAGGATCTCGATGCCTTCGCAACCATCATCGAGAAGGCGCTGACCCAACTGGACAACCAGCCAGCGGGTCTTACGGCATGAGCCTAAGGCAGCGTGAATTCATAGGGTGGCCGGTTGTGGCGCCGGGTGTTGAGCTGGTGGCGGTCAGCCGCTGCGCAGCCCTGCCGCTGGAGCCAGGACTCGACCTCGGCCCGGTGGTGGGTGAGCTCTGCACCACGGACGGCCAAACCGTCGGCAATCGGCGCGCCCGGGGCAAGCGGCGGCATAGTCGCGTTGAACGCTGCCCAGGCCGCTGACGGCGTAGGTGACGAACGGCAGACGTCTCTGCGGTGATCCATGGTCATGACGCTAGAGCCAGGCCGGGCGAAGAAACAGGACCTGTCAGTACACGGATCAGCAGGTCGTCTCGCGCGTTTGCCACCACAGGCGCGGGTGTCGCTGCAAGGTCGCACCCCAACTCCCGGGGAGCGCGACGCTCCGGGCATGCCGACGACCGCGCGCTACGTCTGCCTCATCGGCTGGGCACCCCGGCAATTGGTTGATCATCATCGATCGGCTGCGACGGGGTGTAGCGTGCACAAAACGGCCGCTCTCTAGGAGAACACCCAGATGCGACTCCACCGCGCTCCTCGATCCGGTTTTGCTGCGGTTCTGGCCGTTGGCCTGCTGTTCATACTGACGAGCTGTGGCGCTAACTCCGAGCCGAGCCAGACCGGTCCGGCTGCGACAACCGCCGCACCCCCGACGGCGACGCCAACGACAGTCACGCCTACAGCGGCTTGTGCGGACGTCGCGGCGCTCAAGTCGTCTCTCGATGCCCTCACACAGGTGAGGCTTACTGAGGACGGTGTTAGGGCATTGACCACCGCGATCGCCGACGTCAAGGGCAAACTGGACAAAGCGGAGGCCTCGGCCTCGCCGGCGCTTCAGCCCGCCGTGCAGCAAGTCAAAGCGGCGTTCGCCGATTTGCAGACGGCGGCAAGCGGCATCACAGCCGGCAATCTCAGAGAGAAGGCGCCAGCAATCGCCGCAGCCATGAAGCAGGTCGGCTCAGCGACGCAGGCGCTACGCTCCACGCTGACCGAGAGTTGCCCGGGCAGCTAACCCTCGATGGCGTGCGCTCTCCAAGCCTGGAATGCGTCGATCGCCTCCGGAGAGCCGGTCACCGCGACCTGCGCGGGACCATGTCGACCGCTGAGCCACAACGCCAGCTCGACCGGCTCGCCGGTCAGCGTCACACCATCACCGGCTTTCGTAACACGACTCTTGCCGTTCGGCGTCGCCAGGCGAACGCCGACCGGTGACTTGCGAAGTCGGAGCTTGGCGAGCAACCCAAGCTGTTGCCAGACCGCATCCTGTTCCGCTTCGGGCAGATCCCTTGGCTCGGCCGGTTCCTCACCGGCGCGCCGGATGTCCTCGTGGTGAATGAGGTACTCGACGAGGTTGAACTTGTCCGCCGCCCAGCTCATCGGAGACCAGCGCGGAGCGCCCTGGCTGAACCGATCGATCAGGGCGTCGTAGCCCTCCCAGGTACTTGCTTGGCTCGTGAGCTTGTTGAGCCCGGGCTCCTGGCCCGGCGGCTTCCGCGCGACCGAGTCCACAATCCTCGCAACGGGGTCGTGCTCGCGCTGGATCAGGTGAGCGAGCAGACGGCGCACATTCCAGTCCTCGCACAGCGTCGGGGCGTCCGGGTCGGTGGTTCGGAATGTCTCCACCAAGGAGTCCTGTTCCTGCTTGACCCAGCCCATCTGTGGTCCTTCTGTTCGGCACCGGTGAAGCACTGCCCCGCATCCGCAGCATAAGTGAGAGCCACGGCATGGTCCCGGGTCGCTCGCGTCCCCCGGAACCGCGCCGCCAATACCTTGCAAGCGAGGGTCCGCCGTCGCTCGCAGCCACCTCCTGGCCTGATCAAAACCACATCTGGTGAATGCGCACCGGTTGGACTCTGACCCGAGCGCCTCACCTGAGTTCTGTGAGGTTCACGGTCCTGCCGCTCCGTAGCGATTCTTCGACGGCGAGCGCAACTTCCAAGGCGTCAAGGCCATCCTGGCCCGTGGCGGTCGGCCGGCCCCTGCCTCGCAGGGCAGAGGCAAACGCGCGGACATTGATGTGGTACAGGTCATCACTCACATCGACGTTGATGGGCTCGACACCTGCCGCGCTGCGGAGCTCAACGGTCCCTGGCGTGTCCTGGGTCATGGCATCTCCGATCAGGATGGCACCGGTTTCGCCGTGGATCTCCATGCTGGGTCCTGGGTATGGGACGGTGAACGCGTAATGGGTTTGGGCCAGACCGGGACGGCCATGATCACCAGCGGCGTATTCCAAGATCGTCATGACCGAGTCACGTGTCCGGGCTTGGTTCCATGTCGCCTGTGCGACGCCCAGAGCGGTGACTCGCACCGGCGGGGCGCCGAACAAAGGATTGAGTACGGATGCGTCGTGGACGGTGATGTCGAAGACGACGCCTCCTCCCGGCACGTCGGTGAGGCGCCATTTGCGCAGGTTCTCGGGCAGTAGCACAGCATGGTTGATCCGGGCCGAATACAGTGCACCGATTCGGCCATCGGCCACCAGTTGACGCGCTGTTGCGTGGAGCGGACTTGCCGGCAGGTGATGATTTACCGCCAGTACAACCCCCGCCCGGTCCGCGGCGGCCACGATGGAGCGCGCATCGGCAAGCGTGAGCGCCATGGGCTTCTCGACGATGATGTGCTTCCCCGCCTCAGCCGCAGCGATTGCCTGCGGGGCATGCTGATGGTTGCGGGAAGAGATGTAGACAGCATCAATATCGCTGTCTAACAGCTCATCAAGATCGGTGGTGACCAGATCGAGATCGTGTTCACGCCAGTAGCGGAACCGTTCCCTATCAGTGTCGAACAGCGCCTTCGGGATGAGCCCGTTCGCCTGGAATGCGGGGACCATGCGGCTGGCGGCCACATTGCTGGCTCCAATGAGCCCGAACGTGAGATTGGACATGGGTCATTGCCTTCTGATCGTGGATCGGTCAAAGCAGGTCAGCGGGCGGACAGTCCGCGGTGTCCGTCACCGAGTGCGAGCGACGATGGTGGGCGCGACGCGGAGCGCGTTCGCACCGATGGTCAGCGCGGGGTTCAGAGCGGCCGAGGAGGGAAAGAAGCTGCTGTCCACGACGTACAGGTTGCTCACATCGTGGCTGCGGCAGATCGGGTCGAGAACGCTGGTGGCTGGATTCCTCCCGGCCACTGCGGTGCCGCACATGTGGGAGTTGGTCGCAATCCCCATGCGTTCAGTGAGCACGATCGGGTAGCCGCCCTTGCGGACCGTCTGACTGACCCGCTTCACGAGTTCGTGGTGCGGGGCGATGTTGTTCGGCGTCCAGCTAATCATGATTTTGTCGCCGTCGACTGTGACCCGGTTGTCCGGCCGGGGTAAGTCTTCCGTGGTGAGGTATACGTCCAGGCTGCGGTCAGTGACCACTTTCAGCGCCCAAAGCGGCGCCCAAGGCCGTGCAGCCTTGACCATCGGCGCCTGCAGCTTGCCGAGCATCTGCAAGTTGCCGAGCGGGTACCGCGTGTCCGGCCCAGCCTCATACCAGTCATTGAGCCCGAGAGTCTTCTGCCATGCGGTGTCGTTGCGCCGTCTCGGATCCACGGCCAGAAAGAACGTGCTGTTGTGAACCATGTAGTTGCGGCCCAGCAGCCCGGAGGAGTTGCCCAATCCGTTGGGATGCTGGTTGCTTACTGAGCGCAGCAGCAAAGCAGCGGAATTCACGGCCCCACCGGAGACGGCGAAGGTCTTCGCCTCAATCCGTACCGTCCGCTCCCCTACCTGTGCCTCCGCGAAGCTGACCGTGTGCCCGTCCGGGCTCGTGTACAGCCGTCGTACGTACGCACCAAGCAGCAACCGTACCGTTGACGATTCCAGAGCGGGCCGTACGGCGCGGTTCTCGGCGTCGCTCTTGTTGCCGGTCAACGATGGCGAGCCGTCGGCGGTGGTATCGGCGAGCCGTTCGGCAAGCGACGGTAGGTGCATGGCGGAGGGCATGTGGAACGGGTGCAGACCCTGCAGGTACAGCATGTTCGCAAAGCGCTCGACTGCCGGCTCGTGGGGGAGCGGTGGATACGGGTACTCGGTGGAATGAGGTGGTTCTGTCGGGTCCTCGTCGATGGAGCCGTGGACGCGGAAAAGCTGTTCGGCTTGGCCGAAGAAGGGCTCCAGATCGTCGTAGCTGAATGGCCACGCCGGAGACACGCCATCGTGGTGGGCCACCTCCTGGAAGTCGCTGCGCCGAAACCGCGGCAGGCAAGCGCCGTACATCTTGGTGTTCCCGCCCACCCAGTAGTAAACGCCCGGCTGGAAGGGTTGACCGGTCTTGGCGTCATACCACGGCTTTGAGGTGACATAGCGCTTCTTTATGAACACATGATCGGGCTGGCTGTTCTCCGGTTCCCTAGGCAGAAACTGGCCGCGTTCAACGATCAACACGTCCAATCCCCTGTCCTTGAGCGCCCAAGCAAGGGTGCCGCCACCCATGCCGGAGCCGATGATCACCACATCGGCCGTCACAATGGCTTGATCAGCTGTGACGAGTGCACCCTCGTGCAGCGGTGGCGCCGGTGGAATGCCACCACCGTTGAGGCGTCGAGAGCTCCCATACATCGGTCCCTACCTCACTTCTCGCCGACACCGCCTACCCAGGAAGGAGCCGGGGCACCGGTGCGGATGATCGTGCTCTTGTGTTCGATGTATTCGTCGATGGCCGTCCTGCCGAGCTCCCGACCGATGCCGGAGGCGCCATATCCGCCGAAGGAGATTTCCGGAAAACCGTCCATGTAACAGTTGACCCAGACCGTTCCGGCGTTGGTGGCCCGCGCATAGCCAAGCGCAGTATCAATATCGCGGCTCCAGACGCCGGCGCTAAGTCCGTATCCCGTGGCGTTGGTGATCTCCACCGCCTCAGCAAGATCAGCAAACTTGACCACCGACAGCACCGGGCCAAAGATCTCCTCTCGAGCAACACGGGCGGTCTTGGGAACGCCGGCCAGCACCGTGGGCGAGAAGTAGCGTCCATGGTCCGAGTCGAGCTGGCTGCCCCCAAGCGCGACCGACGCACCTTCGGCCTGGCCAAGATCAACATAGCCACGAACGACACCGAGATGCCTCTCGGAGATCAACGCGCCGACCTTCGTCGTGGGATCGAGCGGATCCCCAACGGCAACATCTTTTGCACGCTCCACGACCCGTTCGGTGAACTCGTCGGCGACGTCGGCATGGACCAAGAGTCGGGAGCCGGCATTGCAACACTCCCCCTGGTTGAAATACGCGCCAAAGACAACCTTTTCGAGGGCGGCGTCAAGATCAGCATCGGGGAAGACGACCTGTGGGTTCTTGCCGCCCAGTTCCAGGCTGACCTTCTTCAGGTCCTTCGCGGCAGCTTGGGCGACCATACGGCCGACGCCAGTAGATCCGGTGAACGTGGTCATGTGCGTGCCGGGGTGACTCGAAAGCCAGCCACCAACGTCACTGCCGCCATGAACCAGGTTGACAACGCCGTTGGGTGCACCTTCGTCATGCAAGATCTGCACCAGCCGGGTAGTGGTGCCAGGTGTGAGGTCGCTTGGCTTCACAACGGCCGTGCACCCGACTGCAAGTGCGAATGGAAGTTTTTGGGAAACGATCAAGAGCGGGAAGTTCCAAGGTGTGATCACACCGACGACACCGACCGGTTCCTTTACCGTCACCGCGAGGTAGTTCGGACCCAGGTGGTTGTGAGCGTCCCCGTACGCGTGCTGCGCAAGGCTCGCGGCGTAGTACCAAATCCCTGCAGCGCTAGCCACCTCGTCTTTGGCCTGCGAGATCGGCTTTCCAGATTCCAGCGTTTCGATCAAGGCCAACTCGTCGAGTTCCGCTTCGATTCGACCCGCGACACGCCGAAGTAGCGCGGCCCGCTCAGCACCCGATGTCCGCGGCCAGTCACCACCTCTGAAAGCTCTGTGCGCTGCGGCGACAGCGGTATCGACGTCGGCCTCGCTCGCGCTGTGGTAGCTGGCAACACGGACATCGTGGGCCGGGCTGTCCCGCAGCACCTCGTCGCCTCCCCCGCCAACCTCACGGCCACTGATGATGTTGGGCCAGATGTTGGACGTGCTGGTGGGCGGCACGGCGCTAGTGATCGTGGTCATAACAGTCTTTCAGTCGGTGCGGATGATTGCTTGATGGATGAATTCACGTGCCGCGGTAGTGCGGCTCACGTTTCTCGGTGAAGGACGCGAACCCTTCGGCGGCGTCCTCGGTAAAGGCAGTGGCGGCGGAACTGACTTGCTCCATTGCCCGAAAGGCGTCGCCGGAATCGATGGCCTGCTTAGCCATCTGTACAGCGATGGGGGCTCGGCCGGCAATCTTGTCGGCTAATGCTTGGGCGGCGTCGATGACCTTCGACCTGGGCGCGAGTTGGTTGGCGACGCCCCAGCCCAGGGCACGTTCCGCCGTGAGCGGCTCACCGGTAAAGATCAGCTCCTTGGCTCGTCCGGTGCCGATTAGATCGCGCAGCCGTCCGTTGCCGCCCCAGCCGGGGAGGGCGCCTATGTTGACCTCTGTCAGACCGAGCGTGGCATCCTCGGCAACGATCCGCAGATCGCACGCCAGCGCCAACTCGAAACCCCCGCCATACGCGTTGCCGGTAACGGCTGCAACGGTCGGTTGCCGGAGTCCTGCGAGGCGGTCGAACACCCGGTGCCCCAGGCGGGTCCAGTGTGCCCACATGTCGAGGGGCTGCAGCGCCTTGAAGCGTTTGATGTCAGCGCCGGCACAGAATGAGCGCTCACCTACTGCGGTGAGCAGGACGACTCGGACGTCTCGGTCAGAATCGAGGGCGATCAGGATCTGCTCGAGCTGCTCCAGCATCTCCGGAGTGAGGGCATTGTGCTTGTGGGGCCGGTCCAGGAGGATCGTGCTGACCTCCCGTTCTGACTCCAACTGGACCCGGCCTATATCCGCCTGCTCGAATTGGCTCATGTCGGGCCGTCGCTGGGGTCGGGCGGGTTAAGGCCGTGGAGCAAGTGGTGGACGCCCTTCTCGCCGATCATGGTCGAGGTGGCCATGGTGTTGCCGCTGATCAACTTGGGCATGATCGAGGCGTCGATCACTCGGAGCCCTTCCATGCCGCGGACCTTGAGCTCTTCATCGACAACGGCGAGATCGTCGTCGCCCATCTTGCAGGAGCCGACCGGGTGGTAGTCGGTTTTGGCCCACTGCTTGACGTATTGCCGGATGTCCTTGTCGGTCTTCACGTCTTGGGAGGGCAGGAATTCCTTGAGGACGAAGGGCTTGTATGCCTTGCTGCGCATCATCTCCCGCCCCCACCGGAAGCCTTCCAAGGACTTTTCCCAGTCGTACGGGTCAGTGAGGAACGCGGGATCAATCGCCGGCGGATCCTCCGGGTTCGCGGTGCGCAGTGAGACCGATCCGACACTACGGGGCCGCAGATGACAGGTGTTGATCGTCATGCCGTGGCCCTTGATCCGCATCCTGCCGTGATCGATGACGTAAGCCGGCAGGGCGTGCATCTGGATATCGGGGGTCGCTAGGTCGGGACCGCTGCGTACGAACATGCCAGCCTCACAGACCGAAGCGGTGAGTGGCCCGGTCTTGGTGGTGATGTATTGCAGGCCTGCCAGCACAGCCTTGTCGGGCCGGTCGGAGGAGTTGTAACTGACCGGGGCGGTCACGGCCGTCAGATAGACGTCCATGTGGTCTTGCAAGTTCTTGCCTACACCCGGCAGATCGTGCGCGATGGGAATGCCGAGCGCGCCAAGCTCATCGCCAGGGCCGATGCCAGAGAGAAGCAGCAGCCGAGGTGAGTTGATCGCACCGCCGCTCAAGATCAACTCACGGTCGACGTGCACGTGTTCCGGCTTCCCATCGATCAACATGTCCAATCCCGTGACCCGGCCGCTTCGCACGATGATCTTTCGACCCAGCGCGTGAGTGATGACGGTGAGGTTCTTCCGCGACCGGATCGGCTTTAGGTATGCCGTGGCGGTGCTCTCGCGCCGTGCGTTCTTCTGCGTGACGTCGTACCAGCTGACGCCTTCCTGAGCGGCGCCATTGAAGTCGGCAATGAAATGAACGCCAAGCTCCTGTGCGGCGCGCACGAAGGCCTTGCTCAGCGGGTTGTGCTGAACCTGCTCCGTGACATTCACGGCGCCGACGCTGCTGTGATAA
>Ga0126308_10001140_pt1 | contig 10230 bp, 11 predicted proteins | sample Plot55_FD_92533 | JGI IMG/M metagenome (GOLD analysis project Ga0126308, IMG submission 92533) | Serpentine soil microbial communities from UC McLaughlin Reserve, CA, USA - Plot55 | ecosystem: Environmental > Terrestrial > Soil > Grasslands | place: USA: UC McLaughlin Reserve, Lake County...
ACATAGATATTAATTCATTTCATCCAGTCAATTGGTATGTCTTGATATATTCCATTAGGCAGGACTCTCCTAATTGATATCGGTAATGCCTTCAAATCTAATTCTGCTATTGCTAATGAAATAGAATCTCTTACGTCATTTGGTATTCTAATTAACGACGGCGCTCCCAAAGATAACTGGAGAGATCTCGCGCCTGTGATTCTTGCTCTTTCAAATCTTGTGAGCCGTTGCGGTCCAATTAGAACCTGATTTCCTTTTGCGGTAACTTCCCTTAATTCAAAATCAATTTCATTATACGTAACTACTTCGTCTTCCGGACGGGTAGACTTAAGTGAATCTACTACTTGGACTGTTGTCTGTCTGCTATCATCAACAGACTGATTTGTTTCTAAGGATCTCTTTGAATTCTTACTCGATGCACTCTTTTTTCCCTTGGAATCTACCTTCTTCATGCTTTTTTCTTTGAGGTTTAATGGTTTTTTTGACTGGGATTTATGAGGTGAAGAATCTTTTAATACCAAGAATACTGCAACAGCTATTAAATATATAAATAAATGTTGCTAATCTTTCAGAGAAGTCAAAACATAAGATTATACGTTTTGATTATATACTATTTTTAATAATTCTAGAGAGTGGATAAGCCTCAGATAGCTGGTTCGATTTCAAGAACTCCTATGATTGTACAAATATTGGATAAGGGAGTAGCTCCTAGTGAGCTAATACGTCACCTCTCGCCATCGTGTGTTAGAATGATTCTGAACTGCCTTCCGCTGCAGGATAGAATTCATAAATATTCAGACTCAATAGTATATATTGAAACAAGACTTGTAATCGGAGCAGAGAAGCAAAGAACTCAGTTCATGCGTGGAGACATTGCGTATATGACATCTAATAGTTCTATATGTATATTCACCAAAGATACGGTCATGACACCTATGAATCCTATAGGAATCGTTAAATCAAATTTAGAAATTATTGAATCTACTCGGTCAGGCGATATTATGATACTAAAAAAAATGTAAATACTCAAAAAAAACAATCGTTAGCCTTAAAATTAAAACCTGGGATTTGCGTCTTATTTTACTAGTTCATAAACCCTGTGTCCACTATATCCGCCTGCATTTCTGACAATCCCTTTGGATTCGGCGGATTTTATAAAAGCATTAGCAACAGAAATTTTTACGCCTGCAGATCTAGCATAGCTCTGTATCGTAATTGCTTTCATACTTTGAAGTAGTTTCAATCCTTGAGGTTCTTCCACAAGTACTGATAACTTCTGTCTTTGCTGCTGTTTTGAACCTATTTTCTTACTGTCTTCTTTCTTAGATGATTTTGTATCGCCAACCTGAGTATTAGCCTTATCTGAAGATCCAACGGTAGTCTTTTGTTTATTGCCACCCATACTGAAAGAATTTGCTTAGTTCTAATTTATAAATTATAGGACGACTAATGGGTTTTATATCATTGAAAACTATACCACGACATTTTCATTGACATAAATATTCAACCGTTCCAGCCTCTTAAACAATAAAATAATAATTAATTTATATCATAATGTGTTTTATGCTCTTAATGCCCTTACCTTACATTGATTTTGAAGATTACAACTATTAAGTTATTATATAGAGCACTTGGATTACTTGCCTTAGCTATGCTAAAGATAATCGTTAGATAATCTAATTACTTACATAGGTATCTGTTTAATAAAATTTAAAGCATAACCTATCTTAATTCAAATATTGGATTTTACTTTGGTTGCAGAAACTTTTGAAAAGATGGAAACTACTGCAAGCAGGCTTGCGCTCACCGATCATCTGGTATCTTTATTGAAAATAACTCCTGTTGACCTAATTGACAAAGTAGTATATCTTATTCAAGGAAAACTCTATCCAGATTACGAAGGAATTGAATTAGGCTTAGCTGAGAAGATGGCTATTCGAGCTCTTGCATATTCTGCTGGAGTAGATGTTTCAATTATAGAAGGAATTTATCATAGGACTGGGGACATAGGAGCTGCTGCAGAAGAGGTTATGAAAACAAAGAATCAAACTACTCTATTTAGCGAAATAATGACAGTTGAGAGGGTTTATTATACTTTAGACAGAATTGCTCGTACTACAGGATCAGGCTCCCAGGAAATTAAAATGCGACTTGTCAGTAACCTGTTGAATGATGCTACCTACCGTGAAGCCAAATATATTATGAAATTTATCACGGAAAGTCTACGGTTGGGTATCGCAGATCATACCATAATGGACGCATTAGCATTGGCGTTTACAGGAAGTAGAATACATCGGCATATTTTAGAAAAAGCTTACAACGTATCAAGCGATCTCGGAATAGTGGCCAGACTTTTAGCAACAAAAGGTCTTGAAACCGTAAAATCCTTGCAAATAACATTGTTCAAACCAATCAGGCCAATGCTGGCTGAACGTGTGCGTACTTCAGCAGAATGTATAGAAAAAATGAATGGGATAGCTGCAGCAGAGTATAAATTAGATGGAGAGAGAATACAAGTACACAAAGGTAAAGGAAAAGTAGATTTATTTTCAAGAAGACTAGAAAAAATCACACATCATTATCCTGATATCACAGAGGCTGTCAAATCTCTTACACTAAGCGAAGCTATTTTTGAAGCAGAAGTTGTACCAATCAATCCATTAACTGACGAATACCTTCCATTTCAGGAGTTAATGCACCGGCGTAGAAAATATGAGATAAAGCAGGCAGTAGAGAATTACCCTATAAGCCTGAATTTCTTTGATGTATTATACATTGATGGACGAGATACAACATCTTTGCCATACTTTGAAAGACGTAAAATAATTGAGAAAATATTCGATATGGATAAAAAAGATAGGATTAGAATTGTTCCCCAAGCTATTGTAAAAAATACTGAAGAAATTGAGAGGTTTATGGCATTAGCCATAGAAAATGGATGCGAAGGCTTGATGTTAAAGCAACTTTCAAGTAATTATCGTGCCGGAGCTAGGGAATTTGCATGGATAAAGCTGAAACGTGAGTATCGTAGTGATATCGCTGATACGGTCGATCTCGTTATCGTAGGGGCTCTCTTCGGTAGGGGTCGCAGAGTTGGAAAATATGGCGCTCTTTTACTTGCCTCATATGATTCCAATTCAGATATATTTAGAAGTGTATGTAAAGTTGGAACTGGATTTACAGATGAACATCTTCAACAATTCTACAGGAACTTAGAGGATCATATACTATTACATAAACATCCCAAAGTCGACAGTGGAATAGATATGGATGTATGGTTTGAACCTAAAATAGTAATAGATGTAATTGCCTCTGAAATAACATTAAGTCCATCTTATACCGCTGCAATGGATCGGATGAGAAAAGGCTACGGATTGGCTCTACGATTTCCCAAATTCACTGGCAAAATAAGGTATGATAAGAATCCCAAAGATGCAACCAATGTCGAAGAATTAATCTCAATGTACAAAGGACAGTTGAAGATAATAAAAAACGAATAGTTGTATCTGACAATGACAGATACAATATGCGGATAAAAATTTGTTTGCATTAAATATGGTTTGCATTAAATATGTTTTGACCACCAATATCTAGATTAAATGCAAATCTGTTTTAACCCCTCTCTGATGTCATCATCGATGGTTTCACATTTACTACAAGTTTAAAGTTTGTAAGTATATCTTTGCATCTGTTGCGTATTGTAACTTCTGTAATGCCTGCTAGACTAGATATATCCATTTGCAGAAGATTAAAGCCAAGCAACACTGCAGCAAGATATATGTATGCTGCGGCGAGACCATTAGGAGCCTTACCATCTCCTAGAAGGCTATCCTTTGTTTTATGTGCGATGTCAATTGCTAATCTCTCAACTTTTGTGTCAATTTTTGCTGTATTTGCAAGCTTGGATATGTATTGATCAATTGCAAGAGTCACAGGAATCGGTTTTGGTTGTATTACTGAAGGTGAAGAAAAAGTAGACTTGAAAGATGAGCCGAGGGAGGAAGATGATATACTACTATTGGTGGTATACGACTGTTCTTCTGTAAAAACGCCCATCTCCATAACCATTATCCTATAGTATTTGGCTGCAAGTTTTATGCTATATGCATGTTGTTTAGTTATACCAGCTGATTTAACAATTTCTTCTAATGACCTTACAACAGAAAACCTCTTACAGGCAAGGTAAATTGTCGCAGCTGCAATACATGCAATGGATTTTCCCTTTGCTTCATTTTTATTTTCATAATTTCTGTAAAGCATCGCTGCTGTTTCTACCAATGTCTTTGGGAGTGACATTACAGAGCAAGTCTCATTAATTTTAGATAGAACGTTTGATAGCCTTCTTTCTTTTGTAGAAGCAACTCTTATTCTTGAATGCCATCTTCGCATGTTATTCATCTGCTCTGCCATTTGATGGTCAATCGACCTTCCACTATAATCTTTAGAGGTAAAACCAATTTCAGTTCTTAAACCATAATCATGTAATGAGAAGCTGGTAGATCCGCTGGCACGGGTAGTTTTCATTTTCTCATCAAAGTCAGTTGCATGGGATTCTGGACCGTAATCGTCAATCTGCTCCATTACTACGTATCCACACTTTTGGCAAACGTATTCGCCCTTGCTATAATCTTGAATTAGTCCTGACTGACATTCTGGACACTGTGTATAGTATTCTGTCGAAGTCATTGCTGATTCTCTCCAAGATTATTATAACGTCGGTAGTCTTTCTGTTGCTTGCGGACACGGGATCGAGAAGCTCTTCTCTTAGCCAAAACTCCTCCATTAAATACATTAGTGCCAATGATTTTTTTTATTCTGTCAGTAAAAGGTGCCACCGAAGCGTAAGGTGCCTTTACAGGACCAATTACTTCGATTACTTTGCCTATGCGTTTTCCGCTAGCATCGAGTAGTAGTTGTCCAGTTTTAATTTGTTTACCATCTTTTTTAAGCCTGACAATAATCCTTCCGCTTTTTGATAAATGCATAACCTCCCCTAATTCGTTCATTTTCAATCACTCTAAGTTTTACTTATTATCATTTTGTTCTGTCAAGAATAATTAAGTTTATTGATAAACAAAATATGTATTAACCCAGATATGATCTCTGACATATGAAATTGTATCTTCACATTCTATCTATGAAGAACTTTTTGTTTATTTCTTTTTTGCACCATTTTTTCTGCAATCGTGTTGATGGTTAAAGATTTCTTTATGTCAGAAGGTTTCAAAATCATAATATAACCTGATTTTACGAAGGATCTCCTTGGATACCTAGCCTGGTCATTTGTTTCTTCTTTTGTTGGATTATATCCAGCCGCCACTGCAGCATCTATTAGTTCAAGTAAGCTGGGATCAAAGACTGATTTATCACGTTTTACTTTACGACCTTTACTCCTAGACAGATTTTTGTTAAAATAGTCAAGCCATAAAATAACATGATCGTAATCTTTCAACTAAGGCTATACAATTTAAGATTAATATTAATTTAATGACTTCTAGCGAACAATGAATACTATTAGTAGAGCGATAACTACGTTGCCTATATAAATTTTTTTGTCTTCGAGATCTGCATATTTGGAGGAATTTTTTTATTAGTGCGTAGTATCTGAGCGTTATTCAAATCATTTTCAGTTATAGCTTGCGTTACTGTATGGTAGGAGAATGTATCTGCCACTAATTATATTAAATATTCTGTTACATTTTTCTACTCCATTGTTAATAGATACAAGGTATCCGTCAAACAACAGCTTAAAACCAATATTTGCTTATAATTACCAACAAAAAATAGCATTTACTTGTTAGAAGTTGTTTATCAATAAATAATGAGTCCTATTGTTATACGTTATACCTATCTCAATATATCGACCTCTATCCTGTTCTTGCAATATACAAAAAACAAGAAGCATATCAACAATAGCTCAAGAAAATAAGCAAGAAGAGTTTTCTTTCATATATAAAACGTTCTTATTTCAAGTATCTTTATTATGAAAACCCAATAGATTTGTTCTTCAATACATAGTCTACCTGCAAACTAACTAGCAACACAGTAGTTTAGAATATTTCAATGAAAAATGTGAGCGCAGTATAGACGAAATATATCATATTATGACTATGAAAAGAATCTACCAATTTCATATGAATGTGGCTGTGATACCTTTTTGGACTGGCACTTTTGCCTCTTTCACGACCATGATATTTTATAGAATGACCTGATATGATGAAGAGCTCATTTTTGTGATTTCGTCAACAAAGCAGTACAGAAAACCGAACTAGTGTCATGTATTGGATTTAAACTTCCTGCTGTTGATCTCTATAATAAAGAATTCAACAATTATGTTAGTTTTTCTGGATCTGCAATCAAGGAAATTAGCTATTATTTAATAGCAATTGCATTTACTGTACCATGCTGACCTGGTCTTGACAAAACTCTTGCAGGGCCTGATTCGGTTTCTAATACTGCTCCCTTGCTTAGAACTCCACGTCTCTCGTAATCCTTATTGGCAGTATTCTTGGTAACGCGAAGTATTTTAGCCTTAATTGTCTTATTCGAAGCAGGATCAGTGATATTTGCAAAGTCAATGGTTTTAAAAGCTGCTTTAGTATTCCTACCACGTACCTTTCTTGAAACAATATCTATTGGTCCGATGGTCGCTTCATTTGGATATCTATCTATTTCGTACTTTCTTCTTCCCCGCAAGGCCACCTTTCTGCCACCGGATAATTTACGCCCCGCCAAATTTTCAACTGACTTTCTCATACTTGGAACTCCTAACAGCTCACTCTAATTAAGTTTTTTCTGTTGACAAGTATAGCATTATATTGGTCTGTTTTTCGTTAATACTAGATTATTCTTAATAGAGTTTATGTCAGTCACTCCAAAATAATCCTGAAATTTCTTTGTTGTTCTATATACCTTTAATCTCCCAAGTTTTTCATGTTCAATAAAGGAGATATGCTGTAATTCTTTAAGATGATTATAAACTTGGCTGCCTCTGATCTGAACAAGACGTTTTGAAGTGACTGGTTGTTCATATGCAATATAAGACAGTGTCTTAAGGGCCGAAGACGAAATTATAGGCTGTTGTGCAAATCTTCTAATTAATGGAGTATAAATTGGTTTTAGCTGAAAGACAAAAGTTCCTCCTTCTAATTCAGTGATCTCAATGGCCTTAAACACAGAGTCTGTTTTTCTAATCAAATCATTAACAATTCTACGTATCTTTTCCTTCGAATTTGTTCCAGATGATCCTACAAGTTCATCTATAGATAACGGTCTTCCTGCAGAATAAAGTGCTGCCTCAATTCTTGCGGTAATTTCCTCATCGGGTAAAGATTGGCGCAATCAGATAAGTTCCACTATATGATTGATTTATTATTTCCGTTAAGATTTTATTGTTAATTTTATATCTTCTGGTTCCTCAATTGACTCTAAGTTTATCTTTTCTTCCATAGCCAAATAAAGTATCGCAATAAAGCATCGAACAACATCTATTGGTTCCATGTTTTTGACAAGTGTCCTAAACATAGCAATACCATCAGCTCTAACGATATCCAGAATCATGTTCTGATACTCTTGTAATATCTGTTCGAATTTTAAGAGGTACTGATCGAAATTGAATGTCTGGACAGGCTCGAGTTCAATTTGCTTCTTTTTTGGTCTCGGATTAGCAAGTTCAAAAATCATATTTTCTAAAACATGCAGTAAATCTTCTAATGACACTGGATATGTTGATTCTATTCTATATGGAATCTCAATAGGATGAAGTTGTGGTATATCTTCTAAAGACTGAGAATCTTCTACTGCTTTTCTGTGCATAGCTATTTTTTCTAGTCTAAAAATACTCTCAACTTTTAGGCGATGTATCATGGATGACGACAACACAGCAATACCACAAACTCTCAGGTCTCTTTTCCCAGTATTATTGATAATACTTAGCAGCATTTGGAGAAGCATCGGAATATCAATATCCCATACATCTTTCTTTGCAAGAAGAGATAGATTAAATAACATATTCAGTGGTGGCTCTGATATTCTCTTTTTGGCATCGCTTGTTGGGTACATCTCATGATCAACCATTGAATAGTTCTTATTAATGAAGTATAATAGTATGATCTATTAAAAAAATTAACCATGAATGTAGTAGGTCCTAATAGAAAATCTAATCTAATAGCGCATATACAAATCACATATATCAGATAGGCATATGCAGCCAATGAGTTTAGAAATAACATTTTTAGTGTTATAACACTGGGACGAATTAATTTAAATAGCGTTGTTACCTAGGTTAGTTGCTTGGAACAGCAGAATAAAATTCGTGTGGAAGCAAAGTACGTATTCAAATTTATACCATACTTAATTTTGATCCACACACCTTTTGGTCTTAAGTTTTTTGACTGGGTAGCTAGAACTAATGCTGCCAAATTTTATGCGAAATCCAATAGATATCTTATGCCTTTTATCACCGCGTTAGCGATAGTCCTAGTAATAGGAGGATTGATGACAGTAATTTCAAATGAACCTGCCAGAGAAGCTAGTAGAGACTTAGGGCCACGCTCTATTTTTCTTATACCAGGCTTAAATCCATTTCTTCCTTGGCATTATGCCTTGATATCTCTTATTATTACTATTGTTATCCATGAAGCAGGACATGGCATAGTAGCTAGAGTTTATAATGTTAAGTTAGAGTCTACAGGAATCGTTTTATTTTTTATAATTCCTATAGGAGCATTTGTGAATATTGAGCGAAATGAATTGGAAAAAACGCCTCTAAAACACAAAAGCGCAATTTTGACCGCAGGAGCCCTAACTAATATGATACTTGCGGGCATTTCTCTTTTTGGTCTCTACCTCGTAATTTCTACGCTGTCTCCTCTACCAATTTCTGGCGCACAGGAATTAGGAGTATCAATTATTGGAGTAAATCAAGGCTCACTTGCAGAGAAGATGGGTTTAACTGAAGGATCAGTTATACAGACTATATCAGGTCAGACTATCAAAAGTATTGAAGATCTAAGAAGAATACTTGAATCTAATCTTGGAAAGACAATAGAGATAACATGGTATGATATGGATAACGGCAAAAAAAGAGATTATAATAGAGGTTATGTATCCTTGCCAATTTCAGTTGATAATAATAAAGGAATCTTAGGTGTAACTCTAAAGAATGAAACTCCTGACCCAAAAACAGTATTGGATAGATACAGAAGCTTGTTTAGTACAAATCCGCTGAGTTTGCTTCCTCCGCCTACTTTAGCAGAGGCATTTGTTCCCTATTCTGATTTAATGGCTAATAAATATGATTCCAGTATTTTTGGATCATCTTATCCTCTTGTCGCTAATATGTTATTTTGGCTATGGTTCATCAATTTCAATGTCGCAATATTTAATGCCCTGCCAATTGGACCATTAGATGGCGGTCAGTGGTACGGTTCTTTAATTGCAAGCAGAACAAAGGAAGAAACAGGAATAGCTATTAACAACTTAATAACATTTGCTATGATTGCAATTGTCTTTGTGGTAATAGCATTACCATATATATTATAAATTCAATCAGCCCGTATAAAAAAATCATTCTAGCAGTTTCTAATCTGTAGTAAGGAGAAAATAGAATAACTGAATATGAATTTTTGATTCGATACATTAGTGTAACATTTTGATTTTTTGAATATGTGTCAATATACGAAAGACTGCAGGGCTCAATTTTATCTATGATATCCCCTTAGGCAGAAGAAAACAGGAATACAAGGCTTTTCCTTCAGGTGGTTATACTATCCATTAGCAAAACAGGAAAATCTTAGTTGCTATCACATGATAATTAGTCAGATATACAGACAATCTAATTTTATTATATAACATCAGTAAATATACCGCGGGTATTGCTGCACACTTTTGCACCTCCCGTCAAGGGTTGTCTACCAAACCATACAGCTTATGATACGATACAGTATTGACTAACGATGGATTTCAATAGTAAATATCATATGATAAAACTATCCAAGGTTCTCTATACAATGTTAATAATAAGCGATTATGATATTATCTCATGCCAACCAAGCTTAATACCAAGCTGAATTGATTAAAAGACATTCTTCCTCCGACCTTTTAAAATTTACAAAAAGTTATATAATAAATCAAGTTTGCAGTAACCCAAACATAACATTTACTCTAACAACACCCAAGCTAATATCCAGCAACAGATCATAATAATCTTTTAAATCTAATCCTGCTCAT
>Ga0126308_10001141_pt1 | contig 10229 bp, 10 predicted proteins | sample Plot55_FD_92533 | JGI IMG/M metagenome (GOLD analysis project Ga0126308, IMG submission 92533) | Serpentine soil microbial communities from UC McLaughlin Reserve, CA, USA - Plot55 | ecosystem: Environmental > Terrestrial > Soil > Grasslands | place: USA: UC McLaughlin Reserve, Lake County...
AATGACAAGGATGCAGATATATGCTGTAAAGAAAGCGCTGTCTTTTTCACATGGAGGAAATTATTCCTCCCTGTTTGAGATAACCAAGGTGTGATGATAGCGTCGATAAAGCCTTACCGTATAGTTGACTGTACTCGAAAAGTTGCATTGATGATTCTCTAAAATGAATAGAATTATTTCCCTTAAGGCGGGTGCCTCAGTCAGGATAGAATAGTAGATTCTATTTCGGAAATATCATTTGCATAATACCTTGTAGTTTTGTACGTTTCCTTTCTATATAAATAAGACCAGCTTTTTTCAATCCTGTCAAATGATATGCAATATCACCGTTTGAAAATCCGGAGAGTTTTAAAAGCGCCTCTAGTTAAAGAGGCCAGTTATGATTCCTCTTCACTGCAGAGATCCATTCTGCCACCATCAATATAGTAAGGACAATACCTAAAGAATCCTTGATACTGTATCTCTAAGTTCAATTGCTGCATCCTTTCCCTTGGTGTCAGTAGTTTGGCTGACATAGTACTCTACCAGATCCTGAATTATGACGTCCGTTATACCATCCAATGCTGCCCTGACAGCAGAGACCTGTTGCACAATATCTGCATAACTCTTATCTTCGTCAACCATCTTTCTAATACCTTTGATATGTCCTTCTATTCTGGCAAGCCTCTTTGCAACTTCTGGTCTCCTATGGTGTGTCATAATTGATCAGACCTAACAAATATACCAAGATGTATATCTGATATCTTAACTTTTATGTAAAGCAATCTGCTGTTTGTGGTTTCTGAATTTCCCAATGTCTGATTTTTCAAACCTCTCACCATCTATTATGAGCCTGGCTGAGTTTACCATAAAGATAAGCTCAGATGCAATGTGAATAAAAGCTGCAAATAAGGGGTTAAGGTTGCCTGTAGCGGCCAGCACAAAGCCTATACCATCAACAGACAAAGTCCCGAAAAAGTTTTGCTGAATAGTAAACACAGATTGCCTTGAAGTTTTTATCATATAGGGTATCTTTTGCAAGTCTTCGGTCATAAGTACTACATCTGCTGTTTCTACTGCTACATCTGTTCCAGTTCGACCCATTGCTATTCCTATGTCCGCCTTGGCAAGCGCCGGAGCATCATTTATTCCATCGCCGACCATCATCACTGTATTTTTTCCTTTCTGGATTTTGAATTTCTCTTCTTCTACAATTTCCTCTATTTTGGAAACTTTGTCATGGGGAAGCAAGTTGGCATGATATTCGTCTATACGAGCTTCGTAAGCAATATGCTTTGCTATTTTTTCATTGTCCCCAGTGAGCATTATTATCCTGATACCCATTGATTTCATTTTTGAGATTGCTTCTTTTGCTTCCTTTCGCAAAGTGTCTTCAAACAATATTGCTCCAACTATTTGTTTATCTACTGCAACAAATGTCGTTGTAAAGGCAAATAGATTGTCGTTACCAGCTTCATTAGTAGTATGAAGCATTTGATCAGTAGTGTGCTCGACTTTGCTAATATGGTATAGATAGCTCTTACCGTTGATCAACAAATTTGATAGATGCAAATCTGGGATCTTCGTTTGAATTGACAGCTCTTGTTCCATAAACTTTTGATTGCCAACACTTATTTTTTGTCCATTATGTGTTCGTGTGACTCCTTTGCCTACGCTCACTAAATTGCCGTCGGAGTCGTCAAAACCTACCATTACAATATTCTCCTGCTTAGCCCTTTCTTCGATGGCTTTTGCTAGAGGATGATTGATGTTTTTTTCTGCAATAGCGGCATACTCAAGAACCTTCTTTGGCTCAATACTAGAATTAAAAGAAACAACTTTTGAAAGAACAGGCTTTCCATAGGTTAATGTACCAGTCTTGTCAAAAACTACAGTCCCTACATTTTTTAGATTTTCAATCTGTATTCCACCCTTGACTATGATGCCTCTTTTTGAAAGCTTGCCAGTAGTAGCAAGCAAGGCTATTGGAGTTCCAACTGCAAGACCACATGCTCCTGCCACTACTATAACGGAAAGCGTTGAAACAATATCCTGTGTAACGATATAAGTCAAAACAGATAGCCCAATTGCAAACTGAATTAACCTTGTTGCCATCTTGTCACTCAATTTTTGAATTGGAGCTTTTGATGCCTCTGCCTCCTCAACCAGCTGAATTATCTTTGCAAAAGTGGTATCAGTTGAGGCTTTTTCACATTTTGCCTCAATCTGGCGAGTTTGGTTAATTGTCCCCGCTAACACCACGTCGCCTATATTCTTTTCAATTGATATGCTCTCCCCGGTTATGCTAGATTGGTCAACCATTGAAGAGCCACTCACAATATGTCCATCAACAGGGATAATGTCGCCTTCTCTTACAAGAACAATATCGCCGACATTTACCTTGTCAATGTCTACCGCTATCATTTGCACAGTACTACCTTGCTTCTCAGTTTTAACAATAGCTTTTCTTGGAGCTAGGTCATAAAGTAACTGTATATTCTTTCTTCCCCTTTTAACAATAAAGCCCTCTACAAATTCAGATAATAGAGCAAAGAAAGTGATCACTATTGCAGGAAGGAGTTGAAATAAAGCAAGTGATGCAATAATGGCAATCACCATAGACAGTTCCATGTTCAGACGGCCTTTTCTTAGGGCATATAGTGACTCTTTGAAAATTGGGTAGCCACCAGCTATTACAGTGATTACAATTACAATATTTGCAAGCCAATTAGGCTGAAGTAAGTGCAACCAAGCTACAAATAATGTAACAACACCCAACGAGGAGAGACGGAATATATCTGCATTCTTGTCGTCCTTTTCTTCGTGTCCTAAGTCTTTTCTTGCTGAAAAAGACGGTGTATACTCGCACGCGCCTGACATTAACCTTCATATCCTATGGGGGAGGATAGGATATAAATGTACACGGTGCAATTTACACCTCCGGGGTTTTAGATTTGAGCAATAAATTGTGATATATTGACCCAATAACTAAGAATATAGGACGCTATGATCCAGCAGGGAGTGATGGCGGCAGCGATAACCAACTAATTAAATTGCCAGATGAGAGGACAGTTCATCAGCCATAGCAGCAGATTCAAACGATAATCTAGGGATTACATCTCCTAATACTAATGAAATACTCAAATTTGATAGCCAAGCAAGAAATTTCACTTCATTTAAGCCACCTACGGAAGATGCTAAACTGGTAGGAATTACGATTGACATGTCAGGTCAGATATGGGTAGCTGAAGGAATCGGCAACTTGGCGAATCTCGATCCTTCAAAGAATTACAATATAACGGAATATGCTCCAATGAAGGACCAAATTAATAATAATACCCTTATAGATCCAACGGCAGTATAGCTGATCCATTAACAGACGATATCTATGTTTCTGAGCATCAAGGTCACGCTGTCTCTGCCTTTAGTCCCGTGCTTAAAAGCTTCAGACAATATCCACTTAGTCCAGACGGGCTACCTTTTGGAATGACTCTTGATGGTTATGGGAATTTGTGGGTTGCAGACCACACAATAAACAGAATTGCAGTGCTAGATCCAAGGACTGGTTCCAGCAAAGAAATCTCCATTCCAACACAGGGTCCATTTATTCAATGGCTAACTTCTGATTCTACGGGAAATATCTGGTTTTCAGAGCAGAGGGGAAATTCAATAGCCAGCATATCAATCACTGCAAAGCCTGCTGCGCCTCTGCTGTTACAGAATAACAGCTCAGGAAATCAAACCACAGAAGTAGGTGCTAGTAATGGCAATAATGCTGCTATAGGCGATCAGCTTGGCATTCAGCTTGGCGTTTTCACGATAAGACTTGGTTATTCTGATCTAATATTTCCTGCCGTAGCAGCCGGAATAGTAGTTAGTGCTTTCTTTTACTCAAAGAGTATTATAGATCTAAAAAGGAGTATAAGTTATGTCGAAAAGAGGGGAATCAAGTAGGAAAAAAGTGATAACTACCAATTATGTATGCATCCACACTAGGATGGATCAAGATAATAACCAAAATTAGAAGAGAAATTCTTTTACTCCTACTACTATCTGACATTAAAATGAAAAAGGGCAAAAATTTGTACTTTGATGGCTTTCCTTACCGTCTGTTGTTGATGCTGGTCTTTTTCTTGCTTGTTAGCAATATCATGTATACCCCCAATAATTATTCAATAGGGGGAAGCGACGCATATGGTCACCTTGCAGAGGTTCCTGGTGCTCAATCAAATGTGACGTCAAAAAGCATTGGCAGCTATGTTGTTTCATTCCAGAGGGTTCCGCCTTCGGCGCAGGGAAGTGACAATTCGACCTTGCTGAGATTTAGTGTAACGCAAAACAGCCAAGACACCTATGGGGTATTTGCAGCCTTGATAATAAAAGAAAAAGGCTCTGGCAATATTTCTGCACAATTTCCTTATAGGTTCCACGAGTTTGGAGACATTGACTTTAGATATGCCTTACAAAAGGATGTTGCTCATGAAGTAATTTTACAAACTAGAGTACCTGGCGATCCACAGTATCAAAATAATCCGTTAACTGCCAGCTTTGATGTTCCAGCAATAACTGGAGGTGTAATAGGTACCGTTATAGAGATAATTGTCATTTTAGTATTTATAGCTCTGCCAATAGGCATAGTCCTCTTAATTAGAGACTTTAATAAGAGAACGAAAAGAAACTCATAAACTTCAAAGTAGGAAATAGTTGCATTTGGAAACAGCAGTTTTAGGGGTTATTATTAACTGCGCTTGCAAAATTGATCGCACTTTATATTTCACGAAGGAAAAATAACAACTGTATCAAATACCAGGTCTTTTCTCTTATTGGCACAAAGTTTATTCTCAGATCTCAAACAAGTACAAATCTGGGGTAAACTGATCCTGCCAACAGCAACAGCAATTATCACAATTAAGCTATGAATATCTACCACAACCTCAAGGATGGAGGTAGTGGGAGTTTTTGTGTCCCCCTGTGTAATTCCGCAATTTTATACTTTGACAGAGTCCAGTCAATTGCAAAAGCAATAGAATACATATTCTCGGTTGCTGGAGATTTGACTACATTGTCGTTTCTAGCTGCAGCAAAGATTGCTGATAGAATCGGACTCATAAACACAATGGTTTTTACCCATATACCATCGAATCTTCTTCTCATTATGGTTGGGTTTGCTCCAAGTCTTCCATTTGCAATTGGATTTTACTTGACCCGTATGGCTTTATCACAGATGGATGTACCTACAAGGCAATCCTACATTGTAGCTGTAGTTAATGAAGATGAAAGAACCGCAGCCGTCGGCATCACCAATCTCTCGAGGAATATTTCTCAGGCTATATCTCCTTCTGTGAGTGGCACAATATTACAAGTCTTACCAGCAATGTCTGCGCCATTTGTCATAGGTGGGGCTCTCAAGATAGTGTACGACCTTGCGCTTTACCTTAGCTTCAGGAATATAAAACCAGAGCATGAGCAATGAAATAGATGAAAAAATGTTCATCATTGGAGACAAGTTGTTAAAAATATGCTTACCAGTTTATATACAGAATTGTAACTTAACCTGGTTTAGGAATATTAATACTTAAGTTCTATATCGTTACATTCAAGCTTATGAATCCACATAGTGGAAAAAAAGATGATAACAAAGACGACGACAACAACAACAAAAAAGATAGAACCAAAACAAGAGCAAGAGCTGCTGCTTTCCCTATAGTGGGGGCCATACTTAGTGCAGCAATATTGCTGTCAGGGCTATCATCCTTCATTGGCAGCTACTCGCACCCAGTACTAGCACAAATGGATACGACAACGGGAGGTGGTGGTGGCGGAACCACAGGTGGAGCAACTAATGCAACCATGGCAGGCGGCGGCGGCAATATGACTAATGCAACCATGGCAGGCGGCGGCGGCAATATGACTAATGCAACCATGGCAGGCGGCGGCGGAGGTGGTGCCACCAATAATAAGACAGAGGCGCAGCAGGCGTTTGACCGCGTCATCCAGTCGCTCCAGGCCCTGGATACAGCCTATATATCCGGTAATAAGGCTGAGGCTCAGGCGAAGCTCGACCAAGCCCAAGCCGATTGGAACACAGTCGCCCCAGTCATCTCTTCGCGAGAAGCCAGCGAGATACAGCTCTTATTCTCGTCTCTGGGAGACCAGTTGAAGAGCGATGCCCCGGCCAGCAAGGTGGGCAACACCGTCAACGGCATGATCAGTGAGCTGCGCGAAGATATTCAGAGTGAGCTTGGTAAGTGAGGAGTCCTCAATGCGCCATGGACTCCTCTGGTTTGTCGTTACCGATTTGCGACGAGCCCGGCTACGGCCAGGCTTGTCTGTGATAGCGATTGCTTTCGGGATCGTCGGTGTTGCTTTCTTCGCGGGCCAAGTGAGCGTCAGGCAGGAGGATGTGCTTGCCGGTTACGAGGAGAGTGGGGCAGCAACCTTCGTAGTCCGACTGTCTGGCGTTCCCGATGACGAGGTCGTCGCTTTGACGAGCAACCTTCGCGCCCTCAAAGGGGTGCAATCGGTCGAAGCGCCATACAACGGTATCGAACTCGGACTCGTGGCTGACACATCGTTCCTCGTCTTCCAAAACGACCGCCAAAAAGAATATCTGGGCGCGCGCCTGAACGTGCTCGGCATTGACTCAGGCTTTCGCATGGGAAGCAGCTACTTTATCAATTTTCGCGACCTGAATCCGCAGGCGGCGCAGTCCGTTCTTGGCATCCCGCTTCTTCCTGTCGAAGGTGAAGTGAGGCCGCCCACCACAGACGAGGTTCTGGTACCCTCATCAGTCGCCAGCTACGTCGGCATAAGGCCCGGCGCCGAGGCAATCGTCGAACTCACCTACACAGGAGTTGAACCGCCAATCGTGCAGCGGCTGGACAGGTTGCGGGTGGTCGGCGTGTTTGACGCGGCTGGGCCCGACAAGGGGCAGATCATTCCTTTCTGGCGTCTCCTCGCGCAGGGTCAAGAGGTGCTGACCGTTCGTCCCCCAGGCGAATCCGGACTTACCACCATCCCTGTTGTCCTGAACGCAGAGGTCGTGCGCAGCTTCTTGAGTGATGTCCAGAGCGAGTTGCGCGCACGCGGCCTCGGCGCCGCCCCTAATTTGGCGCACCGCCAGATTGTCATTCAGGCCGGCTCAATTGCCGGTGTGCCGGCGCTTCAGGGTGAAGTGGATTCCCTGTTGCGCGCACGCAGTCTTACTGCGGGTTGCGACGCACAGGCCCATCCATCCTTCTGCATGTTATTGCCCGAGCGCAACAACTTCGCAGCTGCCATTCGAGAGCAAGCCAAAGTTAGCCAGGGAGGCGATTTCTTCCTCGCCCTGCTGCTTGTCCTCGTCGCGGTGGGGGCCGGCGGACTGCAGGTTCAGAGCACAGTCACCCGCTGGAGGGACTACGGCGTTCTTCAAGCGATTGGTTTCTCGCCGGTTCAGATTCTCTTCATCTACGCATCGCAATTACTCCTTATACTTGGGAGCGCCGTTGCGCTTGCAGCCATCGCGACACTCGTTCCCTCGCCGCTCGCTGGCTCAACCGAATCGTTTCTCCGCGCAACGGGACTGGCGGTCCTCTGCGCCATGCTGGCATCGCTCCCCGCACTGCTCTGGCCCCTGTTCGCGCGCCCGGTTGTCATGCTTCAGGAGGTGCGGTGATGCGATTCAAACTTGCCTTCGCAGGCTTTGGCAGGCGAGGTATCGAGGCGCTCATCGCCATCCTGGTGCTGGCGGTTGCTTCCGCTGTAGTGGCGTTCTCGGCGATGGTTGTCGAGGGGGCGCGTGCGACACTGCACCAGGTTGAGATCGAACAGCACCCCGATGTGATTCAGGTCAAGGGACCATTCAATCGCGCCCTATTCGAGACGCCCCGAAGCGGTTACCTTCAGCCGCTCACCCTGCCAGTTTACGAGCCGCTCATTGACCCTAATGAGCTAACGAACATGGCAGGTGGGGCGACGGTGCTAAAACACCAGTCCCTCCTCCGGAACGTGGTATCAGGTGACAGTTTCTTGAATGTCTATATTTTCGGCATCGAACCGGACAAGGAGTCGTTGGTAAGTGCCTTCGCGCTCCAGCGCGGGCGGTTTCTGCAAAATGATGATCGCGATGCTGCCGTCCTCGACGAGGCGTCCGCCCGCGCCCTCGATGTGGATGTTGGCGGCTCCTTTCTGGTGCGCAAAGCCGATGGTGCCGACTTGCGGTTGACCGTTGTCGGCGTTCTGCAAGGGATCGAACTCTTTGACTCGCCGCCGACCACCGTCGAAGCGCCCGCGCTCAAGTCGGGTTCGCCGTTTGTTTCTAGCGGCGTGTTTGTCACACTCCGCACCAGCGAAAGTATCCTTGCCCGCCAGACGCTAACAGACGCCCTAGTTATCGCCGACTCCCCCGACCGTGTGCCCGACCTGGTCACGCGCCTGAAAGAGGTCTTCCGCCTCGAGCCAGCCGTGTTTGTCGAAGAGACCTACACCCGCTATCTGAGACAGGTGAGCGATTTTCAACTCACTCTCGTGCTCTTTGCCGCCATTGGCTCGCTCACGGCGATCAACGCCGGGGCGTTCGTAGCCAAACTCATGCACGATGCCTACGAGGATCGCCGACGCCAGTATGCCCTCCTGCTCTCTTTGGGTTTCTCGCCGGTAGGAGTGGCGGGCTTGATTCTCGGCTTCGGGTTGGCGGTAGCGCTCGTGGGCGGCGGTCTGGGGAGCATCGTTGCCCTCGCGTTCAAGCCGCCGCACTTTCTGATGCCTTCGCTGATGGCAGATCTGGGCACGGTCGTGCCGCGGTTCGATTTCCTCGTAGCCGCGCTGGTCGCAGGGGTCGCGATTGTGGCGGCTCTGGTGGGCATGGCACGCATCGTTTGGATTCTTGGACGCGGTCCCATTGCGGCGGCGCTTATGGAAGGTGGATAATTATGAACAAATCTTCATTCGTTGACGTTCGCTCCATCTCAAAGACATATCATAGGAACGGGACATCCGTTGAAGTGCTGCGGGATGTTTCGTTCCAGGTGCGGCCGGGCGAGGCGGTGGCGGTCACCGGCCCTTCGGGATGCGGCAAGACCACGCTCCTCAATCTTCTGGCAGCGCTCGACCGGCCTGACCGGGGCGAGATCACCGTCGGGGATACCGTTGTCACCAAACTCCACACGTGGGATGGAGCGCGATATCGCAACAGGCAGATCGGCGTGATCTTTCAATCGTACAACCTCTTCCCACAGCTGACTGCTCTGGAAAACGTCCTTCTGCCGATGATCGCAGCTGGCAGTCCCGATCCCAAACACGCGGCCGGGCTGCTGGTGACCGTCGGTCTCGGCGATAGGACTTCGCATCGACCAACACAATTGAGCGGCGGAGAACAGCAGCGGGTTGCTATAGCCCGCGCGCTCGTGAACGATCCGCCGCTTGTTCTTGCCGATGAACCAACCGGCAACCTCGACGATGAGAACGCACGCGCGGTCTTGGATCTGCTGACCCAGGCATGCCTGGAGCGGGGAAAGACGTTGATCCTCGTCGCCCACGACCTGAGTGCCTTGCATAAAGTGGATCGAGTTCTTGAGCTCCGCGCAGGATCTCTAAGAGCCCATCCGATAAGTAGTTGATATTCTTCTTGACTTGTATGAAAAGAAAGGGAGACGATGAGGCATTTCTACGTCTGTGTGAAAAGGAATTCAGATATTCGTACCTCAGACATATAGAGAAATTGGAGTCAAAAGGAAAAATTGATGAGGCAGTGTAATGTTGCACAAGGGCTCTTGATTTTGCAAAGGGTTTTACAAAAACAGATGTGATTGAAAAGTTAGTGGATTTAAGATATGCGCAGGGAAAAGTGGAACAATCTCTAACACTGTATGCGAAGGAAAAGACAAAGGAAAATGACGACAAGTTTGAGATACACATGGAAATAGAATGGATGCCAAAGAATGGCCCAAGAACTACCAAGAAATAATAATCTCATTTAGCATCTGATACCAAGTGTAATGTGCATGTTGGGTGTCGCTCGATACAACCCCATACAAACCTATTACATGAGATTAATCTCTGAGGTTGATACACTGTTAAATCTTCGGGAGCTCGCTAGTGATATTGAGAAGCATTTTTGTTAGATGTCCCGAAGATTGAACAGTATCAGCAAGCTTACTCAAATGTGTGCGAAACGAATCCCTCCTCATCTTGCTTTCATGGTCGTCAACCCTAGAAGCATTGGGCCGTCTGATACAGACCCCTTCAATTTAGTTAGTTTTATGGTATAG
>Ga0126308_10001142_pt1 | contig 10225 bp, 13 predicted proteins | sample Plot55_FD_92533 | JGI IMG/M metagenome (GOLD analysis project Ga0126308, IMG submission 92533) | Serpentine soil microbial communities from UC McLaughlin Reserve, CA, USA - Plot55 | ecosystem: Environmental > Terrestrial > Soil > Grasslands | place: USA: UC McLaughlin Reserve, Lake County...
ACGCCGGCGAGCGCGAGCGCGCCTGCGAGCCAGAGCGCCGTCTGCGCGCCGGGCAGGCCGAACGCGGGCGCGGAGCCGAGCGCCACGGCGAGGCCGATCACGGCCGCGCCGACGAGCGCGTCGCCCGCGGCCTCCGCCACCAGCGTCCCCGCGAGCACCGACCCTCGGGTGGAGTCCATGCGGCGCGAGAGCAGCAGCACGCGCACGACGTCGCCGCCGCGTGCGGAGACCACACCGCCCGCCCCGGCGCCCGCGACCCAGGCGAGGACCGCGTCGCGCCGGCGCAGTCGCGGCTCGTCGGGGCTCGCCGCCCGGACGACCGCCCACCAGCCCCGGCCGCGCACGGCCTGGTTGGCCAGGTGGAGCAGCACGCCGACCGCCAGCCACCCCGCCGAGGCGCCCGCCAGTGCATGCGCCATGGAGCTCACCCATCCCATAGTACGGGCAGTACCCGCAGAGGGGTACGGGCAGCCGTACCCCGATCTTGCAGTCGTAGGGTGGAGCGGATGGACATCGATCTCTCCGGCCGCGTCGTGGCCGTCACCGGCGCGTCCTCGGGCATCGGCGAGGCGACCGCGCTCGCCTGCGCGGAGGCCGGCGCCGCCGTCTCGCTCGCCGCCCGCCGCACCGATCGCATCGAGGCGCTCGCGGAGCGCATCCGCTCGAGCGGCGGGACGGCGCTCGCCGTGGCCACCGACGTGTCCGACGAGCAGCAGGCGAACGCGTTCGTGCGGCGCACGCACGAGGAGCTCGGCCGCCTCGACGTGCTCGTCAACAACGCCGGCGTGATGCTGCTGGGCCCGATCGAGGGCGCCCCGACCGACGAGTGGCGCCGCATGATCGACGCGAACGTGTACGGCGTCCTCTACTGCACGCATGCCGCATTCCCCCTGATGCGCGAGCAGGGCGGCGGGCAGATCGTCAACGTCTCGTCCGTCGCCGGCCGCGTCGCCCGCGCCGGCTCCGGGGTCTACAACCTCACGAAGTTCGGGGTCGGCGCGTTCAGCGAGTCGCTGCGCCAGGAGGGCGTCCCGCACAACATCCGCGTGACGCTGATCGAGCCGGGCGCCGTCACGACCGAGCTGCAGGGCCACAACCGCGACGAGATCCGCGAGATGATGGCCCAGCGCTTCGAGGGGGTCACGCCGCTCGAGGCGGACGACATCGCGCGCGCCGTGCTGTACGCGATCGGGCAGCCCGACCACGTCGCGGTCAACGAGGTGCTCGTGCGGCCGTCGACCCAGCCGGGCTAGAGCAGGTCGCCGGAGAGCGCCCGCACGTAGCGCTCCGCGGAGCGCCGCACGACGCCCTTCGCGTCGCGCGGCACCGTGGTGTTCCACCACGCGCCCTGGATGGTCTCGAACGCGAACGGCTCGAGCGCGTCCGCCATCCGCTCGACCTCGGCGGCGGGGAGCGGGATCAGGTTGGGGTAGGAGTACATGAACGAGACCCACTCGCGGTCCGGGATGACCTGCACGATGTCCCCGGAGAGCAGCGAGCCCGCGCCCTCGGGCCGGTGCAGCACCGTCCCGCCGCGGAAATGCCCGCCGAGGCGGAGCAGGGTCAGCCCGCCGATCTCGCGCGTCTCGCCCTCCCAGAGCTCGATCGCGGGATCGGGGCGCATCACCCACTCCGCGTCGTCGCGGTGGAGCAGGACCGGGCAGTCGAAGCGGTGCGCCCAGTCGACCATGGCGGCGTAGTAGTGCGGGTGGGAGATCGCGATGGCGACGAGCCCGCCCAGCGCCTCGACGGCCTCCGCGGCCCGCTCGTCGAGCAGCGACACGCACTCCCACAGCACGTTGCCCTCGGCGCTGGGCACGACGAGCGCGCGCTGGCCGATCGCGAACCGCGGGGCGGTGCCGATCCCGGTCAGCCCGCCGTCCGTGCGGACCTCGTTGACCCGCTCGGAGGCGAGCTGCTCCATGGTCGTCCAGCGCTGGCCGTCCTCGGGCACCCACTGTCGCGGGTCCTCGCAGATCGGGCACGTCGCGGGCGGGCGCTCGGCCGCCGCGAACTGGACGCCGCAGGTGTCGCAGATGGGGTGCGCTATGCCTGCCACCGCCCGCAAGCTACATTCTGTCCATGATGGCGGCGCTCGAGGTCCCGGAGGCGCGCAGGACGCACACGCTGCCGACCGTTCCCGGCGCGGTCTCCGAGGCGCGCCGCTGGGCCGCCTCCGTGACGGCCGGGATGCTCGACGGCGAGGCGGCCGAGAGCCTGCGGCTCGTCGTCTCCGAGCTGGTCACGAACGCGCTCCGCCACGGCTCCGACGGCGAGCGGATCGATCTCACGGTGACGCCGAAGCCCGAGTTCCTCTGCGTGCAGGTCACCGACGACGGCCCCGGCCTCGCACCGCGCCCCCGCGCGCTGGAGACGGACGACAACGGCGGCTTCGGCCTCTTCTTCGTCGAGCAGCTCACGCGCCGCTGGGGCGTCACGCGCGAGAACCGGCGCACCCGCGTCTGGTTCGAACTCGACTATCGCTGAGCGGGACGGGTAGTTCCCTCGGGAACACCGAACCAGGAGCGATCACGTGAGCGACACACCCGAGAGGACCGCGGGCGGCCTCGCCGGCCGTCTCGCCGGCAAGGCGAAGGAGACCGCGGGATCCCTGACCGGAAACGACGACCTGGCCCGCGAGGGCCGGCTCCAGCAGGCCGCCTCCGACGCGGAGCGGACCGCCGCCGAGGAGCAGGCCGAGGCGCGGCAGGCCGAGCAGGAGGCGCAGCTGGCCGACGACCGGGCCCGCAACGAGCAGCAGCGCAAGGAGCTCGAGAACGAGCTGGCCGCCGACCAGCGCGAGGAGGCCGCGGAGCGCGACCGCGCCCGGACGGAGGCCGAGGCAGCGGCCGAGGCCGAGCGCCGCGCGCGTGCCGCGGAGACCGAGAAGGGGCTCCAGGAGGGCGCCGCCGGTGCCCAGGAGAACCAGGCCAGGGCGGAGTACGCCGAGGACCTGCAGGACGCCGCGACGCTCGAGCGCCAGGCCGAGCAGGCCGATGCGCGGGCCGACGCCATCGACCCCGAGGAGCGCTGAGATGGATCTGCGACGCATCCCCCGAGCCGCCGTGGGCAGCTCGATCAAGGTCGCGCGGCTTCCGCTCGACCTCACCGCCGCCGTGCTCCGGCGCGGCACGGGGCGGTCCGGCGCCGAGGTCACCGTCGACCGCGCCGAGGCCGCCGCGCGCGGCGCGGCCGGCACGGTGCTCGGCGACGAGCAGCTCAAGCGCGACGCGAGCCGGCGCTCGCTCGCCGCGGACGAGCGCGAGCGCGCCGACGCGATGGAGGCCGCGGCGGGTGCCCAGGCCGAGGTCGCCGAGCAGGAGCGCCAGCGCCGGGAGCAGGCCGCGGAGCGCCGTCGTGCGCAGGCCGCGGAGCGCGCTCGGACCAAGAAGCAGCAGGCGGCCAAGGAGCGCGAGGCGAAGGAGAAGCGCGCCGCCGACGCCGAGAAGCGCCGCAAGCAGGCATCCGATCGGGCCGCGGCGCAGCGCGAGGAGGCGATCGACGCCAAGGCCAAGCGCGACAAGCTCGAGGCGCTCGAGGCGGAGAAGTCCGCGCTGAACGAGCGCGAGCGGGCGCTCACCGCAGCCGACGAGGCCGAGCGCCTCGAAGACGCGGCGACGCGCGCGAAGGCCAAGCGGAAGGGCTAGTGGGCCCGCACGGCCCACGCTAGGCTGGGTGGTGCTGTTGGCGTCGGGATCCGGCGCCGGCGGTGCCACCTTGAGCGCCGGTGGGTCGTCCGGAGCGTGAACCGCGCGGACCGCTCAGAGGCTCAGAGTCAGTCTCCAGAGCCGACCTCCGAGGAGGACACCCGCCTTGACCGCTCCTGCCGCCGCACCGCGCGGCCGGAAGCCATATGACGACGCCGCGGACGCCGCCCACCTGCGGCGCTACGCGGCCGACCGCCGGCCCGAGGACCGGGACTGGCTCGTCCGCCGCTTCCTCCCGCTGGCCCGTCACGTCGCCGCCCGCTACAGCGGGGGCGGCGAGCCGATCGACGACCTCGAGCAGGTCGCCTCGCTCGGCCTGGTCAAGGCGATCGACCGCTTCGACCCCGGCCGGGGAGCGAGCTTCTCGAGCTACGCCGTCCCCACGATCGCCGGTGAGCTGCGCCGCCATTTCCGCGACCACACCTGGGCGCTGCGGGTCCCGCGCGAGATCCAGGAGCTGGCCGTCAAGATCACGAGGGTCGAGCCCGCACTGCAGCACGAGCTCGGCCGAGCGCCCACGGCCGCCGAGCTGGCGGAGCACCTGGACTGCAGCGTCGAGCGGCTGCTGGAGGCCAGGGACGCCGCGGGCGCCAACCGGATGAGCTCGCTCGACGCACCCGTGTCCTCCGACGAGGAGGAGGGCGCCTCGCTGGCCGACCTGCTCGGCGGCGCGGACGAGCGGCTGGAGCGCCTGGAGCGGTCCATGACGGTGGACGCGGCGCTCGAGCTCCTGAGCGAGCGGGACCGGACGATCCTCCGCCTGCGCTTCCAGGAGGAGCTCACCCAGGCGGCGATCGGCGAGCGCATCGGGCTCTCCCAGATGCACGTCTCGAGGCTGATCCGCCAGTCCCTGGCGACGCTGCGCGAGGCCGCGGAGCGCAGCGACGGCCTGCGCGAGGCCGCCTAGTGTCGTGAGTCGAAATTTCGACTCACGACACTAGCGGCTAGAGGAACGTCTCCGCGGCGCGCACCCGCGCGGCGGCCGCGCGCAACCGCTCCGCCACGGCGGCGCCGCCGTCCACCTGCGCGCCGACCACCTCGGCGGCCAGCTCGAGGTTGCCCGCGAGGTGCTCGAGGGGGAAGCCGCGCGCCTCGAGGACGCCGGCCAGCCAGCTCACCTGGCGCTCGAGGTCGACGTGCCCCTCGACGTCGCCCACCGCCCAGTTGAGCAGGTGCTGCGTGTCGTGGACCTCCCACGCGCGGGCCACGTCGCCGTAGCGCTCCAGGTCTTCGGGATAGCGCTCGAAGTAGCGCTCGGCGACCGCGGCCGCGACCGGCCCCAGTGCGAGCTCGCTTCCGCCCAGCCGTGCCGTGGCGGGCGGCGGCCAGCCGCCGGGCGGTGCGGTGCGGCGTCCGCTCACTCCGCGACCACCTCGTAGGTGTGCAGGTGCTCGAGGCGCTCGAGCTTGATCGCGGCCTGCAGGTCGGGATCGATCCGGTCGTGGGAGGCGCGATGGGCGTCCGAGCGCATGTAGGCCTTGAACGCGTCGCGGTCGCGCCAGCGGCTGACCATGATCAGCTCGCCCTCGTCGCGGTCGGACTGCCAGACCTGGAGGTCCACGAACCCGTCGGCGGCGTCGACCCGGCCCAGGCGCGCCCGGAACGCGCGCACGAGCGCGTCCGCGCGCTCTGCGGGCATGCGCAGGCGGGACATGGACACGTACATGCCCGGGGAACGCTAATGGGTCTGGCGCCTCGGGGTCGCGGGTAGGGTGACGTGATGCGGGCCGACACCCAGGCGCTCGCGCGCGGCGGGAGCCCTGACCAGGTGCGCGAGGAGTACCTCGAGGCGCTCGCGGGAGCCGATCTCGCCGGTGCGCGGAACGTCCTCGACGACGCGATCGAAGCTGGGATGTCCGTGCGGGAGATCTACCTCGAGGTGCTGCAGCCCGCGCTCTACGAGATCGGCCGCCGGTGGTCGCACGCCGAGATCAGCGTCGCCCAGGAGCACTTGGCGACCGCCGCGACGCAGTCCGCGATGGCCCGGCTGGCCGAGGGCCTGGCCGACGGCTCGCGCCGTGTGCGCCCGGGCTCCGCGGTCGTCGCCTGCGTGAGCGACGAGCTGCACGCGGTGGGCGGGCGGATGGTCGCCGACTTCCTGGAGGCCGACGGCTGGCGGGTGACGTTCCTCGGCCAGCTCACGCCGGGCCTGGAGCTGGCGGACCTCGCGGCGCGACAGGGCGCGCACGTCGTCGCGCTCTCGGCCGCGCTGCCCGAGCGCCTCCCGCGGGTGGCGGAGGTCTGCGCCGCGCTGCGCGCGCTCGACCCCGCGCCGTTCGTGCTCGTGGGCGGCCAGGCCTTCGGCGGCTCGGCGGAGCGGGCGCTGCGCACGGGCGCCGACGCCTACGCGGCCGACGCGGAGGCCGCCGTCGCCGCCGTGCGCGAGCGGTTCCCCGCGCCGGCATGATCCGGGAGCAGATCGAGGAGTACACCTGGGAGAGCACGTCGGTGCTGGCGGCCGTGCTCGCGCCGGACGGCACGGTGCTCGACGCGAACCCCGCGCTGGCGCGCCTCGTCGGCGGACAGCCGGCCGGCGGCTCGTTCGACGCCCTGGTCCAGACCCCGCAGCGCGACGCCTTCAGCCGACGCCTCGCCGAAGCGGGCCGGCGCTGGTCCTCGGCCACGTTCGCGCTCGCCACGGGCGGCGCCGAGATCGCGGCGGACCGGCGCGTCTGGCTGCGCCGCTCGGGCGACGCGGTCCTGCTCGTGGCCGAGCCGGCCGTCGGCGAGCAGGAGCGGCTCGTCGAGAAGGTGCTCGAGCTCAACGACGAGCTCGTGGACACGCACCGGGCGCTCGTGCGCCAGCGCGAGGAGCTCCGCCGCGCCGCGGACCGGATCGCCAACCTCGAGGCGATCTCGGCCGCCGGCCTGGTCAACCTCCGGCTCGACGACCTGCTCGAGGAGGTGCTGCGGCTCATCGCCGAGGCCGCCGGCTCCGAGCGCGCGGTGCTGCTGCTGCTCGACGACGAGGGCGAGGTGCTGGTCGCGCGTGCCGCGGTCGGGCTGCAGGGCGTCGAGCTCGACGAGATCCGGGTCCCGCTCGGCGTGGGCGTGGCGGGCGGCATCGCCATGTCCAAGGAGCCCTGCGTGATCCCCGACCTCTCCCAGGTGGATGTGCACAGTGCGTATCTGCGCGAGAGCTCGCGCTCGATGGCCGGCGTCCCGTTGATGCTCGACGGCGACGTCATCGGCGTCCTGCACGTGTCCTCGAGCGAGCTGGACCGCTTCGGCGAGGACGACCTCGGGCTGCTCGTGCCGGCGGCGGAGCGCGCCGCGCTCGCGATCGGCCGGGCGCGCGTGGTCGAGCGCGAGCGGCGGATCGCCGAGACGCTCCAGCGCAGCCTGCTGCCCGACACGCTGCCGGCGGTCGAGGGCCTCGAGCTCGCCGCGCGCTTCCTGCCCGGCGCCGGCGTCGAGGTCGGAGGGGACTGGTACGACGCCCTGCCGCTGCCCTCGGGCGAGCTCGCGGTCGTCATCGGCGACGTCGCCGGCAAGGGGCTGGGCGCCGCCACGCTCATGGGCGAGCTGCGCGCGGGCCTGCGCGCCTACGCGATCGAGGGCGGCGGCCCGATGGCCACCCTCACGCGGCTGAACCGGCTCGCCCTGCGCTCCTTCCAGATGGCCACGGTCGTGCTCGTGCAGGTGGCGCCCGATCTCGACCGGATCACGTACGCCAGCGCCGGCCACCTGCCGCCGCTGGTGCTCTCCGCCGACGGCTCGGCGCGCTTCCTGCAGGGCGGGGCGTCGACGCCGCTGCTGGCGTTCCGCGAGGACCTCGAGGACGGCCGCGCCGCCTTCGCCCCGGGCGACCGGATCGTGCTCTACACGGACGGGCTGGTGGAGCGCCGGCGCGAGCCGATCGACGAGAGCCTCGAGCGCCTGCGCACGACCGCCGAGGGCTTCGGCGGCACGGTCGACGAGCTCTGCGACCACCTGATCGGCGCGCTCCGCCCGCCCGCGGGCGCGCCCCACGACGACATCGCGGTCATCGCCGTGAAGCGCTGCGGCTGAGCCGCAGCCGAGCGAGCTCCGCGTCGGCGAGGCGCTCGTGCCGGCCTTCGCGGAGATCCCGTGCCGGATCGCTCGTGATCGCGAGCAGCCGGCGGTAGGGCAGGTGCGCCACCGCGCGGGTGGCGAGCAGCTCCTCCGTTCCTGGCTCGCCGAGGCGACCAGCGATCCGGCGCCGGTCGCGGGCCTCCGCGAGGCGGCCCGGGAGCACGAAGATCAGCAGCGGCAGGCTCGGCACGACCGCGATCAGCGTGCCCACGAGCGCGCCGAGCCGCTTGACGCGCGTGCGCCCCCGTTCCGCGCCGTCGATCGCCTCCTGCCCGGCATCGCGGATCGTGGCGGCGGAGTCGCCGACCGCCCCGCCGACGACCGGCAGGCCCGACAGCGACTCGAGCGCGTCGCCGGCCCGCTGGGTCGCCCGGCCGGCGTCGCGGGCGCTGTCCGTGACCTCCGCCAGGCCCTGGATCTCGCGCCCGATCGCGACGCCCGCGAACGCCCAGGCCAGGACCCAGGCAACGAGCACGAGGTCCAGCGCCCGGATCAGGCCTCCCAGCGGATCGGCAGCGCGTCGAGGCCGTAGATGCCGTCGATCGAGCCGTACTCCGGCTCGCCGTCGAGCGCCAGGCCGGGCATCAGCGGGGCGAGGAACGCGAGCGCCTCCTGCATCTCGGCGCGGGCGAGGTTCGCGCCCAGGCAGTAGTGCACCCCGGCGCCGAACGTCAGCGGCTTCGCGCCCGTCCGGTCCGCGGTGATGTCGAAGCCCTCGGCCGTGTTCTCGCGATTGCCGGTGAAGGCGCTCACGAGCACGACGGTGCCCTCGGGGAACTCGACGCCGCGGTAGGTGACGTCCTCCATCGCGATCCGCGCGGTGAAGGGGGTGATCGGCTCGAAGCGCACGACCTCCTCGACCGCGGCGGGCGCGAGCAGCGGGTTCTCGGCGAGCATGGACCACTGCTCCGGGTGCTCGGCGAACAGCCGCAGCGCGTGCGCGAGCTGGCTCTGGGTCGTGTCGACGCCCCCGACGAGCACGTTGAGCACGAGGTTGAGCGTCTCGACGTCCGAGAGCCGGTCGCCCTCCTGCTCCGCCGCGATGAGCGCGGACATGAGGTCGTCGCCGGGCTCGGCGCGGCGGCGGCCGAGCAGCTCGCCGGCGTAGGCGTAGAACTCGACGACCGCAGCCTCGATCTGCGGCCGCTCGGCCAGCACGTTCATGCCGAACTGGCGCTGGATCAGGTTCGACCAGTCCCACAGCCGCCCGGCGTCCTCCAGCGGCGCGCCCATGACCGTGGCGATCACCCGCGAGGGGTACGGCTTGCAGAAGGCCTCGACGGCGTCGCAGCTCGTCGCTCCGCCGAGCGCGGCGTGCAGCTCGGCGAGGAAGCGGCGCATGTCCGGGCGCCAGCGCTCGACCGCTCGCGGCGTGAAGAACGGGTTCACCAGGCCGCGCAGGCGCCGGTGGTCGGCGCCGTTGATGTGGAGGATGTTGCGGCGGATCTCCTCGTACAGCGGGCCGTCGTCGATCCCGAAGATCTCGGCGATCTTCATGCCGGGGAAGGTGAAGCTCCTGCTGCGCAGGAAGAACTCCCCGGCCTCGCGGTCCACGGCCACGCACCCCAGGGGCATCGTGGCGAGCCAGCCCTCCTCGGCGAGCTCGGCCATCGCGACGTGGAAGCGCTCGCCGCGCAGCTCCGGGTCGAGGTAGTCGAAGCTGGGGAGCTCGAGGTCGGCGAGCGCGGTCATCGGGTGCGGAGCCTATCCCGGGCGGGGTCGCTACCGTCGCGGGCGTGGAATCGCCGCTGCTCGTGGCCGCGCTGGTCGCGATCGGCCTCTATGCGCTCTTCCTCGGCGGCCTCGCGCTGGCCGGCCGCGGGTCTGACGCGCGGGCGCTCGCGCGGCTCGTCCCGGACTGCCTCGTGCTCGCGCGCGGGCTGCTCGGCGACCGCGAGGTGCCCGCGCGCTGCAAGGCGGCGCTGGTCGGGCTGGTGGTCTATCTCGCCTCGCCGATCGACCTCGTGCCCGACTTCCTGCCCGTGATCGGCGTGCTCGACGACGCGATCCTGGTGGCGCTGACGCTGCGCTGGATCGTGCGGGCGGCCGGCCCCGATCTGGTGCGCCGGCACTGGCGCGGGACGGCGCGCGGCCTGCAGCTCGTGCTGCGGCTGACCTACAGGCCCGGCGGGTGACGGACGACGTAGCCGGCTGACGAGCGGTCCGACGGCTGCCAGCGCGTGCCGTTCTCGTAGCGGCCGGAGGTGTCGAAGCGACGGCCGTCGACGACCATGTAGACGTGGCCGGGGGCGGCGTAGATCGTCACCCAGCGGCCGCGGCCGGCGGAGCCCCAGCTCATGAAGCCGCCGGAGGTCAGCGCGGACGACAGGAAGCCCGCGCCGTGCAGGGCGTAGGAGACGGAGCCCGAGCAGTCGTAGCCCGAGTCGTTCCAGATCCCGTGCCCGCCGCCGTACTTGTAGGGCTTGCTCGCGATCCGGTTGCCCGCGGCGATGATGCGGCGG
>Ga0126308_10001144_pt1 | contig 10217 bp, 11 predicted proteins | sample Plot55_FD_92533 | JGI IMG/M metagenome (GOLD analysis project Ga0126308, IMG submission 92533) | Serpentine soil microbial communities from UC McLaughlin Reserve, CA, USA - Plot55 | ecosystem: Environmental > Terrestrial > Soil > Grasslands | place: USA: UC McLaughlin Reserve, Lake County...
GCACGCCTGGACCATGTTGTCGATCGTGTCCGGGCCGCCGCGGCTCTTCGGGATAAGGTGCTCCCACTGGAGGTCGGGGCAGGCCTGGCTGCAGTACGCGCAGCAGCGCTCGCCCTCGACGAGCAGCTTGTTCTCGCGCAGCACGGTAGACGGGTTCATCTGGCCGCTGTCGAGCTTCTTGAAGCAGTGCATAACGAACCCGTAGTTCTTGCGATCGCCGACGGCGCGGCCGGCAATCATCTTGGCGTACTCCCAGTAGATCAGTTGGCGGATGGTGCGAATGTTTTTCGGGGGCATGGCGGACTCTACATCTCCAGCGAATGAGGCGGGCCCGGCAGGCCGGCCGGCGTCGGCCGGGACTGGGGCTCTACGTAGAGACGAGCAAGCCGCCCCGTCGCCACCAGTGAAGCTCGCGGCGCTCGACCGCTTCAGCGCTCCGTCAGGCCGCGAGCGCGCCGAGCCCGAACGCTACCTGAGCCAGCGCCGGACATCGCGCTCGTAGAAGTCGGCCTCCGCCGCGCCCAGCTCGTCGACCGACGCCGCCGTGCCGGTGAAGCGCGCGGTCCGCAGGAACGGCGTGCCGCCCCAGAGCCGGCTGACCGCCCGCAGGCACGCCCACGCCACGCGCGAGGAGACCGGCCTGAGGTCCCACGTGTCGAGCAGATGGCCGCAGTTGAGCATCCGGCTCGGGCCTCCCACGTCACGGACGAGCGCGATCGACCGACTGCCGAGCTGCGCGACCGCGTCGAGCCGGATGCTGGAGTCCGTGCTCCGGGCGGCCTCGTAGAACTCCCGCGACGCGTCCTCCGAGGTGAGCTCCTCGGGCCGGAAGACCCAGTGGGTCCCCCGGCGACCCACCACCCGGTCCCGCGAGAGCCAGAGGAGGTCGGTGGGCCAGCCCTGCGAGCGGAGAAACGCCTGGAAGAGGCGCTTCGCCTCATCGAACGGCACTCTCACGTCGTCCATAGTTCCCATGTGCAGGCCTGCATTCGTGAGAATGCTCCGGCCACGAACGAATCCATGCACCGAACTTCTCCTCTTGTCAACGAGCTGAAAGACGTGATTCAGCTTCGATTGCAAGATCCCGAGAGCTGACTCTGCTGCTGCCTAACGTCCACGACATGCTACAGAACGCCACAGGCATACGGCCAAACGATTGGATCGAGCTACCGATGGGGCCACCATCTCGACCTACAACACCTCACCTACTGTAGCGACACGCTAGAGCAGGTCTCGAGTCAGTTGAGCGCAGCCGAGCCACGGCGGGGGCACACCGGACAGGTCCCGCGATCGATCGGCTCTGTCGACTGTATGAACCGCGGAGGCCGCGGGGGGCGCGGAGGACGGCCCGGCAGGCCGTCCTCCGCGCCCCCCGCGGCCTCCGCGGTTCAAGCCGTGCGCGCGTCGTCCCGGCAGAGGGCCGGCCCGGTGTGCCCGGCGCCGTCCACGGGGTCGGCTGACTCCTCGGCGGCGGCCCGGGCGGCGTAGACGACGCCATGGACGCTCGGCCAGCCCTGCATCGCCCAGCCGTGCCCGTGCTGCATGAAGGCGTAGCCGGCGAGCGCGAGGCCGCCGTTCGGCACGCCATGGATGGCGAGCGCTGGGCAGTCGACGATGGGGTGGGCGGCGCCCGCCAGGGCTGGCAACGGTTGCGGGTCGGTATCTGTCAAACTACTGTGAGTCACATGACAGATACCGGCCCATGACCGCTCTCGCCCCGCGGGACTTCCTCATTCTCGCCGTCCTCGCCGACGGCCCGAGCCACGGATACGGCATCATCAAGGCGGTCGAGGACCGGTCCGAGCACGACGTGCTGCTCGACCCCGCCAACCTCTACAGATGTCTGCGCCGCATGAGCGCGGACGGCTGGATCGACGAAGTCGAAGCCCGGACGGGCGACGACCGCCGCCGGACATACCGGATCACGGCAAACGGTCGTGCGATCCTCCGAAACGAAGCGCAACGCCTCGAGAGCCTGCTGCGCCGACTGCATCTCTCGCTCGCAGGGCACAAGCGATGACCCTGCAGCTCTATCGTGCGCTGATTCGTCTGCTGCCACGCCGCGTACGCGAGCGGGACGGCGAGGAGATGGCGCGCGCATTTGCCGACCAGATCGCCGGAGCGCGCGCGCCATCGGCCGTCCGATGGCGCGCGCTGATCCGATTCCCACTGGTGCTCGCGCTCGAGTGGCGCGATGCCCTGTTCGCGGGGCGCGTCCCGGCGCCCCGGGCTCCGTCACGAGGAAGCCGCATGGAATCCGTCGCCCGCATGATTCGTCAGGGAGCCCGCGGTCTCGCGCGCACGCCCGTCTTCTCGCTCAGCGTGATTCTCCTGCTCGGCGCCGGCGTCGGCAGCGTGAGTGCGATTTTCGCCGTCGTCGATCACGTGCTGCTGCGTCCGCTGCCATATCCGGACGCCGACCGGCTCGTCGTGATCGAGAACGGATCGCATTCCATTCCCGCCGTGCGGGACATGCAGGCAATGCATTCGATCGAAGCGTGGGGCGCCGCTTCGACCGACAACGCACACCTGACCGATCAAGGTGAGCCGCTGCGCGTCCGTCAGGCGGTGGTCACGGTCGGGTTCTTCCCGATGTTCGGCGCGCGCGCGGCCATTGGACGCCTGCTGCAGCCGGCCGATTCACAGGTCGCGAACACGGCGGTTCTCTCCTACGGTACCTGGGTGCGGGTGTTCGGCGGCGACCCCAGCGTGGTCGGGCGCACGATTCGCATCGACGACGCGCCCATCACGGTCGTCGGCGTGCTCGACCCGAGCTTCGCGTTGCCGGAGGCGATCGTGGGCGCAACCGTCGACCTCTGGCGGCCGCTCGACCCCGCGGCCGAGTACATGACGAAACGCGACTACTGGATGTTCAACGTGGCCGGACGCCTCGGGGCCGCCGCGACGATCGCACAGGCGCAGCAGGAAGCCACCCGCATCGCGAGCGAGCGCGCGAAGGCGTTTCCGCGGCGCTACACCGAAGACGGGCGGGTGATCGAGTTGCCGGTGCGCACGCTGCGTGATGCGATGACCGGCAGGGTCGAGCGGCCGCTCCGTCTGTTGCTCGGCGCCGCGAGCCTGCTGTTGCTGGTCGCCTGCGCCAACGTCACGCATCTCTTTCTCGCGCGTGGCATCGGGCGGAGCAGAGAAATGGCGGTTCGCCGCGCACTCGGGGCGCGAACCCGGTCGCTGGCCGCACAGCTGCTCATCGAGAGCGGCATGCTCGGCGCGGCCGGCGCGGTGCTCGGCGCTGTGATCGCGTACGCCGGTGTCCGTACGTTCCTCGCGCTGGTGCCCGCCGGGCTCCCGCGCGCGGCGACGGTCACCGTCGATGCACGGGTTCTTCTCTTCGCGGGAGGCGTCGGCATGCTCACCGCGGTCGTGTTCGGTCTGATGCCGGCGTTGCGGCTGGCCCGCCGCGGTTCCGGTGATCCGCTTCGCGATTCGGGACGGACTCTCACGGGGAGCCGCGGGGCGCATCGGGTCCGCCGTGCGCTCGTCGTCGGCGAGGTTGCGGTTTCGCTCGTACTCGTGGCGCAAGCGGGCTGGCTGCTGCGCAGCTTCATCCGGATGTCTCACGCGGACCTCGGGTTCAGGACGAGCGGCATCGTGGAGATCCCGATGTCGATCCCGACGCCGAGGCATGCGAACGGCGACTCAGCGGGCGCGTCGGGAGCGGAATGGCATCGTCGCATGCAAGCGATCCGGGAATCGCTTGCGCGGACCCGCGGCGTGCAGGGCGTGACCTTCGGCCTGACGATGCCGCTGCAATGGGTGGGCGGCGGGCGATGCTGCTGGTCCACGCGCCCGAGCTTCGCGGGCAAAGGACCTTCGGCGCGATCGAGCGTCACTCATCCGGTGAGCGATGATTTCTTCGACCTGTTCGCCATCCGCTTCGCCGCCGGCGAGGCCTGGGCACGGGGGGCGACGATCGGCGCACCATATCCGGCCGTCATCAGCGAGCAGCTGGCCAATCAGGTCTACGGCGGTGCCAACGCGGCGCTGGGGGCGACGTTCGCGATGGACCAGGCGGACTTTCGCGTCGTCGGCGTGGCGCGGAATACACGGCATTACGGCGCCGATCAACCATATGAAACGGCGGTGTACATTCCCGCGAACGCGATGCCGTTCGCGCCGGACAACGTGACGATGGCCGTGCTCACCGAGCGGACCGATGACGGGCTGGCCACCGATCTGCGTGCGGCGATCTGGCGCGCCGAGCCCAAGCTCCCCGTTCCGACGATCAACACGGTCGCGGAGCTCGCGCGCCGGGATTCCGCGCATCGTCGCTTCGACGCAGTGCTGTTCGGCACGTTCAGCGTCGTCGCACTCCTGCTCGTTGCCGGTGGACTCGCGGGCACGTTGCTGTACATGGTCAGCGTGCAGCGGCGGAGCCTCGGCATTCGGCTCGCGCTCGGCGCGACGCCGCGCGACCTCGAGCGTGGCGTGCTCGCGAGCGGGGTCGGTCTTGCGGCCGTCGGTGCGATCATCGGGACGATCGGCGCCTGGTTCGCCGGCCGGCTGATCGAGTCGCGACTCTACGGCGTGGAGGCCCGTGACGCCCGCACGCTCGGCCTGGCGGTGAGTGTGCTGATGCTGATCGCGCTGCTCTCGAGCTGGATTCCCGCGCGCCGGGCGGCCGTGACCGATCCGATCGAGTCGCTCCGGGCAGAGTAGCAGTACAATTGGAGGACGAACGTCTCCTGACGGGCGCTACGGGGATGGTCGGCCGTGGCGCATCGCTCGAAGGCTTGGCCGCGCGAAAGCCGGACTGGTGCATCCCGGGTTGCCGGAGATCGGACACGCGAATCTGTTCGACCTGTCGCCGGTGAAGGGCGCGCTCGCCGGATGCGACGGATGTATCTACGCCTCGGGGTGACTTCAGGGACCGACCAATGAATTCGAAAGTGCATTTCCGGTTGTCGTCGGCCTAACGCCCAAGTTGAGCTGCGAGCGCTCGTCGCTGCTCGCGGGCGAGTGCTGACGGGAAAGCGATCTCCCCAGGCGCTCAACCATGATGCTTGGAGCGCGCGTCAGCTTCAACGCCCCGTTAGACTGCTGGTCGCGATGGCGGCAGGCGCCGTTGCCGCACGTGTGCCCGGTCAGCCACCGTGAAGTAGCCCTCAAGGACCAGGCCGGAACGCTCCAGGAGCGCGAGAAGAACTTCGGCAGGCTCCGTCGGCGTGCTCGGGCTGAAGCGGAAGTACACGACGCCCGGCGAACCCGACACGCCGGCGCGGAACACCAGCTCCCCGAAGTCGCGATCGAACGTGAGCAGCACGCCGCGGAGCGCACCGGCGAGCGCCAGCACCTCCGGATCCGGCAGCCCGGCGAGCGGGAATTCGGCGGCGGCGGGATCCGCCACCGCGTGCACATCGTGGCCCGCCGCTCGAAGCGCGTGGACGCTCGGCAGCGGCACGTTCTCGTCAGCGAGGAAGCGCACGCGCTCGCGCTACGGCGACTTCCTGCCGCGCTTACGCGGCGCCTCGGGAGGTCGCCGCACCGGGAGGAACGACGTGCAAGATCTCGTCGCCGACGGCTTCGGCGGCGTACGCGAAGGCCGCCCGTAGACCGTCGGCCGTCAGATGCGGATAGCTGGCCAGGATCTGCTCGGGGCTCCACCCGGAGGCGAGCAATCCGAGCAGGAACTCGACCGCTAGCCGGGTGCCCCGCACGATGGGCTTGCCCGCGAGCACTTCGGGGTCCGTAGTGATGTGATCCTGCCAGGCCATGATACCCTCCACGCGGTATCTCAATATACCGAGATGCGCGTAGCAGTCTAACGCCCCAGTTAAGCTGCAAGCGCTCATCTCGCCAAGCGTGTACCACCCACCGTACTTGGAACTCGCCAAGCGAGAACCCGCGATGCTTCGAGCGCTCGTCGGCTTCAACGCCACGTTAGACAGCGCGTCCGCGATGCGGGGGCGCCGCCGGCCCTACCGCGGCGGCCGCCCGCCTGAGGGGCCCCCGCCGAGGCGCTCGCGCGTCTCCCGCGTCCCGCTCGCGCGGAGCACCTCGCGCAGCCGGGGCGCGTCGAGCCAGTCCCACACCAGGCCGCAGCCCGCGCACGCCAGCAACTCGCCCCGCACGGGCGCCTCGCGGGGCCCGCCCCCGAGGACTCGCAGGCCGAGCGGGATGAACGCGCCGCCGCCGCCCGCCTGCCACCCGCGCACGACGTCCCCGCCGCCGCAGTGCGGACACCGCTCCATGCTCGCCGCCGCCTCGTAGCCAGGGTCCACCCGCGGAGCCGTCCCACCGGGCGCGCAACCGACGCGCCAGCCCGTTCGCTGTCTAACGCACGTTATGCTGCGGGAACCTCCCACTGGAAACGAAGTGCGCCGCCGAGCCGCCCTCTAGACGCCGACCTCTTCCTTCGCCCCGTACGTCCGCTGGACGTACTCCTCGAGGATCTGGAGGAACTCCGGCACGATGTGCTCCCCCCGCAGCGTCACCCGCAGCTTCCCGTCCACGTACACCGGCGCCACCGGCTCCTCGAACGTCCCCGGCAGCGAGATCCCGATGTTGGCGTGCTTGGACTCGCCGGGGCCGTTGACCACGCACCCCATCACGGCGACGCGCATCGTCTCCACGCCGCGGTAGCGCTCGCGCCAGGCGGGCATCTGCTCGCGCAGGTGGCGCTGGATGTCCTCGGCCATCTGCTGGAAGAAGGTGGACGTCGTGCGGCCGCAGCCGGGGCAGGCCGTCACCTGCGGGGTGAAGCTGCGCAGCCCTAACGACTGGAGGATCTGCTGCGCGACCTGCACCTCCTCGGTGCGGTCGCCGCCGGGGCGCGGCGTCAGGCTCACGCGGATCGTGTCGCCGATCCCCTCGGCGAGCAGGATCGAGAGGCCGGCGGTGCTGGCGACGACGCCCTTCGTCCCCATCCCCGCCTCGGTGAGCCCCAGGTGCAGCGGGTAATCGCAGCGCGCGGCGAGGCGGCGGTAGACGTCCACCAGATCCGGGACGAGCGAGACCTTGGCCGAGATGAGGATGCGGTCGTGCCCCAGCCCCGCCTCCTCGGCCAGCGCCGCCGAGCGGAGCGCGCTCTCCAGCATCGCCTCGACGTAGACGTCGCGCGCGTCGAGCGGCTCGGCGCGGCGCGAGTTCTCGTCCATCATCGTCGTCAGCAGGTCCTGGTCGAGCGAGCCCCAGTTGACGCCGATGCGCACCGGCTTGTCGTTCTCCACCGCCACGCGAACGATCGCGCGGAAGTTCTCGTCGCGCCGCTTCGAGCCGACGTTCCCCGGGTTGATGCGGTACTTCGCCAGCGCCCGCGCGCAGTCGGGGAACTTCGCGAGCAGCAGGTGGCCGTTGTAGTGGAAGTCGCCGACGATCGGCACGCTCGTGCCGTGCTCGTCGGCGAGCCGCCGCACGACCTCGGGGACGGCGGCGGCCGCCGCCTCGTTGTTGACGGTGACGCGCACGAGCTGCGAGCCGGCCCCGGCCAGCGCCGCGACCTGCGCCGCGGTGGCGGCCGCGTCGGCCGTGTCGGTGTTCGTCATCGACTGGACGACGACGGGGAAGTCGGAGCCCACCGGCACGCTCCCGACCCACGCCGTCACCGTCCGCCTGCGAGTCCCAAATCCCATTGATCGCCCTGTGTGGAAGGCCCTGGTGAAAGCTAAAGGGCCGACGCGGGCGGGCGAAGCTTTGGCGGGACGCGGGGCGGCGGGACGCGTCCCGCCGCCCCCGAGCTACATCCGCCGCCCCGTCTGGACGAGGATCACGCCGCCCCGATGGTCGTGGGTCGTACCGAAGCGCTGCCCCGCCTCGACCGGCGTGAGGAACCGGATGCGCGTGATGGCGGTCGACGGCACGCTGTGCAGCATCTCGACCTCGCCCTCGTACGCGTTGTCGACGTAGACCGCGGGCAGGTGTCCGCCGGGGCTGTCGAGCGACGGGTAGCGCGGGCGGAGGAACTCGGGACGCAGCGTGCGCAGCAGCTCGTACACGGTGGTCCCGCGCGCCGCCGTCAGCTCCGAGAAGCTGATCGAGCGCGCGTCGTAGTACACGACCGGGCGCGGCGCCTGGGCGGCCGCCGCGGCGGACGACGACGACGACGGCGAAGTTGCGTGTACGCACGCGGCGGCCACCAGCAGGCCGGTACAGAGTGGGAGCGTGCGCGAGAGAGGCGAGCGAAGCGAGAGCAGCGAGCGAAGCGGGACCCGGGCCATGACGTACCTCCGCGGATGCGAATGATCGGGCGCCGGCGCGCGTGGGCGCGGGCGGGGCGCGTGCATTTCGCGTCGAGGTTAGGCGGTGCCCGTTCGACCCCTGTTCGGGGCGCGAGGTTGGCGCCGTTCCTTTCGCGTTCCGTGTGCGTCCTGTGAGCGTTCCGTCAGCGCGCGCGGCGCGGCGCCACTTTACAGCGCGGGTCGCGCGGGCTTCATTGAGCGGCCCCCGCCGCCCGTCGCCGCACCGCATCGCGTGCCGAACAGCGCCGCCGCCTTACGCCTCTCGCTCTTCGGTGGGATCGACCTCCGCGGGTCGCCCGCCGCGGAGCGCGTGCTCGTCCAGCCGAAGACCGTCGGGCTGCTCGCGTACCTCGCGGTCGAGGGGGGCGGCGCGCGCGGGCGGCGGTTCCAGCGCCGCGACCTGCTCGCCGCGCTCCTCTGGCCCGAGCTCGACCAGGCGCACGCCCGCGCGGCGCTGCGGAAGGCCGTCTTCCACGTCCGCGACGTCCTCGGCGCGCAGCTGCTCCTCTCGCGCGGCGACGAGGAGCTGGCGCTCGACCACGACGCGCTCTGGTGCGACGCCGTGGCGTTCGGCGACGCGATCGAACGCGGGGAGCTGCTGGCGGCGCTCGAGCTCTACCGCGGCGACCTCATGCCCGGCTTTCACCTGCCGGAGTGCGACGCGTTCGGGCGATGGCTGGATGACCGGCGCGGCGAGCTGCGCGGCGAGGCGGCCGCGGCGTCGTGGGCGCTGGCGCAGCGCTTCGAGGCCGGGCAGCAGCTCACCGACGCCGGCCGCTGGGCGCGCCAGGCCGTCCGCTACTCCCGCGACGACGAGCGCGTGCTCCGCCGGGCGATGACGATGCTCCACCGCGGCGGCGACCGCGCCGGCGCGCTCCGCCTGTACGAAGAATTCGCCCGCCGCCTGCGCACCGAGCTGGAGGCGGAGCCGTCGGCGGAGACGCAGTCGCTGGTGAGCGAGATGCGGCGGGGGTGAGAGATGCGGGATGCGGGGCGCGTCCCGCGTCCCCTATCCCTGGCCGTCCTGCGGCACCATTCTTCCTTTCGAAGACAACCGGCCCCAGCGACAGAGAGGCGGAATGGCCAGGAAAGGGGAAGACAACGTCGAGCTGCCCGGTCGCGGCTATAACACGGACGACGTGAAGACGATGAAAGAGGACCAGAAGCGCGGGCGCGGGCGGCGGTGGGGGCTGCTGGCGCTCCTGTCGATCCTGGTCGTGCCGGCGCTCCTCTTCGGGCTCTGGTCGTTCATCACGCTCAGCATGTCGTACTCGAGCGGCGAGCGCGTGGGCTACGTGCAGAAGTTCTCGCGGAAGGGATGGGTCTGTAAGACGTGGGAGGGGGAGATGGCGATGTCCACCGTCCCCGGCTCGGCGCCGCAGTACTTCCAGTTCTCCGTGCGCGACGACAAGGTCGCGCGCCAGATCGAGGAGCTGATGCGCACCCAGGAGGGGCGCGTCTCGCTCACCTACGAGCAGAAGAAGGGCGTCCCGACGAGCTGCTTCGGCGAGACCGATTACTTCGTCACCGAGGCGCGCGCCATCGGCCCCGCGCCCGGTACGACCCCGCCGGCGACGACGGCGCCCGCGACCCCGGGCGCCGCGACGCCGGCCCCGACGACCGCCGCCCCGCCAGGCGCCCCGCCGCCCAGGCCGTAGCGGGACGGGGATGGGGGACGGGGGATGGGGGATGGGGGATGGACTGCTGGGGTCCTCGGCAGTTCATCCCCCGTCCCCCGTCCCCCATCCCTCTCTTGTCAGCCCCGGACCGTGTTATTAGTATGTCTCGCGCAGTCGCACCATCCGTTTGCGGGTGGGCGGCGGTGGACCAGTGCGGGGGTCCTGAGGTCCCGCAAGTGCTTGTCTGGGTACGGCGTGTTCCGCTCCCTGGACAACGGGCTACAGTATCTGAGGAGTAGGGAATGCGTACGACTGGCAAGGTGAAGTGGTTCAACGACGCCAAGGGCTTCGGCTTCATCACCCCGGACAACGGGACCAAGGACTGCTTCGTTCACTACAGCGC
>Ga0126308_10001145_pt1 | contig 10215 bp, 10 predicted proteins | sample Plot55_FD_92533 | JGI IMG/M metagenome (GOLD analysis project Ga0126308, IMG submission 92533) | Serpentine soil microbial communities from UC McLaughlin Reserve, CA, USA - Plot55 | ecosystem: Environmental > Terrestrial > Soil > Grasslands | place: USA: UC McLaughlin Reserve, Lake County...
CGATCGCGGAGTTCGTGCCCGACGAGGAGACGCTGGAGCTGCTGGAGTCGTTCGGCGTCGACCTCGCCCAGGGCTTCCACATCGGCCGCCCGCGTCCCGTCGAGGAGCTGCTGTGAACGGCGCCCTGCTCGTCACGGACGCGCCGCACCTGCTCTACCGGGCGTTCTTCGCGCTGCCCGACTCGATCAAGGGCGCCGACGGGCAGCCCGTCAACGCGCTGCTGGGATCGGTCAACCAGACCCTCTGGTGCATCGAGCGCTACAAGCCGCGTGCCGTCGTCATGTGCTTCGGCCAGGAGTCGGCGGACTACCGCGTCGAGGCGTATCCGGCCTACCATGCCGACCGGCCGCCGATGCCCGATCCGCTGCGGGCGCAGTGGGAGCGGGCGCCCGCCCTCTACGAGGCGATGGGCTGGACCGTCATGAGCCACGCCGAGCTCGAGGCCGACGACCTGATGCACTCCCTGTGCGTCGCGGAGGTCGAGGCCGGCGGGCGCGGCTACATCCTCACGGGCGACCGCGACATGTTCCAGTGCGCTACCGACAAGGTGCACGTGCTGATGCAGCGGGCGCGGCAGGAGGGGCCGGACGACATGGGCCCGGACGAGGTGCTGGCGGCCTACGGGGTGACGCCGGAGCAGGTGCCGGACTTCATCGCGCTGCGCGGCGACCCGTCCGACGGGCTGCCCGGCGCGAAGGGCATCGGCGCCAAGACGGCGGCGGACCTGCTCAAGCGCAAGGGCGACCTCGAGCACGTGATCCTCGGCGCCATCCGCGAGAAGCCGTCCGTGCGCCGCGCGCTGATCGAGCAGGCCGACGAGCTGCGCTCCTTCCGCGACATCGCGACGCTGCGCACCGTCGCGGTCGAGCTGCCGCCCGACGGGCCGACGGACTACGCGGGCGGCGCGGCGGCCGCCGAGGAGATCGGCATGGGGCGCCTCGCGAAGCGCCTGCAGGAAGCGGCCAGGGGCTGACCCGCGGGGGGCGCTTGCGCGTCCCGCGCCGGTGTGGTCGAGTCCTCCCGGATGCGCCTCCCCCACCTGCTCGCGAGCGCCGCCGTCGCGCTGCTCGCCGTCCCCGCCTCCGCGGCGGCCGCCCCGCCGCCGAACGACAACTACCTCGCGTCGACCACGGTCAACCGGCCCGAGGACGGCTCGTTGACGCGCACCTACGACGACACCGTCGACACGAGCGAGGCGACGACGCAGCCCGATCTCTTCGATCCGAACCGCGTCGGCCAGCCGTTGGGCGGCGGTGATCCCGAGCCGACGACCTGCTCCGACGGGACGTCGTACGGCAAGACGGCCTGGTGGGACTTCAAGCCGCCGACGGCCGGCCGTGTGCAGATCACGGCCGACGGCGGCTTCGACGTGGTGGTCGCGCTGTACACGTGGAGCGCGCGCACCACGCGGATCACCAGCAGGGTCCTGTGCCGGAACGACGCGGCGGGCGTGGAGGACATCGTCATCCCCAAGGTCCGCAGGGGGACCAACTACACGGTGCAGGTCGGCGGCGCCGGCGCCACGGGCGGGCCGCTGAGCCTCTCGCTCGACTGGTTCCCCGACACGGACGCCGACGGCGTCTTCGACACGCTCGACAAGTGCCGCAGGCAGCAGGGCATCGAGCGCTTGGGCGGCTGCCCGCCCGAGCTGCGCTCCGCACCCCGGATCCGCTCCTCCGGCGTCCCCGGCGGGATCCGCGTGACCAGCCTCGCCGTCGCCGACGTGCCCAAGGGCGCGCGCGCCGAGGTCCGGTGCGGGGACTGCGGGCGCAAGGTCACGCGCCGGGCCGGGCGCACGGGCGTGCTGAAGCTCCCCGGCTTCGCCGGGCGCACCGTCCGCACGGGCGACCGCATCGAGGTCCGCGCGACCCAGGGCCGCACGGGCACGGGCCGATACCGCTTCGGAGCGGTCGGCAGGTACTACCGCTGGCCCGTCAGCTCCACGGGCCTCGGCGACCGCATCTCGCGCTGCCTGCAGCCGGGCAAGCGCCGCCCGACGAAGTGCCGATGACGGTCCGGGCGTTGGGCCCGCGCGCGCCTGCCGGCCGTGGGTCGTATCGTGGGCGCGGTGATCGGCGTGCTCGCCGCGGCCGCCCTCGGCCTGGCCGCCGCCCCGGCGCCTGCCGTGACGGGCGAGCGTCTCGGGACCTTCGACGATCCCGTCCACGTCGCCGGCCCACCCGGCGACCCGTCGACGCAGGCGGTCGTCGAGCGCTACGGCCGCGTCGTCCTGGTCCGCCGCGGCCGCGTCCTGCGGCGACCGCTGATCGACCTCCGGCGGCGCGTGCTGGTGGGCGACCCGCGCGAGACCGTCGACCAGCGCGGCCTGCTGTCGATGGCCTTCGCCCCCGACTACCGGCGGAGCGGGCGGTTCTACGTCGACTACGTCGACCGCGACGGCCGGCTGCGGGTCGATGCGGCGCGGCGCGGGTCTTCGCGCACCCGCCGCATCCTCGACCTCGGCCCCGCGACGACCATGCACCATGGCGGCCAGCTCCAGTTCGGCCCGGACGGTCGGCTCTACGTGAGCACGGGCATGGGCGACGACCCCTGGTCGAGCCAGGATCCGGCGGGCCTGGCGGGCAAGATCGTGCGCCTCGACCCCCGCCGGCGCGGCGCGCGCCCGGAGGTCGTGGCGCTCGGGCTGCGCAACCCGTGGCGGTTCTCGTTCGACCGCACCGGCCTCATCTGGATCGGGGACGTGGGCGGCAGCCGCCGGGAGGAGGTCGATGTCCTGGACCCCGCGGCGAGCCGGCCCGCGAACTTCGGCTGGCCGCACGCCGAGGGGCGGATCCTCGGGCCGGCCGCTCCGCCCGGTCTCGCGCCGCCCGCGCTCGACCACGCCCACGGCCCGCGCTGGTGCTCGATCGTCGGGGGCTACGTGGTCCGCGGCGGCTCCCTGCGGCGGCTGCGCGGCCGCTACCTCTACGGCGACGTCTGCAGCGGCGGGTTGTGGAGCGCGCGGGTCGCCGGCGCCGAGCTCTCCGACCCCCGGCCCCTGGGCGTGCGGATCCCGTACCTCGTCTCCTTCGGCGAGGACGCGCGCGGACGGATCTACGCCGTCAGCCTGGCCGGCGGCGTGTGGCGGCTGCGGACGCCCTCTAGGGGGTGAACTTGACGGTGATCACGTCGCCGTCGGCCATCGCGTAGTCACGGCCCTCGAGCCGGAGCGTGCCGCGATCGCGCGCGCCGGCGTAGCCGCCCGCGTCGACGAGCGCCTCCCAGCCGATGACCTCCGCGCGCACGAAGCCGCGCTGAATGTCCGAGTGGATCTCGCCCGCGGCGTGCCAGGCGGACAGCCCGCGCCGCAGGTGCCAGGACTGGGCGGGCTTGGCCTCGCCGGCGGTGAAGAACGCGATCAGGTCCAGCAGCCCGAACGCACCGGCGACCACACGCTGCAGACCGGAGGCGCCGACGCCCATCTCCTCGCGCATCATCTCCGCCTCGTCGTCGTCGAGCTCGGACAGCTCGGCCTCGATCCGGGAGGAGATCGCGACGGCGCCCGCCCCGGCGGCCGCGGCGTGGTCGGCGACGGCGGCCGGCACGGCCTCGTCCCCCTCGTCCACGTTCGCGACGAACAGCACCGGCTTGCCGGTCAGCGGCGACAGGTTGCGCATGGCGGCCGGCGCGTCGTGGGGGACCGGGACCGAGCGCGCGGGCTGCCCGGCTTGGAGCGCCTCGATCAGCCGCGCCAGCCAGCCCTCCTCCGCCTTGAGCGCGCGGTCGCCGCCGCGCGCCTCGCGGACCACGCGCGCGTGCCGGCGCTCGGCCTGGTCGAGGTCGGCGAAGATCAGCTCCGTCTCGATGATCTCGATGTCGGCCTCGGGCGAGACGCGCCCGTCCGGGTGGATGACGTTGTCGTCGTGGTGGCAGCGGACGACGTGCAGCAGGGCGTCCGTCTCGCGGATGTTGGCCAGGAACTTGTTGCCCAGCCCCTCGCCCTCGTGGGCGCCCTTGACCAGCCCGGCGATGTCGTGGAACTCGATCGTGTCCGGCACGATGTTCGAGGCGCCGATGGTCTGGGCGACCGCGTCGAGGCGCTCGTCGGCGACCGGCACGACCGCCACGTTCGGCTCGATCGTCGTGAACGGGTAGTTCGCGGCCTCCGCGCCGGCGCGGCTGAGCGCGTTGAACAGCGAGGACTTGCCCGCGTTGGGCAGCCCCACGATGCCGACCTTCATCATCGTCCCAGTGTGCCCAAGACGCTGCCGAGCGCGACGCCGGCGGCGATGTCGGACGGGTAGTGCACGCCCAGGTACAGGCGCGAGAACGCCATCGCGGAGGCGGCCGCGTACAGCGGCGGCGCCGGCAGCAGCGTGCCGAACGCGCGCGCGGCCGCGAACGACGAGCTCGAGTGCGAGGACGGGAAGGAGAGGCCCGTCGGCGTGGCCATCAGGTGCGGCAGGTCCTCCACGAGCGGGCGCTTGCGGCCGATCGCCAGCTTGATCGAGGTCGAGATCAGGTAGGAGCCGCCGACCACCGCTGTCGAGCGGATCCAGTGCCGGCGGCGGTCGCCGTCGAGGAGCGCGCCCGCCGCCCCGACCCCGAACCAGATCATCCCGTGCTCACCCAGGCTGGAGTAGCGCCGCACCCAGCGGACGGTCTCCGGCGTGCGGGCCAGCGACCGCGCGCGACGGTAGAGCGCGAGGTCCAGCGCGTTGAGCCGGACGCGCAGCGAGCTGGCGTCCGCGGGTGACTCCGTCTGGCTCAGAACCCGACGCGATGCTCGTCGGAGTCCACTCGCAGGTAGACGACCTGCCCGAGGTCCACGAGGACCGCGCCGTCCGAGGCCGCGACCTCGTGCCAGCGCTCCTTGCCCTCGCGCAGCGCCGTGCGGAGCTTCTCGAGCTCCGCCTCGGGCACCCGGAGGGAGAGCACCTGGCCGCCCTGGAACCCGACCGCGCCCCGTCGCGCGATCGCCTTGGACTCACTCATGCATGCACCTCTGCGGGTTCGACGAGTTCGGTGAGCACCCCGCCGGAGGCGCTCGGATGCAGGAACGCGACCCGCGAGGAGCGGATCCCGGTGCGAGGCTGCTCGTCGATCATCCGCACGCCGGCGTCGCGGAGCCCGGCGAGGGCCGCGTCGATGTCGGTGACCTGGTAGGCCACGTGGTGCAGCCCCGGCCCGCGCTTGGCGAGGAACTTGCCGACCGGCGTCTCCTCCGAGAGCGGCGCGAGCAGCTCGACGTGGTTCTCGCCGACGTCGAGCAGGACGGCCTCGACGCCCTGCGAGGAGACCGTCTCGCGGTGCACGAGCTCCATGCCGTAGGCGGCGGTGTGGAGCTCGATCGCGGCGTCGAGATCGCTCACGGCGACGCCGATGTGGTCGATCCGGCCGAACATCGGGCGCAGTGTACCCTCAGCCGCCGTGCGGATCGCCCTGGCGGCCAACACGCAGTCGGGGGGCGGGTTCGATCCGGAGCCGCTGCTGGACGCCATGCGCGCCGGCGGTGCGGAGGTCGACCTGTTCGGCTGCGAGCCGGACGAGCTCGAGCAGATCGCGGCGGCCCGGCCGGACCGCATCGCGGTCGCCGGCGGGGACGGCACGATCGGCCCGGCCGCCGAGGCCGCGGGCCGGCTCGGGGTGCCGCTCGCGGTGATCGCGACGGGCACCGCGAACGACTTCGCGCGCGCCAACGAGCTCCCGGACGACCCGGTCGAGGCCGCGGCGCTGGCCGCGGCGGGCGAGGAGACCCGCTCCCTGGAGCTCGGCCGGCTCGGCGACGGCCGACCGTTCGTGAACGTCGCGAGCGCCGGGCTGGCGGCGAAGGCGGCGCGGCACGCCTCGCCGTTCAAGACCGTGCTCGGGCCGTTCGCCTACGCCGTCGGCGCGCTGCGCGCGGCCGTCACCGAGTCGCCGATGCGCGTCTCCGTCCGGGTGGACGACCAGCTCGGCTTCGAGGGCGGCGCCTGGCAGCTGATCGTCGCGGCCGGCGGCGCGTTCGGCGGCGGCTCGGAGATCGGGGTCGCCGATCCCGGCGACGGGGAGCTGGACGTCACGATCCTGCCGGCGGGCTCGCGGATCGCCCTGGCCCGCCGCGCCTGGGGCCTGCGCCGCGGCACGCTCGAGCAGCAGGAGCCTGTCGAGCACCTGCGCGGGCGCGTGGTGGAGATCGAGCTTCCGCTCGGCGCGGAGCTCAATGTGGACGGCGAGATCCGCGACGGCGGGCTCGAGCGCGTGACGGTCGAGCGCGCGGCCTACGCGCTCGTCGTCGGCTGAGCCGCCAGCAGCACGCCGTCGCGGCCGCGCCGCTTGACCTCGTAGAGCGCCGCGTCGGCGCGGGCGACGAGCTGCTCGTCGCTCTCGTCCGGCGAGGCGACCGCGAGGCCGATCGACAGGGTCGTGCCGAGCTGCGCGCGTGCCTGCGCCTGCAGGTCCCAGCCGACCGACCATGCGTCGGCGTCGCTCGCGCACTCGAACAGCATCGCGAACTCGTCGCCGCCGATCCGGTAGGCGCGCCCGTGGGCGGGCGCCCCGGCGGGCAGGACGCCGGCGACGGTGCGCAGCACGTCGTCGCCCGCGGCGTGGCCGCGGGCGTCGTTGATCGCCTTGAAGCCGTCGACGTCGGTGATCAGCACGACGCAGCGGCGGCCCTCGGGCGCGGCGGCGCGGGCGGCCGCCACCTCGGCGTAGAAGGTGGCGTGGTGACCGAGCCCGGTCAGCGGGTCGCGCGCCGCGCGCTCGCGCAGCTCCGTCACGGCGGCGGCCATGCGCAGGGAGCCCGCGGCCTGCCCCGCCAGCAGCTCGAGCAGCTCGGCCTTCTCCGTGTCGATCCGGTGGTTGGCGCGGTCGGCGACCAGCAGCAGGCCGTGCCGCTCCCCGGCCGCGACGAGTGGCAGCACGATCACCGCATTGGCGCCGGCCTCGCGCACGACCTCGTGGCCGTCGAACCCGCGCCCGGCGGCGTCGCCGGCGGTGTAGCTCGACGTGCCCGTCTGGACCCACCCGGCGATCCGGGCCAGGTCCGCAGCCTCCAGCGCGCCGAGCGCGACCGCGAAGGAGCCCTCGGCGTGGCGCACGTAGTAGCCGCCGTGCCCGTCGGGCATGGCGAGCATCGCCGACTCGAAGCCGGCGAGCGCGCGGGCGGCGGCGATCGTCTCGCGGACGATGTCCTCCGCGACCTCCAGCGAGGCGAGCCGGACGGCCGTGCGGGCCAGGCGCTGGGCCGGCGAGACCTCGCTCAGGCCGCCGAGCGCCTCCAGGCGCGCGGCGAGCAGCCCGGCGCAGCGCTCGACCTCCGCGACCCCTGCCTCGCCGGGCGAGGTCGGTGACTCCGCGTTGAGCACGCCCGCCACGCGGCCGTGGAGCCGCAGCGGCATGCACACCTCCGCGTGAACGGAGGCGATGGCGGGCAGGTACTCGAGGCTCGCGGCGACGTCGTCGACGACCGTCGGCCGGCCCGTGCGGAACGTGTGCCCGATCACCCCGGCCGTGGCCGGCATGCCGTCGTAGATCTGCCAGTAGCCGCGCACCGCCTGGCAGCGCAGGCGCCCGCCGTCCTCGAGGTAGACGCTCGGCATCAGTCCCTTGCGGGCCAGGTGCTCCACGATCGCCTCGGACGCCTCGCGGGCGTTCGTGGCGGCCGCGAGCTCCCGCTCGAGCCGGCCCGCCGGCGGGCTCGGCGCCGGCGCGGTGCGGGTGGCGCGCTCCTCGGGCCAGGCCTCCGCCGGGCGGCCGAACAGCCAGCCCTGGCCGTAGTCGACCTCGGCCTCGCGCAGGATCTGGAGCTCCTCGGGGCGCTCCACGCCCTCGGCCACCACGCGGGCTCCGACCTCGCGGGCGAACGCGACGGTGGCGCGCAGGACGGCCTGGCGGCTCGGGTCGAGGTCCGCTCCCGTGACCATGCCGCGGGAGAGCTTGAGGAAGTCCGGGCGCAGGTCGGCGACGTACTCGAGCGAGGTGAAGCCGGCCCCGGCGTCGTCGACCGCCACGAGCGCGCCGCGGGCGATCCAGGGGCGCAGCCGCTCGCGCAGCTGGGCCGTGTTCTGGACGGCGTCCTGCTCCGTGAGCTCGATGACGAGCCGCGCCGGCAGCCGCCCCGCGAGCTCGAGCAGGCCGGGATGGCCGAGCGCGTCCGGCGCGACGTTGACGAACAGCAGGCGCCCCGCGGGCGGGGTGCCCGCCTCGCTGATGGCGGCCCAGCACGCGACCTCGAGCTCGCCGCGGACGCCCTGGCGCCCGGCGGCGGCGAGCGTCACGTCCGGCGGCAGCGCGACGAGCCCGGGCGGCGTGGGGAACCGCGCCAGGCCCTCGTAGCCGATGGGCTGCAGGTCGGCGAGCCTGACGATCGGCTGGAAGACCGCGCGGATCGCCCCGGGGGCGAGGAGGTGGCCGAAGTCGTCGACCGCGCTGGTCGGGGCACGGGTGGACGCGCGGTCTGCCATCGCCTGGGCATCGGCGCTCCCTGGGCGGACTTGAGGGCGCCCGGACGGGTGTCCGGGCGCTAGTGGGAGCCGGCGTCCGTGCGCGCCGCGGCGACGACCCGCAGGCCCTGCCCGGGTGACCGGTGGAAGCGCGGCACGCCCTCCATGATCCGGTCGATGTCCTTGCGGACGAGCACCTCGTTGCGCAGGAGCGCGCCCCCGAGCTGGTCGAGCTTGTTGCGGTGCTCGGAGATCAGCTTCATCGCGCCGCGCATCGCCTCGTCGGCGAGGTGCTGCTGCTCCTCGTCGCGCAGCTGGCGGGTGCGGTCGGAGACCTGGCCGCCCTCCGCGGAGACCTTGCGCGAGGTGATCGAGGTGCCCATCGCGTAGTCGTGGACCATCGAGCGGGAGATCTCCGCCACCCGGTGGAGGTCGTCGGCCGCGCCCGTGGTGATCGAGCCGAACACGAGCTCCTCCGCCGCGCGGCCGCCGAGCAGCACCGACATGTAGTCGAGCAGCTCCTCCTTGGTCTTCAAGTACCGATCCTCTTCCGGGAGGTTGAGCGTGTAGCCCAGCGCCTTTCCGCGCGGCACGATCGAGATCTTGTGGACGCGGTTGACGCCCGGCAGCAGCTCGGCGCACAGCGCGTGGCCGGCCTCGTGGAACGCCACGACGCGCCGCTCGTGCTCGTTGAGCGTGCGGCGCGACTGCATCCCGGCCACGACCCGCTCCAGGGCGCCGTCGAAGTCGGACTGGGCGAGCGCCTCGCGGCGGGAGCGCACGGCGGAGATCGCCGCCTCGTTGCAGAGGTTGGCCAGGTCGGCGCCGGTGAGGCCCGACGTCTGGCGCGCGAGGATCTCGAGGTCCACGTCCTCGGCCAGCGGCTTGCCGTTGGTGTGCACCCGCATGATCGCCTCGCGGCCCGCCACGTCGGGCGGGGAGACGAAGATCTGGCGGTCGAAGCGGCCCGGGCGCAGCAGTGCGGGGTCGAGCTTGTCGAGCAGGTTCGACGCGGCGATGACGACGAGGTCGCCGGAGGAGCTGAAGCCGTCCATCTCGACGAGGAGCTGGTTGAGCGTCTGCTCGCGCTCGGAGTTGTTGTCCGAGCCGCGCTCGCCGCCGACCGCGTCGATCTCGTCGATGAAGATGATCGCGGGCCGGTTGTCGCGGGCGATCGAGAACAGGCGGCGGATGCGCGCCGCGCCGAGGCCGGCGAACATCTCCACGAACGAGGCGGCCGACTGCGCGTAGAACTTCGCGCCCGACTCCTTCGCGACGGCCTTGGCCAGCAGCGTCTTGCCCGTGCCGGGCGGTCCGTGGAGCATGATGCCCTTCGGCACGCTCGCGCCGAGGGCGTGGAAGCGCTTCGGGTCCCTGAGGAAGTCGACGACCTCCTGCAGCTCGGCCTTCGCCTCGTCGGCGCCGGCGACCTGCGACCACTCGACGGCCGACGCGGAATCCGGCGTGATCTCCGTCGGCTTCGTCTTGGGCATCATCTTCAGGGTCCGCCAGATGAAGAAGACGAGCAGCCCCATGAAGATGATCGGGGCCCAGGTGAGGATCCACTCCTCGATCTCGTACCACTCCAGCGCGGCGGTGAACATGAACCGAAGTATGCCCCCCGGATTCCGGAAGCAGGCTGGGGTCTGGACCCCATTCGACGGATGTACGGGCAAAGCCCGGATCCACCGATCTACGCGGTGGCGGCCGCCGCGGCACGGCCGGCGATGCGGCCCGAGAACAGGCAGCCGCCCAGGAACGTGCCCTCCAGTGCCCGGTAGCCGTGCACCCCGCCGCCTCCGAAGCCCGCGACCTCGCCCGCGGCGTAGAGCCCGGGCAGCGGCTCGCC
>Ga0126308_10001146_pt1 | contig 10215 bp, 14 predicted proteins | sample Plot55_FD_92533 | JGI IMG/M metagenome (GOLD analysis project Ga0126308, IMG submission 92533) | Serpentine soil microbial communities from UC McLaughlin Reserve, CA, USA - Plot55 | ecosystem: Environmental > Terrestrial > Soil > Grasslands | place: USA: UC McLaughlin Reserve, Lake County...
CGCCTCGACGAGAGTGGGGAGCCGATGTCGCTGGGATGTGCTCCGAGCGCGCTGGCGACCTTCTTCGCCGTCGCGAAGCGGACCGGCTTCCCGCTCTCCGCGTTGTGCAGCGTCTTCTTCGAGATACCCGCCGCCTCGGCGAACTCCGCCGCCGTGATCATGCGCTCCTCGCGTAGGTCGCGGACCTTCGCGCCGTACATTCTTGCTTGCCTCGCCAAAGTACCCCTCCTCTGTAGTCGGGGGCCGGGACCCCAGCGTCAGCTAGAACCCCGGCCCGATACGATCGGTGCTAGCGTAGTGGCGTCTCTCGGTAGCGCTCCTGCCGCGTTGCGTCCAGGCGCCCGAGCGTGCGGTTGCGGCAGGCGAACTCCCAGGCTCCTGCGGCGTGGGCCTCGATCGTTTCGGGGGCGCGGACCCACCCCACTTTGCGCACCGTCTCGCGGTAGCGGCGTTTCTCGCCGTCGGTTGCCGTCAGGTCGTGCTGGCCATCCTTGTAGTGCCAGAGACTCTTTGTCATCTCTCTCCTCCTAGAGCTTTGGGGACCGAGGCCAGCGTGACCCCGGCCCTCCTCGAACACCTACGCCAAGAGAAAAGCGGTGAATTTAGGCCAACCCCCTAAGACTTCGAAGTCTTCGAGCCCATTACCGTTGCGACCCGACTCCATCCAAGCCCCGTCATCATCGCTTGCGTGGATGCGGTAGTAGTACCCGTCGGACGGACAGCCCATTCGGTATAGGGTCCACGTGGTGCCGCCGCTGGAGACGTAGGAGCCCAGCCGCTCGCCGCGGAACCCGATCTCCATTACCTGCAGTTCACTCATCTACTGCCTCCTCTCTGTCGGCGACGGTCTCCCGGATGTGCTCCCGCACCGCCTCCTGGAGGGCGTCCTTGTGCTTGGCGGTGTAGGCGGCTTGCAGGGTACTCTTCACAGCATCCCGCCAGCTTATGGTGTCGTCACCCTTGAAGCCTCGGGGACCTTTGATCCACGCCTTCGCACCCCGGAGCTTGAAGCGCTCCTCGAACTCCTCGACCATTCTGTCCTTGAGGTCGTCGGTAGCGAGCATCTCGGCGATGAGATCGTCGACCCAGCTCCCGACCTTCTTTCGGTACATGGCCTCTCGACGTTCGGCGAGGGCCTCGTCCGGTGGGATGACCTTGCCGCGGACGTCGTGCGACTTCAGCTTGCGCTCGACGTACTCGACCAGCTGCGGTGATGAGAGGTCGTTGAGTTCGACCCGCTTGGCAATCCAGTACGGCTTGCCCTTCTCGTCCTTTCGCTCTTCACCAACGAAGTGCTCGCGCTCGACGTCGGTTAGCTCGGCCTCCACGGCGCTGTCCATCTGGTTCTTGCGCGTGAAGGTCTCCGGATGCTTGTCCATGGCGAGCGCATCCTCGAGCTTGAGTCCGATGTCGATGACATTCACCGAGTAGCCGGGCATCCGCTCAGTCTCCTCGCTCAGGGTGCGCGCGATGCCGTAGCCGTGCGGGTCGGCGTCGTGCAAGACGAAGAGCTGGTACTCACCCTTCTCGGCACTCTTGAAGAGCGTGCGGATCGCCTCGCTGGCGTAGCCCTGGCCGCCGATGAGCGCCATATCGTGCCTGGCGTCTATGTCGGCGGCCTGCAGGATACCTACCCTGCCGTTCTTCTCGGAGTAGAGAATCTTGTTGAAGAGAAAGTCGGGGAAGTTGTACTCCGCAACAGAGCGTGTACCGAGCCGCACCTCCTTACCCTCGTGGGGTTCGTAGAGGATGCCCCGCGGCTCATACTCCACAAGTGGCAGCAAGTTCTCCTCGCGCTGGTACTTCGGCAGGACGGTCTGTGAGAAGTAGGAGTAAGCCAGCTCGTCGCCATCGTAGCCAAAGCGTTCTATGCGGTTTCTGACGGCGTAGTAGAGGTCGCGGGCTGTGGTCGGCAGCGACTCGTTGCCGGTGGAGAAGGCGTATGCCTCCTCCATGTCCTCGTAGCACGCATCGGCCTTATTGATGCGCTTCGGGCTGGCGTCCTGGCGAGCACGCCTCTCGGCATCACGTTCGGCTGCAGCCGCATCCTTATCGCGCTTCTTGGCCTCCTTGTAGAGGTCCTTGGACACCAATCACAACGCCTTTGCGAGATCCTCCTCGAATTCATCCCCCTCAACGCTCAGCTGCGTCTTGCCCCGGTCAGTGGTCGTGGGCGCCGCGGCGGTGATGTGGACGGCGACCGCGGTGCCGTAGCCCCCTTCGTAATGATCCGGCCCCAAGGCCCTCGCGTCCTGGAGGAATCCTCGGACGCCGAAACCACTCACGTCATCGTTGCCGCTGTAGTGGCTCAGGTAGGAATCAGAGAGTGGGTCCGCGTAGGTTGGCGAATGGTTGAGACCGATAAAGGCGCCGCCGACCGCCTCCGTCTCGACAATGGCCGCCTCCACTACCGCCGGGGCGCCGTTAAGCTGGGTCTTGATGAGCTTGTACCAAGAGCGGCCGCCATTCCCGCAGAGACGCCGCAGGGAGCCCACGAGGTGCTCCTCACCGATTGGTGAGCCGAGCACGTTGTGGGAAGGCTTCTTGACCAGCGAGCACATCTCGTCGAACAGGCTGCTGATGTCCTCGTCGGAGAGGCCGGAGAGTTTGCGCGCACTGGGCACCCGCGCCCGCGCGGCGCTCGCCTTGGCTTCGCGGAGAAGCCCCGGAACTTAGCGAGGAACTCGCCCAGGTGCATGTCATCGCCGTGAGAGACGTAGTTGCGAATGAGCCGAGTGAAGGTAGGGCCGTCGAACCAGTGGACGACGGGCGGGTCACTCGGCAGGAACTTCTGGTAGCTCGGGTCGGTCGGAAGGTGAGTTTCTGTGATTTCGGCAGACTGGGGCTCGTCGGATTCACCATGTTAGGGACGAGCCCGGACGTCGAAAAACTCACCTTCGCGTGCGGGTTGAACAGGTGGTAGCCGCGCAGTAGGCGCCCGACGTCCCGATGGATGCCAAACCCCGTGAAGGCGCTCTCCTTGGAGGAGGCCACCCGCACCTTGGGCAGCCACACCGTTATGTCTGTCCCTTCCGCGTTCTCGACGGACTCCGTCTTATGCCCCGGGATGATCTCGTCGCCGGCGCCCAGGCGCAGCCGTATCTGGTGCTGGAGGCCGCGAGCGGTGATGGTGACGAGCGGGTTCTTGTTGCCGAGGGCGTAGGGCATCGCGATGATGGACTTGAGGGCGTTCCCCTGCTGGCCTCGGGACGGGGTGCGGTAGAGGGCCTTATCCGAGGTCAGCGTCTCAAAGTCGAGCGTGCGCGCCACCATATCAGGCGAGAGACCGTCGCCGTTGTCCACGACGCGCAGCCGGAAGCATCGAGCTCGAGCGTCCTGGTCTATCACTACCTCTATCTGTGGCGCGCTGCCGGCAGTCTCGACAGCGTCGAGCGCATTATCGAGGAGCTCCTTGACTACCACCCTCGGAAAGTCTCTGAAGCTCCGGCCGGTCATCTTCTGCAGCGTCTCGAAGCGCAGGTACTCCGCCACGCGCAACTGTGAAAATGCTCTTCTCTCTATTTTCTGTTTCTTCGCCATCTCTGTCCCCTCGTATTCAAAAGGGCCGAAGCCACGATGCCTCGACCCGCTGTACTGGCCAGGCTACTTTGCGCGAGTTTGAATCTCCACCTGGACCTTCGCCGTCATGGGGCGCGCCGCAGTGGTCGTGACTATGCCATTCAAAGTACGGCCTCCAGGAGCACGGCCGCGAGCACCAGCAGAAAACCGATGGTCAGTAGCAGCTGGAGCACCATGATTCGGCGGTACACCCGGCTCGGGACGTTTCGCGAACGCATTAGCTCGCCTGCCTGACGGCACGCCTGAGCTGGCGCAGGACCTTGCGCTCTCTAGGGTCCTGGTGCTCCTCCGGGATGTGCTGCTGGCGGCTCTGCAAGAGGCGCATAGCGGTAGCGGCGGCAGCGAGGAGCTCCTCCTGAGCCTGACGTTGGGCGGCGTAGGCGATGGGGTCGCCCGCGCGGGTCTGGGGGTCTACACTACTGGTGTCCACGATGAGGCGTCTCCTTTCGTGGGCCGGGTCCCGGGGTGCGCGAACACCTGCGGGGCCGTTTTCTTTGACACCCGTATCGTATTACCTTTTTACTACTTTGTTAACACCAATCCTTGACTTTTTTATTACCAGCAGGATATACTAGAGTGGTGTATGATGCCGAGTCAGGAGGATGGATGCCCACAATAGATGCAGTGAAGATAGGGCGTAGGCTCAGGGCCGAGCGTACCAGGCGGTTCCTGACCCAAGACCAGCTCGCCCAAAAGGCCGGCATCTCCCAAAAACAACTCTCCAAGATAGAGAACGACGACGCCGAGCCGAGGTTCTCTACGATTCTCAGGCTAGCCGATGCGCTTGGCGCTGAACCTGAAATCTTCTTGGAGGAGAACGGCTAGGCCGTGGCCCCCACGGTCGAGGAGGTGGCAAAGGCCCTCGCCCTCTCTCCACCCCCCGAACAACAGAAACGCAATCTGCTTGCTATCTCCCCTGGTCTCGCCACTTTTCTCGACGGCTCGACAAGAGCGCCGGAGTGGCTTGGCCGAGTAACTACGCTCCTTTATGAGGCTTCTCAGAAAGAGCCTTGGAAATCAATCCTCGCGGCATTCGGACATGTCATCCTCAACTGGCCGAGGGACGACAACGGACGGCCTCTCGAACTGGGGGAGTTCAATTATGGCTTCGCCGCAGCTGCGGCAGTAGAGAAGGCGCCGGGCGACCCGAAAGCGTTAGACAGGTTTCTCCTGGAAGGCGCAACGGGGGAGAGGGGTTGGCTCAGGCTGCATCTAGGACTCCACGCAAAGACTCAAGACCAGTTGCACCGTTGGCGGCTGGTGTTGTGGGAGAGCGTCACCGAGCAACTCGAGGCCCCCTTCTCCGAGAGCGGTGGATGGTTCTTCGACTCCGAGCGTTGTCGTGAAAAGCTAAGGGTCGAGCTCCTCAGTCAGTACGGCAGAGCGCGCGATACGTGGGAGGACCGACTGATTGCGGACGAACCCTGGGAATCCCCCAAACTGCGTGCGGTAAGACAGAAAAAGAAAGGGAACCTGCCTAAGCGCCAAGAATTTGACCCTGACCAACACGGCGGCACAGAGGAGGACCCAGCAGAAAGCATCGGCTTAACCCACGCGGATGTTCTGGAGTTGCTCACGCAGTTTCAGAAAGAAGAGTTGGATAGGCATTACCTTAAGCAGTTGGAAAGCGTGCTCCCCGAGCGGCAATACCAGGTGCTCGCCCGCCGTGTCGACGGATGGACATACAAGAAAATTGGAAGGGAGTTAGGGATTACCGTCGGCGCAGCCAAAAGTCACATGGCGCGTGTGCGACAAAACCTCGCCACCCGAAAACTTGCCGAGGGGTGGATGTGAGTCTACAAACTTTCTTCGGGAAATTTCTCGAAGGATGTAAACCCCCCGCCCTTTCTGTGCCCCTTGTATTAGTGAGGGCACCCATAGGAGGCGAGCGTGACGGCTTTTCTAGCACTATATCGAGGCGAGACGGTCAGCGGGGCCCGACTCGTGGCCCTCACGGCGGACCCCAATCTCGTCAAGGACTTCGCGGCTCGGCTGGTGACAGACGAACCGGCGCCGGAGGAGGCCAAGCCCGGCCTCCACCTAGTCGGGCAGGACCAAGATGAAGGCGCATAAGAAAAGGGCCCGTCGCCCAACGAGCCCGACACCAAACCCCTCGCCAAAGGAGGTTCTTTGTTAATGATACCCGATAAAAGACCGGAGCGCATCGCCGAGCTGTGGGCGCATCTGTTCAGCGACCTCGCAGGTTACTTGGTGACGTTTACAGGGTTGCAGTCACACCGCCCGGAGGCAAAGCCCCACGAGCTAGAGGACACTGCACAGCGCTCCTGGCAGTGGCCGGCCGAGAAGGACGCATCGGCCGCTTATCTCGTTGAGCAATCCGAGAAGGGCCGAGACGCGTACTTCGGTGTTCACCTGTTCCAACACCCTGGAAGCCGGAAGGCAGACAACGCAGCGATGGTGTTGGCCCTCTGGGTTGACGACGACGGCGCACAGGTACCAGAGGTGTGGCCCCAACCCACGGCGATCATTGAGTCGTCGCCAGGCCGGCAGCATTTCTACTGGCGGCTCACCCGTCCGATAGCTCCCGAGGAAGCGGCCCAGCTCAACAAGCGCCTCTGCTACGGCATGGGTGGGGATAAGGGCAAGTGGGGTCTCGGCACGGTCCTCCGGGCACCTGGAACGCTCAACTACAAACGGGAGCGCCCGACATTGGTTGAGGTGGCGTCGGTGAGTAACTTCGGCCGCGCATGGGACCCAGAGGTCATAGATCAGGCCGTGCCGCTGCTGCCAGAACCTATCCATGACAATCGCAGAGGACCTCACTGCGAGCCGCCCGTCGAGTTGACGCCGGAGGCGCTGAAGGTGTGGCGCGGAGAGAGGCCGAAGTACTATGGCACGGGCCAACTCGACCGCTCAGGGAGTTTGGTCAAGATAGGGCGGGTGCTCTATGATGCCGGCGCGACCCGCCTGGCGATCGTGGCCGCGCTTGCGGAGAGGGACGAGGCTCTCGACTGGTGCAAATACACCGCACGCCAGGATGGCGACCAGCGTTACCACGAGATAGTAGACGAACTCGAGCGTAACGGTCGGAACAGACGGTATCCGACGCAGGCGGCCGTCGCCGGGAATGAGCGAGACGCTCTGCCTAAAATCGTGGTCAACAATCGCCAACTCCCGGAAGTCACCGCCGAGGCAATCGAAGCACTCGCAGCGAGCAACGACCCGCCGGAAATTTTCGTGCGGGCCGGACGGCTGGTACGTGTGCGCGAGGATGAGAACGGGGTCCCTGAAATCCAGGCGATGGAGGATAGCCACCTCAAAGGGCGCCTCGCCCGGGTCGCCAATTTTGTTCGTGCCACCGAGAAGGGAGAGACAGAGGTCATCCCGCCGGATTGGTTGGTAAAGGACGTCGGAACGTTACCGCGCTGGCCCTTCCCGGCACTCGAGGCCGTAGTCGAGGCACCCATAATGCGCCCAGACGGAACCATTTTCGACGCACCGGGGTACGACCCTCGTACTCGCCTTTACTACCGTCCGGTAGAAGGCTTCGACATACCGCCGATCGCGCCTGAACCGACCGAAGCTGACACTCGGGCGGCTATAAGCTTCCTGGATGAAGCCGTGGGCGAATTCCCTTATGAAGATGGGGCTTCGGCCGCTAACACCCTGGCCTTGATGCTCACGCCTCTCGTGCGCCAAGCGGTAAACGGGCCCGTGCCGCTGGCTCTCATAGACAAGCCCCAAGCGGGAACCGGCGGCTCCCTGCTCGCGGAGACGGTTGCGGTCATCGGCTCCGGGCGCACCGCCGAGATGCTAGGAGCGCCCCGAGACGAAGAGGAATGGCGCAAGCAGATAACCGCCAAACTCTCCGCCGGCGCCACCATGATCACGGTGGACAACGTCGAGGGGGCTCTCTACGCTCCTAGCCTCGCTAGGGCGCTTACAGCCAGGACCTGGACGGACCGGGTGCTCGGGCGCTCTGAGACGGTCACCGTGAGTCAGCGGGCGACTTGGGCTGCCACCGGCAACAATATTCAGCTCCGTGGCGACTTGCCGCGCCGATGCTACTCCATCCGCCTGGACGCCCGCGAGTCGCGGCCGTGGCAGCGTGAAAACTTCAAGCACCCGGACCTGCTCGGTTGGGTTACCAAGAATAGGGGTCGACTGGTACATGCTCTCCTGACGCTTGCACGAGCGTGGTTCGCGGCCGACAAGCCGAAGGCCCAGAATCTACCCCGGCTGGGTAGCTTCGAGGTTTGGACAGAGACGGTCGGCGGTATGGTGGCGTTCGCAGGTATCCCGGACTTCCTTGGCAACCTCGTCGAGCTCTACGACAAGTCGGATGCGGGGGGCGTTGAGTGGGAGGCCTTCCTCCAAACGTGGTGGGAGGAACTAGATGCAGACAAACCCACCACCGTCGCAGACCTCACAAAGGTGATCGAGGACAACGATACCCTGCGGGCCTCGCTTCCGGGCGACTTAGCAGAGGCCTTCGACAAGAGCCCTGGTGCCTTCTCTAGGAAGCTTGGCACCGCGCTCGCCAAACGTGCCGGTACGCGCTACGGTGAGGACGGCTTACACATAGTACGGGCTGGAGAATTCCGTAGGGCAGTGCGCTGGAAGCTTGAGCTAGGTTCCACAGAGTGTGAGTTTGTGAGTCTTGTGAGTCTGTATAACCCCAGCGCGGGAAAAATTCAGGGTAGTAAAAGTACCGGAGGGGGCGAAAAAGACTCAACTAACTCACAAACTCACACTTTTATTGGAGACCGGCTGCCCCTAGACGAGATTGCGTCCCTGCTGGAAGACCCGCCTGATTGGCTGGGCGACCAGCTCGGGCGCTACCGGAAGTTTCCGGAGCGCTTGGCCGAACCGACGTGCGCCGCCGTAGCCTCGTATCTCGGCGCACCCTCGCGCTCGGCGGAGGTGGCGCCCGTCCTGGAGGCGTACCTCGTCAAGCAGGACGAAGAGACCGAGGGCCTCTTGTGAGGGCCGTAGCGATGCTCGAGGACCTCCGGCGCGAAGGCGTGAAGGTGTGGACCGAGGGCGAGGGGCTGCGCTACCGGGGTCCGAAGAAGGCCCTGACGCCCGACGTGCTGAACGAACTGAGGGTCCGCAAGCAGGAGGTCATCCGCATCTTGAGGGAAGACGAGAAGATGCGCCGCACCGGGATCGTCCAGAGCGAGCGGCAAGTCTTCGATCTCGCGCGAGAGTACTTCGGGGAAGACGACAAGCAAGGCGCAGCGTGAGTATCCCCCAAGGCACCTAAGGACGCAACGTCGATCCTCCGAACGAGTTTAGCGAGCTGCCCGCCGGCGACCGGGCCCTACTGCTCATGTGGATCTGGCGCAACCTTACGCCGACGAAGGTTAAGGTTTGCCATTCGAACTCCTACGGCATGAAGCACGACTTCGAGAACGACACCGGACTCTATGTTAGCAACGGCATGTTCAAGGGGGCGATGCTCGAAGCGGGATACGAGCCCGTCGATCCTAAAGAGCGCAACTGGCAGTTCAGGTGTACTAGGGCGCAGGCTATAAAGAAGAGGTGCGGTGCGGCGTGAGGAGGGGTGAGGTCGAACGACGACTGACCAAGGCGGGCTACCTCTTCGCCCCGAGCCGCTCCGGCAAGCACTTCTGGGTGCAGCCCGGGACGGGCAGGCGGCTGCCGGAGGACCACGCCTTCAAGCTGGTGCACGAGGAGGATTGTCGCCGCCTGGTGGAGGCCGGCTGGGAGAGGGTGGAGATAGAGGGGTCGCCAGCAGAGGTGTACTGGCGCAGGCCGGACACCGGCCGCCTGTATCCGGAGGGGCCTGCCGTCGACGCGCTGCGACAGTGCGAGGCCCGCGAGGGAGTCGGGGAAGGGGCGTCGTGAGCGACCGTCACAGGTCGGAAGAGGAGAGGCTGGGGGCCGCCGGGTGGGAACCGTGGCACCCGCATGATTGGCGCTCCGTCCGGGCCTTTTGGCGTGACCCCGGGGACGGGCTGTGGCATGCGCAAAAGGACGCTCTAGCGCTCCTGGAGGGACGCGACCCCCACGAGCGTCCCCCAGAGGACGAGAGCCGGGAGAACGAAAGGCGCGCGCTTGAGGCGGCTGGCTGGGAGTCCAAGGGGAGGGGGCCCAAGACGCTGTGGCGGAACCCCTCGAGTGGCTTTTGGTACGCTCACCGTGAGGCCGTGATCAGGCTACGTAACTGTGATCAGGCTACGTAAGGAAGGCCAAGTCTCAGGGGTCCTCGACGCCGAGCGGTACGCACCCCCCTTTGGATGAAGTCTCACCGATGAGGATGAATTCACCCAGGATAATGAGAGGAGAGACGATGTGGACCTAGCGGCGAGGATGAGGGCCTCCGAGCTGTTCGTCTTGGCCGCACATCGTCAGGCCGGAGAACTACTACCTCGGTGCAGACGTCCCGTCTAGCGTGGACAAGCCTCCTAAGTCCTTCCGGGTGCCGTGCGATATCGAGGGGGCCGTCCCGATCCTGCAAAAGCACTTCGCAGAAAACATCGAAGAGTTGTGCCGGCGACTGCTAGGAAGAGCGTCGTGAGGCTAAACCCCGGTCCAAGGGAGGTAGAGGTTTTCTCCAGGATATGCGAACATGGACCCATGACCAAACAATTGTTTGATGGGGCGACACGAGACGAGGCCGTACCCCCTTTTGGACTGGGGCTCACTGGC
>Ga0126308_10001147_pt1 | contig 10209 bp, 9 predicted proteins | sample Plot55_FD_92533 | JGI IMG/M metagenome (GOLD analysis project Ga0126308, IMG submission 92533) | Serpentine soil microbial communities from UC McLaughlin Reserve, CA, USA - Plot55 | ecosystem: Environmental > Terrestrial > Soil > Grasslands | place: USA: UC McLaughlin Reserve, Lake County...
CGAGTCCACGAGGTGCCCGACGATCTGCTTCCGCGACCACGCCCCGGGCGCGCGCCGCTTCCGCGACTCGCCCTCGTCCATCCCCCGCATCCGCTCGGCGGCGGATTCGACGGTCGCGCGGAAATCCGAGATGAGATCGTGCATGGAGAAAAGATGAACGGGAAACACGAAATCCGAAACGGGAACGGGAACGGCAAGGGCAACTGCATTTTGACAGGATGGACAGGATGGTGAACAGGATGAGGACCGCTCGGGAGGCCTCCCGGGGCACCTATCCTGTTCACCATCCTGTCCATCCTGTCAAAATGCAGTTGCCCTTGCCGTTCCCGTTCCCGTTTCGGACTCGTCACTCTGGATGCCTCTCCGGCGCGTACTTCTCGATCCGCGAGCGGAGCTCGGCGACGCGGGCGAGTGAGGCCAGAATCGGGACATGGGGCTAGAATAAGGGCACTGCTGCGCGCGCGTCACCTCGACTCCGCTTCCACGCCATGCCATCCTCCCGCCATCGCTGGGTCGTCGACGGCATCGAAGAGCACACCGCGCGCGTCGAGGTCGACGGCGATCAGGTGGTGACCGTTCCGCGCTGGATGCTGCCGGAGGGGGCGAAGGGCGGCGACGTCCTCACGGTCGAGCACGAGCGCAAGCGCGGCGGCTCGCGCCTGACGATCGTCGCCGACCGCGCCGGGACGCGCGAAGCCACGCGGAAGTCCGCGGAGCAGGTGCGGCGCACCGAGGGAAAGTCGAACGACCCGGGTGGGGACATCACGTTGTAACCGGGATGCCCGGTCGTCGCGGATGCGGGCGGGGCGACGCACGCGTCGCCCCGCCCGCATCACGCGCGCCGTTGCCCTTGCCGTTGTCCGCCATTTCCCGCCCGCCGCGCCAGGAACGACAGCGCCAGCAGCGCCGCGCTCGCGATGGCGAGCCGGACCAGCGCGTCGCGCCGCGCGTCCCCGAAGCCGGAGAGGAGCGAGTCGGCGAAGTAGCTGTAGACCGCCATCGACGGGAGGATGCCGATCGCGGTGGCGGCGAGGTAGCGGGTGTGGCTGGTGCGGCTCAGCCCCGCGGCGAAGCTCAGCACGGCCAGCGGGATCACCGGGACGATCCGCAGGCGCAGCATCGTCCAGAACCCCTGCTCGTTGGCCATCCGGTCGAGGGCGCGGTGGCGGCAGAAGAAGGAGCGCAGGCTGTCGCGCCCGATGAGACGCGCCAGCCAGTAGCCCGCGACCGCGCCGAGCATGGCGCCGGCCCAGCTCAGCACGGTGCCGAGTACCGCGCCGAAGAGCGCGCCGCCGACGATGATGCCGATCGCCGCCGGGAGCCCGAGGGTGAGCGCCGTCGCGAACGCCGCGACGTAGATCATCGCTGCCGTCCCGCGTCCGTGGCCGGCGCGCAGCTCGTGGATGAGCTTCGCCGCGTTCTGGTAATCGAGCCAGCCCTTCGCCCATGCGAGGGCGAGCGCGAGCACGAGGACGGTCAGCGGTACGGCGAGTCGGAGGGCGTCGGCTTTCTTCACGGGGGGACGGCGGGCGACAGGGCGAATCGTGGGTCGGGGGTCGCAATGCAAACACATGGCCACCGCCGCCATCCCCTCGCGACCCCGTTGTGACCCACCCGCCCGAGCCGGGGTCTTCATGACCGACGGACCGATGCTGCCCCTCGAACGACAACAAAGTCGGAGTGCACGTATATGCGACGTACGATGATCTGGGCGATGCTCGCGATCGGCGGGGCGCTGGCGGGCTGCTCGAACGGCTCGCCGACGGAGGCCGCCGCCGCCGGGACCGATGACTCACGGCTCGCGATTTTCGCCGCCTCCTGCCCGAGCCCCGCGCCGCTCTACCTCGCCCCGGCCGAGAGCCGGGTGCCGGACGCGTTCATCGTGGTCTACGACGACGCGCTGGCGGGGGTCGACGCCCGCACGAGCCGGCTCGCCGCCAGGTACGGCTTCACCACGACCTTCCGCTGGGAGCACGCCCTGAAGGGCTTCGCCGCCACCCTCCCCCCTTCGACCGTCCGCGCCCTCCGTTGCGAGGCCGGCGTGCGGTACATCGAGGAGGACGCGGTGGTGACGATCGAAGGCTAAGGGCTGCGAGTTGCGAATTGCGAGGTGCGAGAGGGGCCCCGGGATCCTTCGCTGCGCTCAGGACAGGCTAGCAGGAAGATCCCGGGGCCCTCCGCGAATCGCGAATCGCGAATCGTGTCTCTACTTCGCCAGCCTCTCGATGACGTCCCACGTCGTGATCGGTAGGTGCTGCGCCGCCACGCGCTCCGGGGTGATGCCGGCGCGGCGGGCGGCGCGCCAGACTTCGGTGGTGTAGAGGGCGGGGCGCTGGGCGGACTGGACGTAGTCGCTCGCCCAGAGGAAGCGCTCCGCCGGGAAGTAGGCCATGAGCGCGCCCTCGCTGCCGATGCCGTCGATCGCGTAGAGGCGCAGTGCGCCCCCGGCGAGGGAGAGCGAGTCCTCCACCGCGCGGAAGCGGAGGCGGGCCGCCTGCGGCGACTTCCGGCGGAGCCGCTCCAGCGCGTCGGGCTCGCGCGTCCAGCGGTGGTCCACCACGCGCTGGAGAAAGTCGCGCGAGGCGCGGTGCGACACGACCGTGGCGCCGTTCGCCACCCAGAAGCGCACACCCGCCAGGTGCGGCCACGCCAGGTCGGTGACGACGACCGCCACCGGGCGGCGCCCCGGAAAGAGCCGCGCGATCCACGCCGAGTCGTGCCGGGCGCGCGCCTCGGCCTGCGTCGCGTCGAGCACCCACACCGTGTCGCGCGCCAGCGCCACCGCCTGGGTGTAGCCGCGGTTGACCAGCAGGAAGATGCCCGGCGCCACGCGCACCGTGTCCGGGTCGTCGGGGCGCAGGAAGGTCGGCAGCTCCTCGGCCATCGCCGGCGCTCCGGCGGGCAGCGTTAGGCCGGGTGCGCTGTCGCGCGGGACCAGCCGCGCCGCGCCGACCGTGCGCGTGCGCTCGGTGGCGCCGTCCGCCAGCTCGAAGCTCGCCCCCGGGAAGTACGCGCCGCCGGCCTCGAACCAGGTGGAGTACAGCGTCTCGACGCGGCGCTGCCCCCAGAGCCAGTGCGCCTCGTCGCGCTCCGCCTTCACCGGGAACCAGCTCTTGGGGTCGAGGTACAGCCGCTCCTCGCCGGCGCCGCTCCCCCGCGCCAGCACCACGCGCCAGTAGTCGCGGTAGAAGCACTCGCCCGCCACCCGCGCCGCGGCCGCATCCGCGGCCCAGTCCCCCACCACCGCCCACGGGTTCAGCCGCCGCACCCCCAGCGCCTGCGCGTACTGCGCCTGCAGCGGCGCCACGCTCGTGTCGCGCACGAGGTAGGTGGCGCGCGCGTCGGTGAGCAGGCTCGGTGGCGCCGGCCGCCCGGGGACGGCCGGGGCCACCCCGCCGCTCCCCGGAAAGACCCCGCCGCTCGACGTCGTCCGCTCCACGCGGCTCCGCGGGTCGAACCACGTCTCGCCGGCCGAGAGGCTGGAGAAGTAGGGCGGGTACCAGCGGTCGGACTGGATGTTCTGCTCGTTCCCCGCCATCGACCGGAACTGGAGCACCGAGTCGCGCGGCACCCGCATCGCGCGCAGCGACCGCTCGAGCAGCGCCGGCGCGCCGTCGAGCACCTTCGTCGGCCGGCACTGCTCGGCGCGCGGGGGCTGCGGCAGCACCTGCGCGCTGGCGAAGGAGGCGGCGAGTGGGAGGAACGTCAGCAGGTAGCGAATGGCTGCCTCTGTGGTTGGTTTCCTTTCAGCGGCACCCCGGCTGGGTGGACGCCCGATCGGACGCGCCGTCCATGTCGCGCGTGCCGCGCTGCGGGGTGATGGTGTAGCCGCCGCGCGGGGTGCCGGGGGAGCGGATGGTGATGGTGCCGTTCTGGTCGGTGCGGTACCACGGGCGGCCGGCGGCGCGGTAGACGGCCTTCGCCTGCTCGTGCATGTGGCCGTAGTCGTTAGGGCTGGCGACCGACACCACCACCCACTCCGGGCGCACCAGCGCCAGGTAGCGCGCGTCGACGCCGTTGCAGCTCCCGTGGTGGTCGGCCTTGAGCACGGTCGCGCGCATCCCGGGGCGCGCGTCGTAGTCGGCGCCGGTGTCGAACCACGCCAGCGCCTCGTGCTCGGCGTCGCCGGCGAGCCACATCGTGAACGACGCCGAGTCCGGCCCGACGAGCTTGACCGGCGCCGAGCGGTTGTTGGGGTCGGAGCTGCGCGGCATCGGGCGCATCACGTGCAGCTTCGCGCCGCCGCGCAGGGTGATCGTGCAGACGGGGGCGCCGTTGGCGCACGGGTCGTCGGTGTCGCGGTAGACGAGCGCCCCGCGCAGCACGCGCGCGTTGATCGAGTCGCGGAGGCGCGCCAGCGCGGCGTTCGCGTACGCGTCCTTGTTCTCGAAGAAGTAGCGGACCGCGATCCGGCGCCGCGCCGCGAACAGCTCGCGCAGCCCGGCGTGGTGGTCGTAGTGCTCGTGCGACAGGACCACGACGTCGATCGTCGTCCCGTTGAGCCCGAGCGAGTCGAGCAGCCGGCCGAAGCGCGCCGGGTCGGGCCCGCCGTCAATCAGCACCGTGCTGCCGCCGTTCGTGATCAGCGTCGCGTCGCCCTGCCCCACGTCGAGCACCCGCACTACCAGCTCGGCGGCGCGCCCGGGGGGCGTGGTGTCGGCGGCAGGCGCCGGCAGGACGGGCGAGGGCGCCGGGGCTGGCGCGACCGCTGCCGCTGCTGCTTCGACCGTCGCGCCGTCGTTGGCGGCGCCGGGAGTGCCGCGGTCGCCCGCGCCGTAGGTCGACGTCTGCGCCGCCCAGTCGGCGCCATCCACGTCCGCGTGCCGCCGGGCCCCGCTGTCGCGCAGACCGCGCGCCGCGCCGCCCGGCATCGACGTCCACGACACCGAGTCGGCCGCGCGCCCGTCGGGGCTCCGGAGCGCCACCCAGTCGGCCCCGTTCCCGAGCGCGATCCCGGAGCCGTAGGCGTACGCCGCCGCCACGCCGCCGTTGCGCGACCGCGCGCCGTCGCGCGCGAGCACCACGTAGCCGCGCGCGGCGATCGTGACGTTCTGCGCGATCGCGTGCGGCGAGTCGTTCCCCGAGGCGAGCGTCCAGCCGCGCAGGTTCACCGCGGCGTCGCCGGCGTTGTAGAGCTCGACCCACTCCCCGCGCTCGTCCGGGACCGCCCGCGGGTCGGCCATGACCTCGGTGATGACGACGCGCGGCGGCCGGGGCTGCGATGGCTGGCTCGGCTGCCGGGTCGCCGCTGCGCTGTCGGCGTCGCGCGCGACGCAGGCGACGCAGGCGGCGAGGGCCGCGAGTGGCAGAGCGAGCAGGGCGTGGCGCATGGCGAAGGATGCGGTCCCGGGCGCGGCGGGGGCCAGGGCGGGGGCGGAGAATTAGTTTGACAGGGCAAAATAATTTCATACATTGTGCAGCCGCGCCCCCACCCGCCACTCACGCCCCGTGCCCGACCCCGCCGCCGACCCGGACGTCGCCGCCGTGCTGCGGCACTACCCGACGATCTACTTCGCGTGCCACCGCCGGCACGTGCGCGACCCGGCCACGCGGGTCGTGCTCAGCGCGCACCAGGCGGGCATCCTCGACCACCTGGACGCCGTGTCGCCGACGACGCTCACGACGCTGGCCGAGCACCTGGGGGTGACCGCCGGGACAATGTCGGTGGCCGTGGACCGCCTCGTCAGGCAGGGCTACGTGCGCCGCAGCCGCGACCCGCGCGACCGGCGCCGCCTCACCCTGCGCCTCACCGAGGCCGGCGTGCGGATCAAGAGCCTGCAGTCCGTGCTCGACCCCGCGCTCGTGCGGGCGGTGCTCGCGCGCCTCTCGCCGGCCGAGCGCGCCGACGGGCTGCGCGGGCTGGCCCTGCTCGCCGCCGCGGCCGCCGAGGAGATCCGGAGCGGGTCGGTCCGCCTGCCCCCGCCGCCGCCGCCCGACGAGCCTGACGCCGGTTCCCCCGCGCCGCCCGCGCGCCGCGCCCACCCCGCACCCCGCCGCCCATGACCGCCCTCAGGTGGATCGGCATCGCCGCCGCCACGCTGGCCGCGCTCGCGCTGGCCGTCGTCCTCGTCGGCGCCGCGCTCCCGCGCGCGCACGTCGCCTCGCGCAGCGTCCACGTGGTGCGGCCGCCCGGGGACGTGTGGCGCACGATCACCGGCGTATCCCAGTTCCCGCAGTGGCGCCCGGACGTCAGCGCCGTCGAGCGCCTGCCGGATCGCGAGCCGGGCGGCCGGGCGGCGTGGTGCGAGACGGGCGCCAACGGCCGCATCACCTACGAGCTCGTCGAGGCGGACCCGCCGCGCCGCCTCGTCACCCGCATCGCCGACGACGCGCTCCCCTTCGGCGGGAGCTGGACGTACGAGCTGGCGCCCGCGCCCGACGGCGGCACGACGGTGACGATCACCGAGCACGGCGAGGTGCGGAACCCGGTGTTCCGGTTCGTGTCGCGGTTCGTGATGGGGCATCACGCGACGATCGACGCGTACCTCGAGGCGCTCCAGAACGCGAGAACGGCGACGGCGGTCATCAGTCGTCAGTAGTGGAGTCGTCAGTAGCACCAAGTATCCTGGATGGCGGATCGCTACTGACGACTGATAACTGATCACCGACGACTGACGACTCCACTACTGACGACTGGCAACTCGCCGTTCGACCCGCGAGTACGAACTCCACCAGGCACGGAATCCCCCATGGGCTACGAAGCGAAGTGCACCCTCCGCGTCGGTCGCAGCAGGACCGACGGCAAGGCGCTGCTCGAGACCGAGGAGCTGATCTTCCGCGGCGGCGAGCGCCCGCTGCGCATCCCGTTCAGGTCCGTCAGCGCGGTCGAGGCGGCGAACGGGCGCCTCTCCGTCACCCACGGCGACGCCGGCGCGAAGCAGTCCGTCGCCGTCTTCGACCTCGGCGCCCAGGCCGAGAAGTGGGCCGAGCGCATCCGCTCCCCAAAGAGCCTCCTCGACAAGCTCGGCGTGAAGCCCGAGTCGCGGGTGCTCGTCGCCGGCGACGCGCTGCTCCGCGACGACGACTTCGGCCGCCAGCTCGCCGTCCGCTGCGAGCACGTGGAGCGCGTGGAGCGCGTGGAGCGCGGCCGCCCGACCGGCGCCTACGACCTGATCTTCCTCGCCGCCGAGTCGCCGCCCGACTTGGCGCGCATCGGCCTGACGGCCGAGCGCCTGGCGCCGAAGGGCGCGCTGTGGGTGGTGCACCCCAAGGGCGCCGCCTCCCGCGTCCGCGACACCGACGTCTTCGCCGCTGCCAAGCCGTTAGGCCTCACCTACACCAAGGTCGCCAAGTTCTCGGAGACGCACACGGCGGAGAAGCTGGTCAGAGCGAAGAACTGAGAGGTGCGAGGTGCGAGGTGCGAGACGGGCCCCGGGAGGCGCCTATTGGCCTCCCGGGGCCCGTCTCGCACCTCGCACCTCGCAACGTCTATCGCTTCGCCGCCGCCACCTCTCCCGTATTCCTCGCGCCCTCGCGCCGCGCCACCTCGCTCACGCCGATCACCCGCTCCACCTCCTCGGCCGCCACCGGGGCGCAGAAGAGGTAGCCCTGCCAGGCGTCGCACTGCTCGCGGCGGAGGTGCTCGAGCTGCTCGACGTGCTCGACGCCCTCGGCGATCACCGGGATGTTGAGGCTGTGGGCGAGCGCGATCACGGCCTTGGCGATGATCGCGTCCTCGGGGTCGGACGCCAGGTCGCGGACGAACGAGCGGTCGATCTTCACCGCGTCGATCGGGAAGAGGCGCAGCGTGCTGAGCGACGAGTGGCCGGTGCCGAAGTCGTCCACCGACAGCCTGACGCCGAGCGCCTTGAGCTCGCGCAGGCGCTCGACCGCCGCGTCGCCGCGCTGCATCGCCACGCTCTCGGTGACCTCGAACTCGACCGCGTGGGCCGGGAGCCCCGTCTCGCCCAGCACCTCGGCGACCAGCGCGACGAACTCCGGGCCCTGGAGCTGGCGCACCGAGAGGTTGAGCGCCACGCGCAGGTGGGTGTGCCCGCGGGCGTGCCACGCCGCGAGCTGGGCGCAGGCCGTGCGCAGCACGTGCTCGCCGATCGGCCCGATCAGCCCGATCGTCTCGGCCAGCGGGATGAACTTGTCCGGCGACACCATCCCGTGCTCCGGGTGGCGCCAGCGCACCAGCACCTCCACCCCCTGCACGCGGCCGCCGGCCATCGCCACGATCGGCTGGTAGTAGACGAGGAGGTCCCGCGCCGCCACCGAGCGGCGCAGGCTGCTCTCGAACGCCAGCTGCTCCTGGGCGCGCTCGTTCATCGACGAGGTGTAGAGCTGGAAGCTGTCGCGCCCGCGCGCCTTGGCGCCGTACATCGCCAGGTCGGCGTGGCGGAGCAGCGTCTCGGCGTCCTCGCCGTCGGCCGGGTAGAGGCTGATGCCGATGCTCGTCGTCACGAACAGCTCGCGCCCGTCGATCAGGAACGGCTTCGCGAGCGCGCCCTTGACCTTGCGGGCGATCAGGATCGCGTCGTCCGCCCCCTTCACGTCGGGCGCCAGGAGCGTGAACTCGTCGCCCCCCTGCCGCGTCACCGTGTCGTGCTTGCGCAGCGTCCCCGTCATGCGCTCCGCCACCATCTGGAGCAGCCGGTCGCCGACGCTGTGGCCGAGCGAGTCGTTGATGACCTTGAACCGGTCGAGGTCGAGGAAGAAGACCGCGAGCGGGTGCTCGTTGCGGGCCGCCTCCTTGAGCGCGTGGGCGAGGCGGTCGAGGAAGAGCTGGCGGTTCGGCAGCCCGGTGAGCGCGTCGTGGAAGGCGAGGTGCTGCACCTGGCGCGCGGCGTCCTGCGCCGCCTGCCGCTCGTCCTCCAGCAGCCACGCCGCGATCCCCAGCGCGACCAGCGCCTGGACGAAGAAGTCGGAGAAGCCCAGGAAGACCGCGTACGACGCGTCGGACTGGCCGAGCATCGCGCCGACCGCGTGCCCGAAGCCCGGCATCTGCACGAGCGCGTAGAGCACGAAGGCGGCGCACACCACGACGTGCCCGATCCCGCGGCGCCGGCGGTTGCCGCGCCAGATCCACGCCGCGCTCGCCAGGAAGGCGAACCCCGCGGCGACCGAGCGGACGCCGGTGCGCGAGAAGGTGTCGAGCAGGCGCCCGGGCGGGATGCGGAGCGCCAGCACCGCCGTCGCCACCCCGGCGGCGAGGAGCGTCCCGAACAGGATGCGCTCGACGCGCCGCGTGATCTCGCGCCCGACGCCGAGCGCGTAGCCGCCGAGCAGCAGCCCGCCGATCTGGAGCATGCGGGCCACGACGGCGAGCGTCAGCGCGATGCCGTACCACTCGGCGGAGCCGGCGAGCATCGCGCGCACCACCGACAGCTCGGTGACGCCGAGCGCGAACCAGCTCAGCGTCCAGAAGTGGAGGTACCCCTTCCGGTAGTGCCGGTAAAAGCCGCTGAACACCAGCGCGGTGAGGAGCGCGCCGGCGGCCTGAACGAGGAACGCGATGTAGAGGACCGGTGTTGGCGAGGATTCCATCGCGGGGCCAGCGGCAGTGTTGCGCGGGTATTGCGTCGCGTACGGAGCGGCCGTCACGGACGCCGCAACACGCGGGCGGCGGACGGCCACCCGCTGTCACGATCCATGACGGCTCAGTGCTAAGACGACCCAGAGTGTCCCGCGCAACGGAAGTGGCGGCGGGGACATGGGATGCGGGAGGGCCCGGCGGAGAGATCTCTCCGCCGGGCCCTCCCGCGTCCCGCCTCCTCCCGCGTCCCTTTAGGCTTCCGCCAGCTGCGTGTTCAGCTTCCGCAGCGCCTTGCCGGCGTTGGTGCGGAGGAAGCGCTCCATCTCGACTTCCTGGCGGAGGTTCTCGTCGAGCAGCGTCACGCACTGGGTGTAGCCGAGCGTCTTGGCGAGCGCGATCGCGGTGTTGTAGGCAGCGATCTCGTAGTGCTCCACGCGCAGCCCGGCGCCGAGGTCGAACGCCTCCTGGATCTCGTCGCTCGGCTCCTCCTCGGAGAACTCCTTGTGCTCCTCCATCAGGCCGAGGATGCCGGGGCACTTCTGCGCCCGCGCCTTCTCGCCGATCGCCTCGAACGCGCGCTCGACGTTCTCGATCTGCCCCTCGGTCTCCTCGTAGTGCCGGAGCAGCCGCTCGTTCATCTCCGGGTCCTTGACCTCCTTCGACATCTTCTTGAGGCCCTTGAGGACGGTCTTCTCGGCGTAGAGGATGTCTCCGAGCTCGTGCTTGAGCAG
>Ga0126308_10001148_pt1 | contig 10208 bp, 6 predicted proteins | sample Plot55_FD_92533 | JGI IMG/M metagenome (GOLD analysis project Ga0126308, IMG submission 92533) | Serpentine soil microbial communities from UC McLaughlin Reserve, CA, USA - Plot55 | ecosystem: Environmental > Terrestrial > Soil > Grasslands | place: USA: UC McLaughlin Reserve, Lake County...
CACACCCCGGGGTGGCTCGACAAATTCGCCAAGGCCGTGAAGAACATTCCGGAGATCATCGGCTCGTACCGCATGACCGGCGATATCGACTATCTGCTGATCGCGGTCATTCCGGACGTGGCGTCCTATGACAATCTCTACAAGCGGCTGATCGACAAGGTGCCGCTCGCGGGAGCCACCCGACCGCTACCCGGGCCGACGGTCGCAAACGCACCGGCCCCGCCCCCGGGCGGAGGGGGAGATCCGTTCGCCGGCACGTTCCCCGGGCTCGATTTCAATAGCTGGGGCGCAGGCTGGCCGCCGGACACGAATGGCGACGTCGGGCCCGAGTACTACATCCAGAGCGTCAACACGTCGATCGGCGTCTTCCGCAAGAGCGACGGTGCCCGGGTCTCCGCGTTCACGTTCAACAGCCTCTGGGCGGGCGCGGCCACCGGGACGCTCTGCGACACGTCCCATCGCGGCGATCCGGTCGTCGTCTACGACCCGATTGGCGACCGTTGGATGATCCTGGACTTCGCCTTCACAGGCGGCGGCAACGTCACCCCGTACTACTTCTGCCTCGCCGTTTCGAAGACCGCCGACCCAGTCACCGGAGGCTGGTACCTGTACCCGATCCGAACCGACACGAACGCGGTCTCCACGGCGTTACCTGACTACCCGAAGGTCGGCATCTGGCCGGACGGGCTCTACATCACGGCGAACCTCTTTTGTTTCACGGGGCAGCAGGCAGGCTGCTCCGCGAGCGGCACCTTCAAGGAGGTGCGGACCTGGGCTCTCAATCGCAGCGATCTCGAGTCCGGCGCGATCCTGCGCAGCGTGGTTGCAGATCTCAATACGTCGACCTACTTCAGCCTGTTGCCAAGCAACATGCACTCGGCGACAGGCGCTCCACCGGCCGGACGCGAAAACCTGCTCGTCTCCGAGTCGCAGACCCTGTTCGCTTTCGAGGTCTTCAAGTTCCACGCCGACTACTCCGGCAGCGGTTCCACCTTCACAGGGCCTACCAACGTCAGCCAAGCGTCGCACAACGTCGCCGCGGCGACGGTGCCGACACCCGCGAACTCGCTCGACACGCTGCTCGAGCGAATGATGATGCAGGCGCAGTACGCGAACATCGGCGGCACCGAGTCGCTCTGGGTGAACCACACAGTGGCGTGCTGTGGCGCCTCTACGCCGGCCGGGATCCAATGGGCGCAGATTGGAGTCACGGGCGGCACGATCGCGACGACGCCGCTCCAGCAACAGATCTACCCGGGCGCGAATGACGGACTCCACCGCTGGATGGGCAGCCTCGCCGTCGACAAGCTCGGCGACATGGCGCTCGGCTACAGCGCGGCCAACGCGACCACCACCCCAGACATTCGCTACGCAGGTCGCTTCGCGGGCGATGCACTGAATGCGCTCCCGCAGACGGAGACACCGCTGCTGACAGGGATCACACGGGGAGCGCAGACGGGGAACTGTGGACCGAGCGCGTGTACCCGCTGGGGTGACTACAGCGCAATGTCGGTAGACCCGAACGGCTGCGATTTCTGGTTCACGACCGAGTACTACGGAACAACCGGCCTGAACTGGCAGACCCGCATTCTCTCGATGCGATTGAACTCGGCCTGTACGCCCACCAAGTATCCGACGACCGTCACGCCCGGTCCCGCCTCGGACCTATCCGGCGGCACAGTTGACCTGTCGGCGACCGTCAAGCGTGGGACGGTCAATCTGACTGGCATAACCGTCGTCTTCACTCTGAACGGCGGAAACGTTGGTAGCGCGGCGACGAATTCGAGCGGCGTGGCTACCCTGCCCGGCGTCAGCCTCGGAGGCATCGCCGCCGGAACGTATCCGACAGGCGTCGGTGCCTCGTTCGCCGGTAACGCGGTCTACGCTGCGGGCAACGGCACGAACAGCCTGGTAGTGGGCGGTTCCCCGCCGCCACCGCCGCCACCCCCGCCACCCCCGCCGCCACCTCCGCCAGCCCCACCTCCACCTCCGCCACCACCGCCACCGACATTCATCCCGCCCAAGTGTGTCGTTCCGAATGTGCTCGGGCAGCTGCTGATCACGGCAAAGGCGAGGATCAAGAAGGCGCACTGCCGCGTCGGAACGGTCACCTACAAGCCGTCGGCCCGACGAAAGAAGAACCGGATCCTGAGCGAGCTGCCCAGGCCGGGCAGGAGGCTGAAGAACGGCGCGAAGGTCAACGTGACCGTCGGCCGCGGCAGGCGCTAGCGGTCTTCACGGCCCCCTAGCAGGGGGTGTGATAGAAAACCGCGGCGCCGGGGAGTCTCTCGGCGCGAGTCTTGCTGGGAGGCCCCTTGATCGATTTCTTCAGTGACCACGCGGTTCTGTTCGGGCTCGTCTGCTCGGGGCTGGCCGTTGCGTACGGCATCGGCCTGACGTTCTGGCTGCTGCGCCAGCCTGCCGGTGACGAGCGGATGCAGGAGATCGGTCGAGCGATCCAGGAGGGCGCCGCGGCGTATCTGCGGCGGCAGTACCAGACGATTGCGATCGTGGCGATCGTCCCGTTCCTGCTGCTCGGGTTCTACGATGAGCTGGGCTGGGGGACTGCGATCGGTTTCCTGATCGGCGCGATTCTCTCGGCTGCGGCGGGCTTTATCGGCATGAACGTCGCCGTGCGCTCGAACGTGCGCACCGCTGAGGCGGCCAAGCGCGGGCTCAAACCTGCGCTCAACGTTGCCTTCCGCGCGGGCTCGGTCACGGGCCTGCTCGTCGTCGGCCTCGGCCTGCTCGGGGTCGCCGGTTACTACTGGGTCCTCACCGGCTGGCTCGATCACTCGCCCGCCTCGGCGATCAACGATCTCGTCGGACTGGCGTTCGGTGGCTCGCTGATCTCGGTCTTCGCGCGGCTCGGCGGCGGCATCTACACGAAAGCCGCCGACGTGGGGGCGGACCTGGTCGGGAAGATCGAGGCCGGGATCCCGGAGGACGATCCTCGCAACCCGGCCGTGATCGCGGACAACGTCGGCGACAACGTCGGCGACTGCGCTGGGATGGCGGCCGACCTGTTCGAGACCTATGCCGTGACCGCGGTCGCCGTGATGCTGCTCGCCTCGCAAACCTTCCCGGGCCTCCACCTCGAGCTCTTCCCGCTCGCGATCGGCGGCATCTCGATCCTCTCGTCGATTATCGGGACCTTCTTCGCGCGCGTGGGGCGCAACGGCTCGATCATGAACGCGCTCTACAAGGCCGTGCTCGTGGCGACGGTGCTCTCGGCGCTCGGGTTCATTCCTGTCACGCTCGCCTACGACTCGCCGCACTTCACGTTCTGGGAGCTGTACCTCTCGGCCCTCGTGGGGCTGATCGTCACGTTCCTACTCGTGGCGATCACGGAGTTCTACACCGGTACCCGCTGGTCGCCGGTGAAGCGGATCTCGGCGGCCTCGCGCACCGGTCACGCGACGAACATCATCGAAGGCCTGGCCGTGGGCATGAAGGCGACGGCGCTCCCGGTGATGGTGATCGCGGCGGGGATCCTGGTCGCGAATCACTACGCAGGCCTCTACGGGATCGGCGTCGCCGTGATGGCCCAGCTCTCGATGACCGGACTGATCGTGGCGCTCGACGCCTACGGCCCGGTGACCGACAACGCGGGCGGAATCGCCGAGATGGCCAACCTCGACGAGTCCGTGCGCGCGATCACCGACCCGCTCGACGCGGTCGGCAACACCACGAAGGCCGTGACGAAGGGCTACGCGATCGGCTCGGCCGCGCTCGCGGCACTGATCCTCTTCGACAGCTACACGAACGGGCTCGCCGTGCGCGACTACCAGCAGAGCTTCCAGCTGGACGACCCCTGGGTGATCGCCGGTCTGTTCATCGGGGGGCTGATGCCGTTCCTCTTCGCGTCGCTGGCGATGGAGGCGGTCGGCCGTGTCGGGGGCCAGGTCGTCACCGAGGTGCGTCGCCAGTTCCGCGAGATCCCCGGGATCATGGAGGGCACCGCGCGGCCCGAGTACGGGCGCGCGATCGACATCGTCACCAGCTCGGCGATCAAGAGCATGCTCCTGCCGGCGCTGATCCCGATCGCTTTCCCGATTGTGGTCGGCGTGATCAGCGCGAAGATGCTCGGGGGTCTCTTGATCGGGACGATCGTCACCGGGCTCTTCCTCGCGATTTCGATGACCTCCGGCGGCGGCGCCTGGGACAACGCGAAGAAGCTGATCGAGGACGGCGCCTTCGGCGGCAAGGGCTCAGAGGCCCACGCGGCCGCGGTCACGGGCGACACGGTCGGGGATCCCTACAAGGACACGGCCGGCCCGGCGATCAACCCGATGATCAAGATCACGAACCTGGTCGCGATTTTGATCATCCCGCTGATTGTCTCGATTCACGGGTAGTAGCACCCGCACCGGGCACTAGAGTCCGCGGCTATGTCAAGGCGGCGCCGGCAGCAACGGCTGGAGCGCGTCCTCGGGACGCCGGCGCTGTTCTCGACCGCCTACGGCAACGTCGGCTCGTCGATCTACTACGCGCTTGGCGTCACGGCGGTCTTCGCGCTCGGGCTGACGCCCGTCGTCTTCGTGATCGCGGGGATCATCTTCGCGGCCACCGCGGCCACCTACGCGGAGGGGACGGTTCGCTTCCCGGAGGCCGGGGGCTCCTCGAGCTTCGCGCGCCACGCCTTCAACGAGCTCGTCTCTTTCGGGGCGGCCTGGGCGCAGATGCTCAACTACATCATCACGATCGCCATCTCGGCGTTCTTCGTGCCGCACTACCTCTCGATCTTCTGGGCGCCGCTGAAGGAGAATCCATGGGACATCGTCGGCGGTGGGCTCGTCATCGCTGTTCTGGTCACCCTGAACATCGTCGGCACGAAGGAGTCGGCCGGGGTGAACATCGGCCTGGCGCTGATCGACTTCGCGACGCAGATCCTGCTCGTGCTGCTCGGCTTCGCGCTGATCTTCAGCCCGCACATCCTGTCGTCGAACATCCACCTCGGCGTCGCGCCCACGTGGAGCCAGTTCTTCATCGCGATCCCGGTGGCGATGATCGCCTACACCGGAATCGAGACCGTCTCGAATCTGGCCGAGGAGGCGCGCGACCCGGTGAAGAACATTCCTCGAGCGATCTCGTTCGTGGCGATCGCGGTCTTCGCGATCTACTTCACGCTGCCCTGGATCGCGCTCTCCGCACTCCCGGTGACGCAGACCGCCGACGGCCACTACCAGACGCTGCTGGGAGTCGGCCCGCCGGAGGGCTTCTCGAACGACCCGGTACTGGGCCTGGTCGAGAACATGGGCATCCATGGCGCGCTGCTCAGTGCGCTCAAGGTGTACGTGGGGCTTCTCGCCGCGACGATCCTCTTCATCGCGACGAACGCCGGCGTGATCGGCGTCTCTCGGATCACGTACGCGATGGGGAGCTACCGGCAGTTGCCGGACGTCTTCCGGCTGCTACACAGGAAATTCAAGACGCCCTACATCTCGCTCTTCGTCTTCGCGGGAGTGATCCCGATGATCGTGCTGCTTCCGGGCAAGACGGACTTCCTCGGGACGATGTACTCGTTCGGGGCGATGCTCTCGTTCACCATCGCGCATGCGTCGGTGGTAGCGCTGCGGGTCAAGAGCCCGAACGACGAGCTGGTCTTCCGTGCCAAACCGAACCTCCGCTTCCGCGGGGTGGACTGGCCGCTCTTCGCGCTCTTCGGCGGGCTCGGCACCGGTCTTGCCTGGGTGGTCGTCGTGGTGCAGGAGTCAGCCACGCGTTGGGCCGGGCTGGGGTGGCTTGCGGCCGGGTTCCTAACGTACGCAATCTACCGCCGCCGGCTGCACGAGCCGCTGGCGGAGACGGTGCGGGCCCCGATCCCGATCGGCCCCGGGGTGGCGCTGGAGTACCGCAACGTGCTCGTCCCGATCGTGCACCGGCGGGAGTCCGAGGAGGCGGTCGACCTGGCCTGCCGCCTTGCAACGGAGCGCGGGGCGACGATTGCCGCGGTGACGGTGCTGGAGGTGCCATTGGAACTATCTCTCGATGCGCCGCTACCCGACGCGATGGAGCACCGAGCCCATGACCTGCTCGACGAGGCGCGCGCGATCGGAGATGCCTACGGCGTGGACGTGGTCGGGCGGCTGATCCGCGAGCGGCGCGCGGGGCGGGCGATTGTGGACGAGGCGGAGCGGCGCAACAGCGAGATCATCGTGATGGGCGCCCCCCGGCGCGACGTGCGGCGCGGGAGCACGCGCATCTTCGGCGACACCGTGGACTTCGTGCTCAAGAACGCCCCGTGCCGCGTGATGGTGGCGGCGGCGCCGAAGGCCGCATGAGCTCCTCCTACCGCGGCCTGGTGACGATCTTCGGCGTGATCGCGATCGGGCTCGGGGTCGCGCTCATCGTCCAGACCGCACGTGTCGGCGGCGGAACCGGCTACCTGATCGGCGTCCTCTTCGTCGCCCTCGGCGCCGGCCGTCTGTACCTGCTGCACCGCCGTCGGTGACAGTCACAGTGACAGTCACAGTGACTGTCACCGGTGTCCTCTAGGCTCCGTCCGTGGCGCGGAAGGTTCCAGGGCTCCAACGGGTTCTCGACGCGCCCGCGCTGTTCTCGGTCGCCTACGGCGAGGTCGCGTCCTCGATCTACGTGGCGCTCGGGATCATCGCCCTGCACGCGCTGGGGCTCACGCCGGAAGTGCTCGCCCTCGTCGGCGCGCTCTTCCTCGTCGTCTCGCTCTCCTACGCGGAGGGCACTACCGCGATTCCCGAGACCGGCGGCGCCGCCACCTTCGTGCGGCGTGCCTTCAACGACCTCGCCGGCTTCCTGACCGGCTGGGCGCTCTTCCTCGACTACCTGATCGTGATCGCCCTCTCGGCACTCTTCATGCCGCACTACCTGGGCGCAGCCTTCCACGCGAAATCGATCGAGGACAACCCCTGGGACGTCGTCGTCGGGGTCTCGGTGATCATGGGCATTGCGGGGGTGCGGCTCGTGCGGCGCTCCGCCTTCTACCGCTACGGGATCTTCGTCGCGGTGCTCGACCTCTCCACGCAGCTGATGCTCGTCGTGCTCGGCTTCGCGTTCCTCTTCTCCCCCGAAGCGCTGACCCACGGCGTCTCGATCGGAAGCCACCCGAGCTGGCACCAGATCATCTTCGCGCTGCCGCTCGCGATGCTCGCCTACACGGGGCTCGAGACCGTCGCCAATCTTGCCGAGGAGATCCGCGAGCCGGGGCGCGATCTGCCGCGCAGCCTCTTCTCCGGGATCGGCCTCGTCGTCGTGATCTACGTGGCGATCGCGCTCGTAGCGCTCTCCGCGTTCCCGGCCACCGGCGGCACGACGGCCCTCGGCACCGAGTGGCTGAACGCGCCGCTGATGGGAATCGTGGACGCGCTGCGCGGCCCGCTACCCAACGGCCTCGCGACTGCGCTCCGCGTCTACGTCGGCCTAACGGGAGCACTGATCCTGCTCGTCGCCGTCACGACGTCGATCTCGGGCTTCACGCGGCTGGCCCGGTCGCTGGGCGAGCACGGGCAGCTGCCGCGCCGGTTCGGCCGGCGTAACAAGCGCACGCTCGTCTCGCGGGAGGCAGTCGTCTCGGCAGCGCTCGTTTCGACCGCGTTGCTGATCGGGACATCCTTCATCAAGGAGGACATCGCCTTCCTCGCGAGCCTCTTCAGCTTCGGAGTCCTCGGCGCGTTCACGGCCGCCCAGCTCGCGGTGATCAAGCTGCGCTTCAGCGAGCCCGAGCTTCCTCGGCCGTACCGGGCTCCCGCCAACGTTCGCATCCGCGGCGTCGAGGTGCCGCTTCCCGCGATCGTCGGCTCGGTCGCGACCTTTGCGATCTGGATCGCGGCGCTCTCGACGCACGCGGGCGCCCGCTACGGCGGCCCGGCCTGGCTCGTCGCGGGCCTCGTCGTCTACGGGCTCGTCCGTAAGGGACGCGGCGAGGGACTGCTCGAGCACGTCGAGGTGCGCTTGGAGAACCTGCCCGAAGCAGAGTTCTCCAGCATCCTCGTCCCGATGAAGCTCGGGGCGATCGGCGAGGAGATGGTTGCCACCGCCGTCAAGCTCGCGGCCGAGCGTGGGGCGGAGGTCGAGGCGCTGTTCGTGATCCGCGTTCCGCTCGACCTGGCGATCGACGCCGAGCTGGACGAACAGGAGGAGCGAGCGGCAGCCTCGCTCGCCGAGGCCGCCCTGCTCGGCGCCGACCTCGGCGTGCAGGTGCGCACGGAGACGATCCGGGCGCGCTCGATCGGCGAGGCGATCGTCTCCGAGGCCACCCAGCGCGGCAACGACCTCATCGTCTGCGGCTCCGCGCCGCGCTGGCGGCGGCAGTCGCGCTTCTTCTCGCCGACGGTCGAATATGTCCTGCGCAAAGCGCCTTGCGAGGTGCTTGTGGTGGCCTTTCCGGAGGGCTCGACAGAGGAGGACGGCACCGTTCCGGAGTGAGCTAAGGTGAGAACGTGAAGGCACTGGTTATCGGCTGCGGCCGCGTCGGCTCGAATCTCGCCCTTCAGCTCGATCGGGAAGGGTGGGACGTGACCGCCGTAGACGAGAAGGAAGAGGCACTCGGCAGGCTCGGAGACCACTGGGCCGGCGGTTTCGTGCTCGGGCACGGCATGGACACCGACGTGCTGCGCGAGGCGGGGATCGAAGACGCCGATGCGGTGGTCGTCGCGACCGACGGGGACAACACCAACATCGTGATCGGCCAGGTCGCCCAGCAGCGCTTCGACAACCAGTGCGTCGTGGTGCGCGTGCTCGACCCGGCCCGCGCCGAGTTCTACCGCCAGCGCGGACTGCGCACGATCTGCCCGACCTCGGTCGCGATCGACGTGCTCCTCGACTCCGTGCGCGCCTGCGAAGTGCGGCCCGCGGAGCCAGCCAAGACCTGATGTACATCCTGGTCGCAGGCGGCGGCAAGGTCGGCGCCAACTTCGCACGAACCCTGCTCAAGGACGGCAAGCACGAGGTGACGCTGATCGAGCAGCGCCGCGACCGCTTCATCCGTCTCGAGCGTGAGTTCGAGCACCAGATCCAGCTCGGCGACGCGACCGAGATCTACGTCCTCGAGCGGGCCGGCATCGCCCGGCCGCCCGACGTCGTGGCCGCGCTCACGGGAGACGACGAGGACAACCTGATCATCAGCCAGATGTCGAAGGAGAAGTACGGCGTGCCCAAGGTGATCGCGCGCGTGAACGACCCGCGCAACCAGGCGCACTTCGACCTGCTCGGGATCTCGCCCACGGTCTCGGCCACGCGCGGCCTGATGGCCCTGATCGAGCACGAGGTGCCGGAGCACGACCTCGTCCACCTGCTCGAGCTGCGCAAGGAGAACCTGGAGATCGTCGAAGTCCAGATCGACGAGCGCGCCCCCGCCGCAGGCAAGCGGGTCGAGGACCTCGACCTGCCGGAAGGCTCTCGCCTGATCTCGATCATGCGCAACGGTCACGCCGAGATCGCGGTCGGCTCGACGGAGCTCGAGGCCGGCGATCAGGTTCTGGCAATTCTTCAACCGGGCAAAGAGGACGAGCTGAGGAAGGTGCTGCTCAAGAGTTGAGGCGCTGGTTCGGGGTCAGTCTGGTGGTCGTGGCGGTTCTGCTGCCCGGAGCCGCCGGCGGGGGCCAGGCCCAAGGGCAACTACATCTTCGCCTGGTCGTCTCCGGGCTCCAGGAGCCGACCTTCGTCGGCGCGCCGCGGAGCGAGCCCGGTCGGCTGTACGTGGTCGAAAAGGCCGGCGTGATCCGCGTGGTCGTCAATGGCAGGCTGCGCGCGCAGCCGTTCCTCGATATCCGCAGCAAGGTCGGCAGCGACGACGGCGAGCAGGGACTGCTCTCCGTCGCGTTCCACCCGCGCTATGCGACCAACCACCGCTTCTTCCTGGACTACACCGACAAACGGGGCGACACGCGCGTGGTCGAGTTTCGCTCCAACGGCACCGTCGGCCTGCCTGGCACCGCACGCCAAGTTCTCTTCGTCAACCAGCCCTACTCGAACCACAACGGGGGCCAGGTCGTGTTCGGCCCCGACGGGAGGCTCTATGTGGGCATGGGCGACGGCGGTGCCGGCGGCGACCCGAACAACCATGCGCAGAACCTCGGGTCGCGGCTGGGCAAGCTCATGCGGCTGAACGTCGACAAGGCGGGCGCGACGTGGCAGATCGTGGGCTACGGCCTGCGCAACCCCTGGCGCTTCTCCTGGGACCGGGCGACGCGCGACCTCTACATCGGCGACGTCGGCCAGAACGCCTGGGA
>Ga0126308_10001149_pt1 | contig 10205 bp, 11 predicted proteins | sample Plot55_FD_92533 | JGI IMG/M metagenome (GOLD analysis project Ga0126308, IMG submission 92533) | Serpentine soil microbial communities from UC McLaughlin Reserve, CA, USA - Plot55 | ecosystem: Environmental > Terrestrial > Soil > Grasslands | place: USA: UC McLaughlin Reserve, Lake County...
AGCGGATGGCTCTGGTGGCCTTTATGCCGTCCATGACGGGCATGAGGAGGTCCATCAGGACGACGTCGGGCTCGAGCTCCCGGGCCATCTCCAAGGCCTCCTGGCCGTTTTCGGCCTCTCCGACCACGTGGATGTCCGGGTCGAGGGAGAGGAACATCCTCAAGCCCTGGCGCACCACGCCGTGGTCGTCGGTTATCAGGATCCTTATCGCCACTACCTCTCCTACGACTTTGGTCTCAGATTATCGTCCCGTCGACGGTCCATAGCAATGTTCGTTCACACGCCTGATGCCCCGCGTGAATATTCACGATAGCAGGCAAGACAGGGTAAGACAGGGCGAGCCGTCCCGCCCCTCGCGCGACGGCTCTTTAGCAGCCAACATGTCGGAACTACTTGATCAGGTAGCTGGAGGCCGCCGACAACGTTGAGGTCCGCCTGAACACCCGGTTCGTGGACGGCGGCGGACGCGGGAGGCTCGAACGCCTCGTACTCGAGGACTCGGTCTCCAACACCACCGAGACCGTCCGCTCCGCAGCCCTGTTCGCCCTCATCGGTGCCCGGCCCTTTACGGGCCGGCTGACCGAGAATGTAAGACGCGACGAGGGCGGCTACGTCGTGAGCGGGCCGGACCTCCTGCGAGGCGGTTGGAGCCCTGAGGGATGGTCGCTCGGACGCCCTCCGTTGCCCATGGAGACGAGCATTCCGGGCGTCTTCGCAGCGGGCGACGTCAGGTACGGGTTGGTCAAGAGGGTGGCCTCCGCGGTGGGGGCGGGCGCGATCACCGTCTAGTCGGTTCACGAGTACCTGAGCTCGGCGCCGGACCTGACCCCCTTGCCCGCCGCCCTGGGGTCCGTTCGCTAGCGAGAGACCGGTAGGGTAAACTGTGGCGAGAGAGATCATGCCCACCCAGGAATCGGATCAAACGAGCAACACTCAGACGCCCGAACCGACGTCGAACTTCGGGGCCACGCTCCTGCGTGTCGCCTGGCTGGCGATACTTCTCGGCCTGGCGATGGAAGTGCTGCTGCTCGTGCTCGGCGGCGCTTTAGGCAATGAGCTGGGCCTGAGGCCGATGGTCGCCGACTTCATTAGGAACATCACCTGGTCGGTCTTCGTCTGCGTAGGCCTCGCCGTCGGGACGGCGGTCGCCAAGGCTCGCATACCGCTTATGGGCTTCCTGGGGCTGTTCTCCGCCCCGCTCGCGTTCGAGGCCTCGCGCGCGTTGCACAAGGGCACGCTCGAGGCGCTTGCGGTGACCGGGACCAGCGGGCAGGACGTCTCACCGCTGCTGGTCGCTGTCGTTAAAGGGATCGAATACGGTTGCCTGGGGCTGGGGGTTGGCTGGGTGAGCCAGCGCCGCTGGGGCGGCGCGGCGGCGCACGCGGCCGTGGGGCTCCTGGTTGGCCTCGTCTTCGGGGGCATGCAAATAGCCCTCGCAGCCGGGGTGACACCCCCGCCTGCCACGGCCGACCTCTTCGTCAAGAGCGTCAACGAGGTGCTCTTCCCCGTCGGCTGCTCCCTGGTCCTCTTCTCCGCCGGGGTCCTGGGGGAGAAGGCAGCGAGTCGGAACCGCCGCTGAGCGGTAGGCGGACCGTTACGTATCATTAGCAGCATGAGCTCGCAGGCAGATCACTCGAAGGGTCTCGGGGTAAGGCATGCGAGGTCCTGGCTCAGGCGCGCTCCCGTTCGCGTGGCTGGCGGCCTAAACGCTGGTCTTCGGTCTCTTGCCGCCGCAAGAGGGTGCCTCTGCTGCGCCGGATGTGCTCGAGGTGAGAGGGAACAAGATCACCTACGACGGCTCGCCGGTGCGCCTGCGCGGCGTTGCCACGGAGGACGTCTACAACCTCCACGTAGAGGAGAGGGACCCCGCGAAGGAGTACGGCAAGCTGGCGAGGAACTGGAGGGCGAACGTGGTGCGCCTCAGCGTCCACCCGTCCACCTGGCGCTACCACGAGAGCGAGACCCTCACCCTTCTTGAGGAGCACGTCCAGAATGCGACCGACGCCGGGCTCTTCGTCATCGTGGACTACCACGTGATCGGCTTCCCCGATAGCTACTACTAGGGTGTACCCCCCGAGTGGGGCGGCCCGCCCGAGCTCTACGACTCGGACCTCGCCCTGGTTCAAGAGTTCTGGGATGCGGTCTCGACCAGGATCCAGAACCGGCACGACATATTCGAGCTCTGGAACGAGCCGGTCTACGAGGAGGACGAGCTTTCACCGTCCGACCCGGACGGCTCCAGGTAGTCCTTGCTCAAGCCATACTTCGAGGACCTGATCTCCACCATCCGCGAGAACGGCAACCAGTCAGTGGTAGTCGCCACCGGCGACTACCGGGCGTACAACTTCAAAGGCATCAAGGACGACCCGCTCTCGGACCTCAACACCGCCTACACGTGGCACGTCTACGTGGGTCACTAGGGCGACCACCCTCCCCGGTGGGCCGCCGGGCTAGACGGCCTGCATGAAGTGAACCCGCCGTCGTGACTGAGTGGGGGTTCCAGCTAAAGGCGCACGCCCACTCCCGCGGCACCGCGAAGACGTTCGGGAGGAGGTGCCGCGACCCCTTCTTGGAGGGCAATGCCCTGCACAGGACCGCCTGATGTTGGAGCGGCACCTACGGGCCTTCGATCTTCAAGCGCGAATGGCGTACCCGTACGGCGTGGGGAAGCTTCGCCTTCGACTACCTGCAGAAGCATAACAGAGTCCCCGCGCGGCCTTGAAAGGGTTTCCGCGCGGATCGGTTTACTCCCCCGAGGGATCCTCTTGCCCCTGGGAACTTTCGGTGTACTTACCCGGCGCCTTCCGGGCGACGACCTGCGCGACGCGGGGACCGTCCACCTCATCCACGCGTAGCAGGAAGCCGTCGAGGCGGACCTCGTCACCCACCTCGGGGACGCGGCCCAGGTTGCCGAGGACGAGGCCGCCGATGGTGTCGAAGTCCTCGCTCTCGAACCCGGAGCCGAGGGCCTCGTTCACGACCTTTATCGGGATGCGGCCGTCTATCGAGTAGGAGCCGTCGACGAGCTGACGGACCGCAGGCTCCTCCTCGTCGAACTCGTCCCGGATCTCGCCAACTATCTCCTCGATGATGTCCTCGAGGGTGAAGAGGCCCTCGAAGGAGCCCCACTCGTCTATGACTATCGCCATCTGGAGCTCTTGTCTCTGGAAATCTTCGAGGATGCCATCTATGGGACGGTTCTCGGGGACGAGGAGGACATCTCGCGTGAGGTCGCCGGCTGTGACGTCGGAGTCGAGGCCGCCCTCCGACTCGACGGCCCGCAGCACGTCCTTGACGTGCACGGCGCCGATTATCCGGTCGGGAGAGTCGTTCTCATAAATCGGGTAGCGAGTGTAGTTGCCCGCCGCCGCGACCGAGACTAGCTGCCTCAGGTCCATCTCCGCCGGAAGCGAGACCACGTCGGGGCGGGGGACCATGATCTCGCGCGCCACCTTGTCGTTGAGCTCGAAGACCGCGTCGACCATCTCCTCCTCGTCTTCCTCGAGGACGCCGTGCCGGGCCGACTGCCTCACCAGAGTGCGGATCTCACCCTCCGAGTGCGTGTCGTTGCCCTCGGAGGCTGGCGCGTACCCCAGTAGCCTGGTGACGGTGTTAGCCGTCCCGTTGAAGAGCAGTGTGCCTGGCAGCAGCAGATAGTAGAAAAACCTCATGAAGGGCGCCACCAAGAGCGAGGTCCCCAAGGTGCTCTGGATGGCTATGGTCTTGGGCGCGAGCTCCCCGAAGACAACGTGCAAGAAGGTGATGATCCCGAACGATACGGCTAGCGCGACGGGATGGAGCACGCCCTCCGGTAGCCCGAACAACTCGAACAAAGGCTCTATCACGGTCGCGACTGCCGGCTCGCCGAGCCAGCCTAAACCCAGGGAGGAGATCGTGATCCCGAGCTGGCACACCGCGAGGTAGGCGTCGAGCTTCCCTGTGGCATCCCTCACCAGCCCGGCCCCCGGCTTCCCCTCCTGCTCGAGCATATCCACCTGGGTGGCCCGGATCTTGACGAGGGAGAACTCCGCCGCCACGAACAAGCCGTTGAGGATGACCAAGAAGAGCGCGGCGAAGATCCTGAGCGCGGGGAGGATTAAGCCTTCCAGGACGACCCCTCGGATGGTCGGCAGCGCCCCCCCGCTGGGGGCGCTCCGGTACTCGATGCCTCGCCGAGCTCCATGGGGCCAAAGTATACCAACCGGTACGCTCCGGCAAACCGTTCTCTGGGTAACTATCTGCTCAACCCTGGGTGCCACGGTGCGACCGTCGGTTTGGAGCAGCGTCGGGCTCGAGGAGCACGTTCGCGAAAGCGACTACGACAGGCTCGTGGCCTCGCTGTCTATCTAACCGGTAGCACACCAAATCTGCGGATGTGGGGTCGTGATCTTCCCCACGCCGCTTTCCTGTTACTAGCGAGGCCAACAATTCAACGATTGCTCGGGCCATGCGGTTTTGGAACCATCACGGCGGCGAGAAGCGAGATCCCCGAAGGTGAGGTCTTGTGTTTGTCCCTCACCGTTCTGCTACGGGCGATGGAACCCCAAATGATACCGCTTGGTCAGTAGAGTAGACGCTTGTCGAGAACGTTGACGAGGGGCTCCTCGTCCAGATACCGGCGTAGGTTCTCACAGAAGAGGTCCGTCTGGCGCTTGTTTATGATGGACGGGACCATGTCCGTCGCGTGTGGGCTTATGATGACGTTCTCGAGCCCCCACAAGGAGCTTTCCCGCGGCAACGGCTCCGCCTCGAAGACGTCGAGCGCCGCCCCCGAGAGGTGCCCGCGCTTTAGGGCCTCGACGAGGGAGCGCTCGTCGACCACCGACCCCCGCCCGACGTTCGCGAAGTAGGCCCCCGGCTTCATGGCGGCTATAGTCCCGGCGTCCACTAGGTGATGGGTCTCCGGGGTGCCGGGCAGCGTAACAACTACGTAGTCCGCTTCGCCTAGAGCGCTGTGCAACCGGTCGGTCCCGTACAGCTCGTCGGCGTGGTTGCGTGCGGGGTCGTTCTCGCGCACCGTGCGCTTGACGCCCAGGATGCGCGTCCCGAAGGGCCGCACGCGCTCCGCTATAGCGCGTCCGATGTTCCCCATCCCGACGACGCAGAGCGTCTTGCCCTCCAGGGTATCGGAGTAGGTCTGGCGCCACGCCTTCTCGGTCTTGTCTCGCTGTAGCCTGTCGAGGTGTTTGGCGTGTTGGAGCATCGCCATAACGACGAACTCGGCTAGAGGTCCAGAGTAGACGCCGCTAGCTGTCGTCACCACGACGTCAGTCTCCAGGAGGCCGGCGCTCTTCGCGACCTCCCCGGCGCCGGCCATGCTCGCCTGCACCCAGCGGAGCTCGGGGGCGACCTGCGTTAGGTCCTGCACGTGCACCCGGGGGAAGTCGTAGAGAACCTCGGCCTCGGCGAGCATTGCGAGGAACTCCTCGTCTTCCTCCGGGGAGCGCCGCCAGCCTTCGGGCCCGGCGTGATCCCCCGGCCAACGCGGCGGCGGCACGAGATCCTCCCGGTAGAGCACCCGCAACCGCCCATCCAACTCCCGGATGCGGCGGACGTGCTCGTCTTCGAAGTAGCTCCCTATGACCACGGTGGTCAATATGCCTCCCTCCGGTCGGCGGGTTTCAAGCATCAGCTGCCCATTTTTCTTATGCTCGAAGCCTGAAGCCTGTATCCTCTCGTTTGAATGCTACTCTAAACCGTGTGGACGAGAAGGTTGACGTTCTCGACGAGTTCGGGAGGCCTACCGGCGAGGTCGTGTGGAAGAGCGAGGCCCACCGCTGCGGGCTCTTCCACCGCTGCTTTCACTGCTGGGTCGCTGGTGAGGACGCCGACGGGGCCTACCTGCTCGTCCAGCGCCGCGCCGCCGACAAGGACACCTGGCCGGGCCGCCTCGACGTCACCGCGGCCGGGCACCTGCAAAGCGGGGAGGGGAAGCTCGCGGGCGGGCTGCGCGAGATCGAGGAGGAATTGGGGCTGCGGGTGGACCCCGGGAGGCTCGTGTCCCTCGGCACTCGCCGCATCGAGCAAGAGATAACGGACGGGTATGATCGCGAGTTCCACGACGTCTTCCTGATCCTCGACGACACCCCGCCGCTGGAGCTTCGCCTGCAGGAGGTCGAGGCCGTGTTCCGCATAGGTCTCGACGCCGCGGAGGTACTCGGTGCCGGCCAGGGCTCCACGCCCGCGAAGGAGTACGCGGGTGGCGAGGCCTCCGCCACGCGCGTGAGCCCCTCGGAGTTCGTCCCGAACGAGGACGACTACCTCCGGCGCGTAGCCCGGGCGGCACGCTGGGTCCTCGCGGGCGCGGAGCCGGGTCGGGTCTTCTAGCCCGACGGTCTTTCGGCGCTGGATTCTTCGGCGAGCCGGGCGGCGAACTCTGCCCGCCAACCGGCGGACAGCACATCCCTGAGGAGGTTTTCGGCGTGCCTCTCGCCCGGATCCGCGCTCTTGGATTCGACCATGGGACCCAGAGCGCTGACCGCCCCGGCCGCCAGGTGTACGGCCTGGACGGCGCGCGGCGTTGCGTCGGGCTGGAGATCCGGGGCGTTACAGGCCGCGAGGTTGGCAAGGTCCGCGCAGCAGATCGCGGCCTCCGCCAGAACATCCGGCGTGGTGTCTTCCCCGGCGAGGTCGGACAGGATACCTAGCTGGCGCCCGAGGTCCCGCGCCAGCTCACGCACGACCTCGATCCGCGAGGCGTTGGGTGACCCCAGTGCCGGCCGGCACGCCTCCTCGAGGAGGGCCGCGGCCCTGGTCCCGTCAGAGATCGGACCCGAGGCATCGCTCATCGTGGGACCGCAAGCGTCAGGCCGGCTCGATCCTACGGTACCGGGCCATGACGAACATAAATGCGCCGTAGGCGACGAGCCCCGCCGCGACGACGCACAGGATGTACAGACCGAGGGGCTGGCAGGCCAGGGTCTCTAAAGCGCTGCCCAGACCCCTGTGCTCATCCGGGTCGGCCTGGAGGGCGGCCTGGACCAGGAAGACGCCTATCATCTCGAAGACCACACCCCTGGCAGCGTAGCTGAGACGTCCGGCGTGGGCCGTCCACCTCTTCTCCCGGAAGCTCATATCGCCCGTTTTGAGCTCGTCGCGGAAGTCGGTTTTGTACACCTTGTAGAATCGGTAGAGGCCCGCGCCGAAGATCGCCGCCCCGACGGCCACGACGAGCCAACGCCCGAAGGGTAGGAATCTCGGGGTCGCTGTCCAGTCGTCCGGTGAGCCGCCGCTCCTGCCCCCGAGCCAGGCGCCAGCTGTCCGGCGGACAGAGCGAGAGCAGCGTGGAAGAGGCCGTTGATTAGGTGGTCGAAGCACTGCACGATCCCCTTCGCTTCCCTACCCTCGTCCTCAGGGTCCATTACCCCTTGGAACAGGCGCCACGCCGCGTACGCGAGGAGGCCGAGGGCGACCATAAAGAGCAGGCCCCTCCCGAGCGGCGCGAGCAGTATCGAGCGCAGCGCGCCCTTCTGGCCGGTGGCTTGATCTCCCCCTCCGAACGCGGTTCGCAACGCCAGCCCCCCGACCAGCACGTAGACCAGCCCGTAGGCCAGGTAGCCCACGCGCGCGAGGCGTTCTATCCAGGGGCTCACCTTTCTGGTCGCCATCTCGGCGTGCTGTTCGACCGACGAACCGTTCTGCGCCAATCCCGGCTCTCCTTGCCATACCAGCTCTGCGACCACACTCTACACCGCGCCGCAGGGCGCGTGCTCGCCGCAGACTCGAAGCCCAGATCCGTCGTTATAATGCCGTCATCGGGGAGAGGGAGACGCTGAAGAGGAGCCACGAATGGGAACCGACAATGGTTGAGAGGGATAGCCCGGTCTACTGTACGCAGTGGGGCGGCATCCTAAACACCGGGGACAACATCTGCGGAATGTGCGGGGCAAGTGTCTCACCCAACGCCCACAGCGTCGCCCCCACCCTCAACGGGGTGCGCATCCTGCCCACCATGAACTTCGACCGCCCGTCGAGAGCCCCTACAACCTGTTGCTGGCTATCGACCTGACCTTCGAGAACGTCTCGGACCAGCCGATCGTCGTCTCCAGTCTCCTCGAGTTCGTCCTAAAGACCGAAGAGGGCTACTCGGCCTCCCAGAGCATGCACACTCGGCAGCGCCAGCTCGCCGAGGATGAGATCACATCCGTTGCAGAAGACGAGCGGGGAGATCGTCTACGAGGTGCCGTCAGGGTCTCGGGGCCTGCAGCTCCATTACAGACCCTTCCTCCGGAGGGACGCCCACACCTGATACATCGGCGACGCACTCCTGCACGCCAAAGCCCCAAGAGCGGATCACCTTTCGCCTCGGCCGTCCCCGAAGTGGTACCTCGGAGCCCGTGGTGAGCGTGACGGTCTACAGGACCTTCAGGGACGCACTCGATCGAGAGGGACACCTTGTTCGTCTCGGAGGGCAGGGAGCGGAAGCACCGCTTCAGGCAGGAGGAGATCGACCTCTTTATGCCCTGCGTCCCCTACACGGAGTTCGTCGCCGACCAGTAGATCGAGCAGCCGTTGGGCCCGCGGACGCGGTATATTAGGGTCGTGAGGGTTGCGCTGGCGCAGATCAACTCGACCGTCGGCGACGTTTGGGGGAACGTCGAGAAAGCCACACGCGCCCTGAAGTCGGCCACCGACGTTGGGGCCAAACTCATCGCCTTGCCGGAGCTGGCGATCACCGGCTACCCGCCCGAGGACCTCCTCATGCGGCCGAGCTTCATAAGGGACAACCTGCTGGCGCTCGAGGAGTTCGCCAGGGTGGTACCCGAGGGCGTCGTCGCCGCTATAGGATTCGTCGATCTCGACGCGGACCTCTACAACGCCTGCGCCGTGGTCTCGGGCGGCGAGGTCCTGCACCGCTACCACAAGCGCTACCTGCCGAACTACGGCGTCTTCGACGAGAACCGCTACTTCCGCGAGGGCTCCGGCGCACCCGTGTTGAGGATGAACGGCGCGCTCGTGGGGGTGAGCATCTGCGAGGACATCTGGTACCCGGGCGGACCCGCGCGCGAGCAGGCCCTGGGCGGGGCGGGGGTGCTGCTCAACATCTCGGCCTCACCCTACCACCGGCGCAAGGGCGCCTTCCGGGAGCGGATGCTGAGGGTGCGGGCCTCGGACTACGGCTGCTACGTGGTCTTCTGCAACCTGGTCGGCGGGCAGGACGAGCTCGTCTTCGACGGGCACTCACTGGTCTTCGACCCTGAGGGGGGTATGATCTCCCGTGCCAAACAGTTCGAGGAGGATCTGCTCGTCGTCGACCTCTACCCCGAGGAGGTCCTGACGCAGCGCCTCCACGAGTCCCGGCCACGCAAGGAGAACGTCGAGCGCCCGCCGGAGTTCGTCAGCGTCCCGGACTACAAAGAGGAGGCCGGACCGGCGGAAGCGGGGGAACACAGGATCGAGGGCCTGCTTCCCGAGGAGGGCGAGGTGTTCGAGGCCCTGGTGCTCGGTTTGGGGGACTACTTCCGGAAGAATGGCTTCTCGCGGGCTGTGCTCGGGCTCTCGGGCGGCATCGACTCCTCGCTGTGCGCCGTGGTCGCCTCCCGCGCCCTTGGCCCGCAGAACGTCACCGGCGTCCTCATGCCTAGCCGCTACACCTCGGAGGCGAGCAACACCGACGCCGATGCCGTCGCCAAGAACCTGGGGATAGACACGCAGGTGGTCCCGATCGGGCCTGCCTTCGACGCCTACAAGGAGATGCTCGAAGGCCCCTTCAAGGGTCTGCCCGAGGACACGACCGAGGAGAACATCCAGGCCCGGATCCGAGGCAACATCATCATGGCGTTCTCCAACAAGCTTGGCTGGATCGTCCTGGCCACCGGCAACAAGAGCGAGCTGAGCGTCGGCTATGCCACCCTGTATGGGGACATGGCCGGCGGCTTCGCCGTGATAAAGGACGTTCCCAAGACTCTCGTCTACCGCATCTGCCGCTACGTGAACGAGGTCGAGGGGCGAGAGGCGGTCCCTGACTCCGTCCTCACAAAGGAGCCCTCGGCCGAGCTAAGGCTCGGTCAGCGGGACGTGGACAGCTTACCGCCCTACGAAATCCTCGACCCCATACTCGAGGCGTACGTCGAGGACGACAAGGGGGTGCGCGAGATCGTGGCCAGCGGCTTCGACGAGAAGGACGTCCGGCGCGTGATAAAGCTGGTTGACGCCGCCGAGTACAAGCGCCGCCAGGCACCCATCGGCATCAAGGTCACGAGCCG
>Ga0126308_10001151_pt1 | contig 10193 bp, 10 predicted proteins | sample Plot55_FD_92533 | JGI IMG/M metagenome (GOLD analysis project Ga0126308, IMG submission 92533) | Serpentine soil microbial communities from UC McLaughlin Reserve, CA, USA - Plot55 | ecosystem: Environmental > Terrestrial > Soil > Grasslands | place: USA: UC McLaughlin Reserve, Lake County...
AACGGCGTCGACCCCGAGCAGGTCATCTTCGAGATCACGGAGACCACCGCGGTGGGCAACATCCCGCGCGCCCAGGAGTTCGCCGCCCACCTCAACGCGCTGGGCTGCCGGTTCGCCCTCGACGACTTCGGCGCGGCCTTCGCGAGCTTCTTCTACCTCAAGCACCTGCCGTTCGACTACCTCAAGATCGACGGCGAGTTCGTGCGCTCCTGCCTGCACGACCGCACGGACCAGCTCGTCATCCAGGCCGTCGTCGACATCGCGCGCGGGCTCGGCAAGCGCACGGTGGCGGAGATGGTCGGCGACCAGGAGACGCTCGAGCTGCTGACCCGGCTCGGCGTGGACCACGCGCAGGGCTACCACATCGGCAAGCCGGCGCCGCTGGCCAAGTGGCTCGTCGAGGAGCGGCGCAAGACCGAGCAGGCGGCCCGGAAGATGGTTTCGCGCGCAACCTCCTAGTGTGGAGGGGGTGCTCTGGGTCGTCGCCTGCATCGTCGCGTCGCTCGCCGCCGGCGTCGCCGCCGAGCGGCGCTTCGGGGGCCGCGCGTCGGTCGCGGCGCGCACGATGCTCAAGGTGCTGCTGTACGGCTTCACGCCGCCCGTCGCGTTCCTGAACATCGTCGGCCTGGAGATCACGGGCGACGTCGGCGGCGGCATCGTGATCGGCTGGGCCGCGCTGATCCTCGCCGGGCTCCTGGCCTGGGCCTTCGGCCGCCACGTGCTCGGCCTGGCGCCGCCCTCCAACGGCGTGCTGGTGAACATCAGCCTCCAGGGCAACACGAACTACCTCGGGCTGCCGCTGTGCGCCGCGCTGCTGGGGACGGGGCACCTGCCCGAGGCGATCGCCTACGACTCGTTCGTGCAGGCGCCCGTGTTCCTGCTCGGCGTCTTCGGCGTGGCCGCCGCGATGGGGACGAAGGCCGGCGGCTCGACGGCCGAGCGCGTTCGCACGTTCGTCTTCAAGAACCCCGTGCTGCTCGCCGTGGTGGCCGGCCTGGTCGCGCCGGCCGCGTTCGCCCCCGCGCCGCTCGTCGCGATCTCGCACGTGATCGTGTTCGCGGCGCTGCCGTGGGGCTTCTTCTGCGCCGGGGTGATCCTCGCCGAGCACCTCGAGCGCGGGGAGGCGGTGCGCCCGGCGCTCAGCCCGCCCATCGGCGCCGCGATCGTGATGCGGCTGGTGCTCGCACCGCTGCTGCTGCTCCTCCTGGCCGCCCCGTTCATCGACCTGCCGGCCGCCTACCTCCTGGCCGCCGCGACGCCCGCCGGGCTCAACGGCCTCACGGTGGCGCACGCCTACGGGCTCGATCTGCGCTACGCCGCATCGTCGCTGGCGTGGACGACCGGCGTCGGCGTGGCCGGCATGTCCGCGCTGGCGCTCGCCACGTGAGGGCGCTCGTCCAGCGCGTCTCGCGGGCCTCGGTGACCGTCGAGGGCGAGCGCGTCTCCGAGATCGGGCCTGGCCTGCTCGTGCTGCTCGGCATCGCCCACGACGACCGCCCCGAGCACGCGGACCGGCTGGCCGACAAGGTGCTCGCGCTGCGGATCTTCGCCGACGAGGAGGGCCGGATGAACGAGCCGCTCGGCGAGCGCGAGCTGCTCTGCGTCTCCCAGTTCACCCTCTACGGCGACGCCCGCAAGGGGAACCGCCCGGCGTTCGTCGCGGCGGCGCGGCCCGAGCAGGCCGAGCCGCTCTACGAGCGCTTCTGCGAGCGCACCGGGGCCCGCCGCGGCCGCTTCGGCGCCCACATGGACGTCGAGCTGGTCAACGACGGGCCGGTGACCCTGCTCGTCGAGATCCCGTGAGGAACACCGCTGGGGGCAGCGGGCTTCCTCGCTCCGTCACGGCGCGGTGATCGTCCCGCGGGACGCCGCGGTTCGGTTAGAGTCGCGCCGTGAAGAAGCCCATCGCCGCCGCCGCCCTGGCGAGCCTCGTTCTCCTGCTTCCCGCCACGGCCTCCGCGAAGCCGGCCGTCTGCCAGCGGGCGACGATCCAGGCCGAGCTCGTGGACGCGGGCCGGCTGACCCCCGAGGGCATCGCGAACGGTCAGAAGGTGTCTCTCGTGCGCTGCGGCGACGTGACGGACGACGGGAACGCGGATGCGTTGTTCGCGGTGGCGAGTGGCGGCACGGCCGGCAACACGCGGTTCGGCGTCATCGAGGGCCTCGACGACGGCTCGCCGGGAGCGCTCGTCCTCTACAAGCGCGGCTACAAGGTCGGCGTCTCCCGCCGTGACGTGCGCTCGTTCGAGGTCTTGCAGCCGCACTATCGCGCCGACGATCCGAACTGCTGCCCGAGCTCCTTCCGGCTGACCCGGTACACGTGGTTCGGGAACGGGTTCAGCGCGGGCACGGCGAAGAAGCTCAGCCGGGCACCGCGGCGGTTCTACCGACCCTGAGCCGACATGCGGCGAGGGTGTTGACGAGGTCAACACCGCGGGCGTAGGCTCGGTGCCGTGGATCCCGAGCGGCAAGCGGCGCCGGAAGCGGTCGCCGCGCCGCAGCCCACGACTGCGGCGGTCGGCCCTGTCGCCGCTGGGTTGCAGCTCGGCTCGCTCGCGGCGGGCAACGCGCCGGTGCGCGCGCCGACGGCCGCCGCCGTGCTCGCACTCCAGCGCGCGGCCGGCAACCAGGCGGTCACGAACCTGCTGCAGCGCCAGGACAAGACGCCCGTCAGCGGTCCCGGCGACTTCGGCGTCGAAGGCGGCGACCCCAAGAGCACCGGCAACTCCACCGTCAGTCCCAAGGGGAGCGAGGATGCGCTGATCGTCTCCCCCGATGTGACGTTCTCGGGCAAGGTCTGGGTCAACGACGACAAGACGCTCGAGGGGACCGGCCACGTCGGCTACGTCCAGAACCTCGTGCACTCCGACCGCGGGGCGGTATATCGCCGCGGCGGCGACCCGGCCGGCGAGATCGTGGCCGACGAGCACACCGGCATGAGCAACCGCTGGGATGCGGTCAACGACCCGGTGGCCGAGGCCAAGGACGAGTGGACCCCGGCGGCCGGCGTGTTCGCGCCGTTCTACTGGAAGCCCACCCCGATCGACGACAACAACGACAAGACCAGGCCGGCGGTGACCGACCCGGACGCACACGACCGGCCGGAGTACTCCAGGAAGGTCAAGAACGGCCCCGGCCGCATCACCCAGTTCACGGGCAAGGACGAATTCAAGCTCGGCCTGGCGGTCAAGAAGGGCGACACCGTCCACACGCTGCGGACCCACGACTGGCAGATCTCGTGGGACGCGAACGTCGACGCGAACATCAGCGGAGCCGGGCAGGCGGTCCAGAGCATCGAGTCGCTGGACCCGCCCGACGTGTCGCTCACCGACTGGACCCTCGATCAGAAGAAGAAGGGGGATCCGTTCGAGGCGTTCGCGACCGTCGACCTCGCGATGCAGAGGTCCCCGGCGGAGCTCATGGGTTGGCTGCTCGCCGCCCAGAAGCACGATCAGGTGACCTACCGCAACATCTGCGCGGCGCTCGACGCGAAGAACGCCTCGGTGAGCGTCATGTTCACCTGCGACAGCAAGCACAACTCGGTCATGAGCGACAAGGTGCACGTGCGCGCCGAGGGCAGCGGCGGCGGGCACTCCGGGGTTACGGCCGAGCTCGGCAAGGGCGAGTCGCAGGTGGTCAACCTCACGATCCGAGAGCTCTTCGGCTCCGCGGGCGCGATCAACGCCGGCTCGACCATCGACGTCGAGGTCGGCCACACGGACGGCCCCGAGGGCAGCGCGACGATCGGCCCCGCGTTCAGCAGCTCGAAGACGTTCGCCGTGGGCGACGGCAGCTACACCGTCACGACGTCGGTCGTCTAGAGGTACGGCTGACTCCGCCTTCCCGGACGAAGGCGCCCGAGCCCTCATCCGCGGACGGCGCGGGCGTTCTCTAGGCTGCGCCGATGCCGCCCGAAGAGCGCTTCGTCTGCCGCTTCGCCGCCGAGCCGCCTCAGGGACCCCTGCCGTACGGCCGCTGGGCCGAGACCCTGCAGGCCGAGTTCCTTGCCGCGTGCCTGAAGATCGACGCGGAGGGCGAGGACCTCGGGGAGGCCGGTGAGCTCACCTACTACCCCGACCGCACCTGGTCGGGCCGGACCTACGTGCCGGTGACGACCCGCTCCACCACCGGCTTCGAGCTCTACGGATACGTGTCCTTCTCCCCCGGCGACGAGCACGACGAGCCCGCGGACTTCTACGGCTGGGCCGACTTCACCGACATCACCGCCGACGACCACCCCGACTGGCGCATGGACCTGACGGAGGAGGTCGTCGGGGGCTGGCGCGGCGAGCAGGGCAAGGTGGCCGCGATGACGCTCGTGTGGGGCCGCCCGCTGATGGACGGCGGCGCCGCCGTGACGGCCGAGCTCGCCCGGCTCACCGTCGACCAATGCGCGATCGCGGACGAGCGCTTCACGCTGCTCGCCCCCGACGCCTACCGCGAGGACTACCTCGAGATCGCGCTCTACGACGCCAAGGGGAACCAGCTCGCGCGCGAGTCGCTCTACGAGGACGACGGCGAGGACTAGCCGCCGTTCGCGTTCCCGTTGCCGTTGCGCAGCTGGGTGACGCGGTCGATCATGCCGTACTCGAGCGCCTCCTCGGGCGTGAAGAAGCGATCGCGCTCGAGCGCGCCGGAGATCTCCTCGACGGGCCGCCCCGTGTGCTCGGCGTAGATCTCCTCCATCCGCCGGCGCAGCGCGAGCGACTCCTTCGCGTGGATCTGGATGTCCGTCGCCTGGCCCTGGAAGCCGCCGTGGGGCTGGTGGACGAGGATGCGGCTGTTGGGGAGCGCGGAGCGCTTGCCCTTCGCGCCGCCGGCCAGCAGCAGCGAGCCCATCGACATCGCGATCCCGCAGACGGTCGTCGCGACGTCGGGCTTGATGAAGCGCATCGTGTCGTAGATGGCCAGCCCGGAGTACACGACCCCGCCGGGGGAGTTGATGTAGAGCTGGATGTCCTTTTCGGGGTCCTCGGCCTCGAGGTGGAGCAGCTGGGCGACGACGAGGTTGGCGATGTCGTCGTCGATCGCGGTGCCCACGAACACGACGCGCTCGCGCAGCAGCCGCGAGTAGATGTCGAACGAGCGCTCTCCGCGCGAGTCCTGCTGGACGACCATCGGGACCAAAGGCATGTGCAACCTCCAAGTTGCGCGTTTCCGACGATGGTAGCCTATGCGCAACCCACTGGTTGCAGGAGGTCGCCCGAGATGCCCGTCGTGAACCGAGAGGTCGTGCTCCCCGTCCCGCGCGAGCGTGCGTGGGAGCTGATCACGGAGCCCGCCGAGCTGGAGACCTGGCTCGCCGAGGAGGTCGACTTCGAAGCCGAGGAGGGAGCGCCGCTTCGCACGGAGGACGACGGTGAGGTCCGCGAGGGCGTGGTGGAGCACGTCCAGGACGAGGAGCGCATCGTGTTCACGTGGGGCGGGTCGATGGTCGAGTGGGTGCTCGAGGACCACCCTGCCGGCACGCGCTTCGTCATCACGGAGCATCGCTTCGCGGCGGACGCTGACGTCTGGGGCCCCAAGCTCCAGGCGATGGCGCTTTGCCCGGCGTAGATGACAGAATCGGGGCGGTGTTCGCCGCCCTGGCAGATCCGACGCGCCGCCAGGTCGTGCGCTCGCTCTCGCGGCGGCCGGACCTGACCGCCTCGCGCCTGGCCGGCGAGCTCCCGATGACCCGCCAGGCCGTCACGAAGCACCTCGCCGCGCTCGACCGGGCGGGGCTCGTGGAGGCGCGGCGCGAGGGCCGCGAGACGCGCTACACGCTCACCCCGGCGCCGCTCGCGGACGCGATGCGCTGGATGGACGAGGTCGGCGCGCAGTGGGACGACCGGCTCGCGCGACTCGCGGAGCGGCGGTAGGAAGTGGCGCGTGCCGCCCTGGTGACCGGGGCCGCGGGCGGGATCGGCCGCGCGGTCGCCGAGCGGCTGATCGCCGACGGGCTCGACGTCCTCTCGGTCGACCTCGAGGCGCAAGGGCTCCCCGGCACCGGCTTCGCCGCCGACCTCACCACCCGGGAGGGCAACCGGGCCGCCGTCGACGCGGCGCTCGACGCCTTCGGGCGCCTCGACGTCCTCGTCCCCAACGCGGGCGTGCAGCACGTCGCGGCGGTCAAGGAGTTCCCCGAGGAGAAGTGGGACCTGCTGATCTCGCTGATGCTGACGAGCCCGTTCCTGCTCGCCCGCTACGCCTGGGAGGCGCTGGAGCGGGGCGAGCAGGCCCGCTACATCGCGATCGCCTCCGCCCACGCATTGGCGGCCTCGCCCTACAAGGCGGCCTACGTGTCGGCCAAGCACGGCGTGCTCGGCCTCGTCCGCACGCTCGCGCTCGAAGGCGGGGAGGCGGGGATCTCGTGCACGGCCGTCTGCCCCGGGTACGTCCGCACCCCGCTCGTGGAGGGCCAGATCCCCGACCAGGCCAAGGCGCACGGCATCTCGGAGGAGGAGGCGCTCGAGCAGGTCATCCTCGCCCCGCACGCCATCAAGCGGCTGATCGAGCCCGAGGAGGTCGCCGGCGTCGTCGCGTTCCTCGCGAGCGAGGGCGGCGCGGCCTTCACGGGCGTGCCCGTGACGATGGACCAGGGCTGGACCGCGCGCTAACCCGGGCGCCGGCGAACGTCAACTGCGGCTGGGTAGGGGAGCGAGGGAGCCGCCCGCGCGGCCACTCCACGCGCGACCGGTGGAATCTTCAGCCTGAGGCTGAAGATTCCACCGCTCGATGCGGCCGGCGCGCCTCCCCCTGCCGAAAGCCGCAAGTAACGCCGGCACCCAGCGTTGACAGCAGACGTGCCGACACATCGCCTGCTCTCACTCGCCCTCCTGACCGCCGCCCTCGCCCTCCCCGCGAGCGCGCAAGCCGAGCCGAGGCTCCTCCTCGACGCCACGACCGTCCTCGACGGCGCGCTGACGGCGCCCGCCGGAACCGACACGGGCGCGTGCCATCGCGCCTACCGGCCCGGGAGCCCGGGCGTCGCCACGCGCGACGCGACGTTGAGCGGTCCCGGCTCGCTCGAGGTGCGCCTCGCCGGCGACGAGGGCGACTGGGACGTCGCCGTCTTCGATGCCGCGGGCCGCGTGCGCGCCGCCGACGCCTCGCCCGACGCCCAGGAGGTTGCGAGCGGCTTCGCCCTGACCGGCGGCACGGTGCACGTGCAGGCGTGCCGGCGCTCCGGCGACTCGGCCTCCGTGCCCGCGACGCTCCAGCACTCGGGGATCGCCCCCGGCGCCGCGGAGGCCGCGAAGGCCGACCCGCCGCAGCTCGTCGACGTGATCACCCCGACCCGCGAGCAGAAGCAGCGCCTCACCGACCTCGGCCTCGACCTCACCGAGCACGGGGGCGAGGAGAGCCTCGGCGTCGTGCTGCACGGCGCCGGCGACGAGGCCGCGCTGCGCAAGGCCGGCCTGCGCTGGACCGTGAAGGTGCCCGACCTCGTCGCCCAGGACGCGGGCGCGCGCACGAGCGAGCGGCGCTTCGCGGCCCGCACCGCCGGTGCGCGCGCCTCCGCGCTGCCCAGCGGCCGCGAGCGGTACCGCACCCTCGCCGACTACAACGCCGAGCTCAAGGACCTCGCCGCGAAGAACCCGAGCCTGGTGAAGCTCTTCACGATGCCGGAGAAGACCTACGGCGGCAAGGACGTCCTCGGCATCGAGATCACCGAGAACGTCGCCCGCAACGACGGCAAGCCGGCGTTCTTCAACATGGGCGTCCACCACGCTCGCGAGTGGCCGGCGGGCGAGCTCGCGATGGAGTGGGCGCTCGAGCTGATCAACGGCTACAAGAAGGGCGAGGCGCGCGCCACGAACGTCGTCGAGAACTCCCGCAACATCGTCGTGCCGATCGTCAACGCGGACGGCTTCGAGGCCTCCCGCACGGCCGGCGAGGTGGCCGGACAGGGCGGCGGGCGCGACGAGACCGTCGACGACACCGCCTACCTCGTCGCCGGCGCGGCGACGGGCGGCGAGTACCGCCGCAAGAACTGCCGCCTGCCCGACGACTCCGCGGCCGGCAACTGCACCACCTCCGTCGGCCTCGCCGAGAACGGCGTCGACCCCAACCGCAACTACGGCGGCCTCTGGGGCGGCCCGGGCGCCGACACGAACCCGCTGACGCAGACCTACCGCGGCCCCGGCCCGTTCTCCGAGCCCGAGTCGCGCAACGTCCAGGCCGTCGTGTCCCGCAACCAGGTGATGTCGCTGATCACCAACCACACGACCGCCGGCCTCGTGCTGCGCGCGCCCGGCCTCGCCTCGCTCGGCGACCCGGTCGACGAGGACAGGGGCTACAAGGCGCTCGGCGACGCGATGGCCAAGGAGAACGGCTACTTCTCCCAGAAGTCGTTCGAGCTCTACGACACCACGGGCACGACCGAGGACTGGAGCTACAACTCCACGGGCGGCTTCGGGTTCACCTTCGAGCTCTACTGCGGCGCGCCCAACTACACCACGGGCGACTGCGACGACCCCGCCTTCCACCCGCGCTACCAGCGCGTGGTCGAGGAGTGGGACGGCACCAATCCGACCGCCGACCACACCAACGACCCGGGCCCGAACAAGGGCTACGACGGCAAGGGCAACCGCGAGGCGTACTACATCGCCGCCGAGTCGGCCCTGAACGAGCAGCGCCACAGCGTGCTCGAGGCGACGGTGCCGCCCGGGACGACGCTGCGCCTGCGCAAGGACTTCAAGACCCAGACCTTCCCGCAGGAGCAGCCCGACGGCACGGAGAAGCCGATCGAGTTCGACGACCACCTCGAGACGGTCTACGACGTCGGCGACAGCGGCAAGGTGCGCTGGCACGTCAACCCCTCGACGCGGCCGATCGTCGCGAAGTCCTCCGGCAAGGTGAACCCGGGCCAGCCGAGCCCGCCCGAGACGCGCAACGGCAGCCCCGCCGGCGCCGCGGACGACCCGCTCAACGACGGCGCGGCGCCCGGCGGCGACGCCAACCGCGACCAGTCGCTGTTCTACAACGACCACCCGATCACGGTCCCGTCCGGCGGTGACAACGAGTCGATGGAGGTCAAGGTGGCGTGGGCCACGCCCGCGAGCGACTACGACGTGAAGCTCTACGAGGACACCAACGGCGACGGGCGCTCGCAGAACTCCGAGCCCGTCGTGGGCACGAGCCAGAACGGCGCGACCAGCGACGAGACCGTCTCCGCGGTGCGCCCCGGACTGCAGCCGGGCAAGAAGTACGTCCTCCGCGTGAACAACTTCGCCGCGGTGGAGCCCTACACGGTCACCGTGACGTACGTCGCCCCGCTGCCGTTCAAGCCGGCGCAGGTCGAGAGCTACACGCTGACCTGCGAGCGCGGCGGCCAGGTCTTCGAGACCCAGCAGGTCCAGATCGACCGCGGCCAGGTCAAGCAGCTCGACCTGCGCTCGTGCGCCCGGGCCTCACAGCGGGCGTGCGCGGCGAACACGATCGGGCTGCGCTCCGTCAGCGCCGCCCGTCGCGGCTCGGGCGTCCGCCTGGGCTTCCGCCGGTTCGCCGGCCGGCCCGTCCGGATCGACGTCTTCCAGGTCTCCCAGGGGCGCCGCGTGATCAGCGAGCGGCTGGCCGCCCGCTTCAAGCCGCGCACGAAGGCGGTGACGTGGAACGGGCGCGGCGCCCGCGGCGACGGCCTGTACTTCGCCCGCTACCGGATGAAGACGCGCAACGGCAAGGGCAACGAGACGCGCCGGATCACGCTCCTGCGCCGCAACGGCCGCTTCACGCGCCGGCCGGACTTCTACCGGCGCGCGACGTGCGATCTGCTGCCGAGCTACAAGCTCGAGCGGGCGGCGTTCGGCGGCACGAGCCGCACCCCGCTGCGGATCGCCTACCGCGTCGCCACCACCGCGCGGGTCCAGGTGACCGTCCTGCGCGGCAAGAAGGCCGTCAAGCGCTTCAAGGCCCGCACGGCGGCGCCCAAGCGCACCCACCGGCTCCGGCTCGCGTCGGGCAAGCTGGCCCGGGGCGACCACAAGGTGCGCATCACCGTCGGCCGCGGCGCCGGCCGCGTCGTCTCCACGCTGGTCAGCCGCCGCCTCTAGCCGGGCGGCACGCGTCGCGGCGCCGCTAGGCGCTGCGGCGCTGCGCGGCGCGGAACGTCGGGACCCGCTCGGCCACCTCGGCGTCGGTGAGCGGGAAGTGGCAGGCGGCGACGTTGCCGCCCTCCTTGGGCTCCAGCGGCGGATCCTCCTGCCGGCAGA
>Ga0126308_10001152_pt1 | contig 10192 bp, 15 predicted proteins | sample Plot55_FD_92533 | JGI IMG/M metagenome (GOLD analysis project Ga0126308, IMG submission 92533) | Serpentine soil microbial communities from UC McLaughlin Reserve, CA, USA - Plot55 | ecosystem: Environmental > Terrestrial > Soil > Grasslands | place: USA: UC McLaughlin Reserve, Lake County...
AATAACAGCTTCCAACTGCTAAACTCTTCACAATCTATCAAATGTTTAGTATGCGGCAGAATGCATACATCTATTTCCGACCCTGAATCTGGAGAAGTAATATGTGGTAATTATGGCCTGATACAATCACAGGATCATTTGGATCGAAATGGGTTATATTATAGGAAGAACATTCAATTATGATCATCGCTAGCCTTTCAGGGTTTGGCTCATTGTTGCAAAATAGACATTTGAGATTCATTGAGCATCGTCATGATAAGTCCGCATTTATGATCTTATAACCATATACTGGAATATTATAAAACTCCAATTAAGAAGAATAGCTTTATCATCGCACCTGTTAGACTACTACCTTCCTTGATCTAATACAATTTGCTGGCTTTTATATGAGGTGATAAGTCTCTCAGTGGCTCGATAACTAAGAAACCATTTAGAAAGAGAGAAACATATGATAACTCAACAGACCAACTGTTTAGCATTGTTAGCAGTAACATTTCTAATAAGTTATGTAGATGAATATCGTGAAAGCAAGAGTAAGAGTTTATTTGCTTCTGAGACATAGGAGATTATCCTTATTAGAACAGAACACGATATCTAGCTCAAGTCATAGTGCATACAATGTTTTATATTCTTTCAATAGATGGCCTACTTGGATGTGGGCTAACAGCGAAATGGTCGATCTTGTTGAATGGTTAAAAGAGTATAACAAGAATCTATCTGAAGAGCAACGGGTGGGCTTCTATGGCTTAGACGTGTATAGTTTATGGGAGTCAATGGAGGCAGTAATTAAATATCTTAGAAAGATTGATCCTGAAGCTGTAAAAGCAGCTATTGAAGCATATCGTTGCTTTGAGCCTTATGGAAAAAGCGTTGAAGATTATGCTAGAGCTACGGCATTTGTACCTGAATCTTGTGAAGATGAAATTATGATATGCTAGTCCCAACACAATTTCAACCAAGGACAGCATAAAGACAATGTAGAAAAGATGCATATCTCATTCTATTCACCATGCCCAGGTAGGCGGTCCATAGAACTGTACAACAGGACACATTAGGCTTGAAAGTTAGAGCCTAAGCAGATAAAGATTTCAGATATGACAGTCTCTCAAGAATAAAAGAGCATTCAGAGCCCACAGTTTAACAATTAACCAACTTTCTTTTCTTTCTTCTAATCTGAAGAAAGCCGGTATTACGGATACGAAGAGAGATTTCTACAATAAATACAATCTATAAATAATATGGAGAATAAACAAGAGATTAAAATGGGCGCATCTACTTCTGCTGGTCGTGAATCTAATTCTTCCACCTCTACTAGCAGAGAGGGCAGGGTAGGGACACCTTTACGATGTCCTGTTTGTGATGCATTGTTTGATACAGAAGAGCAGATAACAGATCATCGCCGTCAAGTCCATAGACAATAAAAGCTAAGTATCCGAGGACGAACTGCATCCTTATACAATGCTTATTTTTCAGACTTTAGCAGTAGAATATTGTTCACATTTTATTATGACTTCGGTGGAAGAAGAAGTGGATAAAATCTTCAATAGTAGGAACTACAGGACCTTCAAGTGGGTCTTTTGTAGGTATATCTGTGAAACAGGTATAGAACCGATAACCGATTATCAGCTGTTCTGAAGAAGTGGTTTGGAAGGCTATATGGGTAGTGAACTCTTAATGAAGGACTATGTTCTTGGCAAAGCGAACAATGTCTATAAAGTATTCATTGAAAGAGTATTAAGATGTCTAATTGATAAAGGTCTTCTGCACCAGGTGAAGCATAAATATGGTAATGAAGAAATTGTAGCTTATGAAGGGACAGATTGGGTTTAAGGTCTAGACGTTATACCCTGCATTTTGTAGTTCTTTAGAAATATCGTGGAAGCATTCTTTGATACTTTGTTTGTAAGTCAAATAAACTATGCCATGGTAGTGACGGTAGTTCTACATCTTCTGTGCGTATACAACAGACCCTATCGCGCCCTAGCTTTCCCATGAAAAAACCCAATTCTAATATGACATTCTGTCTAGCACGTGGCTTTAAATTAGAATTATCTGCTAAATTAGCTGCTCCCTTCACAGATCCAACATCATCTGGCGTAAGAAGAACAAATGCGTATCTGACAGAACTGGCATTTTGTTCAAACTTTTCGATAATTGTCCTGCCTTTGTTTGGCTGGTCGTGAAGTATAATCGGTTTTAGTCCAAGCCCGTATAGAAAATTACTTAGTGTAAGTTTGGGTGTTTCGTCATGCCCATGAACTATAAAGACCGTATCCTGTGCATCCATTTGATCGAACGTTTTTTCTAAAGCAGTTAAAAAGTTTTTTAGCCTTTTATTCCCTTGTATTATCTTTGATTCCTTCAGCTTTTGTCGATTGGCTAGTCTAAACTGTCTTATTCCCAGTGACGTAATTCTAACTGGGGAATTCCACCACTTATCATCAAGCCGTCTGCGCCCGTCGATACATCCTTCCCTAGCTAAGAAAGCCAGGCTTCCTTCAATGATACTCATTAATAATACTATCTTGAATTTTTTGAATTCTTTACGTAGGACATAAAACCCATCAGGACTTTTTAAAAAATAGTTATAATAAAGGGCTAGTAAGGCTATTTGATCATATACTGACAGGAAGTCTTCCAATAATCCCGTAACAAAGGGAATTGAATTATTTATAAAGTTCCCTAGGATAGTAGTAATGACTAGTTGCAGACGATAAATTGGCCAAATCTGGGAATTGGTGGCTTCCTGACAGACAGGAAAAGCAGTTTTATGGTGAATTAAGTTTCAATCAATCAGACGGCGGGACCCTAATACTTTCTGACACTTTGGATAAGCTTTATGATTTTCCAACTAGGAATGAAGATTTTATTATATTAGGTAATTTTACGGAAGAACTAAAGAATGATACTAAGTCGTTTACAAAAGTTGCAGCCGTGATAAGCCTTATGACAAGCCAGCAGGAAAAAATTGGTCAAATCGAAAATAGTGTGAAAATTGTGCTTCGACTTAAGTATATCTTTCTGGGGATTCATATTGAAGATAAAAATATAAAATTCGAAAAAATAGCTGTATCTTATTCAAATTTGGACCATTGGATATCAGCAATTCATGACCTTGACGCTGAAAGGTTACAAGATAGAACAACCTATAATTCACCGGTAATAGCAGTAAACGATGAATGTATAATACAAATTAATTCTTCACCCACATTTCACAGGGAAGATTCTAAGACAATTAGGGAAGATAATATTCAGTTTGCTATAGAATCCCTAGGTGATAAAACCTTTCGTAATTACCTTGAACTAGAAGGAAAAGTTCGTGACTTTCTAAATTTCGCTATTACTAAGGCTATAGTAATTCAGTCTTTTGAAGGATTTATAGGTCATGGGCATGCGTCCACACCAGCCAGGATTTTAATTCATACCTATATTACTGAAAAAATGCATAAACTAGAAATTAAATCGCGATCTTTGTTCCTGTATTCTGAAGTTGCTGATAGGCTGGAATATTATCTAAATAATTGGTTTAGACTTTATAGGGAAAACAAAGTTATCATGGACTTATTTTTCGGTGTCGTTTATAACACAAAATCGTATCTATCGAATAATTTTCTTATGCTTTTCACTGCAATTGAAGCATATCACCAGGCTTTTATTGATGAACACAGTGAAAGAAAAAAGGAAAAGGAACTTTTTGGGGATAATGTAATCAAGAAAATTGAAGAGTATGGATTTTCAAAGGAAGAAAGGGAAAGATTAAAACAACTTGTAAACGTATTTGGAAAACAGCTGTCGTCTAAAGAACGGCTTGAAGAAATTTATGATCAATATGCTGATATTTTACCTTCGTTATCTTCTAAAATTGGGACAAAAAATAATTTCATAAGAAGAATCGTCGATATTAGGAACGATTTATCCCATGGAAACGTTCATCCTGATAGCCTTGATAAAGACAATGACCTTTTCTGGCAGTTCAAGAATCTGCAATTAATTTTGCAGCTGTGTATATTGTCAAGGCTTGGTTTTGATAATGAAAAAATAAAACAAATTTATTATTTGGATAAAATAACTAACACACGGAAATCACTATCTTAGACTACTTCATACCAGATTAAAAGTTTTTTCGACTTCTTAAATGGAGCATTATCCATTTTCATCCTAACATACCCATTCTTTAAACTCTAGAATTGACTAAAAACATACATCCTACCAACTCCAGATTTTCTGGTTTAACTTTCTTTAATACAAATTCTGCCTTGTTTTTATCTTATATTCTTTCAAAAAGATTGTTCAATGATGTAAGGAGATTCTTAGTATCTTATCCTCTTGATATGTCTCATTTTCTTGAAGTCATTTTCCCAGGTTGAATGATTTTGCATCTGCTTCTTCTAGCACCGGTATCGTTATTAGTCCTGTGACTAATACTGCACTTATTGCTATGAATGATGCTAGGGTTTGTGTTAGCCTTAATCGTGGTAATTTTAGAACTGTGAAGAATGTCATGAAACTGAATATTATAAATAAATAAATAAAAAATGAAGGAAGGCTAGTCTAGTTAAACTGACTAATGTCATTGTCGTTTATGTTTGTTACAAACCCAACCATCTTTCTAACTACTCTTCTCCACTGTACAAATGTAGGAATCAACCATGAACCTACAAAGGCTGTAACAACAACAGTAAACAATAACTTACCATTTCTATAAAATTTAAATAATTTGTTATTATTATATAAGATCAGGTGATTTTAAGATGAATATTTTAACAACAGCAGCATTAACAATTATTGTCGGATTTAGTGTAATAGCAAACAATGATGTATTGGCATCGAAATCTCCTTACCGATCAGGTTACGATCATGGTGCTAGTGACGCAAGGGATGATTGTAGCGACGAGTGTGATTGGTATATTCTTGAGCCAGGAAAAGGCTTCGCATTTCATACCGAAGAATTCAACGAGGGATATATAGATGGCTTCTGTGATAATAGCCCTCCTGGACGTGGAAGCGATGCTGATGAGGCTACATTTAGTTGTCCATAGTACTCAGATAGAGATGAAAAGCATTGAAAGAATTTGCTCCGAGAGTTTTGTCTTGATTATTTTCTTAACAAGAGAAAATAATACTATGTCACCTTGGGTACCAAGTGCGGTAGTAGTTGTTGTAGTGACCTTTATGTTATAATTATCAAGTAGCCCCATTTGTGCTAACAAATTTCTTATTGCCATAACCTGACCGGTAAATCTAGTAATTATAACAATACTATTATTATTCGTGAGTGCTGGTAGTTTTACTAAGTTTTTGCATATTTTTGCGCAAGCTACTGCCTCTTGAGGATTACTCCATGAACTTTCCTTGAATGATGTTTCTTCACTCTTGGCCATGTCAATCCAAGTTACAACGTCATCAGGATTGAAAATTTGTTTAAAAATGTGATCCATAGATTCAAAATTGGTAATGCTTAGCCTTCTTCCTGCAACTTCCGCTGCTGATGCCAAACCGCCATACGCTGCAAACTATCCACAAGTTTCGCAAGGGTGTCAGGTAGGCGATGGGTAATATGTAACGTATCATGGGATGCAGATTTTATAATCCAGTCAATAGCACTAAAACTGTTATAATAATAATCATTACCTCTCTCACCACTACTAAGATTGATTGGTTGAGATCGCTTTAGGTCTCCTACAACTGTAGCTGCAATTCCACATTGACTTAGAAATTCATGAGTTCCTTTAATTGCTGCTGCAAATTAGATAGACTATACCATTCTTAGGAAGTTTAGCTAGGGAAACGAGAGTACATAGTACTATTTTTCTTGTCCTTATGAACTCGGAGTCATTACTAAAAGGAATTGCTAATGATTGGTCTGCTGCATTAGAATTACCCGTTCTCACGCATACCTCGCTTGCAAATTTTGTCACCTAGAAGATAGCATAGCTCACGGCCAAATTCATCGGTAGCAGAGTTTGTATATGCTGTCAACAATACCCTGTCAGCAAGTCTAGTTGTAATCATGTTACATGCTAGGGCTCCTATTACAGCAGCAATATCTTTTGCCGTCATTCTCCAATCTATGATTCGAACCTGTTCAGGATCAAATTCAATCATTTGTTGCTTTATCGACCTCTTTCTTACTCTTTTATGATGAAATTGTTATCAGTGGGGCGATTGTTTCCGTTAAAGATTAAATCTGGAACCATTATGTCTGAGGCTAAACGGTGTAGTCTATGCAGGGGATTTAGCATTTAGCATTGTTTTCGTAAGATTAGTTTCGTCCGGTATGATTACAAGATCATATGTATTTGACTCTCCATTGAATAGTTGGACTTTTGCATGCTCTAATGTTGTAAATCTCCTAAAATCTATTATCAGTCTTTCAGGTTCAACTTTGTAAATACTTCCGCTTACATTTATACATGCTAATAAAGGAACATTATTGTCATCGTTGCTGTTTTCTTTGAGTACTATTCTAACCACTTTTCGGGGCTCAAGATAGAATTCCTTGTCGTTGCTATCTTTCTTTGTTAGATATACAAACCACTTGTTGTTTGTTTTATCAGTTACAGTCTTCTCAAATTTATACGAAATCAACTAGGAAAAACTATCATGCAGAATTTGTTAAATGATGATATACAAATACACTTTTGATTACAGATGACGACTTCTCTCGCCTATTGGTAATTAAAAAGTGTAAGAATTGTATGTCATACTGACTGAAGCTTATCTAATACAGAATTAATGAGTAACAAATCCTCAGTTAAAGATTTTCTTTTTAGAAGCAATCTGTGTTTTAAAACACGTCTATAATTTGTGGAATATTTTTGTTCTAACTTTTGGTTATTTAATTCAACTATATCCCTGATAAATTGTCGTTCCTTATGACCTATACATGATGGCAATATCCTTCTTTAACGGTACACCTGTAATCATATTTACACCTTATTACGTCATTATGTAATAGCCTCGTTAGCAATTACGTATGAGAGTAACGTATAATAGTACCAATTACGTATATACGTAATGAGGAGGATGTATATAGAAAATATTGACTCGTTTTCAACAGTGGCTGGCGGAGGGTTCTTTGCAGGAATACTCATCGGTTGGGCTTTAAAGAAAATAGTAAAGTTATTCGCTATTATAGTGGGATTATTCTTGGCAGGCTTGGCTGTTCTACAATATCAACAGATAGCTTCTATAGATTGGGACAAATTAGAACAAGCGTCAGTAGGAGCAGTCAGTGCCGTCGTAAATGCAATAACTAAGATGATTGATGATGGTCATGGACAAATAGCAGAATCAGCCATAACAAACTTTGGCATTCCTATAACAAGTAGTATGTCAATTGGATTTACTATTGGTTTTATGAAAGGACAGGAATAAGGCATGAGAAAGCTGCAAAACACAATAAGTAATTTATTCTATTCTACTATAGTATCAAGAAAAATAGAAGATAATATATTCAATAATATTTTTGGTCACAATAATTTAAAACAAATCATTCAGCTGGCTCTAAGAGCAGATCGGCCAGTACATGTACTTCTAACAGGGGAGCCTGGGTGTGGCAAAACACAATTTTTAGAAAATATTAAAGTTCGCTATAAAGATAAAGCGTATTTTACAATTGGAGCACACTCAACTAAGGCAGGTATGCTAGATTATTTATTTGAAAAGCGTCCAAAGATTATCTTGATTGATGAGATCGAACACATGCCGGCAAAAGACCAAGCCATATTACTAAGCTTAATGCAATCTCAAATATTATCTGAAACTAAATACAGAAAGACAAGGCAAACTCAATTGAAATGTTCTGTATTTGCTACCTCTAATAGTACAAAGAAAATGTTAGATCCTTTGTTATCTAGATTTGTAATTATAAAAGTAGAGAAATATGGCTATGTGGAATTCAAGGAAGTAGCAATGAACGTACTTACAGAGAGAGAATCCGTGAGAGATGAAAATTTGGCTAGGGCAATAATAAACAAAGTTTGGGATAAAAGTTCTGATAATGCAAATATACGCGATGTAATAAAAATTGCTAGACTTGCAAAGAACATGCATGATATAGATTTAGTATCAAAGACCATCTTTTCATAGGACGTACTTTCCTTGGTATTTTATGTAATAATTTAGAATTATTGTTAATGACGTTTGCATCATTCGAAAATGCCAAGCTTATATCAGGCCAGTCCAAAATAACTTCTGCAAAAGTATTCTTAGATAAGAATCATAAACATTCCTGCGACCTACATTACATTGAAATACCGGATTTAGTAGCCCGTAAGTTCGATCTCAAAGAGGGAGATCAGTTAATCTGGCACTATTACGTTGATAAGAAAGCAGCAATAGTAATTAAAAGAGAAGGATGGAAATCAAGAGACGCAAGAAGGTCAAAAGAGAGTATTTTGAAATGACAGGTCCCAACCTTTTCCTACATTATGACATTAATTTAAACAACTAATTAGTTAGTCATATTTTTAAATGAACCATCCGTAAGCCTCGATTACTCTGTCTTCGACGCTAGGGTGAGATTATTGTTTAATGAAGGATCTCATTTCTTTGTGGGCGAAATGGAGGCAATAAGAAAATTCCTACAAGAAGGAGCTAAAGAAGACAAGAACGAATCCTTCAGTTAAGAGTCGGTTTACTGGAGTTTTTCAATATGGCCTGTATAAGGTCTTAGCGTTATATGGGGAAAGTGTATTTTTGCCATTAGTTGTATGGACGTTGCCGATCATCGGTTTGTTCATCTTGATAAGATTCTTTTTTACTTCAACATGTTCCGAAGAGTGGGAAAAATCAACAATGTCGACTGTGATCTGTGGAGTCATATTATGGACAGCCTCGCGGCGTACTTTCAATTTCCCGCTCTGATACTTATTATATGGATGTGCTTGAAAGAATTATAAGTATTCCAATTTTAGGTTCTGCATTTCTTGGTCTGAGAAGACGGTTTGAACGAAGATGAAATGCCATTTAGATCCTAGATTTTGATAACAACGAGTTGAAAGATGCCAGTGGGATATAAAAGAATAATATCTCCATATTATTGATATCTATATTGTATTGGGGTAAGTATACTTACCCTTGTCTAACTACTAATTCAATCTCCTGATGCATTACCATTACTTATATCGGTGGTAATATTACAGCAAACTTGCCCACGGTTTGGAGGTATAAAATAAAGCACGGATGAAACATGGAATATCTTTCCTCAACAGATTAGATATAACTTGTTTGTACCGATGGTTTAGATGATAACATACAACAATTAGCCTCATTCAGTAAGCGGTAGTTCTATTGTTTGTTAAAGACGTATTCCTGAAGCATACCAATTTCCATGAGGGCTTCCTGAAATGCTATTATGACATCTTTTCGTGGTACTTTTAATATATTTTCTATGTCAGCAGTGATTGCTTCGGCCAGCCTATCTTTATCTCTTTGAATTCGGCCACTATACAATGACACCGTTATTATAGGCATTGTAAAAATATTAGCAAAAGTTGAAGATAAGGTTTTAAACTTTCACTCGTTTTAATGAGTATGACGGCATGAAATCTTCGGAAAGGCAGATTCTGATATATGCTAGTCCAACTTAAATAATATTTTGTCAATAATATAAGCATAAAATTGGTAGAGCAACAAAAAATAGATATAGCAGAAGAATCGTCAACCTCCGCCCCAACAACAAAGACCAATAAAAAGGAAAATACTAATGAAGGCAGTATTATGGAGACAGATAAGGGAAAAGACCAAGATAACGCATCTGGACAGGGATTAGAGGACTTGAGAGATAACAAGGCAGCGGATTAGATTCGAAATGAGAGCGGAAAAAGTCTTGAGAGAAAGGTCGACTACATGTAAGACTGACGGATCACTTTTACTATTCTGTACCGTAGCATCAGTGCTTTTAGAAGGGGGTCATCACTCCTAAATATTAGACCTTCGCATCAAAGTATAAATTGGACGGCTTTTTGATCCCCGCAATTACCGCAATTGGATTCGGTGGCATCGTGGGTGCGGTTATAACCTTTGTTGGAAACAATTGGATAAAAATGGGAGCATTACATAGACCTTTCATTTGGCATATTACTGATAGTATTATCAATAGAATATCTTAACAGTTTATCATAAAGGCTTTCTGCTTCATTTAGGACAAAATTCTGGAAAGCGTCGGTGGGGTCGTTGTAATCCTGAA
>Ga0126308_10001153_pt1 | contig 10188 bp, 9 predicted proteins | sample Plot55_FD_92533 | JGI IMG/M metagenome (GOLD analysis project Ga0126308, IMG submission 92533) | Serpentine soil microbial communities from UC McLaughlin Reserve, CA, USA - Plot55 | ecosystem: Environmental > Terrestrial > Soil > Grasslands | place: USA: UC McLaughlin Reserve, Lake County...
AATCAAGAGTAAATAGCATTTTCGATCTTAATTAGAATAACACGTATGCGACAGTTTCATGTTATGGCATTCTTTGCCAATATAGTACTAAACACCTAGATTATTATTTGATAAAATTGTCAGAGACGAAATAGAGGGGATTTTATCCGGACGTAGCAACAGTTAAAGCACTTCTTACCAACTGAATAATGGGACTCTCCAACTACTATTTTGGAATATATCCTCTCTCCCACATATATTATGACAAACCATGGGAACAAACAATGGAAAAGTCACTAGCGTTATAAACAGTGATAATACATAAAGGGAGGGAAAGACTCATTCGGAGGAAAGACTAGAATCAGATCAATTTTTCTAGTCCTCCGCCGTCATCTCAACCCCACAATTACTGCAAATATAGTTTCCTGGGTTACGTTCAATCATTTCGCCATTACAATTTAAGCAGAGTTTAGTGCCCTTACTCATTAGTCATATTTCATCCTCGTAGTGACCGTAACCGTTACTACTATTGATAATAATAAATAAAAGGAAGAAGAAGTAAACATAATAATCAATATAGGATCACCAAATCAAAGGGTTTACAAACTATCACGGGCCATATTTGACGTAAACCGCAGGAGGGAGGTTAGACTTAACAGGCGTGACGAAAAGATTAAGTCTTCCTCCGTCTTCGGCTTTGGATATTTTCTCACCTATCACGTCCAATCGTCAGGAGCTAGCTGAAATGTTGCTAGTAATATAAGATTGGATATCAGTATGGAGAGGGAGACTGGATCTAATGTCTATTATAAACAGAGACGGATCTCACCATAATAATCTTATATTGGAAATCCTACCATGGTTATGAGATGGTAACCTTTGTCAAGTCCTGACGAACTAGCACGGTTAAAAAGCATTGTAGACACTTATGAAATGGAGACACAGGATTCAATGAACAGAATAAGAAATATTCCCCTCTCTGAAACCATAAGAAATCCTAACCTGACTTTCGATATATTTATGCGAGAGATAGAGAGTATACCAAAACTTCTCAGTGCGTATAGAGCATATACAAAGGAACTTGAAAGGTATATTCCACGTTAAGGCGTAGCCGCAACTTAGAAAATCTCAGTAGCGGGTAAAACACCTATTTTATTTAGATGACGATAATTGACTAGAATTTCCTGTTTTCATAGAAACGTAGGATAAGTATACTTATTCCCTATTCTAATCAAAGAATTATAATCTTTGCAATTGCTTACAATTAATATGTTATGGATTATAGGGTTAGGAATTCATGGTGTTAGAGGCATAGGTCTCCACTCTTTGGAGGTCCTTAAGAGTTGCAATATCGTATATATAGAACGGTACACTAGTTCAATATCTGACCCTGAATTACGCGAGCTCCGTTATCTAATAGGCGATAACAGAAAAACAAACATCATACTGGTTCAAAGATGGTTTCTAGAAGATGGACGCGAAATACTCGATAAGGCAAAGTTCAAGGAAATTGCTCTCTTGACATATGGTGACCCGCTCATTGCTACTACACATGCAGAGCTTTATATAAGAGCCGTCAGAAATTCTGTCAAGGTTAGGGTAATACATGCTGCCTCAGGCATCGGTTCCCTGATTGGTGAGATTGGTCTTCATGTCTATAAATTTGGAAGAACGGTTACAATAACATCCGAACCTCAGTCTGTCATAAGTGTATATAGTGCAATCTTTGATAACCTGATTTTAGGCAATCATACTATGGTTCTGACAGAATATAATGACAGAAGCGGGGAAGTGTTTTTTCTGGATCCATCAGCTGCACTTAAGTCTCTATTAGAATGCGAACAGGCCCTTAAGAGTAGAGCATGTCATGAGGAAACTTTCGTAATTGTAGTGTCTAGAGTAGGCTCAAAACTCCAGAACATAATATCTGGAAAAGTTAGATCCTTGATTGGCCTACATTATGGGCTAGGACCTCATACGATTATTGTGACGGGATTTCTTCATTTTGCTGAGATTGATGCATTGACGACCCTTACTAAAAATGTTGATAAACCATCGGATAATACATTGTACATTCAAAATAAGTCCGCTAGCATGATAGAGAAATACGTTCCTAAGCTAAAGAGCGCGATAATCAGGATAAGATCCACTTTAGAAAACGAATTTACTCCTAGAGAGAGGAAAAGGCTAGACGAAATTGTTGAAAATGCTGAGTACTATATCGAAGATGCGATAAGATTTCTAAGGACAGGGAGACCTGAGCTTGCTGTCCTGAGTATCGGCTATGCAGAGGGATTAATTGATGCGCTCGGAATTAATGAACATTTTGGACTATGGGAATAATAACTAGATCTGCCGTTCTATTTTAGTACCTTGATTATTGTGAACCTGAAAATGGAATTAATTAGCGCAATCAAGATGACTCTGATATCATAATATATCGTGACAATTTTTCTCTCACTATGTATCCAAATCTCTTATTACTGTCACAGCCGTGCTAATTAGATGAATATATGCGCGGATATTCAATACAGGAGAGATCTAATAATTCACCAGTTATACCAAATGAGCTGATGGAATTTATAAACAAAGACACTTACTCTCTAATTATTAAAGGGTCAGCCGGTACAGGGAAAACCACTCTTTCTCTTACAATCTTAAGAGCTTTGGAGATTAAAGACAATTTTTTTTATATTTGTACAAGGGTTTCCCCTAAACAACTCTTAACATTATACCCTTGGATAGCGAAATTCAAGGAAAATCAGGAGAGAGAAAAGCCAAACTCAGAAACGAATGAAACCGATGCTCCCATAAACTTTGAGGATGCTCGACTCGACGAACCTGAATCTCTTTTCGAAAGAATCACTAATGAATTAATGGATGTTAGAGCCCCTTTAATTATTATTGACAGTTGGGACGCAATAGCCTCTTTTATGGATAGAGAAGCACGCCTAAATAATGAAAGAGTTCTGCAAACTTGGCAAGAAAGAGCTGGTGCAAAACTTATATTCGTAAGCGAAGATTCAAGTAATACCTCTCTAGACTTTGTGGTTGATGGAGCAGTGAAATTAGACCAGGTATTTCATCAAGATATCATGATAAGGGAAATTTCACTTATGAAACTCAGGGGCATAAAAATAAGAAAGCCTTCATACATGTTCACGCTCTATAAGGGCAACTTTCAAAGCATTCAGGCGCACAACCCTAAGAACTTCATAATCAATTTAGATTCAATCAATTTTCTTCAATTCAATAAGAAGAAAAATACCCGACGGTCACTGTTATGCGAACACGGACTTATCAAAAGCGGCTACAATGAACTGGATACAAATTTGGGTGGAGGTTTTCCAAAGAGAGGAATAGTTTTGATAGAAGTTGAATCGGGTATTAATATACTTATAGCATTGGCATTCCTTTTCAAAATCATGGCGACCTTCTTAAAATTTGGGAATGTCGTTTTCTTCGAACCTCCAGAAGGGGCCGATCCTACTAGATTGGGTTTGTATTTTAAATCATACTTATCAGTTGTACAAGCAGACCTAGAAAGATTTTTCTGGTTATGGTCTAAGATAAACGGCTTAACAGAGCCCTCCTCTTCTTGGGCTGACAAGGATCAAGACGATCCTCTCTTACGCTATCTACATGAAAATGTTGTTAAAGAACATCAAACCGACCCAAACAGACTCATACTCAGCATTTTGCCATTAAATCGGTTACAAAGACTTGATCCTCGGAATAAGATGAAGCATTTAAGCTACGCAAGACAAAACATTGATCTAACAATATTCATAGCGCGGGAAAATGAGCCTATTCCATGGACTTTAGAGATATGTGATATGATTCTCAAGGTAAGTGTGATTAAAGGCAGCCTATTTTTAAGACCACTATATCCTCCGTCCCCAATTCTAGCAATGGAAGTCAACAATTCTTTTGGCTATCCTAGATTGAAGCTGATTCCGCTGGTTTAGTCAGGCGATGTATTCAGATGGTAATAACCCCCTTCAATATTTTCTTCTACAACAACGGGTAAAAGAAGTCTCATCTGGTCGTAATAAGATAGGAATTTATTTCCTTTTTGTGTAGTTCGATAGACCGTTTTATTTCCGAAGTTTGATCCTTGAATTAGCCCGCTGTGCAAAAGAGAGTCAAGGTAAATTTTGCATTGATCATTGCTTAGCATGGCTTTATACATAATCTTTGTACGAGTCTCATCTCTTCCTGCTGATTTGAGAATTGCAGCAATTACCTCATAGCGACTCCTGTTCTTCATTGATCGATAGATATATCAGACATTCCATTTAACCTGCGTGAAGCTATATTAGATAGAAATATTAATTACTATTTAGCAAGGAAGAAAAAGTGATTCACAAACCGTGATATTGACACTAAAGATAATTTCATAGAAAGTTTCGATAGTTAATACATAGAGACGGTTAACCAATGAGGGGATTAATATGTGTTAATTTCCAGATTCAACACGTGATACACCCATACAAAGTTAACTTATCATATTCTCTTTTTATTTGCACCTTTTCTCGCATATAACCTTCTAACCTTAATTATCTTCATCAATTATACAACTAGTAAACAAGTAGCTTACCATACCTTATTTTCTTACGTGGTCGTAAGAGAAGTCTGTAGTTTTTCTTTTAACAATCTTCTGATGCTAGTATATCGTTATTACTTCCTGGATTAGTGCAGCACGTTAAATCTATAAGCATAGACAGAGTATTGTGACACAACGTCGTGAGTGTTAAAGATTTGATTTATGCCTTCGAAGGAGTGAAGGACCATGATTTTATACAATCACTGGATAATGTTATAGAAGTTCTGCAAAGAGAGAGAAAAACAGGACTTATTGTGGGGGGAAAAATCAGAGAATCATTTGCTGAGCTTAGCGTACCCAAGAGATTAGTAATAGTTGGGGATATACATGGTGACTTGACTTCTCTTCGGCGTATTCTTACGGACATGAGTTTTGAAGCCTTTTTGGGAGACCCTAATAATAAACTAATTTTCTTAGGTGACTATGTTGACAGAGGCACTAATTCAATTGGAGTAATATTTGTGATCTGTCGTCTGAAGAAAAAGTTTCCCGACTCAGTTATTTTAATGCGCGGTAATCATGAAGCGCCTGTGGAATTTCCTTTCCCGTCCCATGACTTGCAGGTCGAAGTAATTAGACGATATGGTTACGACAAGGGAAAACTCATTTATAACAAAAAAATTTTGCCTTTTTTTCGTTTACTAACTCTTGCTACATTGATCGAAGGTTCGCTTTTTTTGGTGCATGGTGGTGTCCCTACAGAAAACTTAGATCATAACTTTAAGGAGATCATTAGCACTGCAGATCAAACCTATCTACGCAATAGCATTATGGAAGAAATATTATGGAATGACCCGCGACAGAGTATAAGAACTGGTGGCTGGGAATATTCACGTAGGGGAATAGGAAAACATTTCGGGATTGAGATCTCTAGGAAATGGTTAAGGCTTTCAAATACAAGAGTTATTGTAAGAGGGCATGAACCCTGTCAAGGATTCAGAATTGATCATCACGGTTCTGTAATGACCTTATTCTCCTGTCGAGAAGCCTACCCGACATTTCAGGTGTCCTATCTTTTCATATCCAATCAAGAACTCGAGTCGGCAAATGATGCTGTAGATCTATCCTATCGAGTAACTAAGATTTAGACTATACCATGATGGTTGATTTAATTTCCTTGCAACGCTTTCTCAAAGAAACTGTTGAGATATCAGCAACTTGGCAAATTTCCACCTGTCTAAGAAATTCATTACATGATTGCGAAGCCAGGTAAATTACGGCACCTGCTAATGCTCTGGGATTTTTTCCTATGGAAATTCTATTCTGTTGTACTTCGGAGTAAATTCTTAGTCCTTCTCGCTTTGTCTTTTCGCTTAAATTCAGTCTGTTTGATATGAGTGTTACATAGTCAGGGCCGTGTAGAACGGGCATCTGTAAGGAGAGTTCTCTGAGAATCAATTTATAATGTGACATAATATCTTTACTAGGAAGATTACAGACACCTGCAATGTCTGCTATAGTTTTTGGAGTTGCAGTTTCTCGACAAGCTGCATATAGGGCTGCACCCACGAGACCAAGAGTTGATCTGCCTTTAGCAAGCTTTTTTATTGCAGCTTTCCTGTAAATATATGCTGCACTTTCTAAAACAGCTTGGCTCAAATACAACTTGTCACCAAAATTATTCAAAAATTTTAAAGCTTTCTCAAGATTTCTAGATATAGAGTCGTTCAATTGAGACCTATTATTCCAAGTACGTAGTCTTTGAATCTTAATTTTTTGTGCTGGTTCCAGTGCTTTCCCCCTTGCATCGGTATCTCCCACCCCTATTAATGTAGATAGGCCCTTGTGATGAATAGCTAAAGACTCAGGCAGCCCTGTTCTTAATCTATCTCGAAATTCGGACTGAGTAGAATATGTGGCATTATGCTCATTATTATAGAATTTGTCGCTGGCAACACAGCCACATGCACTACACACCATCTCATTAGATACCATATCAAAAATGACCAATTCGCTACTGCATTCTGCACATCGTAGATTTTCTTTAAGATTTGCGCTGGTTCCTTGATCCCCACTTACTTTTTTATCAAATGACATTGCTGATGAGCAATTAGAGAGGCAGCATCTGTATTTTTTTAAGGTAGTTTTTCTAGAAATCAGAATGTCTAGGCCGAGTCACGTTTGCTGGGTTAGACACCCTAACTCGCTGATAAAAATTGTAAGATATTGATAACAGATTGTTCTATACCCTTAGACAATAGAAATTCATGTAAAAAGGTGAAACTTTAGCTATCGGCTTGCGGAGATTTCTAAAAGGTTGGGTTTAGGATGTTGCAATCCATAGAATGTCTATGCGACTGAAACGTAAGGACAATAATAGATGTAAATACCCCTTATTCATTATTGACGCGCCCACCATATAGCAGAGCAGCACATCTTATCTAGCAAGTCTTATATCATCGAGGTACTCTAAATGATAGAATGCCTAAGGCTGGCTTCAAATCTATTACGGTAAGTGATAATGTTTACAACAGGTTATTTGGAACTTACGAACGGACAAGAAGGAATTTAGAGCTTAGGGGGATTACAAGCTTTTCTGGATATCTTACCAGCATGATGGAAGAAACTATTACGAAATACGAAACGTTTGCCAGGCATGCTCCATTTATGGAGAAAATTGATGTCGACCAAAATAGAATAACGATTAAGGATAATAAGAGAAATAGGATCGCGGAAGTTTTTCTCAAGGACGATCACTTGCGCTGTTCACTTGATGAAAATGCCGATTGTGCCCATATAGGTTTTGTATACTCATTACCCGAATTCTATAACATTATTTCTGCTAAAGGCATAAGAATCTCTCGGCCTTCTTTTAAGCACGCCAGGACTAAGGGCAGCGCCTTTGTCTGACATTTTTGCTAGGTTTCTCCTATCATCCAATAGATATCGAACAATTCCCGGTATCAAGTGGAGGGAGTGGGATTCGAACCCACGAACCACTAAAGGACGGGATCACACAATAACAATTCGTTTTTAATCTTGAGTCCTGCGCGTTTGACCAGGCTTCGCTATCCCTCCTGTATGTTCTTCTATCTAATTCCTTATTTCATCCTTGCGTTGGCAATTAATACAGTAATTTTCCATATCCTGATCTATAATAATAGTGAATAAGATTTCATACAAGACAGATTAGCTGTTATATTTAATTCAATTTCCGGAACACAAACTCTTTTTAAGATCTATTCGTATTAGGAAGCCATTAACCGTTGTAGACTCAACTAGGGTCATTAATTACAGAAGATTATTATTCCAACGATATATAGTTACTACAAGAATGAAGATTAATGAGTTAAAGCCAGGGATGCGTGGAATAACTATAGAGGGGAAAGTTGAAAATATAGCAGATGCAAGAAGTGTTAATCTGAGATCAGGTGGAACAGCCCAGGTTGCCGACGCGGTTCTTTCGGATGAAACAGGACGTATTAAGCTTTCGTTATGGGACGAGCAGCTAAACATGGTAAAAGAGGGTGACCAAGTTTATGTGGAAAATGGCTATACCCAGGAGTTCAGGGGTGAAACTAGTCTAAATGTTGGAAGATATGGCAAATTGAAGAAGCTATAGTGAAGTCGATTCGTCACTCGATTCTTTCAATCTATCACCCAAGCTCGATTTACCACAATTGACAATCGAAACTTTCATACTTGTATATTACAATTGAGACCATCGCGTCGCTGTTGAAGTACAATCTATTATTATCTAGTTTAGCTAATATAGCCTGTGTTAGATGACCTATTTTGAGCCGAGGGTTCCAGAATCCTTCCTGTCCTACCAGCTATCTGCTGCTCAATACTCTGTATAAGAGCCTCGGTATCTTTCGCTCGCTTTTCCAAGTTTGTCATATCGACCTTCATCCCAATCAGTGAAAGTACGGTTTCCAAGAGAGATTTGGATGACTTTGCGTCCACAACATAACCTGATGTTTCTCCTAGTAGACAAACCCCTTTCAATCCGCGCATCTTAGCAATTCCAATCATAATACCATTCATTCCAGTAATGCTGCCACCATCCATAGCTAGGACCCCCTTTTCCTGAAATGTTTTCACCGTATCTATGTCAGTTGCCGTTCCAAATATCCTAGGTCTATCTATAAAAACTCCAGTGATATATGCAGCAAGAGTAAAGACCTGTCGAGGATTAAATTTAGCTGCAATATTCAAAATCTCCTCTGCGAGAAAATATTCCGAATCAGGATTTGCAGGTTGAGAATCGCCTGTCAACAGAAGCAATGAAACAGGATTGGGTCCAGTACCTTCAAAATAGAAAATACTATTCTTTATTAGTTCGGCTGTTCCATCAGTTCTTATAAGGATTTGAGGAGGAAATGAGGTTGAATAGATATCGGCGAGATGTTTCGCTCTTAATTCTTGTATCAGATGGTCTACAGCCAATTTTCCAACGAACCCACTGCCAGGGAAACCACAAATCAATAAAGTGCTCTGTAATTGCGGAACCATTTCTTGTGAGAATACTACGCTTATTCCATGTTTTGAAAAGACCACATCTGTTAAGTCAATAGGAACGCTTTAAAACCTTACTAGTGTACACATGGTCATAAGCAGAGCAGCTGTTAAACTGGGTCGTTTATTGAATAAGGGCCATGATAGCCATTAGTAAAAGCGCCCTGAAAATAGGTTACGATGTCCATTGAAGAAACTATAAAGTAAACAATGTGGTACCACGTAAATCAAAATTGTCTAGAAGATCTTCAGCATTTTAGACCTGGCATAACTCCATAAACTTTTTCAGTAATAGTAAGTGCAGTTTGTTTTGAGCAAACTCTCAGTATTATCGATAGAGCACTTCGTTTCCTTTGTTGGGTCTAGTAAAGTATCCCAACCAAAACTAGATTAAGAACTAAACCATGTAAATACCCATAAGACAAATATGAAAAGGCTTTTTCTTGGAAAGGTAAAGCAGATAGGGGTCATATCAATCATTTCCATTGTAATCCTTTCCTATGGGCTATTTTTTTATGTACAGGGTATTACTGAAAACAATGTCAGAAATAGCCTTTTCGAACAGCAAAAAGACCGTCAGCTCGAGTCTGTTAGGAGTACTTCACAAAATATAGAATCTGACATTGATCTTGTAATGTTAATGCTTGATGGTTTAGCCAATTCTTTTTACTTTCAGCAAGAAAAACTTTATAGTGATGCTGCGAAAAAACTTATGGAAGAAAAATATCAGCAATTTAGTACAATAGTCGACAGATTATTTGTTTTGGACAAGAAGGACATTGTAACCCTAAGTATAACACAAAAAGGTTCCGAGACATTTGTAGGCAATGATTTGTCTCTAAGAGAATGGGTAAGCGAAACTAAAAATACTTTGAAACCAGTTTTCTCTAATGGATTCGAAAGACAGGGAATTTACACAATTTTTATCACTCATCCAATAATTAATAGGGATTCCAATGAGTATATCGGAATGGTGGTAACATCAATTCCTACAGTAAAATTTTTCTCTCATTACGGAAATATAATGGATAGTAGCACCCCATACTTGGTAGCATACGATAAAAATGGTGTTATATTGGCAAATGGTGTTAATAATGCCCTAGTAGGTGAGAGCTTCTTTGGTGCAACAACGCAGAACTTTATCA
>Ga0126308_10001154_pt1 | contig 10180 bp, 6 predicted proteins | sample Plot55_FD_92533 | JGI IMG/M metagenome (GOLD analysis project Ga0126308, IMG submission 92533) | Serpentine soil microbial communities from UC McLaughlin Reserve, CA, USA - Plot55 | ecosystem: Environmental > Terrestrial > Soil > Grasslands | place: USA: UC McLaughlin Reserve, Lake County...
CGCCCGGCTCGTCTCCCTCGAAGGAGACGACGAACTCCTGATCGTCGAGGCCGAACGAGTAGGTGGTGTTGATCGAGATCTCCGGGTGGCGGCGGCCGACCTCGATGTGGTTGGCCATGATCCGCTGCCGCTCCTCGAGCGGCAGGCCGTACCACTCCCGCTTCTTGTCGAGCGGATAGACGAAGAGATACTTGCGGTCGGAGACGCAGATCTCCTGACGCGATTCGGAGTCTGAGTAGGGCGAGGGCTTCGTCATCGCCAGGTAGGAGTAGGGAGTAGTCGCCCATCGAGTGAGGCCGCTCTGGCTGAGGACGACGTGGAAAGTGTGAATGTCCTCGAGCGTGGGGCTCTGGCTGAGCAGCATCAGGTCGACGTCGCCGCGGGTGCCGACCGTCGAATACGCTCGCAGCGAGCGGTCCTCGCCGAAGTCCTCGCAAGCGGCCAGGAACTCGGCCTTGTCGGTCGCCCGCTCCTCGGGGGAACGCCTGCGCCAGGCGGGGTCGAGCTTGAAGAACGTGAACTTGACGAACGTGCGGTCGGCCACGAGACGAAGGTTAATGACCACCGCTCTGCTGGCCGGGGCGCTCGTGTGCGGCTTTGCGCCCGCCCGGACGGCGGCCCAGACCGTGCAGGGCCGTACCGTGACGATCGCGATCCTGCCTTCGCAGACGACGGTCGAGGAGCTGGCCCAGGGCGACGATCTGGCCGTCGGCGTGATGAGTACCGGCATCGGCGAAGTCCCGCCCGAGCAGACCTACCTGGACATCTCGCAGGGAAACCGGATCAACGATGCGCTTTATGACCGTGATCTCCCGCCACTGCCCCCTTTTTTCAACCAGGTTCCGGGCTGGGAGCAGATTGTCGGCCGAGCCAAGGATGTCCCGGCCGATCTCTACCCCGGCTTGCTGGCGGGACTCCTGAGTGCCCACGCCTTCGCGGAGCCGTCGCTTCGCGGCGCCGCTCTGATCGCTGCCAACAGGCCGGGATTCGTGCCTCGTCGCGGGTGCGCCCAGCAGCCGTGCCGCGCCTTCCGGATCGCGCCGATGTCCGCGGGCACAGTGCGCGCGCTCGCCGAGCACCTGCCGGGGCCGGATCTGCTGATCGCCGTGGGTGCCCCCACCGGCGATCGCGAGCTGACGCCCATTGGGATCGCCGGTCAGGGGTTCCACGGAGAGCTGACCTCCGACTCGACGCGCACGGCTGGCTATGTGCTCTCCACGAATGTGCTTCCGACCGTCTTCCAGGCGTTCGGATCCGGTGCGGATCTGTCGCTCTATCGCGTGACGAAGGAGCCGATCCGGGGGGAGGGTGAGGTCGACGTCATCGGGCTCACCGAGTTGGCTGAACGGATGGCGGCGATCCCCGACCGGCGCGAGGCCATCCTGGTTGCCTGCATCCTCGCTTGGTTGCTGACCGCTTTCGCCGTGAAGGGAGTCATCTTCGGATTGCGCAGGGTGGCGATGGCGTGGCTGGCGCTCTGTTTCGCCTACATGCCGTTGATGCTCCTGGCTGGGGCGTGGCTCGAGCCGAGCGCGGTGGCCGAGGGGCTGCTGGTGGGGCTAGGCTCAGCGCTCCTAGCGGCTCTCACCGTCCGGTTCGCGTGGGGTTGGCGCGGTCTTGCGATCGCCTGCGCGATCACCTTGGCCGCTTACGTAATCGATGTGATTGCCGGGTCCGGACTGACGAAGCTCTCCCTGCTCGGGCCCAATCCGATCTTCGGCGCGCGCTTCTACGGGATCGGGAACGAGCTCGAAGCACTGATCGCGGTGATGGTGCCGGTAGGGGTGGGGGCTGGACTCAGCGCTTGGGCCAGAATCGGGAAGAGCCGCAGTGAGGGCGAGGCGGCCGGAGCATTCCTCGGCGTCGGCCTCATCGCCGCCCTCGTCTTTGCTGCCGGTCCTTTCGGTGCGGATGTCGGCGCCGCGATCGTGCTTCCCGTCGGTGCGGTGGTGGCAGCGGGGTTGGTTCCCGGGGGGTCTGTGGGGATTGACGGTCGACATACGACCACCAATCTCCACGGTCGAGCGGTGACCGCCGTAATCGCCGCGCCAATCCTCGTTGTGGCGGTGATCGCCCTCATCGACCTGATTTCAGGCGGAAACTCCCACCTCACTCGATCGGTGCTCGACGCCGGCGGCGCGAGCGATCTCGCCGACATCGCGCAACGCCGCCTGGACCTCTCGGCTCACGATTTCGCCCAGGCGGCCGCCAACCCCCTGTTCTGGCTCGTCGTTGCTGGGGTTTGCGTATGTCTCGTCAAATGGCGCCGGATCGACGCCTGGCTTCGACCCGCACCCCTAGCCCGGGCCGGCTTCCTCGGCGCGTGTGCGGCGGTCGCCATAGGCGTGTTCGTCAACGACTCAGGCGCGACGTTCCTCGTGCTGGGCAGCCTCGCCCTTGGCGCCACGCTTGCCTTCGCCTGGGCTCAGGCACGCACGGATCCGTAGAAACCCGCGTAATGAGGAAACCCCAGGCGGGCAAGGGAACGAGGTGTGACTCCTGCCACGAAGCACAACCACCGGTCGCGGTACCCTGGCGCAATGCGCATTGCGCTTGTCTCGCCCTATTCCTGGACTTATCAGGGAGGCGTAAACAGGCACGTTGAGGCGCTGGCGGAGCAGTTCATCGCCCGGGGAGATCACGTTCGTGTGTTGGCCCCCTGGGATCCGCCTGACGCGATCAGCAGACGCCTGCACCGCTCCCATCCCGAGCTGCGGGAGGCCCCCGACTACCTCGTCCCGCTGGGCCGAACGATCGGCTTTGGTGCGAACGGCGCTGTCTCGAATATCTCGGCCTTCCCGGAGGGCCCGATCTCGCTGCGCCGGGAGCTCAAGGCCGGCGACTACGACGTCGTCCACGTCCACGAGCCGCTCGCGCCGCTCGTCGGCTGGGACGCGATGGTCACCCGCGACGCGCCGGTCGTCGGCACCTTCCATGCCTATTCGACCAAGGCCTTCCCGAACCACACGGCCACCCTGCTCGGCGCCCGGCGCCGCATGAACCAGCTTTCCGCCCGCATCGCGGTCTCCGACGCCGCGGCCTGGACGGGTCGCCGCTGGTTCGGCGGCGAATACACGATCGTTCCGAACGGGGTCGACATCGAGTCCGCGCCGCAGGGCCCGAAGCCGCCGAGCGATGAGCTCCGACTGCTCTTGGTCGGCCGCGCGGAGGAGCGCAAGGGCCTGCCGGTGCTGCTCTCCGCCTTCCAGGCGCTGGTCGAGCACGTTCCGGCCCGGCTCACGGTCGTCGGAGCCGATCCGGAGGAGATCTCGCGCCGGGTCAGCGATCCCGACCTGATGAGCCACATCGACGTGCTCGGCAAGGTCTCGGACTCGATCCTCTGGCGCCAGCTCGGCGAGGCCGATCTGCTCTGCGCCCCGTCGCTCGCCGGGGAGAGCTTCGGCATGGTGCTGATCGAGGCGATGGCCGCCGGGACCGGCGTGGTCGCTTCGAAGATCGCCGGATACAGCGACGTCGTCACCAATGGCGTCGACGGGATCCTCGTGCCGCCCGCGGACCCGCAGGCACTGGGTGAGGAGCTGCACCTGCTCGCTCACGAGCCCGAGCGGATCAAGGCGATGGGCGAGGCGGGCCGCCACAGTGCTGAGCGCTACGCCTGGCCGCGGATCGCCGAGGAGGTCAACGAGGTCTACGAGCGGGCGCTCGAGCCGGCCCCGGCGGCCCTCTGGCCGCCCGAGGCCTACGCGCGGCGAACCGGCCTGGTTCGCATCGACGGAGGCCCGAAGCAATCCGCCAAGCGCCTGCCCTCGCTGGAGCCGACGCCTCACGATGCGCGCAGCCGCGGTCGGCGAGCCGCTCGCAAGGCCGGCGTCGCGGTCGCCGGCATCCTCGGCCTGGGGCTGACGGCCCTCGCCGCCAGGCGCATCGGCGTCGACCAAGTCGCAAGCAACATCATCGACTCGGACGTCAAGTGGGTCCTGATCGCCTGCGCCCTGATGGTGGCCGCGATGTTCGCCCGCGCCGCCTCCTGGGTCGCGATCACCCGCGCTGCGCTGCCTCGTTACGTCGTCCGTCGCCGGGACGTGACCTCGGCGACGATGATCGGGGTGCTCATGTCGGCCACGTTGCCGGCACGGCTCGGCGAGCCCGCCAGGGCGATGGTGCTCTCACGCCACCTCGGCCGCATGCGAGAGACGTTCCCGGTCTTGATCGGGTCTCTCGTTGCCCAGACGGCGCTCAACATCCTCGCGCTCGTTCTGCTTGGCGGGATCATCGTCTCGACGACCGATCTCTTCCAGGAGAGCACCCAGAAGCTCTTCCTCGTTTCGACCGCCCCGCTGCTGGTCCTGCTGGCAGTGTTGATGGCGCCGTCCCTCGTCAAGGTGAACGGCCAGGGCCGGATCGCCCGCGGGATCCAGGCGGTGCGCGGGGCGCTCCAGCAGGCGCGCAAGGGCCTCACCGTCTTCCGCGATCCGCGCAGGGGCTCGTTCGCCACGGTCACCCAGCTCTTCGCGTGGTTCCTGCAGCTGCTCTCCTGCTGGGCGCTGTTCGCCGCCCTCGGTCTCGACCACCAAGTCGCGATCGGCGCCGCGGCCGCCTGCCTCTTCGCCGTCAACGTCACCGCGGTCGTGCCCGCCACTCCGTCGAACATCGGCATCTTCCAGCTCGCCATCATCAGCGTGCTGCACCAAGGTTTCGGGATCAACCCCGCGGACGCGCTCGCCTACGGCGTGATCCTGCAGGCAGTCGAGATCGCCACCGCCGTTGCGCTGGGCGTCCCCGCCCTGGTCCGCGAGGGTGTCAGCTGGTCGGACATGCGCATGCGGGCCATGTCGGCCGCCCCGGTGCGGCTCCCGGAGCGCCCCGAGCGCTCTCGCGAGCGAGACACCGAGCGGATCTCCGCCTAGGACGTCTTCGCGCCGGCTTTCCGCTTCCGGCACTTGCCGGACTTCGCGGTTGGCTTCTTCTTGCCCTTGCACCGCTTCTTGGGCGCCGGGCTCGATGACTTCGCGCCCTCGACCCCGTGCGGATTGGGATCGCGCGGGCCCTCGCCGAGCCACGCCGTGGCATCGGCCGGACGGCTGCCGATGAAGTCGCGGGTGTCGGACACACCCGAGGCGATCTGCTCGGAGTTGAACTCCTCAAGATCGGATGTCTGGAACGGCGCGAGGAGGGAGGCGGTGCTCGTGGCAAGGCCCCCGAGGTCGAGCCCCGCGATCGTGTCCCTCGCGTCTCTCACCGCCTGGCGGTAGAGCTGTGTGCAGCTCGGATCAGCCAGGCACTTCCCGAACAGGATCCCGCCGCCCGTGAAGCCGAAGTCCAGATGGTCGTACCAGGCCATATCCGGGCCCGAGGGGATCATCGTGAATAGGCCCGACTCGTCGCTGTGCAGGTAGTAGTTGTTGGGCGACCACGAGGCATCCAACCCCGTGTAGCCGTCCCAATGACCGATGTACCTCTCGGCCGCCCACATGCGGACCATCTGCTGAAGGTCGGCGAGGCCCGCAACGCGATCTGAGAAGTCCTCCGGGGTGTCGCCCTGCACCGCCGCAATCAGCGCCTCGAGATCAGAGGTGCTGCTTTCGGTGCCCTCGTCGATCTCGAAGTCCGTGGCGCCGCCGGCGTAGGTGTCGTCTCCCACCTCGGCCTCGTACAGGTGCTGGGTCGAGACCCCGGCGAGGAACACGTCGTCGAGCGTCTCGACGTTGAGGTGAAGCCCATAGTCGATGCCGTTGACCGCGACGTTCGCGTACCCCGTGCGAGAGGCGCGGAGCCCCATGGCACGGTAGGCACGATAGGCGAGGAGCTCGTGGACCATCGATGGATCCTCGAGCATGTTGTTCAGTCAGCGTTCTCAGCCCGGCGAGCCGCTGGCCCGGAACTGAGAATGGAATCTTGACCTTGAAGGCCGCCTTGCCGTCCAGGTCTCGGAAGGTGGCGGTGCCCTTGAGGCGGATCCCCACGTCTAGCTGTCCGTACGTGGTGCTTGAAGTCGTGAGGGTGATCTTGCCGGGCACGTAGGTGTCCGGATCAACGCCCAGGGCGTCGATGGAGGCCTGAGGGAGGTCCAGTTCGATGTCCGCGACCTGGGTTGGGTCGTAGATCTCGGAGGCCATGTCCACGCCGCTCGGCGAAGCCTGGTTCGCGCTGCCCTGGGTCGGGAACGTCTGCCTGAAAGCCCCGGTCGGGTCTGGGACCCGGCCCCAGGTGTCGAGGTCGAAGTCAATGTTCGGAAGAGCCTCCTCGTTGACGAGGTTCAGGTCGGAATCGCCCAGGCGGATGGTGTCCGAGCAGCTGATCCCGAAGGTGAAGCTCCCGGGCTGGTTCCGAACGAAGGCGCGATAGCCGTTGCCTGGGATGGTCGTCGGGTTGGGCAGAGTGAGCGGGCTGCCCGAGCCGTTGAGCGACGCATCGGTGAGCACCCACCCCGAGATGTCGGCTGGGTCGGAGGAGGTGTTGGCCAGCTCGATCCAGTCGGTGCCGTCGCAGTTGATCTCGTTGAGGAGGACGTCAGCGCTCGCCGCGGGCGCGGCGACGCCCGCCCCTGCGAACAACAGCAGCAGGGTCACTCCCCAAGTCGAGGCAGCCCTCACTGACCCAGTCTGGCCCGTTCTCACCCCCGGTTGTACCGGGGAAAACCCTGATTAAGTCCGTTGCGCTGTATACAGAAACACGGTCCGGCGGTGGAACTGAGGTTGGATTCTCGCCTGAGGGGTACATTTCAGACGTTTCGTTGTATACAGTTTGTGCTTGCCTGCGCTGCAGGACGCGACGCGAGGAAGGAAAGAAATGATCGACCCGGGTGGCCCCGCCCCCGACTTCACGCTCCTCGACCAAGATGGTGAACCGGTCAGCCTCTCCTCGCTGCGCGGGCGTTGGGTGGCCCTCTACTTCTACCCAAAGGCGGACACCCCGGGGTGCACGAAACAGGCCTGCGGCGTCCGCGACCACTCCGCCGATTACGAGGCGGCGAACGCGGTGGTTCTCGGAATCTCGCCTGATCCGGTGGATGAGCTGCGGGCCTTCGCCGACAAGTACGGCCTCGCCTTCACCCTCCTCTCGGATGAGAGCCACGAGGTGGCGGATACCTACGGCGTCTGGGACGAGCTCCAGCTCGGCGACCTGAAGGTCTGGGGCAACCGGCGCTCGACGGCGCTGATCGACCCCGAGGGCCGGATCGCGACCGTCTTCCCGGACGTGAGGCCGGACGCACACGATCAACTGGTGCTGGGGGCACTCGCGGAGCTGGGCGCCGCGATCCCCGGAAAAGCGTGATGAAGGAGGAAGAGATGAGCAGCACGAACGGCAGCCCCAATGGCGACATTCGCGAGGTTCCAGACACCTTCAAGCTCTCGGACTGGCCGCGCAACTGCTGGTACGCGGCGGCCTACGACGTAGAACTCAAGCGCGAGCTGCTGGGCCGCCGCATCGGGGACCACAGCCTCGTCATGTATCGCCGCGAGGACGGCCAGCCGGTGGCGCTCGAAAACGCCTGCTGGCACCGGCTCATGCCCCTGTCCGAGGGCAAGATCGAGGGCGACAACGTCGCCTGCGGCTATCACGGCCTGGTCTACAACCCGGAGGGACGCTGCGTCTTCATGCCGTCGCAGAAGACGATCAACCCGGCAGCCCGTGTGCGGCGCTATCCCGTCGCCGAGAAGCACCGCTTCGTCTGGGTCTGGACCGGCGACCCCGCTCTCGCCGACCCCGACCTGATTCCGGACCTCCACTGGAACGACGACCCGGAATGGGCCGGCGACGGGAAGCTCATTCACCTCGAATGCGGCTACAAGCTGATCGTCGACAACCTCATGGACCTCACTCACGAGACCTTCGTGCACGGCGCCAGCATCGGCCAGAGCGCCCTCGCGGAGGTGCCGTTCGAGGTGACTCATGGCCCGAACTCGGCCACCGTCACCCGCTGGATGATCGACGTCGAGCCGCCGCCGTTCTGGAGGATGCAGCTCGGCTGGAAGCTCGAGAAGCCACCCGCGGAGGTCCCCAAGGTGGACCGCTGGCAGATCATCCATTTCGAGGCCCCGAGCACGATCGCGATCGACGTCGGCGTAGCGCCGACAGGGACGGGCGCCCCGGAGGGCGACCGCTCGCAGGGCGTGAACGGCTACGTGCTCAACACGATGACGCCCGAGACCGAGAAGACCTGTCACTACTTCTGGGCCTTCGTCCGCAATTACAAGCTCGAGGACCAGCAATACACGACCATCATCCGCGAGGGCGTGACCGGGGTATTTGGCGAGGACGAGGTGGTGCTTGCGGCCCAGCAGCGCGGGGTGGACGACCACCCGGACAAGCAGTTCTACAACCTGAACATCGACGGTGGGGCGATGTGGGCCCGCCGCCTGATCGACAAGATGATCGCCGAGGAGCACGACGACGAGCGCTACAGCGCATCCGCCGAGGAGGCCAAGCAGCAGGAGGGCTCCTCCACGAAGGTGGAGGCGACCGAGGCCGATGCGGAGCGGCTCGGCGTGAAGTGACGGGGGACCCCGCGGATGGCGACGACTGTGACGCCAGAGATCGCCCCAGCGGCCGGCGGCCACTGGGGCGACGCGACGATCCGTTCCGTACGGGATGTCGCCAGCGATGTGCGGATGATCGAGATCGAGCCGTTCGACGGCGTGCGCGGTTACGAGACCGGAAGCCATCTCGACATCGCGGTCGAAGTTGACGGGCTCCCGGACCTCCGCTCCTACTCGCTGATCGGCGAGCGGCCCGTCGACGGGGCGTATCGGATCGCCGTCAAGGAGATTCCGGACAGCCGGGGCGGTTCGGTCTGGGTGCGTGCGTTGGAGGCGGGCAAGGTCGTCCAGCTCTCGGAGCCAAAGAGCAACTTCGAGCTCCAGTACGGGCGCTCCGAGTACCTGCTGATCGCCGGCGGGATCGGGATCACGCCGATCTACGGCATGGTCCACGCGCTCGAGCGCCACGGCCGGCCGTTCCGCCTCCTCTACGCGGCGCACACCCGAGAGCAGATGCCTTTCCTGGACGAGCTGTCGGAGCTGCTCGGGGATCGGCTCGAGCTGTTCGTGTCGGAGGAGGGCAACCGACTCGACCTGGGAACGGAGATCGAGCGCCTGCACCCCGACGGCGAGCTCTACCTCTGCGGGCCCATGCGCCTGCGCGACGCCGCCATCAGGGAGTGGCGCGAGCGGGAGCGCAGAGCGGATCGACTCCAGTTCGAGACCTTCGCCTCTGGCGGCGCCTTCGCGCCCGAGGACTTCCTGGTGCACGTGCGCGACGCTGAGTGCGACGTCCACGTGCGGCGCAACCGCACCCTGCTCGACGCGCTCCGCGACGACGGCGTGGACATGATGTGGGACTGCCTGCGCGGGGAGTGTGGCCTCTGCACCGCCACCGTGATCGACGTCGAGGGCGAGCTCGACCATCGCGACGTCTTCCTCAGCGAAGAGGAGAAGGAGGCAGGTGGCGCGATCGTCACCTGCGTCTCGCGCGCGGTCGGCGGCGCGATCACGATCGACACCGGCTTCCGGCCCGATCCGGGAACAAACCAATAGACTTGACTTTTCCGGGCGCCAGGCGACGGAGGAGGAGAGACTGATGGCAACCGCGACGTCCGAGGTGGGCGCGTTCCCGAGTCCATTCTCGATCGAGACCCCGCAGGGATGCGAGGGCTGGGAGGAGATGTACCCCTACTGGGCGCTCTTCGACGAGCGGCGCAAGGAAGCGGACGAGAACCGCCTCTGGTTCTGGAACTCGATGCATTTCCCGCTGCCGATGCCGGCCTTCGACATGTGCGAGGTGGATGTCCCCTACTTCACCTTCGCCGGCTGGCAGAACCGCGCCTTCGCCGTGCCGCCGGCGATGGGCGTCGATTACCGGGTGGTCAACGGGTACGTCTACATCTCGCCGAACCCGGTGACGGACCCCGAACTGATCGGCGAGCGCGCCGAGTACTTCCAGAAGCGGGCGAGCTACTACTTCGAGAACTGGGACGAGCTCTACGTCAAGTGGCGGGAGAAGATGGAGTCGCTCAACCGGGAGGTCGAAGCGATCGAGGTACCCAGCCTGGGGCAGTACGAGCCCGACGAGGTTCTGTTCACGGACCGCAAGCTCAGCAACGTGGAGCTCGTGGAGGCCTATCGCCACACGATGCATTGCCTGGAGCTGATGTGGCAGCACCACTTCGAGTTCCTGCTGCTCGGCTACGGCGCCTACCTGACCTTCGCCGAGTTCTGCC
>Ga0126308_10001155_pt1 | contig 10177 bp, 12 predicted proteins | sample Plot55_FD_92533 | JGI IMG/M metagenome (GOLD analysis project Ga0126308, IMG submission 92533) | Serpentine soil microbial communities from UC McLaughlin Reserve, CA, USA - Plot55 | ecosystem: Environmental > Terrestrial > Soil > Grasslands | place: USA: UC McLaughlin Reserve, Lake County...
CGCCCGCGGCGACCGCGAGATGGTCGACATCTTCTACGCGGCCGAGGAGGAGCGCAGCTCGCTGCGCGTCTTTCTGCGGGCGCTGCGGCGCCTGCCGGCGCAGCTGCCCTGGCACGCGACCATCTGGTCGCGGCTGCCAAATGACCTCGGCTCGGTCACGTTGCCGCGCGCGCTGCGCGAGCGTGTGACGCTCGCCGGGCCGGCGGATGGCTCCGAGGCACAGCACCTCGCGCGGGCGCAAATCGCCGTCGCAGCCTCTACCGGCACCGCGCCGGCGCCTCAGTACGTCCTGCGCGCGATTGCCGGGGGCGCAGTGCCCGTCGCCGCTCGCCTGCCCGAGTACGAGGAAGCGCTCGACGACGGCGAGCGCGGGCTCCTGTTCGAGCCGCGCGACGCCGAGACGCTGAGCGCACAGCTCCAGCGGCTCGTCACGGATGGGGAGCTGCGACAGCGGCTGCACGACCGCGGGCGGGATGCGCACGACGAGATCGAGTGGAGCACGACCGCCGAGCGGTTCGAGGAGATCTACCGCCGAGTGGCTGGACGCCGGCACGCGAGCGGCGGCAAGCCTGCCGTCGGCAAGCGGCTCGCGTCGCGCGGCCACATCCACGTCGACCTGCACATGCACACCGACCATTCGCACGACTGCGCGACGCCCGTCGACGTGCTGCTCGAGTCGGCCAAGGCCGCCGGGCTCGGCGCGATCGCGATCACCGACCACAACGAGATCTCAGGTGCACTCGAGGCGGCCAAGCGTGCGAACGGGATCAAGGTGATCGTCTCCGAGGAGGTCAAGACGGCCGACCAGGGTGAGGTGATCGGCCTCTTCATCAAGGAGAAGATCGAGCGCGGCATGACGCTCGAGGAGACGATCGCCGAGATCCGGCGCCAAGGGGGGTTGGTCTACGTGCCGCACCCCTTCGACCGTATGCACGCCGTCCCGGACTACGAGCACATGCTTGACATCGTCGAGGAGATAGACGCCATTGAGGTGTTCAACCCGCGCGTGGCCATCTCGTCGTTCAACGAGGAGGCGGCGCGCTTCGCGGCCAAGTACCGGATCGTCGCCGGTGCCGGCTCGGACAGCCACGTTGCCCAAGGGCTCGGCTCCGTGAAGATCAAGATGCGCGCTTTTGACGGTCCGGAGGAGTTTCTCGAGTCCCTCCGCGAGGCCGACATCATCCGCCGCAAGCAGAGCCTCCTCTACGTCCAGGCCCTCAAGTTCATCCAGACGAAGGGGCCGAAGGGCCGCAAGCGCGGCAAGTAGCGGTGCAACGAAAAGGACCGGACCCTGGCCAGGCGAACTCCGAAAAGGCGGTGCCGGCCACAGATGACGAGATCCGGGAGAAGTACCTCGAGCGCGCGATACGCGAGCTCAACCAGTTGACGCGCGATATCCAGGAATGCGAGCACTGCCCGCGCGGCAACCTGATGCCCGTGCTCGGCTCAGGACACCCGCAGGCCGACATCTTCCTTCTGAAGTACGCACCGCAGCCCGCCGAGATCGAGGAGGGGGTCGCCTTCTACGGGCGCGCCGGCGGGGCACTGATGAAGAGCTTCAAGCGCCTCGGCATCGACCCGCTCGCGGTCTACGGGACGGTGTTCGTCAAGTGCCCCGTCGCGGATACCGATCTGGCCGCACCGGAGTGCAAGGCGCGCGTTCTCGAGGAGCTCGCCGTCGTCCAGCCGCGGATCGTCGTCGTGATGGGCGAGGAGGCGCGCACCGAGCTGAACGAGCTCGGGGTGCCGCTCGGCCGCCCACTCGAGGCCACACCGGGCGAGATCCAACGGCTGACGCCGATGTGCGACGCGCTGTTCGTGCCCGACATCGACGCCTCGCTGGACGACGAAGGCGCGAAGCGCGGCTTCTGGCGTGCCTTCCGCGCGCTGGGCGACTGGTATTCGGATCTCCCGCCGTACTAGGCTCGCGCTATGCCCAATGTGCTGGTAGTCGCCAACCGCACGGCTGAGTGCGAGGAGCTTCAGCAGGCGCTCACGGACAGGGCCGCGAAGGGAGACAGCCCGAAGTTCACCTTGGTCGTGCCATCCGCGCACGGCTTCGCGAAGGCGGCCAATCCGGACGAGGAGGCTCCCGAAGCCCAGAGCCACGTCGACAACGCCGTCGCGAAGTTCCGCGAAGCGGGCCTCGACATCGAGGGCCGGCTCGGCGATCCCGACCCCGTGGCCGCCGTTCAGGACGCGCACAACACGGGTACCTTCGACGAGGTGATCGTCTCCACTCTCCCGACCCACCTCTCGAAGTGGCTCCGCGTGGACCTGCCGCGCAAGGCCGCCCACGCGACCGGCCTGCCGGTCACGCACGTGGTCGGCTCGGAGGCCGACTGATGGATCTCGAGGAGAAGAGCCTCGACCCCGTCATCGAACGCGAGTGCGCCGAGTGCGGCGCGAAGCTGACGCAGGAGGAGATCAAGGCCTCGCTCGAGTCAGGCGGGCCATACCTCTGCTCGGTGCACGCGGCCGAGCAGGTCCCTATCGAGGACGAGCCCGACCTACCGACTGAATAACGCCACACACTCGATGTGCGGCGTTTGCGGGAACATGTCCACGGGTTGGACACGCTGGAGGGTCCAACCCGCTTCGACTAGCTGGCGTGCGTTCGGGGCGAGCGTCGTCGGGTTGCACGAGACGTAGACGATCCGCCTCGCCTCCATCTCGATGATCCGCCGCACGATCTTCTGCGACAGGCCAGCGCGCGGCGGGTCGACCACGATGGCGTCGGGCCGTCCTGCTTGCTCGACCAAGGGCCGAGCGGCAGTCCTGATGTCGCCGGCGAAGAAGCGCGCGTTCTCGATTCCGTTGAGCTCCGCGTTCGCGATCGCGTCGGCGACCGCGGACTCCACGATCTCGACGCCCCAGACCTCCTTCGACTGGCCCGCCAGCGACAACCCGATCGTCCCGATACCGCAGAAGAGGTCGAACACGCGCTCGGAGCCGGTCAGCCCGGCGTAGTCGCCGGCGACGGAGTAGAGCCGCTCGGCCATCTCCGTGTTGGTTTGGAAGAACGCGTCGGGAGAGATCGAGAAGCGAAGCGACCCGACGCGCTCTTCGATCGCGTCGGCGCCCGAGAGGATGCGGTCGTCCGTGTCGCGCGTCACCTCGGCGACGTTGGCCGTCGTGCTCCACACGACGCTCTGCGCGTCGGCCGCCTCGGCGAAGTGCGCTGCGCGGAAGTCACCCGGGCTCGTCACGAGGCGCGCCTGCAGCTGGCCCGTCCGGCGGCCTTCGCGGACCACGAGATTGCGCAGGAACCCCCCATGTGAGTCGCGGTCGTACGCGCTCAGGCCCTCCTCCTCGCACCAGTCCCTGATGCGTGTCCGAAGCGCGTCCACGACGGCCGAGGCCAGCACGTCCTCCTCGACGTCCACGACCTCGCGCCAGCTGCCCGGCGGGTGAAAGCCGAGTACGAGCCGGCCGTCGTCCTCATAGCCGAACGAGTACTCGAGCTTGTTGCGGTAATGCCACTGCTCGACGGCCGGGACGATCGCCTCGACCGGCGGCTGCTCAAACCCGCCGATGCGCTCGAGCGCGTCCACGACCTGGTGCTGCTTTTCCTCGAGCTGCCGCTCGTATGGAAGGACTTGCCACGACGCGCCCGGATGCGCCGCGCGCGGCTCGATGCGGTCCGGGGCCGGTTCGAGCAGCTCGGCCACGCGCGCCTCGCCGTAGCTCCGCTTGCGCTTGACGACCCGTGCCCGGACGCGGTCGCCGGGGATCGCCCCATGCACGAACAGGACGTAGCCACCCGAGCGGGCGACGCCGCGCCCGCCGTGGGCGAGCGACTCGACCACGACGTCGAGCTCGTCGCCGACGGACGGACGCGGGGCTGTTTCGGCACGTGTCAAGCGACCTATGCTGGCAAGCCGTGGACGTGAACGACTATCGGGCGGAGGCGGAGGAGTTCCTCAGCGCGATCGACCGGGAGTACTACCTCCACTTCGCCGGGCTCAAGGACGAGTACGAGATCGAGCCGATCTACGAGCGGCACGCGCGACTGTTCAGCCGCGAGACGGTCGACGACCTGCGCGAGGGGGACAACCGAGTGCTGCTCAAGTTCGCCGCAGAGGGCTACGTCGAGCAGGCCGTGAAGGAGCTGTCGGCCGAGCTCGCACGGCTCGAGGCAAGCCTCGAGGTTGAGCTCGACGGCGAGACGTACCCGTTCCGCCAGGCTGCCGTGGTGCAGGCGAACGAGCCCGATCCGGCCCGGCGGCGGGCGCTCGACCGTGCGCGGAACGAGCTCGTCGAGGCCCGGCTCAACCCGGTGCTCCGCGCGATGTTCGACCGGTCGCGCGAGCTCGTGCTGCAACTCGGGTGGCCGAGCGTGCTCGCGATGACCGAGGAGCTTTCGGGCATCGACCTGGGCGCGCTCGCGCAGCAGACCGAGTCTTTCCTGGCCGCGACCGAAGCGAGCTACGAGGAGACGGTCGAGCCGAGGCTGCGCGCCGAGCTCGAGCTCGGCTTCGACGAGCTGCAGCGGGCCGACCTCGCGTACTTCTTCCGTGCGCCGTCACTGGACGGGCTGTTCCCGTCGGAGCAACTGCTGCCGACCTACGAGGCCACGCTCGCCGGCCTAGGCCTCCGGAACGGAGACGCCGAGAGGGTGATCCTCGACGCGGAGCCGCGGCCGAAGAAGTCGCCGCGCGCATTCTGCGCGCCGGTGCGCGTGCCCGACGAGGTGTACCTCGTGCTGACGCGCATCGGCGGCCGCGAGGACTACGAGACGCTGATGCACGAGTCCGGCCACGCGGAGCACTTCTCGCACGTGGACTCGGCGCTGCCGATCGAGCATCGCTGGCTCGGCGACAACTCGGTGACCGAGGGGTTCGCGTTCCTCTTCGAGCACCTCGCGCACGACCCCGCGTGGCTCGAGCGCCGCCTCCGCGTGGACGACCCCGCGCCGATCGTGGAGCACGCCCGTGCATCGAAGCTCGTATTCCTCCGGCGCTACTGCGCGAAGCTCGCCTATGAGCTCGAACTCCAGAGCGACGGCTCCGTCGAGGGCCTTGACGAGCTCTACGCGCGCCGGCTCTCGGAGGCCGTGCACGTGGAGTGGCCGGCCGCGACGTGGCTCAGCGACGTGGACGCGTTCTTCTACGTAGCCGCGTATCTCCGCGCGTGGGCGCTCGAGACCCATCTGCGCCGGGAGCTGCGCGACCGCTTCGGCGAGGTCTGGTTCGAAGACCGGCGCGCGGGCGAGCTGCTGCGCGAGCTGTGGAAGCAAGGACAGCGCGAGCCCGCGCACGAGCTGCTGCGACGCTTAACGGGCGCCGAGCTGGACTTCTCGGCCCTGCTGGACTAGGCGAGCTTCGCCTCGACGGCGTCGAGCACCGACTTGCGGTTTGCGTTCCGGCGCTCGTAGTCGCGCACCTTGCGCAGCTCGGCGGCCGTGAGCGTGCCGATTCGCGACTGGACCTGGCTCGCGGTCAGGTCGTCGTAGTTCACGATCGGGAAGCTCGGCCCCACCCCCGCCACCCGGCGCGCGCGATCGGCCTGCACGAGCACCTGGTCGCCCGCTTCGCGTGCACGTGCCGTCGCGTCGCCGACCTGCCTCCGCGCGCGTGCCGCGACGTCGCCGCCGCGTCCGCGGCCGAGCAGCTGCTCGAGATCGCCCAGGACATCGGTCGTCTGCCGGCGGCCGCGTTCGACGAGCCCGCTGATCAGATCCTGCGCAGCGTCTCGCGTCATCGAGCCACGGCTGACCGCCTCCTCGACGGTCTCCTCGATGCGATCGCGCGTCAGCATGACGAGGTTGAGCGGCTCGACCAGGCGCTCCGTCAGGGCCTTGCGGAAGTCGGCGACCGACTTGCCGGAGAATTCCTGTGAGCGGCGTGCCGAGGACTTCTTGGCGCTCGACTTCTTCTTGGTCGACTTCTTCGTCGCGCTTGACTTCTTCTTTGGGCCCGACTTCTTCGCGCTCGACTTCTTGCTGGTCGACTTCTTCGCCTGCGCCATCATTCTCCTCGACTCGGTTCCGGTGCGGATCCTATGTCGTAGGTCGCGACCACGGGTGCGTGGTCGGACAGGCGAACGAGCCGGCCATCCGGATCGCGGACCTCGCGCCGCCCCGCGGGCAGCGGCTCCGGCGCGGTTCGTGTTCGGAGCCCGCGCGCCAGCAAATGGTCGATCGCCCGCCCCGTGCGCGCACCCTGCAGCCCGAGTTCGGCATGGAGCCGGTCGAACGCCTCCGGGACCTCGACCATGCGCAGGTTGAGGTCGCCGCCGAAGACGAGCGGCAACTCGGCTGACCACGCGCACGCTGCGCGCGCCGCCCGCTCGACGTCGCGCGCTGCGTTCACCGGCACGTGCGCGGTCGCGTGCAGGGTCGCGGCGGTGAGAACGCCGTGCTCCGGATGCGCGAGCTGCGCCCAGATCATCCGGCGCCGTTCCGGCAGCAGGGTCAACGTCAACCGGCGCGTCTCGACGATTCGCCAGCCCGAGCGCACCAGGATCTGGTTCGAGCCGCCCTCTCCCGACTTGATCAGGTCCGGATTCCATTCCGCGAGCCGGCCGCGGACGAAGGCGCCGACGTTGCGCGATGTGAGCACCGACGCGCCGGACGCGCCCGCCCCTCGCGACAACGCTCGCAGCCAGTACGGCGGCGCCTCCTGCAGCAGCGCGACATCCCAGGGCTCGCGCGCGAGGACTGCGGAGAACTCGTCACGTAGCGCGCGGTTGACCGACGCGTACGAGTCGGAGCCCTCGAGCGGGTTGTCGCGGCCGTGGAAGAGGTTCCACGTGAGAACGGTGAGCGGGGCCATCTACGATGCCCAGGTGACGCGGCACTTCCTCACTGGTGAGGAGCTTACGGGCGACGAGCTCACTCGCCTGCTGGAGCGAGCCGCCGAGCTCAAGGCGGATCGCCAAGCATCGGACGCGCTCACGGGCCGCAGCGTCGCGCTGATCTTCGAGAAGCCCTCGACGCGCACGCGCATCTCCTTCGAGGTCGGCGTCAACGAGCTCGGTGGCGATGCCATCGTCCTCCGCGAAGGCGAGATGCAGCTGAGTCGCGGCGAATCCGTGCGCGACACCGCGCTCGTCCTCTCACGCTATGTCGCCGCGATCGGCGTGCGCACCGGTGCGCACGAGCCTCTCGTCGAGCTCGCCGAGCACGCGGCCGTGCCCGTGGTGAACATGCTCACCGCGGATCATCATCCGTGCCAGGTGCTGGCTGACCTGCTCACGCTGAAGGAGCGGTTCGAGCGGCTCGATGGGCTGAAGCTCGCGTACGTCGGCGACGGCAACAACGTCGCCCGCTCGCTCATGATCATCGCGCCCAGGGTTGGGGTCGAGGTCTCCGTCGCCACACCCGCCGTGCTGGCGCCCCAGCCCGTGGGCAGCGCCCGCGTGCTCACGGATCCCGCCGAGGCGGTGGAGGGTGCGAACGCGGTGTACACGGACGTCTGGGTGAGCATGGGCGACGAGGACGCGGCGGGCAAGCGCGAGCTGCTCGAGCCCTACCGGCTCGACGAGCCCCTGTTGGATCGCGCGGCAGACGACGCGATCGCGCTCCACTGCCTGCCGGCGCACGTCGGCGAGGAGATCACTGCCGAGGTCCTGTATGGCCCGCAGTCGGCGGTGTGGGACCAGGCGGAGAACCGGCTGCACGCGCAGAAGGCGCTGCTTGAGCTGCTGGTCGCCCGCTAGTCTGCCCCGCATGAAAAAGCTGCTCGTTCTTCTTACCGCCTGTCTTGCCCTCAGCCTCACGTTCGCCGCTTGCGGCGGCGACGATGACGACGACGACGGAGGGGGAAGTGCCGCTCCGGCGACGACCGAGCAGACGGACACGGGCGGAGGGGCTCAGAAGCCCTCGGGCGGCGGCCAGACAGTCGACGTCTCGATGAAGAACATCGCCTTCAACCCCGGCTCGATCACGGTCAACAAGGGCGACACCGTGACCTGGACGAACGACGAGTCGATCGGTCACGACGTCACGAAGACCGACGGCCCTGGCCCCGACTTCAGCTCGGGCGACCCGGGCGCGATGGGCGAGGGCGACACCTTCTCGGAGACGTTCGACACGCCTGGCGAGATCAAGTACGAGTGCACGGTCCACGCGCCGAGCATGAGTGGCGCCATCACCGTCAAATAGGAGTACCTCCGCGGGGCCTCCGGCCACGCGTCCTGATCGCCATGCTCGCGTCCGGCTCGCGTAACCGCGCGGCTTCGCCGCGCTCTTATCGCCGGAAACCGAACCCGCGCAGTAGGAGCATCGCGGTCTCGCCGAGGCTGCCGCGGCCCGGCAGTAGGCCGAGCTGGATGCCGGCCTCGTAGAGGTCGAAGAAGCCGCGGGCCCGCCGGACGCGGCCGTCCCCGAGCTCCAAGAAGTGGACGCCGTGAACCGTGACGAACCGGTTGCTGCCCGGTAGCGCGCCGAGCTGGCCGCGATGGGTTCCCGCGGCGCGCCACGGGACGCACGCATAGTGCTCGTCGCCGACCCGCGGGCCGGTGCGCTCGAGTCGCAGGTCGGGGAATGCGTCATGGAGCATCCGGGCGTGGGCCTCGAGCGGGCCAAGGCCCATGACGGGCTCGCGCGTGGCCGGGTCTTCGTAATGGACGTCGACCGCGCAGACTGACGCGAAGCGGCCGGTGATCCAGGCGTCCAGCCAGCGATCGGCCAGGGCGTCCGGCGCGAGCGGCTCGAGCTGCCCGTGCGTCACGTCAGCTCCGCGACGCCCTCCACCGGGCTCGAGGCCTCGGCGTAGAGACGGCGGGGTATCCGGCCGCCGGCGCGCGCGAGCGCGCCGGCCTCCACCGCCAGGCGCATGGCGTGCGCCATCGCGATCGGGTCCTCGGCACGAGATATCGCGCTGGCGAGCAGGATCCCGTCGCAGCCGAGCTCCATCGCCAGCGTCGCGTCCGAGGCGGTCCCGATCCCAGCGTCGAGGATCACGGGCACGCCGGCGCTCTCGACGATCAGGCGGAGGTTGTACGGATTGCGGATGCCCATGCCGCTCCCGATCGGAGAGCCGAGCGGCATCACCGCAGCGCAGCCCGCCGCTTCGAGGCGCTGGGCGAGCACAGGGTCGTCGCTCGTGTACGGCAGCACCTTGAAGCCGTCGCCTACGAGCGTCTCGGCGGCTTCGAGCAGCTCCGCGGCGTCCGGGAGCAGCGTCTTGTCGTCGCCGATCACCTCGAGCTTCACCCAGTCCGTCCCGAGCGCTTCGCGGCCTAGGCGCGCCGTGGTGACGGCGTCGCGGGCGGTGAAGCAGCCGGCCGTGTTCGGTAGGACGAACAGGCCCTGATCGCGCAGGACGTCGAGCACCGACCCGTGCGCGGACGGGTCGACTCGCCGCAGCGCCACGGTGGCGATCTCGGCACCGGATTCCGCGGCGGCGCGGCGCAGCGTGTCGAGGCTGCGGAAGCCGCCCGTCCCGATGATGAGCCGCGAGTGGAGCTCGCGCCCGGCGATGGTGAGCGGCTCAGCCACCCTGCACCGCCTGGAGCACCTCGACCTGGTCGCCGTCGGCGAGCTCGCGGCCGTCCCAGCTGCTGCGCGGGACGACCTCCCCGCCCACGGCCACCGCGACGCCGTCGCGCGACTCGGGCGCGCCGCTTGCGGCGACAGCATCGGCGACGGTGGCGGGAGCGCGCAACTCGCGCGGCTCGCCGTTGAGCACGATCCTCATCGCCCCACCCGCTCGCCGGTGAGGATGCTCGCGACGACCTCTCCCGTGAGGGGCGCCAGCAGCACGCCATTCCGGTAGTGCCCGGTCGCCCACACCAGCCCATCGACGCTGCCGGGCCCGACGACGGGAAGATTGTCGGGCGTGCCGGGTCGCAGCCCGGCCCGGACGCCTGTCCACTCGAGCTCGCCCACGTCGGGCAGGACCTCGCGCGCGGCCTCGAGCAGGCGGAAGACACCGTCGGCGGTAGTGCTGGTGTCGAAGCCGCGCTCCTCCACGGTTGCACCGAGCACGACTCGACCGTCCTCGCGTGAGAGCAGGTAGCAACGCGGCGTCCGTACCACGTGTGCCGGTGCGAGCGCCGGATCGGGCGCGCGCAACATCGCGATCTGGCCCTTGACCGGACGAATCGCGGGCGCGTCCGGATACAGGCCGGCACTCCAAGCGCCCGCGGCAACCACCACAGTCCGGGCCGGCACCTCCGCGGTGGCTGTGGCGACGCCGGTCACCGTGCCGCCCGTCCGGACCAGCTCGGC
>Ga0126308_10001156_pt1 | contig 10170 bp, 8 predicted proteins | sample Plot55_FD_92533 | JGI IMG/M metagenome (GOLD analysis project Ga0126308, IMG submission 92533) | Serpentine soil microbial communities from UC McLaughlin Reserve, CA, USA - Plot55 | ecosystem: Environmental > Terrestrial > Soil > Grasslands | place: USA: UC McLaughlin Reserve, Lake County...
CCCGCCCGGGCCGTTAGCTCAGTTGGTAGAGCAGGGGACGCTTAATCCCAAGGTCGAAGGTTCGAATCCTTCACGGCCCATTCGCCGGTTTCCGGCACGCGAGTCTCGCTGAGTCGGGTCCAAGCGATTACGGTTCGCACAATGGCGGCCGGCGCTCGCGAAGCTGAACACGTCCTCGTGTTCGTCGAAATTCCGGCAGGCTCGCGGAACAAGTACGAGCTCGACAAGGCAACCGGCACGATCTTCCTCGACCGGCGCTTGTTTACGTCGACGAGCTACCCGGCCGACTACGGTTTTATCGAGGACACGCTTGGCGGTGACGGCGACCCGCTCGACGCGCTCGTCCTTGCCGGCGATCCGACGTTCCCGGGCTGCCGGATCCGGGCCCGACCGATCGGGTTGTTCCGTATGACCGACGAGAAGGGGCCGGACGAGAAGATCATCTGCGTCTCCGCGCGCGATCCGTTCTGGGCCAAGTACCAGGAGCTCGACGAGCTCGACGAGAACCTGCGGAACGAAATCGACCATTTCTTCCGCGTCTACAAGGAGCTCGAGACGAAGAAGGTCGACACGCGGGGGTTCGGCGGTCGCGCGGAAGCTGAGCAGGTCATCGCCGAAGCACGCACTCGCGCCCGCGGCGCGTAAGCGCCCGGACACACGCCGACCAGGGCACCAAGCCATTCACAACCCGACGCCGAAGGCCGGGCTGCGGGTCATGTTGGATGCGTCTGCAGCGAACGGATCGCCGTCCGGATCAGCGGGTCGAGGTCGCACGTTCCGCCGCCACGGCGAGGGCCGTCTCATACTCGTTGGCAGTGATCCGAACGACGCCAGCTTCGAACTCGGCCTTCGCATCCGACGGATCCATTTGCGACAGCACGGCACTCATCTGTACGGGCGGGTCCCATTCCTCGACCTGAGCCAGCAACACTCCCCCGGGGGAATCGCCCGGATCAATGTCTGCCTCGGACAGTGTCCAATCATCGACGGCTGAGGCAAGCTCGGCGCGGCCGATGAACTCCCGCTCGGGTGCGCCTAGATAGATGAGGATGAGGTCGCCACGAGCAAGCGCGCTGCGGTGCCGCTCACCGGCGTCAATGCCCCACATCCTGAGCCGCATCAGCCCCGCCGCTTGCTCGTGCGGCGGTGGACGTTTCGCTCCGTCGCCCGTCACGAAGTTGAAAAGGTAGTGCGCCACCTCAGGATCGTACTTGCCACCTTGCGAAATCTCGCCTGCGCGCGGAGAAAGCCGAAGATGAGTCGCGCGTATGTCCTCGAGTCCGTCTACGAGGTCGACGTGAGCGTGTCGCCGAGCTCTCCAGATCGATCATCGGCCTCCCGGCGATGGCAGTCGACATGAAGCGCTCCTCCTGCGCGCGGTCGAGACATATGAGCAGTACCGCATCCACTTCGCCGAGGCGTACCTGGCGACGAGGGCGGAGCTCTCAGGCGTTGGAGTCGTCGCGTCCGTTCGACCGCGCAATCGACCGCGTGACCGTCGATTCGCCGGCTCGATCCTTCCGCCTGAGGCCGAGCCGAGCGCGTTCGAGCACGCTCGACCGCGCAAGCGCCACCGTTCGCATACGCGCCGCCGGCGGCTACGGGTCGTCGTGATGCAATGCGCAGTAGGCGTCGCGCGCGCGGCTGCCGCTCGTGAGCGGCAGGTAAGCCGTCGCCCCGACGATCGCTCGCGCCTGCGTTGCCGCATCCGCCTCGATCTGCTGGACGACGAGGTCGCGTGCCTCCGGGGTCGGAGCCGCCGCGAGCGCCTCCGCCTTGCGCCACGCGTTCTCGCGCCACGCCACAAGCAGCTGGAAGAGCGCGGCATCGTCAAGCGCCGTTGGGAGATTCGTGTCGTCTATCGTCGGGTCGAAGCGACGGGCGATCTCGGCGAGCACGTCGTCCGTGACGCGGTTGAGGATGATGTTGACTCGATCGTGGTCGGGTTTCCGACTCGTGCCGTCCGCGGCCGTGAGCCCGATGGCGTAGAGCACGAGAGGGAGGTCGCGCTGCACGTGCGCGTTGATCCCGAGCAGCAGGTCGCCGGATGCCGAGACCGATCGCTTCGCAGCAGTGTCGAACGCGATGCGCCACGCCGGCGGCACCTCTGCCATGCGTCCGGCCGACCACGCGTCGAACGCGGCGAAGTAGTAGTTCGCGAACACCGTGTCCTCGTGGTTGACGAACGGCGTGTCGTCGAAGAACGGCGTGTCGATCGTCCGCCGATACTCCTGCGTCACGCGGAGGTAGGTGAGCGAGAAGACCGCGTTGTGATCGCACGACGACGCGAGTGAATCCAACCGACTCGTCATCTTGCGGATCGTCTTGTCGACGCACTGCGCACGGCCCGCGATGCAGTCGTCCGGGCTTGCGGGATCGTACGGAAGCGAGAGCCCGGGGAGGAGCGCGCTCCAGCCGACGAACGGCGGGTCGTCAGCGACGGCCGCGGTCGGCACTACGAGCGCCAAGGCCAAAGCCCCCACCGCCGCAACCCGTCTGAGGTTCACGTCGTCATAACGCTCGAGACGCCAGAAGCGTTTCGCTTTGGCCCTCTGTGGCGATAGCTACGAAGAACTTGGCGTTCTCCTACTTGGGCGGTCCGCGGCGATGTTTCCGACAGCGAGAACCAAGATCCGCGACCGCGTTGCCGGCTCGGCGTCGGCGACGGGAAGGCGGGCATCTGCGGACGCGGTCGAGCGCGCAATCGCCGAGCTCGAGCGGGACCCCGGGCTCGTACTGATCTTCACGGCCGGCGACCTCGATCCTGAGGCCGCCGCGAGCGAGGCGCAGGCGGCGGCCGGAGGAGCGCGCGTCGCAGGAATGACCGGGACGGGAGTGATCGACGCGCGCGGCCTCGTCGAGACGGGTTGCTCGGCGATCGCATTCTCGTCCTCGCTCGCCACCGGGGTTGGCGCGTCCGCGACGGCCGACTCACGTACGGCCGGCCGCGATGCCACGGCCGAAGCTCTTCGCGCAATCAACGGCGCCCCCCACGCGGTCGTGCTGCTGTTCGTCGACTCGGAATGCGGCGACCAGGCCGAGTTCATCGCGGGCGCGTACGAGGTCGCAGGCGGAAGGATTCCGTTCGCGGGCGGAGCAGCCGGAGGTTGCACGCGCGCTCGATTCGTCGACGGGCGCGCCATCTCGAGCGGGCTCGTTGCCGTCGCCATCGGCAGCAGCGCGCCGATCGGAGTCGGGGTCACCCACGGCTGCGTCGCTCGCGGGGCGCCGTCGATCGTGACCCGATCGGACGGCCCGTACGTACTCCAGCTCGACGGCCGGCCGGCTGACGCCGTCTATCTGGAGAAGATCGGTGTGGACGCGGCCGACATCGGCGACGACGAGTTCGAGGCACTGGCGATGGTTCATCCACTGGCCGAGCTGGAGTTGAGCGGCGCGGTCCGGCCGCGGTATTTGCGCGCACGCGCTCCGGGTGGAGCCCTTTTATGCGCGACGAACATCGAAGAGAACGCGGCGGTTGTGGTCTGCGACCAGACGCCCGAGACGATCATTCGAAGCGCGCAGACGGCGGTCGAGGACGCGCTCTCCGAGTTGGAGGGCCCCGCCGAGGCGGCCCTCGTCTTCGATTGCGCCGCCCGTAGCGCGTGGTTCAAGGGGGCGCTTGGGGCGGCGCTCGCCGAACGCGAGCGGGAGGCGCTCGAGGCGGGCTTCGGCCGTCCGCCGGCCTCGCTTGCCGGCGCCTACACGAGGGGAGAGATCGGCCGGGCGCGGGGCGCGAAAGGAGATCGGAACCACAGTGTCGTCGTTGCTGCGTTCAGCGCCGCCGACTGACGCCCAGGGCGAGCTGCTCCGGCGATTCGTCGAGGCAGCGCGGCGCGCGCAGCTCATCACGATCGTGAACCGCGCGCAGACCGAGCAGGAGCTCGGCGAGCTCGTCACCGCCGAGCTGTGCGAGGTGTTCGAGGCCGAGATCGCGATCGTCCTGGCCGGCTTCGACGACGAACCGTGGGAGATCGTCGGGTCGTACGGCCTCCGACCGGAGGAGGCGGATCGCGTCGTCGAAGAGGATCTCGTCGACCCCGTCCTCGAGGTGCCGCGACGCGACGAAGGCTCCGATCTGCTCAGCGTGGGCGCACGAGCGCTCGTATGTGCGCCGTTCGGCGGCCCGGTGGTGCGGGGGGTGGTCAGCGTCGCCCGCTTGTACGACGAGGGGTTCGACGAGGCGGAGGCCGCGTTGCTCGAGGCTGTCGCAGCAAGCGTCGGGCACGCGCTCGAGCGCCTTCGCCTGGCGCAGGACCGCGACCGGCTGTATCGCGAAGCTCATGAACGCGGCAAGGCCGCGCGCGTGATCGGATCGATTGCCGACGGCGTGCTCCTCGTCGACGACGCCCAGATCGTCCGGCTCTGGAACCCCGCCGCTGAGACGATCACCGGGCTCGCCCAGGATGCCGTGGTCGGTCGACCCGTCGACGAAGCGATCCCGGGGTGGGCCGAAATCGAGGGCTCGCTCGTCGTCGCGAACGATCCAGGCTCGTCATACGTCCGCGCAACCACCGTTCCGATCGACATCGCGGGACGGGAGCTCTGGCTTTCGATCAGAGGCGTCGGCTTCGCCGAGGGCTCCGTGTACGCGTTCCACGACCTGACGGAGGCGCACCGGCTCGAGCAGCTCAAGGCGGACTTCATTGCGACGGTGTCGCACGAGCTGCGGACACCGCTCGCGGCGGTGCACGGCGCCGCGAAGACCCTGCAACGTCAAGACGTGGTCGTCGGCGGCGAGGTGTTCCAGCGCCTGCTCAGCGTGATCTCAGAGCAGTCGGACCGACTCGCGGCGATGGTCAACGACATCCTCCTGGCGAGTCGTGTCGACTCGCCCGAGCTCAAGTTCGCAACGGAGCGCGTGGAGGTCGGAGCGCTCGCTGCCGACGTGCTCACCGCGATGCGCGCGGTTGCGGGCGAGGCGCTGACGCTCGAGCTCGTCACCACGCGCTCGCCGCCGCCTGTCGCCGCCGACCGCGAGAAGCTGCGACAGGTGCTGACGAACCTCGTCGCCAACGCCGTCAAGTACTCGCCGGCCGGAGGTCGCATTGACGTCGAGTTGCAGCCACACGAGTACGAGCTCGCGATCGTCGTGCGCGACGAAGGCCTCGGGATCGCGACGGCCGACCAGAGCTTGATCTTCGAGAAGTTCTACCGCGCGGACGCCAACATGACCCGCGGCGTCAGCGGCAGCGGCCTCGGTCTCTACATCTCCCGCGCGCTGGTCAGCCGGATGGGCGGCACGATCTCGGTTGAATCACAGCTCGGGGCCGGCTCGGCGTTCGTGGTCAGGCTTCCGCTCGCGGCGCCGGAGCCGCGAGCCCAGTAGCACGCTCGGCTCGACACTCAGTCGGCGAAGTCGAGAAAGCCGACGGCGAGCATTTGGCGGGCGAGGGCGGCGCCCGTCTCGATTGCGCCGCTGTCCACGACAGCCGTCAGCACATCGCCGAGCGTCTTCGACCCGTCGAGCCCGCGGATCAAGCGCGCGATTCCCGCATCGAGCTCGGCAGAGAAGGGCAGCCCACGTTCGAGTCTCAGGGTCACGGACTCCGAACGCCACCCCTCGTCGCTGAACCGCGTCTCTTGCGCGACCACGGCGTCTTGCGTCACCCGCAGGCGCCGGTCGAGGAGTGCGGTCGCATCGAGCCCCGTCAGCCGGTCGCGCGTGTCGAAGAGCTTCCGCACGTGCCTGCCGGCCGGCCGGAGCGCTGCGCGTGGCAACTGCTGCGCCTCCAGCCACCCTTCCTGCCCGTCGGTGCGCTTGCGCAGAACCAGGCACGCGTAGCCGAGTTGCTCGATCCCGAGCTCTCGGTAGTACGCGAGCCACCGGTCGAGCGATTCGGCGTACTGCTCGGGTTGATCGAGCAGATCGCGATTCCACACCGTCGCCGTCTCGATCGGGTCATCGGTGGATGTGTGCAGCAGGAACGCGTCGCAGCCGGAGCCGCGTAGCCAGCTTCGAGGGCGCCCTGCCGGGTCGCCGGGGTCGAGCGCCCACGCGATCAGCAGCGACGCGAAGGCGCCCGGCACAAGGGCGGCGGGCGCTGCTCGAACGACGTGCTCCGAGACCGCATCGCCATGCATTCCGCTGTCGCGGAACAGGAACTCGCTTTCGGGCGAAATGACGTACGGCGGATTCACGACGACGAGGTCGAACTGCTCGCCCGCCACAGGCTCGAAAAAGCTCCCCTGCCGCGTCTCGATGTTGTGGACGCCGTTCACGGCCGCGTTGAACCTTGCGTACTCGAGCGCCCGCGCGTTGACGTCCGTCGCGACGACGCGTTCGGCATGCGCCGCGAGCAGGATCGCCTGGATCCCGTTGCCGGTGCAGAGGTCCAGGGCCTGCTCGCGCTTGCCGCGAACAGTGAGGTGGGCGAGCGCAACCGACGGCCGATGCACGCCCGGCACGTGGTCGGCGTGGCCATCCGCGGGCGTCGAGTGATCGGAGGCGATCAGGAGCTCGTCATGCGGGACGAGCCGCGCCGCGCCGTGGACGGCGTCGTCCTCTTCGACGAGCAACGCTGCTTCGGCCAAAAGATCCCGAAGCTCCGCGCCGACGAAGGCGTCGAGCCGCTCGCGCGTGACGGGCACCCCGAGCAAGAACAGGCGAAGCAGCACCGCCAGCTCGTCCGAGTCGCCGAGCCGCCGGAGGTAAGCCGGCAGCTCGGGCGATCGCGCGAGCAACTGGTCACCTGTCGCCAGGCGCTCCTGGATTCGCTGCGGCTCATACCCTGCGCCCCGCAGCAGTCGGGCAAGCCCGACCGCCGCATCGGCGTTCTCCGCGCGCGGCGGGTGAGGCCGGGTAGCCGGGCGGACGACCCGGACGGGCTCCACGTCTGGGTCGCGGCGTTGCGTCTGCGTTAGAAGCCGCTGTGCGATTTCAGGTCGAACTTGAACTGCTCGGGCGAGTCGAGCGCGCCGTCCGGCTTCTGGGGCCTGTAATCGACCTCGATCTTGGCGAAGTTGATCGACACCTGGTCGGACGGGACGGCGGCGCCTTGCTCGGAGCCGCCTGTCTGGAACGAGCTGACGAGGACGTCCGTGAACTTGATCGTGAGGTACTCCTGCTGGTCCTTTCCCGCCTTCCGAGCGATCAGCGTGGCCGTCTTGATGTGCTGTCCGGTTGCGCACGCCTTCATCAGGCTGACGCTGGCTTTGTTCAGCTTCATCACGAAGTGGAAGTCCTGCATCTGGACTTTGCCGGCGCCCCCGCCCCCGCCCGCGCCGATTGAACCGCTCTGCGTCTCGCCCCAGCTCCAGGATTCGATGTCGATCTCGTCCTTGTGCTTCGCGTCGATGCTTTCGCCCTTGATCCCGTCGAACCTGATGAAGTAGTCCACTGCTGCCATCTCGCCTCCCCCCGAGGCCCGCTCGCCCCGTGCATGGATGGTTGGTCGCGCAATGCTGTCACATCCGCGACTCGACGTTTCGGGTTCGGTTCTCGTCCCCGGTTACGCCCCTCACCTGCGAGGGACGAACGACCGGACCGCGGAGACGGCGGTGCTGCCGCCGAGACCGCGCGCGACTGCGACGACGTTCACGATCTCGCGCCGTCTGAAGCGGCGCGGGTCGAGGAAGGTCCTGTACGGCGGCGAGTCGTCCGCGGCAACCCGCGTCCACGTCGCGCCGGCGCGCCTGATCGCAAAGCCGATCGTGACGGGGGCGGTTCCGGCGGTCGCCGTCACGCGGACGTAATCGCTGAGGTTGTCGGGGGCGACCGCGACCTTCGGCTTCGGCGGCCGCCGCGTCGGGATCGGGCTCGTCGCCTCGAGCAGCGCGCTCGAGTATGGAGCGAGCGAAATGCTGACCGTGCCGTTGGCGGAGCTCGCGAACGCAGGCGGCGAGCCGAGGAGGCGCGTCCACTCGGACCGCGGCGTCGCGGTCCGGACCGTGACGCGTGCGGTGCTGCCACCCGAGTTCGCAAGCACGAGGTATTCGCGCCGTGCTGCGAGATCGATCCGGCTGACCGCAAGGAGCTTCGACGACGCGACGCGCACTGCTGTCGCGCCGGTCGAGAGCACGCTATGCGCGGCTCGGAGGGCGCCGAGGGTCCGCAGTCGGACTGCGATCGGGTGGTTCACGACGTCGAAGGACGAGCCTGTTCCGATCGAAGGGCTGCCGATTCGTTCCTGCGTCTGCCACTCCGCGATCTGCGTCGGGAACAGGTCGTGGCGCGCCTCCTTGTCGCCGCCGCGGCCGACGATCCCGAACTCGTCGCCGTAGTAGACGACGGGCGCGCCGCGGAGCAGGTAGAGGAGGTCGTACGCGAGCAGCGTCCGCGCGAGCAGCGGCCCGCCCGCGCCTGCACCGCCTTCGCTCACCTCGCGCGCCGTCCGTCCCATGTCATGGTTGCCGAGGAACGTCGGCGGCGCGTGCGCGACGCCGCTCGTGACGAAGTAGTCATCGTCGCGAAAGCGATCCGCGATCCCGCGCCCCCCCGCACCGCCGCCCGCGAAGCGCGTGAGCGCGTCCTGAAGCGGAAAGTCGAGCACGCTCGGAACGCCCCGATCGCGGACGAAGGCCGAGAGCTCGATCGCGTCCGTGACGGCGACCTCGCCGAACAGCTCGAAGTTCGCAACGCCCGCCTCGCGCGCCGCGGCGAGGATCCGCGGCGCCCAGTACGGGAAGAAGGCGGCCTCGACGTGACGCGCCGTGTCGATGCGGAAGCCGTCGATCTTGTAGCGCCGGATCCAGTCGGCGTAGATGTCGACGAGGCCCTGGCGCACGGCAGGCTTCTCTGTCGCCAGATCGTCGAGCCCGAAGAAGTCTCCGAGCACGAAACAGGCGTCGCTACACGAGCCGAGATCGATGTTGCCGCGGTTGTGGTAGTTCGAGGCGTCGTTCAACCACGCCGGCCGCTTCGCATCACGCTCGGCGGCGGGCACAATCGGCGTCTTCGGCGCGCCGTAGGTGTAGTTCGGCAATTGGATCACGTCGGCCGTGTGGTTGACGACGACGTCGAGGATCACCTTCAGCCCGATCCGATGCGCGCAGTCGACGAACGCGCCGAAGTCGGCGTCCGTGCCGAAGTGCGGGTCGACGTGCTCGAAATCGCGGATCCAGTAGCCGTGGTATCCGGCGCTGTCGCCCTGTACGTACTTCTGGCCGAACGGCGGCGTGACCCAGATCGCCGTGAAGCCGAGGTCCTTGATCCGCGCGAGCCCTCGCGGGCCGGTGCAGTCTCCCGTGAGCCCCGCGAGGTCGCCGCCGTGGAAGAAGCCGGTATCGGTCGGATCGAAGCCGGTCAGCTCACGCGGGCCCGTCAAGCCGGCGCGGTCGTTCCCGCGGTCGCCGTTCTCGTAGCGGTCCGTCAGCACGAAGTAGATCCGCTCGGACGCCAGCGGCGCACGGGCAGGCGGCTGCGCGATCCGGGCGAGCGCGGCGCCGCGCGGGGGCGCCGGCGGAGCGAGACGATCCGAGATTCGCGCGCCGCCCGAGCCGGCGAGGCCGAGCGCGCAGACGGCGATCGCGACGAGCCCCCTACCGAAGCGGCTCACCCGTCTCCGCGTCGAAGAGATGAATCCGCTTCGTGTCCACGGCGACCGGTACACGGTCCCCGAGCCGCAGCCCGGCTGCGTCCTCGGCGGGAAGAGACGCCGCGAGGTTCGCCCGGGTCGCGGCGGCGTGCGCCTCGCCCTCGTCCTCCCCGTCCTCCGCCTCGTTCTCGATCCCGATCGCGCGAGCGTCGACCTTGAAATAGGCGATCGACTGCGACCCGAGCGCCTCGATCAGCTCGAGGCCGGCCTCGATCGCAGGCAGGTCGGCGCGCTTGTCGCCGCGGTGCAGGTCGTCGGCCCGGATGCCGAGCACAACGGGCCGCCCATCCTCCAGACGGGCCGCGTCGAAACGTGCGCGTGCCTCCGCCGAGAGCTCGATGTGCTGGCCGCCGAGTGCGACCGCGACGGAGCCGTTCGTCGAGGCCAGGCGCGCCTCGAGCAGACTCATCGGCGGCGTGCCGACGAAGCCGGCGACGAAGAGGTTCGCGGGCTCGTCGAAGAGGCGCTGCGGCGTGTCGACCTGCTGCAGCACGCCGCCGCTCATCACTGCGACCCGATCTCCCATCGTCATCGCCTCGACCTGGTCGTGCGTGACGTAGAGCGTCGTCGTCGCGAGATCGCGCTGGAGCTTCGCGATGTCCGCGCGCATCTGCACGCGCAGCTTCGCGTCGAG
>Ga0126308_10001157_pt1 | contig 10161 bp, 8 predicted proteins | sample Plot55_FD_92533 | JGI IMG/M metagenome (GOLD analysis project Ga0126308, IMG submission 92533) | Serpentine soil microbial communities from UC McLaughlin Reserve, CA, USA - Plot55 | ecosystem: Environmental > Terrestrial > Soil > Grasslands | place: USA: UC McLaughlin Reserve, Lake County...
AGGCGGTGTGGCCGCGTTCGCGTGACGATCGACCCGTTCGGCTGCTCGATGCGATCGACGACGTACGGCTTCATCACGACGCCGTTATTGGCGACCCCGGCAGCGACCATCGCCATCTGGATCGGCGTCACGTCCAGTCGCTCCTGCCCGAAGGCCAGCCGGCCGGGATCGACCTGCGAGTCGCGCTTCGGGAAGAAGAGCTTGCCGCGGTCGTACAGCCCGCTCACGGTGAGCTCGCTCTGCGGTATCTCGAGCGGGGGCAGCGAGTAGAAGCCGAAACGCTTGGCGTACTCGAGGATCTTGCGCCCGCCGAGCGCGATGCCGACCTTGCAGAAGACGGAGTTGACCGAGTGCTGGAGCGCAGTGGCGAAGCTCAGGCCCCCGAACTGCTCAGGGCTTTCCGGGTCGCCGGCGTTCCTGACGCGTTGCCCGTACTCGATGCAGTAGCCGGGGTCGTAGAACGACGACTCTGGCGTATAGCGGCCGCTGTCGAGCGCCGCCGCGGCCGTCACGACCTTGAAGCTCGACCCGGGCGCATAACGGGCCGCCGTCGCGCGGTTGATCAGCGGCGACGCGGGCTCGCAGTTCCCCTTGATCCTGCCGACCGCCCGCAGGAACGTCCTGGTTTCGGCGAGGTTGAGATTGAAGGGTGGGCTGGAGGCGGCGACGAGGACGCGGCCCGTCGGGGGCTCGATCGCGAACACCGCGCCGCACTGCTGTCCGAGGGCGTCCTGCGCGACGCGTTGAGCATGCGTGTTCACCGTCAGGTAGAGGTTGTTTCCGGTGACGGTGACGCCCTTCAGCTTGTCGATCGTCGTCCGAAGAACCGTGTTCAGGTTCGCGTTCGTCCCGGTCAGGTAATCGTTCTGCGATTGCTCGAGCCCCGTCCGGTTCCGCACCTGCGTCGAGTAGCCGACTATCTGGGCGAGCAAGTTGTTCATCGGGTACTTCCTGAAGTAGAAGGTCTGACCATCGACCTTTCGCCGCACGTTCGTCGCGAAGATGACGTGCCCGTTCGGGCCGTAGATCTTGCCGCGCTTGACCTTGAACTGGGCGACCCGCTTGACGGCGTTGTCCTGCTTCGCCGCGAGGCCGCCCGCGGCCCACGTTTGCCAGTACGTCGTGGCGATGATCAACGCGACGAGGAGCACGAGCGCAAACGTTCCAATACGGCTGATTTCCCGGTTCACGTGCGCTCCCGCTGCTCGTTCGCGCGCTGCGAGACCAGCATGAGCCCCGCGAGCAAGATGAAGTTCGCGACCACGCTCGACCCGCCGTAGCTGATGAACGGCAGCGTTATTCCCGTGAGCGGGATCAGGCGGAGGATCCCGCCGACGATGATGAAGGTCTGGAGCGCGAAGCTAAACGTCAGCCCGACCGCGACCAGCTTCGAGAATCCGTCCGAGGCCAGCAGCGAGACCCTGAAGCCGCGCGTCACGAAGAGCATGTAAACGAGGACGAGCGCCGAGATCCCAATCAGCCCAAGCTCCTGCGCTAGGGCGGAGTAGATGAAGTCGGTCTTGACGTCCGGGATCAGCGGCGTGCCGTCGGTCGTGGCGAACGGGCCCTTGCCCAAGCCTGTACCGCTGTAGCCGCCGTTGGCGATCGCGTACAGCGACTTGACGAGCTGGTAGCTCCCGCAGTTCTGCCGCAGGTCGAGCTTCCCAGTTTGGGCGCAGTAGACGGCGTGGTCGGTCCAGGGGTGCAGCCAGATCGTGACGCGGTCACGGACGCGCGAGATCGATTCGTATGCCGCGATCGCGCCGCCGACGAAGAGCACTACGCCAATGCCTACGAAGGCAAGGCGCGCCGTCGCGACATAGAGCACCGCCAGGAAGATCCCGAAGAAGAGGAGCGCGCTTCCGAGGTCGCCGGTCTCGACCAGGACGAGCATCGCGGCGCCCCAGATGACGAGCAGCGGCGCGATGTCCTTCGGCCGCCCTTGCGCGAGCACTTCTCGCTTCTCGCGCAGGTACCCGGCGAGGAAGATGATCAGGGTGATCTTCGCGAGCTCGCCCGGCTGGAACTGGAACGAGCCCACCTTGACCCAGAGCCGCGCGCCGTTGATCGTCTCGCCTATGACCGGCAGCGCGGGCAGCACGAGCAGCCCGATCGTCACGAGGCCGAACAGATAGCGGTAGCCCTCGAGCCGCCGGTAGTCGCGGCCGAGCACCAGCAGCGTCAGCGCGAACAGCCCCACGCCGATCACCACCCAAAGGCCCTGGTGGAACGCGCCGTCGGGGTCGAGCCGGTAGATCTCCGTCACTCCGACTGCCGTCAGCAGTCCCGCCATCGGAAGCAGGAACGGATCCGCGTCCGGAACCGCGATCCGCGCGATCACGTGCGCGAGCGCGTACAGGCCGAGGAAGACACCTGCGTAGGAGAGCGACGCGGTGGAGACGACCGCCTGCCGCGAGATGTAGACGCTCGCGAACCCGACGACCGTGAGAGCGCCGACCGCAACGAGCGACAGCAGCTCCCTATTGCGAGCGGTTATGGACCGCCCTCCTGTTCATTAGCGGGACGTGGCTGCCCGGGACCCGCGACCGTGTCGCGGCCTCCGGCGGAACGTGTCGTGGAGCGCCCGGTCGATCCGGTCGTCTGCGTGGACGTCGTGGTGGTCGCGGCCGTCGCGGTAGCTGTGGTCGCAGTCGTCGTCGCCGTCGGCGTTGCCGTGTCGAACGATGTGATCTCGTTCTCGTAGCGCGTGACCGCGTCCCGCGCCGAGCCATAGCCTCGGAGATCGTGGTCGAAGAGTCGCCGGCGCTCGCTCTGCGTGAGCTGCGCCGCGAGCAGCGGGCTCAGGTAGACGCTGCGGTAGAGCTTCACGCCCGCGATGTCGTACGGGACGCCTTGGTAGACGGCCACGTGTCCGTCCCCCTCCGCACCGACGAAGTGCGATTGCGACAGCCCGAACAGGCTGAGGCCGACGAGGACGAGGATGAGCAAGCCTGCGACGAGCCAGTAGAGCCGCCTGCGGGTGTGCCGCTCGGGCTCGCGTCGTCGGACCGTTCGGCTCGGGGCGTCACCGTCGCGGTCCCAGTCGTCGCGGCGCTCCTCACGCGCCGTCACGACCGGAATCGCGTCGACCTCGGACAGCGTGTCCTCGTCTGCCTCGTCCTCGGCGGGTTCGACTGGAACGACGTTTTCAACCGTGCGCTCCCGCTCCTCCGCGTCGGCGATCTCGAAGATCAGCATCGTGATGTTGTCCTCGCCGCCGCTTCGGTTCGCCGCGCGCACCAGCGCCTGCGCAGCCTTGTCGAGGTCGCGCCGGTTCTTTCTGAGGATCTCTTCGATCCTCCGGTCGTCCACCATGTCCGACAGTCCGTCCGAGCACAGGAGGAAGACGTCGCCGGATTGGGGCTCGACGGTGAAGACGTCGCCGTCGACGTCGGGGTCGGTGCCGAGCGCGCGTGTGATCACCGACCGCTGTGGATGCGTCTCCGCCTCTTCCTCCGACAGCTTCCCCGCGCGTGTCAACTCGGCGACGAGGGAGTGGTCGTCGGTCACCTGCTGCAGCTCGCCGTCGCGGAGCAGGTAGGCGCGAGAGTCGCCAACGTGGCCGAAGACGACGCCGGGGCCGTCGACGAGGGCGAGCGTCAGCGTTGTCCCCATTCCACTGAACTCGGCGTCCTCGCTCGCCCGCTCGTAGACGCGGCGGTTCGCCTCCTGGATCAAGGATCGCACGCGCTCCTCCGCGGACCCTTGATACGACGCGTGCTCGCGTAGGACCTCCGCCGTGAGCCCCGACGCGACCTCGCCGGCCTGCGCGCCGCCCATCCCGTCGGCGATCGCGAACAGCGGCGGGGAGCAGACGTAGACGTCCTCGTTGTTCCGCCGCCGGCGGCCCGTGTCCGTCTTCGGGACGACCTTCCCTAATTTCATCGCTCGAACCTCAAGTCGGTTTCCCCGATTCTGACCACATCGCCCGGGCTGAGCCGCCGAGGTCGCTTAAGTTTGACGCCGTTCAGGTACGTGCCGTTCGTCGAGCCGACATCTTCGACCCAGACGCCGTCGCTCCGGGAATCGAACTGCGCGTGGCTGGAGGAGGCGAACTTGTCTCCCGGAAGCGGGATGTCGTTGTGGCTGTCGCGACCGACCGTGAGTGGAACGGAATCGAGCGGGAGCTCGCTGCCCTCGTCGAGCGCCGGGCTGGTCACGACGACGAGCCGGCCGATCTGGTTCGCGGCAGCGAGCCGGAGCTCCCGCGCCTGCTCCGGCGTCAGCATCATGCTGTCCTCGGGCGAGAGCTGAGGGTTTTTCACCTCCTGGCGGGCAGTTCTCACGATCCTCCAGATGAAGAGGTAGAGCAGTACGAGAAACGCGATCTTGAGCGCGAGCAGGACCTCCTCGATCTGGACCGAGTCGGCTGCGATCACGCGCGCGGGCGTTCGAAGACGATCTCGGTCGAGCCGAGCACGAGCACATCTCGGTCCTCGAGCCTCGCGCGCCTTGCCCGCCGCCCGTTGACCTCGATCCCATTCGTCGAGTCGAGGTCGACCACGAAATATGCATGACCCTCCTGGCGAACCTCGGCGTGGCGGCGCGAAACGTTGGGATCGGTGAGCCGGATGTCGCAGTCGCGGGACCGTCCGATGGCTAGGCGTCCGCGGTCGAGCGAGTACTCGGCCGCTCCGACACGAAGGATCGGCGCCTGTTCCCGCTCGGGAACCGGCACCGGCTCAGGCTCGGCCGCGGCCGGTTCGGCCGGCTTGTAGATCATCGTCTCGCCCGGCTGGGGCTGCGACGGCGGCTCGCCCGGCTGTTGTCCGCGCCCCTCTCGCTGCACCATTCGCGTCGCGATTCCGAACTCCCCGACCGCGAGGTCGTCGTCCGTTTCCATCAACACGGCAGGCGAAGAGAGCAGCTCGTATCCCTCGCGGCGCGCGTGTTGTGAGAGGTAGTCGCGCAGCTCCCCGAGCAGCGCGTCTTCGTACCCCTCGAACTGTCCGCGATCCGACTGGGACAGGTAGACGGTGTACTCGTTTGGGACGTAGATCCGCGAGACGGAGACGGTGCGGTGGTCGTCCATCTCCTTGGCGAGCTTTCGCGCGAGCTCGACCGGCTGGACGTGAGAGCGGAAGGCTCGGCCGAACACGCCCTCGAACAGGCCCTCGATCTTTTGCTCGATAGCGCGCAGAACGGTCACTGGCCTGGCCTCGGAGTCTAGGCCTCCGAGAGAATGAGTCTAGAGGCTTGATCGGAAATTCGGCCGCAATCGGGGGCGCTCCAGACCAAGCTGGGCAGTGCGGGCGGTCGCGGGGCGTAGCAAGCCGCTACGCGTCGCGGCCGAACGTGCTGATCCGGCGCCGTGTCTGGGGCGTCATCCGGCCCGGCGGAATTGCCGATCAAGCTTCTAGTTGGTGGGTGCGCTGGCAAATAGCGGCCGAGCCCGCGGAAGCCACATGGCACGCTTGTTCCAGGCGCCCAACGCGACACACGTGAGCCAGACTCCCAACACGGCTGGGACCGCGTTCGCCTGCGGCGCGACCAGCACGAACGCTGCCATCGAGGCTCCGCCGAACGCCGCGACTCCCCACAGGCCGTGCCGGCGCGCGAACGGGAGCAGAGCGGCAGCCACTGCGAACGCGACGGCCTCGAGCCCGAGTACCGGGTGCGCGACGAGGACGTCGCGGATCGCGGCTGCCGCGCCGAACGCATTCCGCTCGCCGTCGAGGCCAAGCGGACCGACCCTGCCAGCCCCGAACGGAAGCCCATTCTGCTGCAGACCTGCAACCAGGCCGGCTACGACGACGGCGGTGGCTGCCTGAAGCGCGCGTCTCCACCCTCGTCGAACCGGCTGGAGCGCCAGCGGCAGCAGCGCTAACGCCGCGACAGGTGCGAGCAGCGGCCCGATCACGAAGGCGAGGGCGACGCGCGGGTCGCGGGCGTGCAGGAGAAACCAGGCCGTGGCGGCCGCGCCGTAGAGGAGCGACAGTCCCAACGAGATGTTCCCGAGCGGAAAGAACGGGACGAGAAGAGCGAACGCAAGGCCGCCGCGGGCGCTGAAGAAGGTCAGCAGCGCCGCGGCGAGCGCAAGCAGGACCGGCCACGCGGTGGGGTAGAAGGGAAGCGTCGCCGCCGTCCAGCCTGCGAACAGCGCTGCCAGGACTGCGGGGATGACTCGAGCAGGAAGGTTCGACTGTGCGTCAGCCGGCCGACTGGGGCGCGGCGCTGGGCGTGGCGCCTCCTTCCAGACCTGCCGCAGCCGTTTTGCCAGCTCCGCGGCCGGAGGCCGACGCATCGGGTCCGCATCGAGCGCGCGGTCGACGGCGGTGACGAGCGGCTTCGGGAGGTCCGGCCGCGCCTTTGAAAGCGACGGAGGCCCGGCGGCGATCTTCTCCGACGTCGCGACGAGCGAAGCCGCCCAGAACGGGTGCCGCCCGGCGAGCGACTCCCACAGCATCACGCCGACGGCCCAGACATCACTTGCGGGCGACGCAGCCTCGCCGTGCAACCGCTCCGGGGCGATATAGGCGAGCGTCCCGGGAACGTCGCCCACCGCGGTCAAGGTGTCGGCCTGGGCGAATCGAGCCAGCCCGAAATCGAGCAGGCGAATCGAGATCTCTGGCGCGTCGGCGAGCAGGACATTCGCCGGCTTCACGTCGCGATGGACGATGCCGCGCGCGTGGGCATGAGCGAGCCCCTCGAGCACCTGCGCGGCGGCTTCGATCGACTGGGCGTCCGACAGACGCCCAGCGCGCGTTGCCTCGCGCAGAGTCGAGCCAGGGATGTACTCGTAGACGATGTAGACGTGGCGGCTGTCGGCCGCGTGCTCGTAGATGCGCTGGCAGTGCGCGTGCCGAAGCCGCCGAGCCGCCTCCGCCTCACGCTCCGCTCGCTCGCCGGCCCTGCCCTCGCGCGCGACGATCTTTAGCGCGACGTCGAGCCCCGTCCGCTCGTCGCGCGCGAGCCAGACCGATCCCGAGCTACCGCTGCCGAGCGGCTTGAGCGGCCGATACCGGCCGAGGACGAGCTCGCTGAGGGAGAGGGCGGCGGTCGCTCGTTCCATTCGTTCCCCGCAGTTGGCCGCGGAAGCACATAGTCCTTCAGCCGTCGGACGGGTGATCCCTGGGCGCGCCGCGGGACCCCCGGTTGAGCCGCCAAAGCCGGTGGAAAGCCGGATCCGGCCGGGCAACGCGGTACAGTGAGCGCGCCCTGGCGGGCCTTCCGATGAGCGAACGCGACGACGATCTCGATTTCGAGTTCTTCGAAGAGCCCGAGACGGAGGAGGCCGCGTCGACGCAGCGCGTCCGCCGCGTCCCGATCCCGCGCCCCGCTTCCGGGCCGCCTCGCCCGCCGACGCGGATCACGCCGCTCCTCCGGCTGATCGGCTTGATCGCGTTAGCGATCCTCATCATCGTGCTGCTCGTCTTCTGGATCCAGAGCTGCCAGGGCTCCAGCAAGCACAGCGCGTTCGAGAGCTACATGACGAGGGTTTCCGAGGTCGCCGGCGCATCGCAGTCGATCGGCAAGGAGTTCAGCGACCTCCTGACGGCGCGCGGCCTGAAGGAGAGCGACCTCGAGTCACAGCTGAACGGCCTCTCGCAGCGGGAAGTGCAGGTAGTCCGCCGCGCGCAAGAGATCGATCCACCGGGTCAGCTTCGAGACGAGCAGCGAGCGGTGGTCGAGGCACTGCAGTTCCGCGTAAGCGGCCTCACCGGCCTCGAGAGCGCTTTCCGGCGTACGTTCGACTTCCAGAACGGCGACGAGGCGGCCGCCGCGCTCTCCCTGCAGGCTCAGCGACTTGTGACCAGCGACGTCATCTGGGACGACCTCTTCAAGGCTCCTGCCCAGGAAGTTCTGAGGAGCGAGGGGATCACGGGAGTGGCAGTGCCGGATTCGACGTTCCTGCCGTCCGCCGACCTCGCGAGCACGAATGCGATGAAGCCGATCTGGGAGCGGATACAGGGCGCCGAGACCGGCGGGACGCCCACAGGCCTCCACGGGACGGGCATCGAGTCGGTGACCGTGCTCCCGGACGGCACGGAGCTCTCCACGGACACGGAGACGACCATCACGGTGACGCAGGATCTGGCCTTCGAGGTCGCCGTCCAGGACACCGGCGACTCCCAGGAAGTCGAGGTGGAGGTCAAGCTGACGATCCTCAAGACGCCGAGCCCCATCGTCAGGACCGAGACGATCCCGTTGATCGACCCCGGCGACACGAAGACCGTGACTTTCCGAGATCTCGGCCAGCCGCCGTTTGGAGATACCTCTCTGAAGATCGACGTCACGCCCGTTCCGGGCGAGGAACGCACGGAGAACAACACCGCCGAGTACCACGTCATCTTCTCGCTGCCGACGTGACCGTCTCGAGCTCGACGGCGGCCTGGCTCGCGATCGGCGCCGCGTGCCTCGGCGCCGTCGGCTTGTTGCTGGCGGCATACGCGGCGACGCGGTTGCGCCGCGTGCGAGCCGCACAGGATGTGCTGCTCGGTGGCGAAAAGGCGGACCTCGTCGATTTCGCGGTCTCTCTCCAGGCGCGCATCGACGACCTGCACCGGGCGGTCGACGAGGTCGCGGCGGGGCTCGCGCGGATCGATCAGCGGATCGACGGCTCGCTCGCCCGGACGTCGATCGTCCGCTACGACGCCTACAAGGACACCGGCGGCCATCAGTCCGCGTCCGTCGCGTTGCTCGACAGCGGGCGGTCCGGAATCGTGCTGAGCGCGATCCAGGGACGCGACTACGCGCGCATCTACCTGAAGGAGCTCGAGCGCGGCAGGCCGTCCGTGGCGCTGTCTCCGGAGGAGATGGAGGCCGTCGAGAGGGCCATGGCCAGCTGAGGCCGTTCGCTAGATTTGGCGCTGTGCAGCACGTTCTCGTCCTGAACGCGAGTTACGAGCCGCTGAACGTTACGACGGTGCGGCGTGCGCACGTGCTCGTTTTCAAGGGGAAGGCGGAGGTGCTCGAGGAGCTCAACCGGCCGCTGCATTCGGCCAGCGACACCTTTCCGTGGCCGCACGTGATTCGGCTCGTCTCGTATGTCCGCGTTCCACGCGCGGTGCAGCGCAAGATCTCGCGCCGGGCGTTGTTCGCGCGTGACAACTGGCGCTGCGTCTACTGCGGCACGACGGCCGGCCGGCTGACGCTCGACCACGTCGTCCCGCGCAGCCGGGGAGGCGACTCCGTGTGGGAGAACGTGGTCACCTCGTGCGCGCCGTGCAACCTCCGCAAGGGCAACCGCCTTCCGCACGAGGTCGAGATGGAGCTGCACTATCAGCCGAAGCCGCCGACGCCCGTGCTCTTCATCCGGATCGCCGCGCCGAAGATTCCCGCCGGTTGGCAGCCGTATCTGGCGGCATTCGGCGCCGCGGCCTGACGTGCGGCGTCAGCGGATCTGGTAACTGGCACGATCCTGAAGCGGCGCGCGAGTGCGCCGCAGACGGTGGCCGGTTCGTAGCTGTACGCACTGGCTAGCGGGACAAGTTAGGCCGAACGGCCTATTGCTTTTCGACCAGCGTCCGGGTTAACCTCGTTTCGTGCGGGTTGTCGGTCCCTCCGATTCTGCGCGCGCGGCGGCGCGTTAGCCGGGCGTCCGTGGCTCGGTTCCTCTATCGCGTCGGCATGGCGGCGGCGCGGAAGCGCTGGTTCTTCCTCGCCGGCTGGGTTATCGCGCTCGTCGCGGCTGTCGGCATCTTCAAGATCTTCGGTAGCAACACGAGCAACAACCTCAGCCTCCCCGGCACGGACAGCCAGAAGGCGACCGACTTGCTCGCGGCGAAATTCCCGCCGCAGCAGAACGGCGCGAGCCCGCTCGTTTTCCACACGGCGAAGGGCAAGGTCACCGCCAGCGCCAACAAGAAGGCGATTCAGCAGGCGCACAAGACGATCGTGAAGCTGTCGTACGTCTACAGCGCGCCAAGCCCCTTCAGCAAACAGGGCAAGTCCCAGATCAGCAAGGACAAGCGAACGACGTTCATCCCGGTGTTGCTGACCGTCGGGTCGGCCGGGCTGACCCAGGAGATTGCGGAAAAAGTCCTAGGAGCGGCCGAGCCCGCCGAGAAGGCCGGGATGACGGTTGCAGTCGGCGGGCCGGTCGGATCCGAGCTCTCGGAGCCGAAAACCGAGAGCAGCGAGGTGATCGGCCTGGTGGCCGCGACGATCATCCTCGCGTTCACCTTCGGGACGCTCGTCGCGATGGGGCTTCCGATCCTG
>Ga0126308_10001158_pt1 | contig 10158 bp, 8 predicted proteins | sample Plot55_FD_92533 | JGI IMG/M metagenome (GOLD analysis project Ga0126308, IMG submission 92533) | Serpentine soil microbial communities from UC McLaughlin Reserve, CA, USA - Plot55 | ecosystem: Environmental > Terrestrial > Soil > Grasslands | place: USA: UC McLaughlin Reserve, Lake County...
ACATCAGCATCGAAATCCGGCTCCAGCACCGAGCGGCGGACATCTATCTGGGCGGCCTGGTGGCAGACGACCTCTGGACGAAACTCCCGGAAGACCTCCTCGCAGCCAGAACGGATATCCTTCTCGAAGAAGCGTGCGCCCTCGGGTACGTTCTCGCGCTTGCCGCTCGAGAGATCGTCAACGACGATGACCTCGTGGCCGCGGGCGAGGAGGCGCTCGGCCACGTGCGAGCCGATAAACCCGGCGCCTCCGGTCAGCAGGACCCGCATCTCAGGAGATCTCGCCAATGTGCTCGTGCGTTCAGGCGAACCAGCTCAAGGTCTTCTTCAGGCCCTCGCCAATCGGCGTACGCGGCTCCCAGCCCAGGACCTTCCTGGCGCGGGTTATATCGGGGCAACGCCGCTTGGGGTCGTCCTCAGGAAGGGGTTCGAAGCTTAGATCGCTCTCGCTGCCGGAGATCTTTATTATCATCTCGGCTATCTCGCGCACGCTCATCTCGTGCGGATTGCCGACGTTGACCGGCCTGGTCTCGTCGCTCCGCATCAGGCGCAGTACGCCCTCGATCAGGTCGTCGACGTACTGCAAGCTCCTGGTCTGGGTGCCATCCCCGTAGACAGCCAGGGGCTCGCCGAGGAGGGCCTGCCTTATGAAGTTCGGCACCATCCTGCCGTCATCTTTTCTCATCTTCGGCCCGTGGGTGTTGAAGATGCGGACTATGCGGGTATCCACGCGATGGTGGCGATGGTAGGCCATCGTGATGGACTCGGCGTAGCGTTTGGCCTCGTCGTAGACGCCACGCACCCCCGTAGGGTTGACGTTGCCCCAGTACTCCTCGTGCTGGGGGTGGACGAGAGGGTCGCCATAGATCTCGGAGGTCGAGGCGAGCATGAATCGGGCGCCCTTGGCGAGGGCGAGGCCCAGCGAATTGTACGTTCCCAGGGCTCCCACCTTGAGGATAGGGATCGGGATGCGCTCGAAGTCAACGGGGCTCGCAGGGGAGGCGAAATGGTAGATCTCATCGAGCTCCCTGGGAACGTTTATGTAGGAGCTGACGTCGTGGTCGACGTACTCGAAGCCTGCTTCGCCTTCTAGGTGGGCAATGTTCTCGAGCGTACCGGTCCTGAGGTTGTCCACGCACAGAACGTGGTAGCCCTCCGAGAGGAGTCTCTCGCAGAGGTGGCTCCCCAAGAATCCGGCCCCGCCCGTCACCAGCGCTCGGGGCTTCTTGGCTTTAGGGACGACTCTATCCACGTCCGAAAGCCCTGTAGAGGAGGCCAGCCTCGAAGGCGGTCTCTGGATCGAGCGCGTTACGTCCATCCACCAGGACTCTAGGGGCTTCCATGAGGTCTGCGGCGCATTTGAGGTCGAGGGTACGGACCTCCTCCCACTCAGTCACCACGACCGCCGCGTGCGCCCCTCTCAAAGCCTCGTAAGGGTCGAAGACGACCTTCAACTGCGCCAACGTTCTGGCCGCGGCCTTGCCAGCCACGGGGTCGTAGCCCACCACCCGCGCCCCCAGAGAGCTCAGAGAGCGGGCCACCTGCAGGCTCGGGGCTTCGCGCAGGTCGTCGGTGTTCGGTTTGAAGGCCAACCCGAGCAAGGCGACACGCTTGCCCTTGAGGGTGTTGAGGTCGCGCTGGAGCTTGGAGATGACCTGCTTGCGCTGCCTATCGTTTACGGCCGCGGTCGCGTCCAAAAGCGGGGTCTTGTGCTCGTACTCGCGGGCCACCGCGCGCAGAGCGGCGATGTCCTTCGGGAGGCACGACCCGCCCCAGCCGATCCCCGCGGAGAGGAAGCGTGGGCCGATGCGCTGGTCGAGGCCGATGCCGGTCGCCACGCCGCTGACATCCGCGCCGACGAGCTCGCAGAGGTTTGCGATCTCGTTTATGAAGCTGATCTTGGTCGCAAGGAACGCGTTGGCGGCGTACTTGATCATCTCCGCGCTCGCCAGATCCGTGGTGACGAACGGCACCGCGACCTTGGGCCTCGGGTCGAGCTCGGTCGGGAAGCTCTGCTCGATTACCGGCTCGTAGAGGACCCTCAGGACATCCAGCCCCTCGCGGGAGTCGGCCCCTACCACGATGCGGTCGGGGAACAGAGAGTCGTAGATCGCGCTCCCCTCCCTCAAGAACTCCGGATTTGAGACCACCAGAAAGGCTTCGGTCCCATCTGTGCCAGCCTCCTCGAGCCCCTCACAGATGAGCATCGAGACGTAATCCCCTGAGCCCACCGGCACCGTGCTCTTGTTGACCACGACCAGAGGACGCTCTCTGGGACAAGACTCAGAGAGCGCGTGGCCTATGCTTCGGGCGATCGACGCTACGCTCGAGAGATCCGCCGAACCATCCTCGGCCTGCGGTGTGTCCACGGCTATGAAGATTACATCTGCCTCCTGCACGAGCTCCGGCAGGCCCTCGGGGCCAACAGAAGAGAGCCTCCCTCCGCGCGTCTCCCGCGTCACCATGTCATCGAGGCCCGGCTCGTAGATCGGTAGCCGACCCTCTCTAAGCTCCCTCAGACGCGCCTCGTCGTTTTCCACGCATGCCACGCGGTAGCCGAGGTAAGAGAGGCACGCTCCCGTCACCAGCCCGACGTACCCAGCCCCCACGACCCCTACCCTCAGACTCTCGGCCAACATCAACTCCTATATGTGTATCCCAGTCCCTTATGGCGTCGCGAGCTATCTAAGGGACTACGCTCGTCTCTACCCACAACCCACGCCAAAAAACTCAAGATGGTCGCGAACCCCTCACACGCAGGCACCGTCTGAGCCAGATCACGTTTCCGTATGGGAGAGCAACCTCGCTTCGTCAAAAACATCCTCGCCTGATTCGCATGCGTCATCTCCATGACAATGATGGACTCCTCAACGTCCACGCGCATAGGCCGAGCGGCACGTTTCTGCGGCTGCTCGAACAGACGTTATGGGTCTCAGTCTACGCCATGGATTCACTCAAGCCACCCCGAGAGGTCCCGGTGTATGAGTTCTTGGACCTTCAGGATATCTTCCCTGTAGATGCCCTTCAGTCGCCGTCGAATGCCCGGCTCTACTGCTGGAGGCTGGGCAAGATTTCGAGTCTTGAGATCATCGAAAGCCCTGGAGAGCCGCCACCGCAATCCAGCAGGTAGGTGCATCTTGAGAGCATCCTTGATCGGACTCGGTCGTCTCAGGAACTTGTCCAGGGCCTCGTATCTGGGAGAGCCGGACACGTTGCGCCGAAGGGACACGTCAGGAACGAAAGAATCGTCGACCTGCAGAAACCTGAAGGTGTCCTGAAGCACACCGACCGGTCCGTTGCTAAGGTCCTCGTAGAGATAGACTTTGACCCGCTCCCGACCGAACACATCGAAGTATCGCTCGAGTTGATCGTGGTAGAGTCCTCTGCCGACGTAATCTTGAAAGCCTCGATTCTGGCATGCACTGGCCACTTCTTCCCGAAGTGCTTGGCCAAAGTCGGTAAGGGGCTCGGTTCCATTCCGGACCATGTGCAGAAAGTGCGAGTATGCTCTGTCGACCGGGTCGCGAAGAACAGCGACAAACTTGGCATCGGGCAGGTACTGCTGGATCCGTACGGCGGCTTCCGGTTCATAGAGGTAGCAATGCGACGCTTCACCGATAACCTTCTCATCCGAGACATCCTTGAAGAGACCCTGGTACGTCTCGAGGCGGGCAACAGTGTCCTCGCGACTCGCCTGCCCCTCAGAGCAGAAGAAGTTGGGCTCCTTCACCGGGCTCATGTAAACCTGAGGGTGTTGCGCGAGGTAATAGTAGAGTGCCGTCGTTCCAGACTTCATCGCCCCTATGATGAGAAAATTTGGCAACGTCATGGATTACCCTCCTCTATCTTGATAGAGGGCGGTAATCTGCCAATCAACAGCGCAAGCCACCCATCGTCCGACACTCCGATTAGGCGGGTTCGATGAGAACCTCTCCGATCGCTTTTATGCGCCGGGCGAATCAACGCAGCGTTCCTCAAGCTCGCGAAGGAGCTCTTCCATCAGCTTGTCCCGGTGGAAGTCCGATTTTACCCGTGCCTTTCCCCTGAGTCCGAGGACCCGCATTCGTTCTGGGTCCCGCAGTAGTTCTGCGATGGCGGCGCCGATGGCCTCGGGATCCCCCGGCGCGACCGTCATCGCACACCCGATCTCGTTCAATAGCTCCGCGGCGGCTCCCTTGCCCGCGTAGACTATCGGCTTGCCCGTTGCCATGTACTCGAACAACTTCACGGGTATCATCGTGGCGTCGATCGTCGGGCTGCTTCTGACGTGGGCGATCAAAACGTCACTCCGCCGGTAGAGCTCGAGCAGTCCCTCCCTATTCAGGTATCCGCTGAACGAAACGTTGCTCAAGGCGAGCTCCTCCGCCCTCCTCTTCAGTAGAGGAAGCTCAGGTCCGTCACCGGCCAGCACGAATGCTGTATCGGGTAGCATGCGGGCAGCCTCCAGCAAGACTCCGAGATCCTGGTTGTAGCCGATCAGGCCGGCATACGCCACCACGGGCCGCCGGTTCTCCGCCCTCCCGGAGTTCTGCACGATGGCCTCCAAGAGCTCGGGAGATATCCCGTTGGGAACTGTGATCGTTTTACCCGGCTCTACCCCACCCCTTACCAGTACCCCGGTTATTCCGTGGGAGGCGCCGACCACCAAATCCGCGCGGCGCAGCGCGTAGAGGATATATTCCTCAAGGATGCGCGTCGCGAAGGTCATCACGGCCGAAGGCCCGGCAACGTCTCTTGCATACCCCCACGTAATGTCGCGAACGTCCCAGACGAACTTCGCGTTCTTCAACCTGGCGACGGCCAGGCCGACGGGCCCCAGGAACATGCTCGGGGAAGATGTCACCAGGATGTCCACGGGTTCGGACAGCGTTCGAAGCGCCAGCCGTAACACCATTAGCTGCTCACGCAGGGTCCGCAAGAGCAACGAACCCCTGTGGGGATAGAAGCTAAACGTTCGCTTTACCGTGTAAGGGTGCCCGGCATCGTGGGCCTTCAATGGATCCCCTTTGTACTCCTGCGGAGAGGGGTAGCTCGGTCTTAGGGCGACCACGAGGACCTCGTAGCCTCTGCTCAATACCCTGGCCATCGGACCGATGCGGTTGGCTCCCGCACCGGTCTCCGGCGGAAAGAATTGCGTCAGCAACAAGAGCCTTTGTCTCATCGTCTATACGATCCACACATCTGAAAGTGCCTGACCAGTTCGACAGCCACCTGCTCTACAGCAAAATCGTTCTCGACCCGTCTGCGTGCCGACTCTACCAGGCACTCCCTCAAGCGCGGATCCCGTATCAATCCTGCGATAGCTTCCGCCAGAGCTGCGGGGTCTCTAGGCGGTACTAGCAACGCGTTGTCCACGCCTTCGAATAGCTCTGGGATCCCCCCGGTAGCCGTGGAGACCACGGGGACTCGACGACTCATGGCCTCGATGATCGCAACCGGAATACCCTCTTTTTCGCCCGAATCGGTTACGATGCTCGGCAAGACGAGAAGGTCCCAGCCTCCGGTCCGCATACCGTCCAGCAACTTCTCGTGGGGAAGCAACCCGAGAAAAGCCACCCTGTCTCTCAGCCCTAGCTTCTCAACCTTGCCCATTAGCGCCTCGCGCAGGGGACCGTCGCCCGCGAGATCCACGTGCACGTCGACGCCACGGTCCTTCAGGAGTCGGACGGCTTCGAGGAGATAGACGTGCCCCTTTACCTCCAACAAGTTAGCCGGAACCACCATGCGTGGTACCCGTCCAGGATCATGCCGACGCTTTATATGCTCCGCAGGGGGTATGGCAACGCCCATATGGATTATCGAGGGTGGCGCCGCTGCGGGGCTCACGCGCTCGGCTATCTCACGGCCCCCCCGCCGGTTGATGGCGCGAATGAAACAGGCCTTCTTGGCCTTAATAGCCAAGAGGTTGTCCTCGGCAATATCGAAGCGATGGGCGGTGATGCTCCATTGAATCTTGGAGACCTCGCCCGCAACGAGCGCCATTGTTGCCGGCACCGTGGCCCAATGAGCATGGATGTGGCCGGCCCTCCACCCGCGCGCGAGTTCTGCCAACCACAGCCCCTTCAGATACACCACCAGGTTCCTCAGGAAGACGCCGCTGCGGCTCATGAGCAGACATCTTACGGCCTCGGATGCCCCAGCCGGGTTTCCCACAAACTGCCTTGCTGCTGCCTTTGCGATGCCGGCCGAGAGCAGGGGCCTTGAGACTACGTGGCCCATCAGGGGCTTAGCGTCCCCATGCAACACCTCCCCCCTCGGGTATGTAGGCACGACGAGGATCTCGTGCCCCTGGTGCTTTAGCTCCTCGATCTCGGGTATGATGAATGCTTCCTTCTTGCCGTGCGGGAGGCTCGATGTAACATAGATAATCCTCACGGCCTGAGGCCCGCAGGTGGGCGTCGCAGCTTCTGATAGCTCTTGAGGGTTACCGCTCGTGCCACATTCGGTCGCGAGGCGAGCTGTCTTCGAAATGTTTCGCCCAGCTCTCTGAAACGCCCCGCTCGTTCTGGGAAACTCAACCCAAGGGCTTCCAGTTGAGCGATGTGCAGGCGATGGTAGAACGGGCTGGCCAGGGTACGCGAGGTATCGTAAAACGACCAGAATCCGGCATCGTACGCTCGAAGACGCGCCAATAGAGCGCTCAAGGTGTCATCGAGGGCTTTCCTGGCATCCTGGGAGCCGTCGGCGATCACCAGGTCGTACAGTCCGTACAAAGCGAAAACCCAACCGTTCAGAATGGTCTTCGGCTCCCTAAAGGGCACCTCTTCGAGTATCAAACCTTCCGGCGCGCGCCAGCTGGTTCCTCCTTTTTCGATCGGCAGGAGCATGGGAGCTAGCGCGCGGCGGGCGCCTTCCAGGTAGGCGTCCTCTCCGGTGGCGGAGAACGCTCGAACCAGAACCGACATGGCTTCCCCCTGAGCCATGGCAGAGTAGGGTAGGGCGTTCGGTATCCCGAGACGCAACCAGGTCTCCCACCCTCCATTGTCGTCCTGAGAGCCCAGTGCCCAGGTGGCGATCTGTAGAAACGACGCCCGGTGCTCCGGGCTTTGCCCCTCGCTGCCAAGCCAGCTATCCCAGTGACCCAGGGCCTTTTGCAGGAGTACGATAGGGTGGTGGATGAGCTTTTTACCCGGACTTCGGAGGAGCGGTAGTCCCGCATGGTCTACCGGTCCTTGCCACTCGGTCTTGAAAGAGAGATCGTTGTAGTAACCACACAAACGCCCAGGAACGAAGTGCTTGCCCAAGTCCTGATCACGATGCGCGTAGCTGTTCCCGGCGAGCATCTTGCCGTAGCGGCTAGCCATCCTCAGGTAGAGCCCGACTCTTGGCGACCGTCGTTCTATATAGCTCCTCATAAGCCTCCGTCATCACTCTCAGGTCGAAGTGCTCCACGGCTCTTCGGGCGGAAGCCCTTCCCATGGACGTCCTGACTTCGGGGTTCTTCAGCATATACTGCATAGCACCGCCCAAGGCCCGTGCGTCCCCTGGCGGCACGAGCAGACCACTCTCGCCCTCCTCGATCAACTCTGGAACCCCGCCTACGGCAGTAGAGACTACGGGTGTACCCGCGGCCATAGCTTCCATTACCGAAAGCGGGTTGCCTTCCCAATCAGAGCTCAGCACGAAGACATCCGCGGCATTCAGTAGCTCCGGAACATCCGAGCGCACGCCCAGAACGTGAGCCTTCTCCCACAAGCCCAGGGCGTCGATCTGTCTTTCGAGATCGCGCCTCAACTCCCCATGCCCCACAACCAGAAGGTGCGCCCGTGGCTCCAGGGCGGGGCCCTGAGCAAACGCCTTCACGAGCAGTGCCAGGTTCTTCTGCGGTTTGAACCGGGCCACACAGACGAAGAGCACGTCCGTGGGAGCATACCCCTCTTCTTTTCGCCACCTGTCGCGGCCGATCGACGGCTTACGGAAGTCATCGACCGGAATACCGTTCGGGATCAGAGGAAAGCCGTCGATCTTGTAGAAGCGCCGAAGGCTATCGTCGACGTCGTCTGCGATCGTGACCGGTATCACACCCTGCCAAAAAGCCATCCGATGTATCAGGCGTCCGGACCAATCTACTTCCTTTTCGGCCAGGTTATGGACCGTGTGTACCATGGCAGGTACTCGGCCGGACAACATGGGCGGAAGGGCGTAGCGGAGAACGTAACGATGGGTGTGTACCACGTGGGGTCGGATACGTTTCAGGACACGGGCGACACGCACGAACATTCTCGGGTCGAAGCCGGGCCGCTTGCCCAAATACCAGACAGGGATTCCGCTCTGGGAAAGGATCTTCTCCTGGTCCGTCCCAGACGGGTTAAAGAAGCTGATCGCGCTGGCTTCGAACTGCTCACGGTTCAAAGTTCGCATAAGGTTAACGGCCATCTGCTCGGCCCCGGCCGGGCCGAAGTTGGGCAGAATATGCAGTACCCTCATCAATAGAATCCCTCGTGCTTGCCCGGCGAAGGTGCCCCTCGAGCCGAATAGTGCAGTTGGAGCGCGAGGACCGAACCGAAGAGGACGTACACTATTTCGTACTTCTCCCACGTCAGCGTCATGCCGGCGAACATGCATACGATAAGGCCGAGGAACACGCCCGTTCCCACGTCCGTCCCCTGGGCGATTGGCACCACCGTTTTGAACACGAAGAACAGCATCCCCAGGAACAGGATCAGACCCACGATCCCCAGCTGGCTCGCAACACCCAGGAACATGTTATGAGCAACACCTGCAACCTGTCCCTTTGCGGCCGAATGCGCTGCGACCTTCGCCGAGTCCTGCATGGCGAACTCCGCGAAGTTTCCCGCGCCGACGCCCAGGATCGGATGAGAGGAGATGACGTCGAGCGCTCCCTGCCAGATGGACCACCGCCCCGACCAGGTCTGTGCGCTCTCGGGTTGGGTGAGGGTCATGTATCGTTGCGCCGCGCTCTCACCCCTGGTAGTTCCCACCCAGGGAACTACCAGGATTATCACCGCAAGAGCGGCAGCCCCCAGAGCGTACATGGGCAGGATACGCCAGCCCACCCGATTGGCCAATCGGGGTGCGAACAGGGCCAGCATGGGCGTTACGACAAGTGCTACTAGCCCCGTCCGTGATGCCGTTGCGAATATGCCGTAGAAGAAGACGGGGGCCAGGAGATATGCGATCATCCTGTGTCGCCTCAGCAACCCGAAGTAGGCAACGAAGAATGCTATAGCGAGGAGACATGCATAGGAGTTGGGGCCCGCCCCTCCGGGGCCGAACCTGCCCGATACCGCCATGTCACTGCCCTCGGGCACAGGCAGTATGTAACCCGCGGGCACGGAGAGCGCTGCGCTGAACACGAAGGCGGCCAACGCCAGTACCAGGTACCTCCGCTCCAGCAACCCGAAAACGACCATCAGGCCGAACACCCCCACGAACGTAGCCGTCGCGCCCAATGCCACACCCTTGTAAGAGGCCCACAGTACCGAGGCCGAAACCCAGAGCATGAAGGCGAGCACCGCCAGGGTCAGCGGTTGTTGCCACAGTCTCACAAACCGCTTGAAGAGCTTCCGGTCTGTAAGCAGAGCCAGCGCCAAGGAGAAGAACGTCAGTATGGCCAGGGCCTTGATCCCACTCGCCAAGGGCCCTAAGGTTACTGTCGCTTCGAAGGGTAGTGAGGCGCCCAGCAGAAGGGGGCCGAGACGCCACTGCAACACGATTGCCACGGCAACGGCGATCACCACGAGGACACCGAGCAGCATGTAAGGACCGTTATCGCCGCCGAACCTGTCTGAGTAAGCCACGATGGCGCCCACGACGACCGCGAGCAGCAGGGAGCCACCGTACACAAGCCGGTATCTTACGGATCTGCCGGCTAACGCTGACACTGACTCAGTACCTTTATCATTTGGACGATGCGTTTCTTCCGAGGTAGCCGTACTTTAGCAGCAAGGGCGCGGTCAATGCGGTAACAACGTTCTTGTCCGAACTTCTCATCTTGGCCTTCCACTGCTCGTCTAGCTCTAACACTATGTTGCCCGTTCGGAACCGGTCCGGATTACCAGACACCGTATGCTCGACGGACAGCGAGATCTCCCGTCCGCGTACTACGGGGAGACTATCGACTTCGTCGCCGAAGCCAACACCGGTTAGGGCTTCGGCGAGATAACGAGTTGGATCGTTGACGAAATCCTCGTAGCGA
>Ga0126308_10001159_pt1 | contig 10158 bp, 8 predicted proteins | sample Plot55_FD_92533 | JGI IMG/M metagenome (GOLD analysis project Ga0126308, IMG submission 92533) | Serpentine soil microbial communities from UC McLaughlin Reserve, CA, USA - Plot55 | ecosystem: Environmental > Terrestrial > Soil > Grasslands | place: USA: UC McLaughlin Reserve, Lake County...
TCCCGATCCTACAGCGTCACCCCCGACTTCCAGATCGCGATCTCGCGGTACCCGTGCTTCTCGTTGTTGGTCTGCTTGCGTCCGCTCGCCACGTCGAGGACGAACGCGAACAGCTCGTCGGCCAGCTGCTCCATCGTCGCCGTGCCGTCGAGCAGCGCGCCGGCGTTGAAGTCGATCCAGTGCGGCTTCTTCTCGGCGGTCGCGGAGTTGGACGAGACCTTGATCGTCGGCACCGGGAAGCCGAGCGGCGTGCCGCGGCCGGTCGTGAACAGCAGCACCGTCGCGCCGCTCACCGTCATCGCCGTGGACGAGACGCCGTCGTTCCCCGGCGCCTCCAGCAGCGACAGCCCGCCGGGCGACGCCCGCTCGCCGTAGCGGAGGACGCTCGTCACCGTCGCCTGCCCGCCCTTCTGGATCGCGCCGAGCGACTTCTCCTCGAGCGTCGTCAGGCCGCCCGCCTTGTTGCCGGGCGACGGGTTCTCGTAGATCGGCTGGTCGTGGCGGAGGAAGTACTGCTTGAAGTCGTCGATCATCCGCACGATCCCCTGGAAAACCTCGGGGCTCGCCGCGCGGTTCATCAGCACCTGCTCGGCGCCGAACATCTCCGGGACCTCGGTCAGCACCACGCCGCCGCCCACTGCGGTGAGCTTGTCCGCCACGCGCCCGACGAGCGGGTTCGCGGTGATCCCGCTGAAGCCGTCCGAGCCGCCGCACTTGTTGCCGATCACGAGGTCGGACGCCGGGCACTCGGTGCGCCGGTCCCGCTCCATGATCGCCACCAGCTCCTCGACCTTCTCCAGTCCGACCTCGACCTCGCTGAAGACTTCCTGCGAGTTGAAGAAGCGCAGGCGCTCGCGGTCGAGATCATCGCCGGCCAGCTCGAGCAGGCCGGCCATCTGGTTGTTCTCGCACCCCAGGCCGAGCACCAGCACGCCGCCCGCGTTCGGGTGGCGCATGAGGCCGGCGAGCACGCGCCGCGTGTTCTTGAGGTCGTCGCCGAGCTGGCTGCAGCCGTACGGGTGCGCGAAGTGGAACGCGCCGTCGATTTTCCCGGCGAAGCGATCGTTCGCCATCTTCGCGATCCGCTCGGCGGCGTGGTTGACGCAGCCCACCGTGGAGAGGATCCAGATCTCGTTCCGCGTGCCGACGCGCCCGCTCTTGCGGCGGTAGCCCGAGAATGTGGGTACGGGCCCCGCCGGGTCGAGCCTGCCCCGCAGCGCGGCAGCGCTGTCGGGGTACCGGAACTCCGTGATCCCTTCGAGGCTCGTCTTCAGGTTGTGCGAGTGCACCCACTCGCCGCGCGCGACGGGCGCCGTCGTGTGGCCGATCGGGAAGCCGTACTTCACGATCTGCTCGCCGGCCGGGATGTCGCGCAGCGCGATCTTGTGCCCCGCCGGCACCTCGGCCGCGAGCGTGATCGTCCCGCCGTCCACCTCCACCTCGCTCCCCGCCGGCAGCGCCTCGACCGCCACGACGACGTTGTCCGAGGGGTGCACGCGCACCGCCCTGGGTGCGCCGATCGTCAGCGTCGACATGTCAGTTCCGGGCCTGGGCAGCCTGGCCCGCAGCATCGCTGTCGGGCAGCTTGTACGTCTCGCGCACCAGGTCGTAGGCGAGCGCGCGCGCCATGCGGCGGGCGTCGCCCAGGTCCACGATGTGCCGGGCGACGAGTCCGCCGAGGAAGTTCGCGTCCATGCGCCGCGCGACGTCGTGGCGCGCCGGGATCGAGCAGAAGGCGCGCGTGTCGTCGTTGAAGCCGGCGGTGTTGTAGATCCCCGCCGTCTCGGTGGTGCGCTCGCGGAAGCGGCGCATCCCCTCGATCGAGTCGTGGAACCACCACGGCGGCCCCAGGCGGAGCGCCGGGTAGTGGCCGGCGAGCGGCGCCAGCTCGCGCGCGTAGGTGGACTCGTCGAGCGTGAACAGCACCAGCGTCAGGCGCGGGTCGTTGCCGTAGGCGTTGAGCAGCGGGCGCAGGTTGCGCGTGTACTCGGTGGCCAGCGGGATGTCGGCGCCCATGTCCATCCCGAAGCGCTCGAAGATCCGCTGGTTGTGGTCACGGAGCGCGCCCGGGTGGAGCTGCATGACCATCCCGTCCTCGGTGGACATGCGCGCCATCTCCATCAGCATGTGCGCCTCGAAGCGCCGCTGGTCGGCCGGGGTCGCTTCGCCGCGGCGCGCCTTCTGGAAGAGCAGGTCCGCGTCGTCAGGCGCAAGGCGCTCGGTGTAGGGCTCCAGCACGCCGTGGTCGGTGGCCGTCGCCCCCATCTGCCGGAAGTAGGCGCGGCGGCCGGCGAGCGCGGACAGGAAGGCGCAGAAGTCGCCGACCCGCGCGCCGTGCAGCCGCTCCAGCGCCGCCATCGCCGGAGCCCAGGCGGGCGTCGCGATGCGGAAGAGCGCGTCCGGGCGGAAGCTCGGGATCACGCGCCCCTTCCAGCCCGAGTCGCGGATCGCGCGGTGGTGCGGCAGCTCGTCGGTCGCCGCGTCGGTGGTGGCGAGCACCTCGATGTTGAAGCGCTCGAACAGCGCCCGCGGCCGGTACTCGGGCGACTGGAGCCGCTCGGCGATCTCGTCGTAGATCGCCCGCGCGGTGCGGCCGTCCAGCTTGCGTCGCACGCCGAAGACCTCGCGCAGCTCGTGGTCGAGCCAGACGCCGGTGGGCGTGCCGCGGAACAGGTAGTAGTTCTCGGCGAAGAGCTGCCAGACCTTGCGCGGGTCGCGCTCGACCGCGGTGCCGTCGCGCGTCGGGATCCCCAGCGACTCCATGGAGATTCCGCGCGAGTAGAGCATGCGGAAGATGTAGTGGTCCGGCGTGATGAGCAGCGCGGTGGGCTCGGGGAACGGCGCGTTCTCGGCCAGGAGGCGGGGGTCCACGTGGCCGTGCGGGCACACGAGGGGCAGGTCGCGCGTCTCCTCGTAGAGCGCGCGGGCGGCGCGGCGGACCGAGGGGTCGGCGTCGAAGAACCGGTCCTCGTGCAGGACCAGCTCGTCGTCGCCCGCGGCCGCCGCGGCGGCGGCCGTCTGGTTGGCGCGGCGCGCGTCTCCCTTCACCGAAGTCTGCATCTCGCTCCCGTGCGCTGGTCGTTCGTCGTCGTCGGAATCGCACCCTGCCGATACAGCATGCAAGGGCGGTGCGGCGGAGCCCACAAAATTTCGTTCTAATTACGAACAATATTGCGATATTCGATCGAAATCGCTAGCTCTGGTTTTCGATCGCCGGACTGGTCCGGCAGGCGCCGGACTCGCGGGGCGGCGGCCCCGGTTCGCTGGGCAGATCGAGCGCATCGCACGACGAAACCGGGTGGGGACCGCTACCGGACTCGGCGGTCGCCAACGGGGGCGGCGCAACATTGAGTCTTGCGCTCGGCGCCAGAATCCCCGATTTTGCTCTCCGTAAGAACTAATTGCGCTCGCGCCAATGTAGGTACGTTGGGCCGGGAGCGCAACAGGCGGCGGACGCAGGCGTTGGCGGACTCGGCCGCCACGAGAGTCTCGGAGGACCTGGCCCCATGCGGAAGATCAATACCCTCAGCTTCGTCCGCGCGACGCGCTCCACCCCGCGCGACATCAACCGCCGGATCGCGCTCAACCTGGTGCGCGAGCACCAGCCGATCTCCCGCGCCGACCTCGCGCGCCGCATGCGGATCGGCCGCGGCGTCGTCACCTCGCTCGTGAAGGAGCTGCTCGACGCGGGCGCGATCTACGAGGGCGCCACCGCCGACGCCCCGCGTGGCCGCCGCCCGATGATGCTCTACGTCCGCACCCGCGACCGCCTGGCGATCGCGATCGACGTGCGATTCAGCCGCACCTACATCATGCTCGGCGACTTCAGCGCCAACCAGATCGCGCTGGAGTCCTTCGAGACGGTCTTCGACCCGGCCGAGCTCCTGGAGCAGCTCGTCCTGCGCATCCGCCGCATGATCGAGACCCACGGCGCGCACGGCCGCTGCGAGGGGATCGGCCTCGTGGTCCCGGGGATGGTGGACCGGCAGAGCGGCCGCGTCCTCAACTCGCCGCAGCTCGGCTGGCACGACGTGGACATCTGCGACGACCTGGCCGAGCGTACCGGGCTGACCGTGCACATCGAGAACGCCCCCTTCGCCTGCGCGCTCGCCCAGATGTGGCTCGGCCAGCGCGGCGGCGACGGACTCGGCGACTTCGTCTACGTCACGGTCTCCGACGGCGTCGGCGCCGGCGTCGTGGTGAACGGGCAGATCGTGCGCGGCCACAACCACACGGCGGGCGAGTTCGGCCACGTCGCCGTGGACCCGGCCGGGCCGCTCTGCCTCTGCGGCGCCTACGGCTGCCTGGAAGCCTACACCTCCAACCTCGCCACGGTGGCGCGCTACCTCGGCCGCGACGTCGGCTCGGACGGCGTGCGCGAGCTCCTGGCCACGATGCCGCTCACCATCACCGACCTCATGGCGCGCGCCAGCTCCGGCGACGAGCGCGCCGCCGCCGCCCTGGCCGACACCGGCCGCTACCTGGGCCGCGGCCTGGCCGTGATCATCAACGCCCTCAACCCGTCGCGCATCTTCATCGGCGGCGAGATCACAGCGGCCTGGGACCGCATCGCCCCGCTGATCCGCGCGGCCGTCGCCGAGCGCGCCCTCACGGCCGCCGCCGCCGCCACCCCGATCATCCCCGAGCCCCCGGGCTCCTACCCGCGCCTCCGCGGCGCGACGGCACTGGTCGCGGCGCCGGCGTTCGCGGCGCCCCAGGTAGCGTAAAGGCCGGGATGACAGCAGGGCGGGCCTGGCCCGCCCTGCTGCCGTCAGGACCGTTCATCTCTCCACACTGTGCTCCCCGAACGCCCGCCCTAACGCCTCGACCTCCCGCTCGGCCGCCGGGACGATGCGCCGGGCGTGGCGGCCCATCACCAGGTCCGAGAGGCGGGTCATGAAGAGCGAGCGGATGGCGGCGAGCGGAGCCAGGGAGCGCGGGACGTAGATCTTGCGGCGGCGGTGCTCGATCGCGTCCACGAACGCGGCCGCGCACGCCTCCACCGACGTGATGGTGCCGAAGGGGCCGGGGAGGTGTCGCAGCATCTCGTTGAAGCTCTGGAGGTCGCGCTGCTGGTCGCGCACCAGGTCGGTGTCGATCCACGCCGGGTGGATCACGCCGACGTCCACGCCCTTGTGCGCCAGCTCCAGGCGCAGCGCGTGCGCGAATAGCTCGACCCCGCCCTTGGACGCCGCGTACGCGGACATCGCAGGCAGCGCCGAGAGCGCGGCCGCCGAGGAGACGAGCAGGTAGTAGCCGCGCGCCGCCGTGAGGTGCGGCAGCGTCGAGCTCACCGTGCGCACCACGCCGATCAGGTTGACCTCGATCGTCCGCACCAGCGCGCGCACGGGCGTCACCGCCACCGTACCGTTACTAGCGATGCCGGCGTTCGCGACGACCACGTCCAGCCGCCCCAGCGCGCGCACGCTCTCGGCGACCGCGCGGTCGACCGCCGCCTGGTCAGTCACGTCGCACTCCAGCCAGACGTGCCCCTCCCCCAGCTCCCGCGCCAGCGCCGCCAGCCGCTCGGGCTCGAGCCCGACCAGGGCCAGGCGCGCGCCGCGCCGCGCGAGCTGGCGCGCGGTCTCCGCGCCGATCCCGCGCGCGGGCCCGGTGATGAGCACGGTCCGGCCAGCGAGCTGCTGCCTCATGCGACGCCTCGTGCGACGCCTCGTGCGACCAGCATCTCCCGCCACACCCGCGCGATCCCGATCGTCGCGCGCCGCGCAGCCGGGCAGATGCCGGTGAGATTGATGAAGCCGTGCGCGAGCGCCGGCTCCCGGTACGCGCGCACCGTGTTCCCCGCCGCCCGCAGCGCCTCGGCGTACGCCTCCCCCTCGTCCCGCAGCAGGTCGAAGCCCGCGGTGACGACGAGCGCCGGCGGCAGCTCCGCCAGGTCCGCGGCGCAGAGCGGCGAGACGCGCGGGTCGGAGCCGTCCACGCCGCTGCCCTCCAGGTAGTAGCGCGAGAAGCTGTCGCGGTCGCGACCGGTGAGGAAGAAGCCGCGCCCGAACAGGTCGCGCGAGCGGCGATGCATCGCCGCCGAGTCGGTGACCGGGTAGATCAGGAGCTGCGCGGCCGGCGCCAGCCCCTCGCGCGCACGCGTCCGGGCGACGACGGTCGCCAGGTTGCCCCCGGCGCTGTCCCCGCCGATCGAGACGCGCGCGGGGTCGGCGCCGAGCCCGCCGGCCGCGTCGCGCGCGAAGTCGAACGCCCGCCGCGCGTCCTCGAGCGCCGCCGGAAAGGGATGCTCTGGCGCCAGCCGGTACTCCACGCTCAGGACGTGCGTGCCCGCGTGGCGGCAGAGGATGCGGCACGGCTCGTCGTGCGTGTCGAGGTCGCCGATCACGAAGCCGCCGCCGTGCAGGAACACCAGCATCGGCGCGGGATCGCCGTTCGCCTCCGCGGCCGGCGGCGCGTAGTGGCGCATGCGGATTGGCCCACCCGCTCCGTCGGCCTGGAAGTCCCGGACCGCGCCGACCTCGGTCTTCGGCCCGGCGAGCGACAGCATCTGCCGCCGGAAGCGTGCGCGTGCCTTGGCGACGGTAGGCTCCACCAGCCCCGGCGCGCCGTGCAGACGGTGCAGCGCGCGGATGAGCTGGAGCTGCGGTTCGAGCGTCTGCCCATCGACGACGATCGCCCGCCGCCCCGACAGCAGCCGCTGCGCCCACCCCGGCAGCCGCGCCGCCGCGCGAGCGGCCACGTACTGGAGTCGGTCGCTCAGCCTGACGCGGGCGCCGTCGGTCGGGACGGTCATGTCAGATTCGACCACAGAGGCACCGGGACACCGAGGAGGGGCACACCGACGAGGGGCCCCCCGCCGGTCGGCTTCGCTGAAGAACGATTGAACCGCAGAGGACGCGGAGGACGCAGAGGACGGCACACGGGAGGGGGCCCCCCAACGCTCTTCGACATCTCGTCCCGGCAGGGAGGCCCTCTCTTGTGTGCCCGCCCTCTGTGTCCCGGTGCCTCTGTGGTCGAACTCATCCGTCAATCGGCCGCCGCGGGGGCCGGCTGGTCGGCGTCGCGGCGGGCCGGGGTGAGCACGTAGTCGTCAGGCACGACGCGGGCGACGCGGCGGCGGTAGCGCCAGGTGTGGTCGGGCCAGAGGGTGGAGTTGCGGCCGGTGGCGTCCAGGTACCAGCTCCGGCAGCCGCCGGCGACCCAGACGGTCCCCGCCATGCGCCGGTCCACCTCGCGCACCCACGCCGCCTCCGCCTCGGCCCGCGGCTCGACCGCGCCCGCGCCGTGCTGGTCCATCAGGCGCACCACGCCCATCACGTGCTCGAGCTGCGCCTCGAGCATGTACACCACCGACGTGTGGCCGAGTCCCGTGTTCGGCCCGGGGAGCACGAACAGGTTCGGGAAGCCGGCCACCGTCGTCCCCGCGTAGGCGCGCGGGCTGCCGCCCCACGCGTCGGTCAGCGAGCGCCCGTCGGCGGCGCGCACGTGGTGGGCGAGCGGCTGGTCGGTGGGCTGGAAGCCCGTGCCGAAGATGATCGCGTCCACCGGGCGCTCGACGCCGTCCTCCCCCACCACCGACCGCGCTCGGACCTCCGCCACCGTGCCGGTCACGACCTCGACGTTAGGCCGCGTCAGCGCCGGGTAGTAGTCGTTCGAGATCAGGACGCGCTTGCACCCTATGCGGTACGACGGCGTGAGCTTCCGACGCAGCGCCGGGTCCCGCACCGCCTTCCGCAGGTGCGCCAGCGCCATCCGCTCGGCGAGCCGCGCCAGCGCCGCGTGCCGGAACGGGACCAGCAGCAGCTCGCGGCGCAGGTAGATCCACCCGCGCAGGACGCGCTGGAGCGCCGGCGCGCGGCGGAAGAGCGCCCGCTCGAACGCGCCGAGCGGCCGGTCGTGGCGCGGGATGATCCAGGGCGGCGTGCGCTGGAAGACGTGCAGCCGCTCGACCAGTGGCTGGATCTCCGGCACGAACTGGATCGCCGACGCGCCCGTGCCGATGACGGCCACGCGCTTCCCCCTGAGGTCGAGCTCGTGGTCCCAGCACGCCGAGTGGAACGCGCGCCCCTCGAACCGCTCGATCCCGGGGAGCCGCGGCACCGCCGGGTCGCTCAGCGCGCCGGACGCCATCACGAGCAGCGAGGCGCCGTACTCGCCGCGCGTCGTCTCGATGCGCCAGCGCTGCGACGCGTCGTCCCACCGCGCGTCGCGCACCTCGTGGTCGAAGCGGATGTGCGGCAGCAGCCCGTAGTCGCGCGCCACGCGCTGGAGGTACGCCCAGATCTCCGGCTGCCGGGAGAAGCTGTGGCTCCACTCCGGGTTCGGCGCGAACGAGAAGGAGTACAGGTGCGACTGCACGTCGCACGCGCAGCCGGGGTAGCTGTTGTCCCGCCAGGTGCCGCCCAGTTCCCTAGCCCGCTCGAGGATCACGAGGTCGTGGATCCCCGCCTGCTTCAGTCGGATGGCCGCGCCGAGCCCGGCGAAGCCGCTGCCGACTATCGCGACTCGTACGTGCGTGCGGTCCTGCGTCCAGCGGTCTCGACCGGTCATGAGTGCAGTTCGATTTCGACGAAGCTCTTGCACGGATCACGAATGGATATAACATTGGCCCCATCATGCTGCCCGTCACCCTCTACTTTTCGCGCTACTTTTATTTCGGCTTCCGGAATCCCGGGGGGCGAGCGGCGCGCGCATAGGTAGAGTCGAAGACGGCACTCCACGTCAGCGCGGCAACCGGCCCCCGGGATCTCCCGGGGGCCTTTTCGTTTTCCGCCGTGCGAGCTCGGTCACTCCACCGGAGGCACCACCCCATGTCCGCACTCCCACTCGTCGCGCGCGACGCGACCCGCCCGCTCCACCAGACCGTCGTCCACGTGGGCGGCACGACGGCCGGCGTGGGTCGCGCGAGCTTCGGCGGCCCGGCGGTCGCGGTGATCGCGGGCCCGTGCTCCGTGGAAGGGCTCGACATGATGCTGGACACGGCCGCCGCCGCGCGCGCCGCGGGCGCGGTGATGCTTCGCGGCGGCGCGTACAAGCCGCGCACCTCCCCGTACGCCTTCCAGGGGCTCGGCGAAGCGGCGCTCGAGATGCTCGGCGAGGCGCGCGCGGCGTCCGGTCTGCCGGTGGTGACCGAGGTGATGGACCCGCGGCAGGTGGAGCTCGTGGCCTCGCACGCGGACATGCTCCAGATCGGCGCGCGCAACATGCAGAACTACGCCCTGCTGACCGAGGTCGGGCAGAGCGGCGTGCCGGTGCTCCTCAAGCGCGCGCCGTCGGGGACGATCGCCGAGCTGCTGCACGCCGCCGAGTACGTGCTCGCGGCCGGCAACGCGCAGGTGGTGCTGTGCGAGCGCGGCATCCGCACCTTCGAGTCGGCCACCCGCAACACGCTCGACGTGTCGGCGGTGCCGGTGCTCAAGGAACGGACGCACCTGCCGGTGATCGTGGACCCGAGCCACGCCGGCGGGCGCAGCGCGCTCGTCGCGCCGCTCGCCCTGGCCGCGGTCGCCGCCGGCGCCGACGGCCTGATCGTCGAGATCCACCCCGCGCCCGAGCGGGCCCTCTCCGACGGCGACCAGTCGCTGACGCTCGACGCCTTCGCGGAGCTGATGCGCCGCGTGCGGGCAGTGGCGCAGGCCGTCGGCCGGACGGTGGCGCAGCCGCGCGCGATCCCGCTGGTGGAGGCGGCCTCCCATGCTGCGTGAGCGGCTGAGCGGGCTGCGCGCTCTGGCGTGGCTGCCGCGATGGCGCGCGCCCGCCGCCCCTGCGGCCGAGACGCTGCGGGCCATCCGCGGCGCCACGACCGCCGAGTGCGACAGCCGGGACGCGGTGCTCCGCGCGACCGGCGAGCTGCTGGCGGAGCTCGTCAGGCAGAACGGGCTCGCGCCGTCGGCGGTGATCAGCGCGATCTTCACCTCCACGCCGGACCTCACCTCGGCGTTCCCGGCCGAAGCCGCCCGGCGCATGGGCTGGCACGACGTGCCGCTGCTCGGCGCGCAGGAAGTGCCCGTGCCCGGAGCGCCGGCGCGCTGCGTCCGCGTGCTGCTCCACGTGCGGGCGGTGCGGCCGGCGGCGCACGTGTACCTCCGCGGGGCGGCGGGGTTGAGGCCGGATCTGTCGGTGGCCTGACGGCGTCGCCAGTCGCCGGCAGTCGAGCTGCCAGATGTCGGTTGAAGTCTTCAGTTGCCAGTGGCA
>Ga0126308_10001160_pt1 | contig 10155 bp, 6 predicted proteins | sample Plot55_FD_92533 | JGI IMG/M metagenome (GOLD analysis project Ga0126308, IMG submission 92533) | Serpentine soil microbial communities from UC McLaughlin Reserve, CA, USA - Plot55 | ecosystem: Environmental > Terrestrial > Soil > Grasslands | place: USA: UC McLaughlin Reserve, Lake County...
GGTCACTTTATAGTTAAGCTCCATGGCTGACCAGGTGACCTGACGGCGACGAAAAACACAAGCTAATTACACTGCAGTGTACTGCAACCGTACTGCAACCGGGCTAGTACAGGCTAGTACGCAGTAGGAAAGCAAGCAGCTCGAAAACGACAAAAACCCCGTAAATAAGGCGAATTCCCGGACGCGCTAGGACAGGCTAGAACGTAGGTCCGGGGACTTACAAGGAGGGGGTCGCTGGTTCAAATCCAGCATCGCCCACTTTAGAAAAAGCGCTTTTGCAGGAAAAACCTAAAGAGAGAAACGAGCTGGAAACGAGCTCGGTTCTTTCTGATACCAACTTGACTGGTTGGGGCACAGGCGAAGGATATTGTCAGGGGTGTCCGCTCGAGGCGAAAGCTATTCAGCTCCCCTGCTCCTAGATAATACGCAACTCGCTTTTATTTGTTACATGTCATACCAACATATTGACGGACGCGTCGAGTCGCGTTTATAGGCCCTGCTTTATTATGCTACTTGAGCCTGCCAGGTTCATCCGATAATACATAGCATAATCGAAGGTTGTAGGATAAGCGGGTGGTATATACAAAGTTTGTGACGCAGAAAGCCCTGCCTGCCCAAGTGCGTAAAGCGGCACTGATTGGATTACTGGTTCGCATCCTGGGTACACAGCAGCTTCATAGAGGTAGACTGTATGGTTGGCAGGGTAATATTGCAGCAGGCGCTCCAGCAAGAGTGGGAACGCCGAAAGGTCATAGCCATTCTTCTTGTACGTCGCATCTCCAACCACGCCTATCTGCCAAAGGATGACGGAACTTGTAGGATCGATCTTACGTCCGTTTACGAAAAAGTCAGTTGCTTCGTAAGATTGGCATCCGTTGATCGCGGGATCAATACCAAGATCCGCAAAGAGGCAGTCTTCCGCGGAAATGCCAGGAAGCATTTTGGCACTATAACCTTCGCTACGTACTCGTCGGATAGCCTCATGTGACGGATAGACGAAGACTCCAGGATGGCCGTAACATGCCAGGCACGTCAGCATCCCGGACCGCACACACTCCACCACCCGCTCGACCATTTGATTGTACGTCTCAATTCGAGGCTTGCCTTCGGCATAAAGGTCGGATAGAGACTCCGCACCTTCGGGATTGAGCTGGGTAATGGTCTCCTTCGCTACAGGGTCGCCAACCACATAGAGAAGCTTGTCAGCCTTCTGCATCCAGGCAATCGCTTCCACAGTCAATTGGCCGACAGTTTTTATGCCGGTCCCGATAACGACGAGTGATCCCTTGCCCATGGCTACGCCCCCAGTCGCTGTAGTCTACTATTCGTCAGCAGGTCCCGACGGTCAATGATCGAAGATAAATTCGTCGTCCGATCAACGAGTGCCAAATGGCCATATCACTTGCGGTGCGACCTGCGGGAATACCTGCTGGGGCGCGATCTGCAGCGGTGTGATTTGCGGGAATACCTGTTGAGGCGCAACCTGCAGGGGCGTGACCTGCGGGAATACCTGCGGGAATACCTGCTGAGGCGCGATCTGCAGCGGTGTGATTTGCGGGAATACCTGTTGAGGCGCGATCTGCAATGGCGTGACCTGTGGGAATACCTGTTGAGGCGCGATCTGCAATGGCGTGACCTGTGGGAATACCTGCGGGAATATCTGCTGCGGGAATGTTGGCAGTCCCCTTATCACCGGGGTATCTTCGGCATCCTCACCACTAGCACGGACTAGGTCAACAACCAACACTGTCACAGGCTGCGAAGGCGCTGTCACTTCTTGCCCGGTTATCCGGGCATAAATGGCTGCTGGGTTGCCACTCTTCAGAGCTGCTTGGTCCTGAGTATCAAGATCAGTATCGCTCATCGCTGCGTCTGGGTCTCTGATAAATTCGCCCAGTCGAGCGGGATCAGTAGCGAGATTTACAAGAAAGCTTCGAAGTTCATCGGCTGCCATGGTTATGTTCCTCCGTTACCCCTAAGCATCATATCGACTGGCGACTATCTACTCGATGCCGCAAAACACAGATAAAGTGCCGCTAACCGACCTTACCGTGTTCTTACTCCTTCTTCCTAACAGAGCCCTGTCCCATACCACTCGCCTAATACATCTTCACGGGGTTAGAATGCCCCATTCTTTAGGCCTACGCATCATCCAAAGGTAGTATCTAGATACTACCTTTGGCACATTTTTGTGCGAAAAGCGTTCAAGAGTCTTGCCAAGCTCTCGGTTCCTTGGCATTAATCATACTAAGAGCAAGTTACGAGGAGCTTGGGTGTGGGTCCTCGGGTGAGGGAAGAGGTTAATCTCACCAATAGGAAAGGGGTGCTATGCGGCATCGGCAAGAGCGATTCCTATCACTGATCGAACCAAATGCAGAATCTGCCTTCGTTACAGATGTTGACCTTGCGGAGCTTCCAAGCGAGGCCACCGGCGAACTTAGGACTTCCTTAACGCATGTTCCTGCCGATATTGGATTCACCAAGCCTGATGAGCTCACGTGGTGGGACTGGACGGTGTTCCTTCTGCATACGGCGGCCGAGATCGAACACGCACTCATGGTCCAGTACCTCTACGCTGCATACTCGCTAGGGGAAGCCAACTTCCAAGGTCCCAATGTTCCACCAGATGCACCAACGCTTGTCAATCGCTGGCGTAGAACGATTATCGGTATAGCAAGGGAGGAGATGGGACATTTGATTACCGTCCAGAACCTCCTCCGATTCATTGGCGGTACCTTGAATTTCGAGCGGGAAGATTTTCCTTTTCGTACCCTTTATCCATTCCGCTTTCAATTGGAGCCGCTGACAAAAACCTCCCTCGCAAAGTACGTCGCGGCGGAAATGCCAGAAAACCCGGCTCAACCGGACGAGCTAATAAGAGAGATAGTTCGGCGCGCCACTGGTTCGGCTGGAGGGGTGAATGTGAACCGGGTCGGACCGCTGTATGCTGAGCTACACACCATTTTTGCGGATCCCACCAAATTATCGGACAACGATCTTTTCCCCGACACAGCCGATCGCTTTCAGGCGAAAAAAGCGGATTGGTTCGGTTCAAGCATAATCATCGTAAGAGCACTTCGGTCTAGGGATGATGCCGTCAAGGCCCTGAAGGACATCGATGAGCAGGGCGAGGGGTCTGGGCAACCTACAGATGTCACCGCATCCCACTTCGACCGTTTTATACGAATCTACCAGGAATACCCGGAGACGGACGAGGTAATCGGGCCTGTCACTTGGATCCCCTTTCGGCCCGTACCAACCAATCCGAACACCCTTATCTCGCCAAGCAGCGATGCTCTGCTGGAACGTGGTCGCATCACCCATCCTGTCAGTCGTCATTGGGCCCAGCTTTCCAACGTCCGGTATCGGATGTTGCTCCTAAACGTAGCTCATGCCCTTCACCTTGAAGGTCCCCTAGAGGAGATGAACGGTTCCCTGACGATGCGGGGTAACCTCCGCGATTGGGCATTTTTCGAAATGCGTGGCGAGGTGTTTGCCGGGCTAAGAGGCATATCGACGAGACTGGTACAGCTGCCCCTGAAGGCTGGAGTCTCCTCCCAAGAACAGGCTGCCGCGCTACCGTTTGAACTACCCTATAGCCTCGCTTTACCCGACCGCGAGCCCGATCGCTGGCGGCTTCACCTTGCCCTTATTACAGGCGCACGCAGTCTGATTGAGCAGATTGAGAACGCTTCGGGCAGAGACGATGTACTGGACGAGCTAAAGACATTTGACCTCCAAAGGCAGCACCTTATCGAGGAACACTTGTCACCATTGTGATCGCATCTCTTGTGTGTTCAATAGCCTGCGAGCCTAACCTCCAACGCTCGATCTATATTCCATAAGAGGAGGCTTCCCTGAGAGGAGGCAAAATGCCCGCCACACCGATAGCCCACTTTCATGGAAAGTTCCATTTCCATATGCCCGAGTACAACAACGCGCCGACGAATCCGGGTGTCCCCTTCGACCCCACTTTGGTGAAGGCTTCGGTGCTCCAGCTTTGCGGGTGTGACCCGGCGCGCTACTTCGAGTTTCGCTTCCTGGATGTCAAGATCACCCAAATCACTTATCAAGATGGAATTGTGACTACGGAGAGCGATCCAGTGATCGGTCAAGCTGTTGAATTGGCGGGATTCCTGCCCGATGTTTCTCCCTCGGCCATTTGTGCGCTGCTATACGCCGGACGTTTGAGGGTGGGAAACTTTTTGCAGGGGTCCGTCCGAAAAGCGATACAGTCCGATCTCCGGCTCAACGTCCGACCGCTAGGATTTACCGATGAGACCGCCGCCGCGCACTTCGATACGGCGTTGGACATTAAACAGCTCCAAGCTTTGGATGGCTCTAGATTCTCCGAAGAGTTGGGTCAAGTGGTTGAGCTGGAGTTTCATTTCCATTTGAATCACTACACCCGTCTTGATAACCCTCAAAGCCCAGAAGAGGCAAAACTTACGGGAGACGTGTACGGCTACATCAGACCATCTGTACCGCTGGTGAACCAGGAGAGCGGACTTCGAGTAAAAGACCGTCGCTTAGTCGCTCATCCCCGGATCGGTGATCGCCCCGCGATCGAACAACTGTTCCTCACTAATACCGGCACTACACCATTGCTCAGGATCACTGATATTGATGGTACCTATGATTTTCTTACAGCAGATCGCCTGTTAACGTTGCGTTACCTCGATTTCGTCCCGTTTTTGGACCGCGACTACAGCACTCCGACAAGCCGCGGAGAGGTGGACCACTTCGATGCGTACTTTGAGACTACGGAAGGTCGTATTGAGGTCGGGAGATTCACGGGAGATCACGAGGAGATGAAGCGGGTCGGTGGCCTACTAACTTTTCCTTTGCCCTCGGAAGCGATCGCGCGCGATGATATGAGATTTTGCGTTGACGTCGTGAAGGCGAACGTGTTTACCCAGCCGCTGATGATCGAATCGGATTGGGATCTTTCGCTTCTTACCGACAGGGGAGTGACGCTTGCGTCGGGAGAAGCGGCGCCAGCGATCGCGAAAGTATTTCATCGGAACCGGCCGGTGCCAAACCACCCGGTACGACTTCGGACACAGCCGCAAAATCGCCGGTCGCCTATCGTGGCGCGATTTGACGAGCCGCTGTTAATGACGGATGACGAGGGTCAAGTACGCGCCGTAATTCAGGCGCTGAACTTGGTGGATGCGGGCGGCGTTTTCGACCCAGTGACGCTTATTGAATTGGATCAGCTTCCCTGGGATCGCTACTACGGAAACTATGTCTACGTGACGATCGACAACCCCTTGCGTCGAGCAAATCCTCCTGTCGAGGAGATCGAAATCGCGGTTCGGGTGCTCCACAAGGTCAGTGCGGATCTTATTCCCGCCCAACCCTCTTTCGAGCGTGATATCCGGCCGCTGTTCTCCTACCATGATCGCTACTATCCATGGTTGCACGTACGAGACGTGGCCGGGATGTACGTCCGGTTTCTGGATATAAGCAACTATGACTCCTTCAGCGATCATGTAGCGGAGGTTATTCGACGCCTTGAGATGGAGGATCATGAATTACAGAAGATGCCAAGGTCGCGGGATTTTCCTATCGGCGGGATCGAAGTTATCAAGCGATGGCTTTCGAGCGGCCTGCTTGAGTAGCTTTTGCAGGAGTGTATCTGGAGTAGCAACGCGAAAACCAACGAGATTTTTACGACATTGAACTTCGTATGCTGGCTCGACTCGCTCTCCGCGTAGACCATACTGATTAAGGCCCTTCTATAGCGGGTTGCAATGATGCTGGCTCAAGTAGCCTTGCTCAGTCGAATGCAGCTTGCGGTGTCCCCTATCTTCCTCCGGAGGTCTTCTTAGCAAGCATCCTCCTGCGCCACCTATGACGGTGGGCGCAACATTACCGCAAGGCGCTGTGAGAGATGATCGACTCTATCCTTCGGCGTTTTTGCACCAGCTAGCAGGACTCCTCTTCCTATTCCTTGGACCTATAAAAGGGACCAGCAAACGCGGACCTTCGTCCCCGAGCCGCTCGACGAGGTTGGGGCTTCAGTAACGGGGCCAAGGTCAGCTGCCGCGCCTACTGAGGCTGCTGCTCCGTGCGTCACAAAATGAAGGTCCTTACGAGGATCGGCGCGGTCGTCCGACTAGTTAGGAACGATCTCGATCCTGATTCTGGCGTTAGCATTTCTCCCTGCTTCCGTTAAAGTCTGCACCACGTCTTGCATCTCGACGCCCTGCGAACCGTTGCCGGATAGAACCGCCGCCACAGGGTGAGTTGCGCTTTGGGGTGGCCCAGCTGTGGTAAGCGGAGTAACGGAGAACTGGGTAGCAACCGCGCCAGCTGCGTCCACACGACCGTTGCCGTAGCGAGAATCCCAGCCACCAGAGGAGGGGGGATTGTTTCGTGCGGTTGATATAACCGCGTCCCTGATCTGGAAGATGTTGAAGGGAGCACCCCCCGCCTGAAGCAGCAGGGCGATGAGCCCTGTAACGTGAGGCGCAGCCATGCTCGTACCCGACTTGATGGTGGTTCGGTCGTGAGTCAATGACCAGGCAGCTTCTATGTCCTGTCCGGGAGCGCTCACGTCCGGCTTCTCCTTGCCGTCCCGCGTAGGCCCCTCAGAGCTGAACCCGGAGAGCGGGTGGTTTGGATGTCGTGCATCGTAGGAGCCGACAACGATTGTGTGGTCACCGCATGAGATTGACCCCAGCGTGTGGGTTGAATCGTTGTCGGTTTGGCTGAAGCTCGACTGGCCCGAGTCGTCGCGCTCGATCCAGGCGTGGAACGGCACGCTGTCGGTCCCTGTCGCGGACAGCTCCACCGTCCAATGACCCAGCGGCAGCCGGTTGTTGAGTAAGATGTCGATCTGGTTGTCGCCGTTGTTCGGGTCGCGCTGGCGGTGAACGATGAGCCCTACCACCGAGTTGCCGGATACGATATTGCGGGTCGTTCCCAGGGGGGTCGGACCTAGCGTCTGGCCGCTCGGCGTGACCAGTGACAAGGCCAGTTCACGGTTGCCTGGGTACCAGACCTCCAACTCGTTTGGAGTCGGATCAACGAGGGCACCGGTGACCGGCTGTGAGCGGCCAATTTGCCAGTTGAGTCCCCTAGCCGCGCCTGCTACGATCTGCCCACTGGCGTGACCTCCCCGCAGAAACGAGTTGCCAGCCGAAATGACGATGGCTCGGTTTGGTGCCTCAAGGAGGGTGTCGAAGCCCTGCTCGACAAGCGTGGAGCCATCGTGGGGCCCTCCATGGGTGCCAAGGCTAAGGTTGACGACGCACGGGCGCCCTAGGGCGGTCGCTTTGTCGAACACGTACTTGACCGCTTCCAGCAACCGCCGCGAGTTGCCGAAGGACTCGGTCTCTTGAAAGTCGTCGGCCGCAACCTGGACAAAGATGAGGTCGGCACCCGGGGCAACGCCCGGCACGCCGTTGGCCCGTCCGTTGCCGGCAGCGATGTCCATGACGTGCGTCCCGTGCGCGCCCGCTCCGCGCTCGCCAACGGGGGTGGAGTCAGGGGCGTAACCTAGCGTCAGATAAGCTCGGTTCTTTGGGTCTTCGGGGAATTTGACCCGTTGGTAGATAGGGTCAGTTAGGGGCGGCGGGTCCGAGGCTTGAACCAAGGCGTCATTTATCGCTGCAGCGTCGTACTCCCGACCGTAAGGAAAGCCGGCTGGCGAACTATCCGTCAGGGTGCCGCGCTGGTCCCATAGGAAGAGCAGCCGCGTAGTCCCGTCCGCCTTGCGGAAGTTGTCGTGCAGGAAGTCACAACCGAAATCGACAATTCCGACTATGGTACCCGCTCCGTTAATGTGAGTGCCGGCGGGAAGGGTGGCGTGGAGCTGTGTAGCATCGGCCCGGATCTCCGGCACAGAGAACGCCAGGTCTGGCTGTAGCTGGGTGGCCCGTTTCAGGCTGACCACGTTCGGGTGATTGCGAACCTCTTCGATGTCGGCGACCGCAACGGTCCCGGTTACGATCTGTCCAATGGTTTGCACGACATTGAGTTTGGAAACTTCTTGGCTAGGATCCTTAAGCTTAGCCAAGACATCGACTTCGATCTCGCCCGTTTCGGACTCGGTGAGAGTCGACTGGTCCAGCGGAAGTTCGGACTTCATCGCCTGTATGACTTGCTGAAGGTGAGGATCGAGATCCATTGGAATGTCTTTGACTTCCTCGAGTGTCAAATCCTCGCCTGGTTTGTCAGTATGCTTCTCTGTCACGATCATCCCCTTTATCCCAGATAACTTCTATCTTATTTTGACTCTTACCGGAAACTTCAAAGCTGTCAAGGGTCACTACGCCATTACGTAGATGTTAAAAGACCAGCAGGTTGGTTATTCTCGGTAACGAGAGCGCTGCGACAAGTTCTCACAATGTGTTTCTCAGGATAACGAGCGAAATGGGACTTGTAGGCTTGATATTGTTGCTAGACTCTTAGTCTACGCCTTTAGACAGACCCTAACGCTTGCGTCACGCAACCGAGAACTAGGAGTTAGCTTATTATTTAGGCTCGTAGCCTACAGCATAATTAGCTTAGCGACGCCCTGGGAAGTTGAGCAGATAGCATATTTTCTGTATGGGTCCGTCCTTTCTCTACAGCTGAATGTACTGCTTGCAGAGAACGCCATGCGTGACCCGAGTACCCGATAACGCGAAATTTTGCATCCTTGACCTTTGTGGAAGATGTTTACAGTACCGAGACGCCATTCTTCTCAGTACTCTTGATGAATGAGGGCCGCTAGGGGACCATACGGCTACTCTACCCCAGGGGGCGAATTGTCCATAGGGTAAGATCTCCCTCCGAACTAGAGCTACCCGCTGGGTTACTAGCTACTAACATCTGTATCCCAGGAACCCAAGTAATCTCACTATGGTCTCGTGACTCACGAAGACCGTGAGCTGGCGAGAAGGAAGCGTGAGCGTTCCTAACACCGCTCGTGTGCAGCAACCGTGCAGCAACCTAGGCGAATTACTGGAAAACTCGGGAAAAGCTTCGCTCAGAGAAAATCCTTATTTGCAGGGATTTTGCAAAGCCCAGAAACCTCCTGCAAAGTGTCATGCTTCCCTTACAAGGAGGGGGTCGCTGGTTCAAATCCAGCATCGCCCACTACGGTTTTCCTGCGTCCAGCGGTATTTTGCGGCCACAGAAAGATAGCTGCGAAGCGCTTCCTGGCTCTTTTGCTGCAACCCGCGTGAGGTTATGCCTACGGCGCACCGAGTTATTTCGCTCCTGCCCTGAGGGTATGCTACTCTTGCTGCACGATCGGCAGAGGTATGACTAGGGGCATCTAAGTAAGAGACCTGCAAGAGTGCGGTTTCCCTTCCTCCATTGAGCTGGTATGTCTATATACCAGCGAACTTCTAATCCGCGGGTCGCAGGTTCGAATCCTGCCGGGCGCGCTTCTAAAAATGACTGCTTTGCAGGAAAAAGACGATAGCACCAGAAAGCCCCGAACAAGATTAGTAGCGATTTACTGCATTGTCTAGCGCGCATCTTCCTTGTGATCTGTTAGGGGGCGTAGAGGTTCTACAACCATTTATCCATCTTGCCTTCTCCGTGCCTTCTTCGATCTTGACAGCTTCGTACTTGACCGTCATTAATCAACTCAAGCGTGCGGGGAAGGTGGTAAGTACGACTTTATCGGGTGAAGTTATGAGCAACAAATCTTCGCCAGAGGACTGGTGATGTTAGGCGAACGGGACGAGGCTTTGGGGGAGGTATGGCACATCCCCACCCCGGAGCCCACTACCGGGTGGCAGTTCGTCCGCGCGATCTTCGAGGAGGTCGGCAATCTCCCTAAGATTGGCGCCCTGAGCAGCACGATAGTGAAGACGCTCGGCCTCTTCTGGCCGCTGGCGTGTGAAGGGGTAGAGACTGTTTACCAGTTCGAGAAATCGTTCGTCGTGGACAGTGGTGAATACAGGCGTGCCTTCGGTGGATACGAGGCCACCCCTTACCACGAAGGGATCAGGCAGACCATCGACTGGTATCGCAAGGTTCTGTAAGAGTGAAGTTGCCGGGCAGCGGCACCCGCAAACGGCAGCTACCGCGAGATCATGTAGGGACCAAGCTTTGAAGATAGGTTAGCAACGTGCCGACGCTGTAGGGAAGGGAGATCAGGGATGAACGCATCGCAAATCCTAGTTACCGGGGGCTCGGGCTCTCTTGGAA
>Ga0126308_10001161_pt1 | contig 10151 bp, 16 predicted proteins | sample Plot55_FD_92533 | JGI IMG/M metagenome (GOLD analysis project Ga0126308, IMG submission 92533) | Serpentine soil microbial communities from UC McLaughlin Reserve, CA, USA - Plot55 | ecosystem: Environmental > Terrestrial > Soil > Grasslands | place: USA: UC McLaughlin Reserve, Lake County...
GTGCGCTAGAGTGGTGGTATTGTGACGGAAGGGACAAGAGTACAGCAGGTGCGAGGAGCAAGTGGGATGAGTGCACGGGCCGCATGGCTTGCCTGGATTGTGTGGGCGCTGTCCGTAGTGTTCACAATGCTGAGCCTTTGGCTTTTGATCGAAAACCTCTCCTATCCCGATGTTCCCGTCTACCTCTACTGGGCGGAAGATACCCTCTTGGCGGTGGGCTACTCGACAGTAGGGGCTGTGACGGCTTCCCACAGACCAGGCAACCCGGTGGGCTGGGTGTTGTGCTCCATTGGCCTATCGTGGGGGGTGGCTCATCTGACCAGCGAGTATGCCACCTACGCGCTGCTGGCAGCGCCTGGGTCGCTCCCGGCAGCTGAAGCCGCGGCCTGGATCTACTCCTGGATTTGGGTTCCGGCCCTGGGTTTCATAGTGTTCTTGCCCCTGCTGTTCCCCACTGGTCGCCTGCCTTCTGCTCGTTGGCGTCCGTTCGCGTGGCTGAGCGTCCTTGTGGCGGTGGCGGGATCCGTTGTGGCGGCGTTCTCTCCGGGACCAGGAGTCGGCTTTAGCATCCAGAATCCTTTCGGGATAGAGAGCCTGCCTGACCTCAATGAGGAGCTCCAAGCGTTCATGTTCGTCCTGATATTCGTAGCGGCGGCCTCCTTGGTTTGGCGTCTGCATCGCGCGAGTGGGGTCGAGCGCCAACAGATCAAATGGGTGGCCTATGCTGGCGCACTGGGGGGAGGCGCCTCCCTTCCCACCTACACCGTCTTGGAAGCGGCGGACCTACGATGGCTCCATTTGGTCGGATATGTGGCTGCGTTGGTTGGGATCTTGGGCGTCCCGACGGCTGTGGGCATAGCGATAATGCGCTACAGGCTCTACGGGATAGATATCCTCATAAACCGCACCCTCGTCTACGGCATCCTCACGGCTATGCTAGTGGCGCTCTACTTCGGGGGCATCGTGCTATTGCAGGGGATGTTCGTTGCCCTCACGAGCGAGAAGTCCACCCTCGCGGTAGTAGCCTCGACACTCTTGATCGCCGCTCTGTTCACCCCGCTACGTCATCGCATCCAGTCGTTCATAGACAAGCGCTTCTACCGCAGCAAGTACGACGCTAGAAGGACCTTGGAAGCATTCTCGGCTACGTTGAGAGACGAGACGGACCTCGAAGCACTCAACAACGATCTGGTCTCTGTGGTGAGAGAGACGATGCAGCCAGCCCACGTCTCGCTATGGCTGCGTTCCGGTACAGTCTCGGCGGGGAGCGGAGGCAGCGAAGAACTGCGTAGCTAGATGCACGACGGCAATCTCGACCCTGTTGTCTGACTCTACTGTAGCTCGGAACGCCAGGCGAGATGTTGTCCCAAGTTGCGTAGGCCGACAGCCACGAGACCCTGCTCTGGGTGGGTAAGGGGGGACGCCATACCTTCAACTATCGACCTCATAAACAGCAAAGACCCTTCATCCCAGCTCTCCTCCGTGTGGTTCTGCTCGCCTGCACTCTCTGCTCTGATATAACGCCAGAAGACAGGTCAGCTGACGCCGAAGGGAGCGGCACTCTACATGGCATACATCCATACGATCACGGCGGGGCACCTCGAGTGTGCCCTGTACGCTTTCTCGCTGCTCATGGGGGCTCTGCCGGAAGAGCTCCTATCGATGCGGATGAGGGGTTTCGGCAGGCGAGGATTCGGCAGGGGGCTTGGATCGTTCAGGCTGTTCAGGATCCTGTTCGTGCTGCTGTTCACCACCGTACTCGGTCCGATCGTGCTCGTGGCCCTGATCGCCTTCGCCGCCTACGCCTACTTCAATAGCCGCCGTAGATGACAAGTAGCTTCGTCGTTTCCCTGGATTCGGTCTTCATGGCCACCCGCTACGTCATGGTTGGCGTGCCTTCATCCCACTCCAACCTCTGTGGGGCTACAATAGATGCCTGATCCACTAGTAGGTCAAGCGACGCAGGAGGCGAGGGCTTGAGCAGAGATATGCAGAAGCGGATTGTCTTGATACTGTCCACCGCACTGGCGGCGTGGACGGCGACCAAGCTCGCAGGCATGTTTTTGGACGAGCCCGAGGAGCGCGGGTCGAAAGATGATGTGAAGGAAGCTCTCGTGCAAGGCACATTTTCGGTCCTGGCCACCATTGTGGCCTCCCGCGTGATCCGCGATGTTCTGGGCAAGCGCTGGGGTAGCTAAGGGAGACAATCGCCTCACTTGCTATTGGCAGTTTGTGGATGCTACCCTCATCAGCTCGTCCAAAGTGCGACGTCCATCCCCACACCTTCGGATTCTTGAATCATGGCCCCCGTGTTCCGAGAACCGGTGGCAAGCGGCACAACACCGCGCGTGCTAGCCTCGCTGTGATGGGCAACGGAGGGAAAAGTCTTGCCGCGCGTGGCACATACTCGCTTCCGGAAGAGCTGGCCCGCCACGCTTCCAGAAAGTGGTTCGCCTCCGACCAGCTGCGCGGGGCCTGCCGCGAGGCGGGAGAGGGGCTCGGGGGAGAAGATGCGAGGAAGGCCAAATTCCGCACGGCGGCGCAGATGGTAGAGATGTGGCGCGGGCTGGACCTACCAGCCTGGGAAGCACCCTACGTCCTGCGCGACGCACGCCTCGGCTACCTTCACGGTTACGAAAGAGCCTTGATCTTCGGCGAAATGTCCGAACAGCAGATCGAGTGTGCCGCCGAGTCTCGCTGGGGTGAAAGGTGGCGACAGAGGCTCGAGGCTGCGCAAGAGAGGTCCGGCTAGCCGCCGATCCGACCGGGCCCCACGTGTTGAATCGCCAGTTGGGGAGCGCGCCGGTCTACCCAACATGTAGGTGTTCGCCGTATTTGCTGTATACCTCACATGCAGAATGTATTAGGCTGAGAATTAGAATGCGGCAACACTCGGTACAACATCGTACCGGCCGGTCCTTTGGGAAGGGGGCACCGCCACACCGGGCAGTCCCCAGGAGGCGGAGAGCCGGACGCCGGCCGGCGGTGACGCGCAGGCGGGCGGCGATCGCTGCGGGCCGCAGAAGAAGGCGACTGCTGTGCGTCTACGCGGTGACGGCCTGTGTAGTCGGAGAGCTTGCAGCTGCTGTCATAGATATGGAAGAACTCATGCTACTGTTTTCGCTTTCGGGGTTGTTCCTGTGCGCGGTGATTTTCCAGACGGCGAAGTCCTAAGGCGCCCGAGGATCGCGCCAGTAAGACGCGGGCGTAGAGGAGTTCGGGGCAGAGCAGAGCCCTTTACCAGAGCTAGATCAGTACCAACGAGGAAGAGACGCCGGGCAAAGCGCTCTCGTCGCACTACAGTTCTCCGGCGACGCAGAGGCCGGTTGGTATTTGTCCTTGTCCTCATCTTTATGTTCGGGGTGGGATACTCCTTATTGGGGTTAGGAGAGGAAGGGATAGCGGTGCCGGTCGAGTCCTTCACACCCGCGGCGGGGTTGTCGAAGGAAACGACGCATAAGTCCTCTACTTCGCCAACCTGCAACGATCTGGGAGTTCTCGTAGACCGCTCGCACCCCCTCCCCTCCGACTACGCGCCAGGGGACCTCGTACCGCTCCAGGACTATGGGGTGCCAGCCACGGATAGCAGAACGCTCAGGCGCGAGGCCGCCGAGCACCTGGGACGCCTCGTGGAGAATGCCTCTGTAGCGGGAGAGGATCTCGAAGTGACCTCGGCCTACCGCTCCTACGAGGAGCAGCGACGCTCCCACAAGAGATCGATGCGTGTCTTCGGGGCGGAAGCCGGAAGGATGAGCGCTACACCAGGACACAGTCAGCACCAGCTCGGTACCGCAGTGGATTTCACGAACGCGGCCGCAGGACATCAGGTCACGAGGTACTTCGGGCGGACAAGCGCCTATAGATGGCTCGAACGTCACGCCTGGGAGTACGGGTTTGTTCTGGCCTATCCCAAGGGCAAGGAGGATCAGACCGGTTACCGGTGGGAGCCCTGGCATTTCCGCTACGTGGGAATCGAGGACGCAGAACGACTCGAAGAGAGTAATCTGAGCCTGCAAGAGTTCCTGGAGAGTGCGGGAACTACACCCCGCTGCTGATACAGTTTTCCATGAATAACACAACAGCGGTCCAGGCTTCGGATCTAGCTTCGAGCAGGCACGAGAAGACTACCGATCTGCGTTGTGGACCCTGGGCAGCCGCGGTCCAACCCTCATGGTCCGGCCATGGGTAAGACCGACTGCCTCGCATGTGCTATAACTGTGCATGCACAAGTAGAGGAGGGATTGCATGACCGACATGCCGGCCACGGCCGCTCTCGTAGAGCGCGTCGAAACGATGGACGACGAGGAGCTCGACCGGTTGCAGGCTGCCATAGGCCGCCGCCGCAGGGTACTAGCCGGGGATGAGGTGGTACCGACCGGTGGCGCCTCTAGCACCGTCGTCGAGCGGCGAGCCTACGGCAGCGGAGTGCTGCAGTTGGAGAAGCGGGGCGAGAGCGGGCCGTACTGGTACTTCCACCACCGCAAGGACGGCAGGCAGAAGACCGTTTACCTTGGCAAGACGGACGCCCCCGAGATCAAGTTGGCGCAGATAAAGGGCGGGATAGGCGGCTGAGAAGACCAGTCCGCCAATCTCGCAGAAGGCTTTTTCTCGCAACTTCGCGTGTACGGCGTTCGTAAAAACTCGGTAAGCCGGAGGTTTCAGCTACGGACAACCTTTCGGGAGGCGAAGAGAAGCAACGCCAGGAAAGGGGGTACCCGTTACCCCAGCAAGCAAACGCGAGGGCCGGGGCCGATAACGCCCCGGCCCTTCTCGCGATCTTAGGTTGCGTTGTCGCAGTCGGCGTCGAGACACGAAGTCGGTTAGACGAGGGCTTTATCAAGCCCTTCGGGCGAGTTCTTTGTCTATCTGCCCCTTGTCGAAGCCCACGATCCAGCGGCCGCCGATCTTGATCACCGGCACGCCCGTCTGTCCTGTCTTGCTCTGAATGTCGGGATTTGCAGGGATTTTAGGGTTCATATCCTCCTGCTGGCACCCGGTTTGACCCTCTCTTGACCCCAATTATGGGGAGAAAGGGGATCACCGTGGGTAGGAGAAACAACGGAGAAGGGTCCATCCAAAAGAGGAAGGATGGCCGTTGGTGTGGGAGGTACTCCGTTGACGGGAAGAGGAAGTACGTCTACGGAAAGACTCGCAAAGAGGTATCAGAGAAGCTTTTCAAGCTGATATCGGAGAGCAAGAGCAGTTATGCCTTCGATATCGATAGCAAGATCCTTATAAGGGATCACATGAACGATTGGCTGGAAAACTCCGTGAGAGCATCGGTCAGCATTCGTACCTACGAGCGAAGAGAGGAGGTCACTAGACTCCACGTCATTCCCTTGTTGGGGGACATGAAGCTAAAGGATCTCACTCCCAACCACCTACGAAGGCTATATCGGGAGAAACTCGACTCAGGATTATCCCCAAGGAGTGTCAACCACATTCACTGTACCTTGAACAAGGCTTTGAATGAAGCCGTAAGGTGGAGGATCATCCCGGTTAACGTTTGTGGTCTCGTAAACCCTCCCAGATGCCCAGACGAAGAGATGAAGGTGCTGACCTCAAAGCAGGTTGGGAGGTTATTGGAAATATCCAAAGGGGATAGGTTCGAAGCACTCTATTACTTAGCCGTGACTACCGGGATGAGGAGGGGAGAACTTCTCGCCCTCAAGTGGGAGGATGTGAACTTCAACAGAGGCACCGTACAAGTAAAGAGGAGCCTATCGAGGATTAGGGGTGGACTTATTTTCGTGTCCCCGAAAAGTGCCAAGGGTAGGCGAAACATCGCCTTGACCACCGGGGTGATCGAAGCCCTGAGGAAACACAGGGTCATTCAAGACGAGGAACGATCGAGGGAAAACTGGCAAGAGAACGGTTTGGTCTTTCCCACCACGGTTGGCACTCCCCTTTACCCCCACCTTGTCGTGCAGAGGTCGTTCAAGAAACTGTTGAGGAAGGCGGGTCTTCCCCTCGACACGAGGTTCCATGACCTTCGGCATACGGCTGCGACCCTCCTACTGACCAAAGGGGTTCATCCCAAGATCGTCCAGGAACTCCTGGGACACTCGTCCATATCCATCACGTTGGATACCTACAGCCATGTCCTCCCGAACATGCAGAGCGAAGCTGTCAGGGCTATGGAGGACATCTTCAAGGATGATTGAGCATCACCGAGTAACGATCAGGAGGGTACTACTTCGTGCCACTCTCTCTATGAAAAATTGTAGGAGTGGTATGGACTATTACCCCCTCGACCAATGAGACTAGAGGTGACAGAGTGCGATTTTCTGAGTCTCCCTACATCAGGTACGTGAAGAACAAGTACCCACCTCCCGACCCTGACTACGTCTACGAACTGAACGTGCTGAGGGCTATGATGAGGCAGGAAGACAGGCAAGAGGACGTAGGGTGGGGAGGATTAACTTGGACCTGGGAACGCTACCAACGTCTGAAGGGTAAACATCCAGAAGCTGTCATGGCTTTTGAGGCAGAGTTGAGGTGGGAGAAAGAGAGGGAAAGGCTGCGGCAACAGAATCTAGAAAGGTACGGTTGTCCCTCCCCTTACATCCAAGAGGTGGAGGGGTGGCCCGAGTCGGAGGCAAGGAACCAATACCTCAAGGATCTGAGGCGGCTGAGGGACGTGATGGTCCACTCCAAGGTGGGCTACATCGGCTATGCCAGAGGAGCGATCCTTGGAAGGTTGAAAAGCAGGTATCCAGAGGCTCACGAAGTTTTCAGGAAGGAGCTAGAGGACCTGTAAACCTTTAGGAGCGAAGCTGAGTGGTTAGTATTTCGCTATGACCCACACCGCATGAACTATGCCGGGTATGTAGCCGAGTATGGTTAGTAGGATATTGATCCAAAATTGCTTGCCGATCCCCACCTGCAAGAACACACCCAAGGGTGGTAGCAGTATGGCGATCAAGATACGTAGCAGGTCCATCTGCGGCTCCTTGTGTCAACTTGGCTTCAGTTCCTATTACGGTGTTTGCACACGAAAGTTGCTGCTCTGATACGTGGGCGGAGAGACACTGTAGCCCACAGTTATTCAACCTTCAGGCCTGCCCCTGTGCCTACGGAACCTCTACCTACGATACACCTTGACCATGGTCAGGGCCAATGCCAAGAGAGGCGATACCCTGAAGGTACGAGGCTTTCGAAAGTGAGCTAAAGGACCTGTACCCTTCGGAGCAACCTCCCGAACTTGTACCGTGTTTTGTGCCGTGTTAGTGGATCGAGTAACACTGTTCAAAATAGCCCAGTCAAGACGACTCCGGTGCCAGCGAAGATGAAGAATGCACAGATGCCAACCAGATAGGATCTCCAGGTCGCTTCCCATATTTCCTTGCTGGCTTTCTCCTTATCACGTTCTGTCTGCCTTTCCTCTTCAGTCGTGACGTTTTCCATGTGCAAGATTCGTCTCCTGGCAATACTCATGCCTTGAATGGCTTTCCATGAGGTAAAGAGAAAGGCGGCGAAAGCTACGACGAAGGACAACAACACAAGGAGTTTCAGCAACAAGCCATTTTTGGAACTGATGGAGTGTCCGAAGGGTCCTCCAAGCAGTGCTCCTGAAACTGCAATGGAAGCGAATGCAATAGTCTGGAAGTTCTTGTAGAAATCGTACACAACTTTCCACCATTCCAGAGTGCTCCAAAAGATTCGATCCTCTTCTCCCATCTCACAAGCTCCTATCTTTCCGCTATCAGCAGGTCGCTCTGACTAGAATCGCTCTTATATTGAGATCCACCGTCGAGCCTAGTGGATCAAACAACGATGAATTTCGAATGAGTCGGTGCGGAAACGATTTGGAGACTAGGATTACAGTTGTGGTTAGGCTTCAAGCCTGCACCGCTCCCTCTGCTTTCGGATCGCCCTTCTACGGCGAAGCTCGTGAGGTCTCCTGCACCTACGGCTTGTAGGCTGTGGAGGTCGCTCCTTCTTCTCCGAGGCAGAGAGTAAGCGGCCCAACTCCGAGGCTATGAGTACCCCCACGGCCACAAAGATAATGTACAACGCTATCGGCACGAGACCCTTCCAGTTCCCGCTTTGGTCCGGTAGTTATAGCAAAAGCGACTTTGATCGCCAAAGGGGAAGAAGAGAAGGCACATACGACGTTCGGCACCTGTATTCACATGCTCTAATAGTGACTTATCCACAAACAATCCCACAAGCTGTGGATAACTCTGGCCGATCACCACCAAATGTTGTGTCAGATTGTGTCAGGATGAAGGGAACGGTGCCCTTCTCAGGGGTAATAGTGGGGAAAGGGAAAGGAGGAGTTGGGCACCGTTTACTCCTACATTCATAACGCAGATAGCCCTACCAGTAAAGCTTCTAAGGAGTATATGGGTCAAAAAGGCCAGATAGGTGTAGGGCAAACCAATCATGGACGTGAGTCATCTTCCCTATAGTGGGAACGCCTTCTCTACCCTAAAGTGCGAACAACGCCATCTCGCAGGAGGAGGGGTACTACGTTGGACTCAGCATTGATCGGGCATACCGACGCAGCAACTCTGGCTTGGTTGGTGAGTGCCTTGGAACACGCAAGAATCAGGGGCCAGATAAAGCTCGTAGCCTACCTAGAAGCGGTCGCAGACGACGTGGTGTTTGAGGTAGAGGTCGCTGCTTGGCGGTGGACATGCGTTGTGAGGACGGAAGCGTTGGGCTTTACTGGTACTAAGAACTGCGAACGACGGAGCGGCAGCCCTTACCGTGAAACGCCTGGGCGATGGTAGCCCAAGCGTGGGTGCTGTCGTGATGGTAGAGCGTGGTGGGGTGGGCGAGGGCAACGCCCTTTGGCCGTCTGGTCTTGTGCCGGTGGGATGCAAAGGCATAGACGACTAAACGAGTTCGAATTGCCGTTCGGCTATTACCTGGAACGTGATGCAGACCTACTAATCCTGCGTAGGTCCGACGGAACTTTCGTGGCTGCCTTCAGTGCCTTGGGAGTGGACCCCTTCGAAGTAGAGTTGATGGCTTGGCAAGATGCCGATTAGATTAGAGCGTGGTCTGTTCATGGAAGGTGCTTCCGCTTCGTAGGCTCAGTAGCAGCTACAAGAAACCTAACCGTAGTCCAGGAGGGGGGAAATAGGACTAGGGTTAGGTTGCACTCTAAATATCATGCCACAACACGAAAGTATGTATCTTGAGGCACACAGTGCTCTGCGACACAGCCTTTTCCTTATCCGGTGTCTTGCTACACTCTTGCAACATCTTTGTGCACCCGTCGTGCAGGAAGCGTAGTATGATATCATTTGCTACAAGACGGACGAGGCTATTTGTGCCACGAGTGGTCGGTCCGTCTTTTTTGGGGTCGGCGTGAGAGGAGGGGGTCGTCGGCCCTCTTAACTGCCTAGCACGCTGTAGGGCGTGTGGTGCTCACTCAGATGGATAACCTCTTACATACAATCGTGTAGACAGGTTAGCGGTATCGCACTTGGGAGATGAGCCTATGGGCTTTCGACGTACAAGAGATCAAGTGAAAGTAGGATCAGTGGCTCCCGACTTCACGTTACCGTCTCAGTCGGGAGAGATGGTGAGCTTCCATGATTTACTTGGCAAGAGAGCGATGGTCCTCTTCTTCTACCCCAAGGACAATACCCTAGGATGTACCAAGGAGGTTTGTGCCTTCAGGGACAGCTTCGAAGAACTCGGCAGGCTCGATGCCGAGGTTATCGGCATAAGCTCCGATACCGTGGATTCCCACAGGGGTTTCGCAGAGAAGCACAAGCTTCCCTTCACGCTGCTGAGTGACCAGGGGGGGAAGGTTAGGAGCCTGTATGGAGTGCCTACCACACTCGGTCTGTTCCCTGGTCGGGTCACCTACGTCATAGACAAGGAAGGTGTAGTGAGGCACATCTTCTCATCCCAGGTAAATGTGGAGAAGCACGTCGAAGAGGCTATGAGGACCCTCCAATCCATAGGTTCCTAGAAAGGAGTCAAAGGAACGTACATCCGATTCATTGCTAGTTCATCCTGAGATGATCTTATGAAGGTCGCAATTGAATAGGAGGACTTGCGAACCCTGGACTTACCCCGCTTCGGTAGACACATCTCCGTCACGCGACGTCCTCTTCTACCAGTCTAACCTCCTCGAACTCCGCGGGGCTCAGATAGCCTAGCGCGGAGTGCCTCCTTCTCGTGTTGTA
>Ga0126308_10001162_pt1 | contig 10149 bp, 9 predicted proteins | sample Plot55_FD_92533 | JGI IMG/M metagenome (GOLD analysis project Ga0126308, IMG submission 92533) | Serpentine soil microbial communities from UC McLaughlin Reserve, CA, USA - Plot55 | ecosystem: Environmental > Terrestrial > Soil > Grasslands | place: USA: UC McLaughlin Reserve, Lake County...
CAAGGGCCTGATCACCCTCAAGGACTTCGTCAAGTCCGGCATGTACCCGGACGCCTCCAAAGATGATCAAGGTCGGCTGCGCGTCGGTGCCGCAGTCGGTTACTTCGGGGACGCCTGGAAGCGTGCCATGGCGCTGATCGAGGAAGGTGTCGACCTGGTGGTGGTCGATACCGCCCACGGTCATTCCCAGGGCGTGCTGGAGATGGTACGCAAGCTGAAAGCCGATTCGGCTGCGGCGAAGGTCGACATCGTCGGCGGGAACGTTGCGACGTACGCCGGAGCCAAGGCCCTTGTCGAGGCTGGGGTAGACGGCGTCAAGGTCGGAGTCGGGCCGGGCTCCATCTGCACTACGCGCGTGGTAGCCGGTGTCGGAGTTCCGCAGGTAACGGCGATCCACAATGCCTCTCTGGCCTGCCGGCCGGCAGGTGTGCCGCTGATCGGTGACGGCGGCCTGCAGTACTCCGGTGATATCGCCAAGGCGTTGGTGGCCGGCGCCGACACGGTGATGCTCGGATCTCTGCTGGCCGGCTGTGAGGAGAGCCCGGGTGAGCTCATCTTCATCAATGGCAAGCAATTCAAGTCTTATCGCGGAATGGGATCGCTCAGCGCCATGGCCTCCCGTGGTCGCACCGGCCCCTCCTATTCCAGGGATCGCTACTTCCAGAGCGACGTCACATCCGATTCGATGCTGATCGCGGAGGGCATCGAGGGCCATGTCCCCTACCGTGGTCCGTTGGCCGCGGTTGCCTATCAGCTCATCGGCGGCTTGCGCCAGGCCATGTTCTACACCGGAGCATCGACGATTCCGCAGCTCCAGGAGCGCGGTTCCTTCGTTCGGATCACCTCCGCCGGTTTGAAGGAGTCTCATCCGCACGACATCCAGATGACCGTCGAAGCGCCCAACTATTCAGGCTGAGGCGTCGAACACACACAACACGGGTACGGGAGCCATGATCAAGATCAGGCGCAGGATCGATGATCACCCGTCTGCAAGGGAGTAGACATGTTTGACGTCGGCCGAAACAAGCGTGCCCAGCAAGCGTTCGCCTTCGATGACATCACCATCGTCCCCTCGCGGCGTACCCGCGGCGAGGAGGAGGTCTCGCTGCAATGGCGAATTGACGCCTACACCTTCGGCTTCCCGGTGATCGCGGCACCCATGGATTCGGTAATCTCGCCAGCCACCGCCATCAAGATCGGCCAGCTGGGTGGGCTCGGTGTCTTGAATCTGGAGGGATTGTGGACCCGCTATGACGATCCGCAGCCGAAGCTGGAGGAGATCATCGCGATCCAGGATCCGATCGAGGCGACCCGCCAGATGCAGCAGATCTACGCCGAGCCGATCAAGCCCGAGCTGATCGGCAAACGGGTCGCCGAGATTCGGGAAGCCGGCGTGCCGACTGCCGGTGCGCTCTCACCGCAGAACACTCAGGCGTACGCGCAAGCCGTGGTGGATTCCGGTGTCGACTTCTTTGTCATCCGCGGCACCACCGTGTCCGCCGAACATGTTTCCTCGATGCTGGAGCCACTCAACCTGAAGAAGTTCATCTACGAGCTGGACGTCCCGGTCATTGTCGGCGGTTGCGCCACCTACCAGGCCGCCCTGCACCTGATGCGTACCGGCGCAGCCGGCGTCCTCGTCGGGTTCGGCGGCGGAGCCGGGTCCACGAGCCGGTCGGTGCTGGGCGTTGCGGTACCGATGGCCTCGGCGGTCTCCGATGTCGCGGCGGCGCGGCGCGATTATCTCGACGAGTCCGGTGGTCGCTACGTGCACGTGATCGCTGACGGCTCTGTCGTACGATCCGGCGATATCGCCAAAGCGATCGCCTGCGGTGCTGACGCGGTCATGGTCGGCTCGCCGCTGGCGAGGGCAGACGAGGCCCCCGGCCGCGGTTTCCACTGGGGACCTGAGGCCTGGCACGACAAGCTGCCACGAGGCGAGCGGGCCAAGTTCTCAACGGTCGGCGATCTGCAGCACATTCTGCTCGGCCCGTCCACGGTGCCCGATGGGACGATGAACCTGGTTGGAGCTTTGCGCAAGGCGATGGCGACCACCGGTTACACCGAAATCAAGGAATTTCAGCGGGTTGAGATCGTCGTCGGCTGACCAACTGTCCCCTGGTGGGAGCAATCCCTCCATCAGGTTGTGACTCATCAGCCAGGCCAGCGGGTACGAGCAGCTGTTCTTGTCGTCAATCCACTTGGCATCCAGCTTTCGGCTGTGGCTCCACTGGTGAGATGTGATGGGCGACGCGATCCATGACAGAGAACCGCAGCATTGTTTCCAAGCTCACACGACGCGTCTGGGAGGCGGGTCCGTCTGGCTAGGCTGAGCGCCATGGGTGACCCGGTGACGGATGAGTTGCTGCGGCTGCGGATGAGCATCGACAACATGGACGCGGCACTGGTGCATCTCCTGGCTGAGCGTTTCAAGGTCACTCAGCAAGTCGGTGAGCTGAAAGCGGCGCACGGCATGCCGCCTGCCGACCCGGTACGGGAAGCCGAACAGATCGCGCGGCTGCGAGCGCTGGCCGAGGATGCCCGGCTTGATCCCGAGTTCGCCGAAAAGTTCCTGAACTTCGTGGTTGCCGAAGTGGTACGCCACCACAAGGCCGCGCTGAATCGTCGTGACTCAGACATGTAACGCATATATCGGAAGCTGCCAGCGTGCGGAGTCACAGGCCGGCGGCCAGGGCGCGGCCTGCGGTGCGGCCTGAGAACAGGCAGCCACCGAGGAACGTGCCTTCCAGCGCCCGGTAGCCGTGGACGCCTCCGCCGCCGAAGCCGGCTGCCTCACCCACGGCGTACACACCAGGAAGCACCGAACCGTCAGCTCGCATCACACGTCCCTCAAGATCGGTTTCCAATCCGCCGAGGGTCTTGCGGGTCAAGATGTGCAGTCTGATCGCGACCAGTGGACCTCCCGATCCGGCCCGGCCGGCCTCGGGAGTCTTCGGATCGAGCAGCTCATGCGGCGTCACCACGCGCAACAGCCGCTCCGGGAGGAATCGCCGGGCCGCGATGGTGGCCACGACCTGCGGGTCCTTTCCCAGGCCGCTGCGCACCTGTAGATCACGCGCTGCGATCACCTGACGTAGCGTTTCGCCGTCGATGAGATGCTCACCGACCAGTTGATTCATCTGAGCGGCCAGCTCCGGCACTGATCCAGCCGAGACGAAGTCCACACCGACCTCCTGGAAAGCTCGCACCTCCGGTGTCGGACCGGGCCGTACTCGGCCAGCCAGCAGTCGCAAATTCCTTCCGGTCAAGTCGCCGTTCTGCTCAGATCCGGACAGAGCGATCTCAGCCGACACCGTGGCTTGGTCCAGCACAAACCAGGAGTAGTCGTAGCCGCTGTTGATCACATGCCGCAGCGCACCGAGCGCATCGAAGCCGGGAAACAGCGGCACCGGAAAGCGTTGCCCTCGGGCATCAAGCCACAACGCCGATGGCCCGGGCAAGATCCGAATCCCGTGGTGGCTCCAGAGAGGCGAGTGGTTCACGACTCCCTCGGGATAGTGCCACATGCGATCGGAATTGATCATCCGACCACCTGCAGCCTCGGTGATCTCGAGCATCGACCCGTCAACGTAGTCGGGCACGCCGGCGATCATGCGATGCGGCGCTGGACCCCACTCGATAGGCCAGTTCTGCCTGATGAGGTCGAAGTTTCCGCCGATCCCCCCGCTGGCCACCACGACGGCCTGAGCGGAGAAGCTGAACTCACCGACCCCGGTACGCGAGGTCCGGACACCACGAGGCAGGTCTGTCGGCTCCAGAACCCGTCCGGAGACGCGTACCTCAGAGTGGTCGGCCTTGAGCGAAGTGACCTGGTGTCGGGCCCGGATCCGCACCTGGTTCGAGTTCATGACATTGCTGGCGAAGGGCTCAACCAACCCAGGGCCAGTGCCCCAGACAATGTGGAAACGCGGAACGGAGTTGCCATGACCGGGAGCCGCGTACCCGCCTCGTTCGGCCCATTGCACGAGCGGGAACCAGCGAACGCCCAGGTCATGGAGCCAGTGACGTTGCTCACCGGCCGCAAAGTGCACATATGCCTCCGCCCAGCGTTGCGGCCAGTAGTCCTCCAACCGGTCGAACGCGGCACTGCCGAACCAGTCAGCCAGCGCCAGCTCTTCGGTGTCATGGATCCGCAGCCGTCGCTGCTCCGGCGAGTTCACCATGAACAGGCCTCCCAGCGACCAGTACGCCTGGCCACCGACTGAGCCGAGCGGCTCGGCGTCCAGCATGATGACTGACCGATTGGCTGCAGACAACTCGTGAGCGACGACGAGACCAGACAGGCCCGTCCCAACCACGATGACGTCACAATCCATAGTCCGAATGCTGCCACTCGCGCCCGTTGTGTTCGCTCCCGCGCTGCCGACGCTCGCAAACAGAGTCGCCACTACTCTGGGCGCCATGACCGACCTGGCAGTTGTTTCATCTACCGACGTGCTGCGGCTGCGGGCGCTGCTCACCGCGACCGGGCCACCGATGGAGCTCCGCTCACCTCTCACCGGTGAGCTGATCGGTGAGCTGCCGACCTCCACACCCGCCGATGTCGAGGTAGGCGCCCAGCTCGCGCATCGAGCACAAGCCGAGTGGGCTGCGCGACCGATTGCCGAGCGGGCTCAGCTGTTACTCGATTTTCATGATCGTCTCTTGGATCAGCGCGATTACTTCATCGACCTGCTGCAGTCGGACGGCAAGGACCGGCTGAGTGCCGCCCTAGAGGTGTTTCATCTTGCGGTCACAGCTCGATATTACGGACGTACAGCGCGCCGCTATCTGCGATCAGAGCGTGGCAGCGGGATTCTGCCGCTGTTGACCCGAGTCGATCGGCACTACTTTCCGAAGGGTCTGGTCGGCGTGATCGCGCCGTGGAACCATCCACTCACGATCGCATTCTGCGACGGGCTGGCGGCTCTGGTTGCCGGCAACGCAATCATGCTCAAACCTGATCATAAGACCCCGCTGATTGCACTGGCGGCGGTCGAACTCTTGCACAAAACCGGGCTGCCACCGGATCTCTGGCAGGTGGTACACGGACGCGGCGTTGTTGTCGGGCGCGAGTTGATCGCCCTCAGCGACTACATCTGTTTCACGGGATCGACTGCCACCGGACGTATGGTGGCCGCCCAGTGCGCGGACCGGCTGATCGGATGTTCGCTGGAGCTCGGCGGCAAGAATCCGATGCTGATCTTAGATGACGCAGACGTCGCGGCTGCGGCCGAATGCGCGGTGCGGGCGTCCTTCATCAACGCTGGCCAAACATGCTTGGCAACCGAACGCATTTACGTTGCGGAGCCGCTCTTCGAGGCGTTCACGCTGGACTTTGTCAGGCGCACCCAGGCGATCCGGCTCGGCAACGCACCAGACTTCGAGCACGACATGGGCTGCCTGATCAACCAAGATCATCTGGAGCGAGTCAGCGCACATGTCGAGGATGCGCGGGCCAAAGGAGCCACCGTGTTAGCCGGCGGGCGGCGGCGGAAAGACCTGGGCGAGCTGTTCTATGAACCGACCATTCTGACCGGTGTGACGCCGGAAATGGACTGCTACGCCGATGAGACGTTCGGCCCTGTGGTCAGCGTCTACCCGGTCATGGACGAGGACGAGGCAGTGGCGCGGGCCAATGATTCCGAATATGGCCTCAACGCCAGCGTATGGACTTCTGACCATGATCGCGGGCGAAGCATCGCGAGCAAGATCAAATGCGGCACAGTAAATGTCAATGAGGGCTTTGGCGCAACGTTGGGCAGCATCGATGCACCGATGGGCGGAATGAAGAACTCCGGCCTCGGTCGACGCCAAGGACAAGACGGCATCCGGCGGTTCGTCGACGTCCAGGCAGTTGCCACCCAGACTGGGATTAGCCTCGCTCCGGGCCATGGTTTGGACGGCAAGTCCTTTACCTCGGCCATGACAGGACTGTTGCGAATATTGAAGAAGGTTGGCCGAGCCTAAGGGCCTGTTGACAGATTCTCTATACAACCATACGGTTGTATCAAATGCACATCGCCCCACCCGACTATGACCGCATGTTCGGCGCGCTGGCGGATGCGACGCGCCGCGACATCGTGCGCCGCGCGATCGAGGGGAACGAGGGCGTGGCCGAGTTGGCAGACCACTACCCGATGAGCTTCGCAGCGGTGCAGAAGCACATCGCCATCCTGGAGCGGGCTCACCTGATCACCAAGGAGCGGATCGGCCGGCGCAAGGTGGTCCGTACCAACCTGGAGGGCCTCCTGGTGGCCCGGAGCCTGCTCGACCGTTACGAGGAGCTCTGGCAAGGACGGATCGACCGCATGGCCGAACTGGTTACCGACACGAAGGAGAAGGATCAATGACTATCACCTCAGTCCAGAAGGACACCGAAGCCCTGTCCATGACTCTCGCAGCTGAGTTCGATGCCCCCACGGAGCGGGTCTGGCAGCTCTGGGACGACCCTCGCCAGCTGGAGCGATGGTGGGGACCGCCGACTTATCCCGCCACGGTGACGTCCCATGATCTCCGTCCTGGTGGCCGCGTCGAGTACCACATGACCGGGCCCGAGGGGGATCAGTCCAAGGGTTACTGGGAGATCCTGGAGGCCGAGCCACCGCATCGGCTGGTCTTCAACGACGGCTTTGCCAACGACGACGGCACGCCGAACACCGACCTGCCACTGAACTCCGCCCGAGTGACCATCGATGACATCGGCGGCGGGCGCACCCGGACGTCGATCGAGAGCATTTTCCCCAGTGCCGAGGCGATGGAGCAGGTGCTGGCGATGGGCATGGAGGAAGGCCTGAAGGAGGCTGTCGGTCAGATCGACGCCCTCCTCGCGGAGGACACTGCACGATCGCGCTGACCGGAGCCCCTGAGGACGACGACGAGGTCATAGACTCGTCGCTTCCGGACCGTCCGGGGGAGAGGATGCGCGATGAGCCGGCGAGATCACGATCTGGTGGTGGTGATCGACTTCGGTGCCCAGTACGCCCAGCTGATCGCCCGTCGGGTACGCGAGGCGAAGGTCTACTCCGAGATCATGCCGCACACGGCCTCGGCCTCGGAGATTCTGTCGCGGCGGCCCAAGGCGATCATCCTCTCTGGTGGACCTTCCTCGGTTTACGAGCCCGGAGCGCCGCAACTGGATGCGGCCTTGGTTGACGGCGGCACGCCAGTCTTCGGCATCTGTTATGGCTTCATGGCCATGGCCCAGGTCCTCGGGGGGTCGGTCGCCCGTACGGGCATGCGGGAATACGGCCGCACGGCCGTCAAACTGACCGATCCTGGCGTACTGCTGGCCGGCCTGCCGGCCAGCGTCAGTGCGTGGATGTCCCATGGCGACGAGGTGACCGCAGCACCTTCTGGCTTCCGGGTGACCGCGACCTCCGCAAGGGCGACCGTCGCCGCGTTCGAGAATGTTGACCGGCGCCTGGCCGGGGTTCAATGGCACCCCGAGGTCTTGCACACCGAGCATGGCCAACAGGTGCTGGAACATTTCTTGTACGACATCGCTCGATGCACTCCAGATTGGACCCCCGCCAATATCGTCGACGAGTCCGTGCTGGCCATCCAACAACAGGTCGGTGGCAAGCACATCATCGCCGGCCTCTCGGGTGGAGTCGACTCCGCGGTGGCCGCGGCTCTGGTGCAGCGCGCTGTCGGCAGCCAGCTGACCTGTGTGTTTGTCGATCATGGTCTGCTGCGCAAAGGTGAGGCCGAGCAGGTCGAGCGCGACTACGTGGCCGCAACCGGGGTTGACCTGAAGGTCGTCGACGCTTCTGCGCAATTCCTTTCGGCACTGTCTGGGATCACTGATCCGGAGCAGAAGCGCAAGATCATCGGCCGACAGTTCATCAGGACGTTTGAGGCGGCCGCGCGCGAGGTGGTCGGTGAGGCTGGTGAAGTCGAGTTCTTGGTGCAGGGCACCCTCTATCCAGACGTGGTTGAATCCGGCGTGGGTGAAGGCGCGGCCAATATCAAGAGTCATCACAATGTCGGCGGGCTGCCCGAGGATCTGCAGTTCCAGCTGGTGGAGCCGCTGCGGACTCTCTTCAAGGACGAGGTTCGGGCCGTCGGCGCGCAGCTCGGACTGCCATCGGGAATCGTGTGGCGACATCCGTTCCCAGGCCCTGGGTTGGCCATCAGGATCATTGGCGAGGTGACCCGGGAGCGGCTCGACGTCTTGCGCGAGGCGGACGCCATTGCTCGAGCTGAGCTGAGCGCGGCCGGGCTGGATCGCGACATCTGGCAGTTTCCGGTGGTACTGCTGGCCGACATCCGCTCAGTCGGGGTGCAGGGCGACGGCCGGACCTACGGGCACCCGATCGTGCTACGCCCTGTGACCAGCGAAGATGCGATGACCGCGGATTGGGGCCGGCTCCCGTACCAGGTGCTGGAACGGATCAGTACCCGCATCACCAACGAGGTTGACGAGGTGAACCGGGTCGTCTTGGACATCACCAGCAAGCCGCCGGGCACCATCGAGTGGGAGTAGCGCTCAGGCCTCGAGGCTCGCTTCAGCGGTGCGACCTAGATCCAGGTACTGCGCCTGATGTTCTGGCGGCACCTGGACCCACGCTTTCATCGCTCTGCCGGCCATGGGCTCGAAGAGGTGTGCCCCTTCCAGGCTCAAGGCGCGGGCATGATCCTCGCCCTGCAGCTTGAAGATCATGTCGTCCCCGTACAGTCCGCAGAACGCCTTGCCGCCGCGCCGCTTGATCCCCGGCATGCCGAACATGGAGGCCTTCACCACATCTCGCTCGCTCGAGAGTTCGTCGAGCAGCGCAGCAAATCGCGCCATGCCGGCCTCGGTCGGCTTCGACATGTGGTGCGGTTGTGTCATACCCGGAGCGTATTCGCGCCGGCCGGCCTGCCGGAGCCCGTGGTGGAAATCGACTCGACGCCATCCAAGGCGCATCTAAACTGAGGACGAAAGCATTGTTGCGGGCGGTTCGCGCCGCAGCAGGCTCCGTCGCGAAACACCGCAATCAAGAGGGATTTGACCGTGTCCGATACCACCAGCTCCACCGCGCCTCCAGGCCTGCTTGGCACTGCTCGCGTCAAGCGTGGCATGGCCGAAATGCTCAAGGGCGGAGTCATCATGGACGTGGTCACGCCAGAGCAGGCCAAGGTCGCCGAGGATGCCGGCGCGGTTGCCGTCATGGCGTTGGAACGAGTTCCTGCCGACATCCGTGCGCAAGGCGGCGTTTCGCGGATGAGCGATCCGGACATGATCGACGGCATCATCGCCACCGTCTCCATTCCGGTGATGGCCAAGGCCCGGATCGGGCACTTCGTCGAGGCTCAGGTCCTTCAGTCACTCGGTGTTGACTACATCGACGAGTCCGAAGTGCTGACCCCCGCCGACTACTCCAACCACATCGACAAATGGCGGTTCACGGTGCCATTTGTGTGCGGCGCCACCAATCTTGGCGAGGCCCTGCGCCGGATCGCTGAGGGTGCGGCGATGATCCGTTCCAAAGGCGAGGCTGGCACCGGTGATGTGTCCAATGCCGTCACCCACATGCGCCAGATCCGTGCCGAGATTGCACGCCTCACCACGATGGCGTCCGATGAGCTGTACGTGGCTGCGAAGGAACTGCAGGCGCCCTACGAGCTGGTCGCCGAGGTCGCGCAATTGGGCAAGCTGCCCGTCGTCCTCTTCACAGCTGGTGGCATCGCAACTCCGGCAGATGCCGCCATGATGATGCAGCTCGGAGCGGAAGGGGTCTTCGTTGGCTCCGGAATCTTCAAGTCCGGCAACCCGGGGGAGCGGGCCGCGGCCATCGTCAAGGCGACCACTTTCTACGACGATCCCGATGTGATCGCGAAAGTATCCCGCGGGCTTGGCGAGGCAATGGTCGGCATCAACGTCGACGACATCCCACAGCCCCATCGCCTCGCTCAACGCGGCTGGTGAGCCGTCCACCCACTGTCGGTGTCCTCGCCCTGCAAGGGGACGTACGCGAGCACCTTCGCGCACTGACAGCGTGCGGCGCGGAGGTCCGGCCGGTACGGCGACCTGCCGAGCTAGCCGGGCTGAAGGGGATTGTGCTGCCCGGTGGTGAATCCACCACAATTGACAAGCTGTCGCGGATCTTCGGTCTGCGCGAGCCACTGATAGCGGCGCTGCACGCAGGACTACCGGCGTACGGA
>Ga0126308_10001163_pt1 | contig 10147 bp, 7 predicted proteins | sample Plot55_FD_92533 | JGI IMG/M metagenome (GOLD analysis project Ga0126308, IMG submission 92533) | Serpentine soil microbial communities from UC McLaughlin Reserve, CA, USA - Plot55 | ecosystem: Environmental > Terrestrial > Soil > Grasslands | place: USA: UC McLaughlin Reserve, Lake County...
GGCGAAAGGCCATTGACCGTAACAACGGCCGTGGAGGTGCCATCGCCGTTGTCGGTTGGCGCGCCCGTTATCGACACGCCCGCGTTTTTGAAGGTAATCGACTTGCCGCTCTCAGGGTTCGTCAACACCGTCGTCGCCTCGCCGCCCCCGACCGAGAATCCGCTCGCGAATTCCAAGTTGAAGCCCGAGACGGTGACGACGCCGATCACGTCAATTCCGCAGATGTTGGTCGTGAAGGGGTCGCTCGTGAAGTGGGTGTGCTCGACGAACGGCGGCGTTGCCGCAGCACTTGAAGCCGTCAGTCCAATAAGCACGAGTGAGGCGGCAATCATGGCTAGAGCGGATCTTTTGCCCATTTCCTCTTCTTTGCGAAAGCCAGCTGGGGCGACCGTGGCCGCCCCAGCCCTCCTGGTTCTTCGTCAGTCGAGTTCGTAGCGGCCGGTGTAGTTCTGGGCGGGCGCTGCGATCGGATCGGAGGCGTAGAGCGTGCCTCGGAGTCCCTCAAGGCCACCGGTCGCGTCGATGATCTTTCGCCGCACCGTGATGATGCCGTTCAGGTCGATCGTCCCACGTTCGCTGAACGTGACCGTGCCGGTGCGCCCTTCGACCGTGCAGTTGCACGAGCTGGTGACGGTCAGGTCCTGGCTCCCGTCGGGACTGGTGACGTTGTGGACGAGGGAGACTTCGGTGCCGGCGAACGTTCCTGTGAGCGTCCGGTGCACCTCCAGCTCGCGCACGACGTCATTGCCGCTGCGGTAGCTCAGGACGAGTGTGCGGGCGGTAACAGCGATCGTGCCCGTAGCGGTTTGCTTCGGGGAAGCTGTGGCCGAGGAGATCATCATGACGGACGCCGCAGCCACACCTGCGGCGATCAGCGCGAGGCGTGTGAGCTTGAACGACCTGCTGCCTCCGAATCGACTTCCTGCTTGCTGCATCTCGTGTCCTTTCTCTTGCTGTCTTGAACGGGGGACTTCGTGGGGTGGCGCGCTAGGGGGTAAGCACTGCGCAGAGCTCGCCTAGATCGCCGTGCAACTCCGGGTGCGGCCCCGCCTCGAAGAACGGCGGGCCGTCGTCGTCGAGGTTCCAGATCAACCGTCCGCGATCCATCAGGACGACGCCGACGCCCGGTGCCGAGTAACGGAAGACGAGACCGACCTCGACGAGCGTCTGAGTTCGCAAGTCGAAGAACTGGTTGTCGGTTGACGTGAACCTGAGTTCGATTCCGTTCGCGCTGAGGGTGCCGGTGCTGTGTTCGAGAATGTGGCCGCGGACGAGGTTTCCCTCGGCGTCGAAGAACACCTCGAATGTGCCCTGGCCGCTGAAGTCGAGGCTGATCGGAAAGCCGCACAGCGTGCTCTCCGGCTCGAGGACCGCAATGTGCTCGTCGATCGGGAAGTGGCCTGTAAACGTGCGTATCGAGCTCGCGCTCGCCGGGCCCGCGAGGGCGACGACGAGGACTCCGATGGTGGCGAGCTTGTACATGGTTCCTCCTCTCTCTCGCTCGCTGACATCGCTGCCAAGTAGACGAGGCGCCCGTTGCAGCCCTGCAGCAGCGTTGTTGCAGCGGAATTGCAGTGCTAGCGTCGGCAGCGGACCAGTGGAGGGACGGCGAATGGAGTACCGCATCCTGGGTTCGATCGAAGTGCTCGACCCGAGCGGGCGGAAGCTCCCACTCGGCGGCGCCATGCGGCAGAGCGTGCTCGCCTCGCTGCTGCTTCGGGTGGGACAGACCGTCGTGCTCGACCGCCTCGTCGACGAGCTCTGGGACGAGCCGCCGGCGACGGCGGCCCGTACGGTGCAGGCCTACGTCTCTCGCTGCGCCACGAGCTGCCGAAGCGGGCCATCGAGAGCCGCCCGGGCGGCTACGCGCTTCTACTCGACGGCGGCGAGCTCGACCTGGAGACCTTTGGGCGCCCGGCCGAGGAGGGACATGCCGCCCTCGCCGCCGGTGACCACGAGCAGGCGGCGAGTCTGCTGCGGGAGGCTCTCGCGCTCTGGCGCGGGGGCCAGCGTGCGGGGATGTCACTCACCGTGCGCCGGGTCCGATCGAGGACCGTGCGAGAGAGCCTTATTACCCCGAGCCAAGCTGTGTTGATCCCCGTCCCTCGAGCGCGTGACCACGCACTAACGTAAGCCCGTGGGCGAGGATGTCCCCCTCTACGCGTCGGCCTACGCCGGTTTCACCGTTCGGGAGCGAGTACGACGCGCGACATATGGGGACGACCTCGGGCAATCGGGTTGGCTTACCTCCGACGAGCTCGAGCGTTTTGCCGAATGGCTCGGACTGGGCGCCGCATCGCGCCTGCTCGACGTGGGTTGTGGGTCCGGCGGGCCTGCCCTGCGTCTGGCGGAGACGAAGCGGACGAGCGTCGTCGGGATCGACCTTCTCGAGGAGGGCATCGCCACAGCAACCCGACTCGCACAGGAGCGGAGGCTCGACAATCGTGCCCGCTTTACGCGGGTCGATGCTGGCGGTCGCCTGCCATTCGACGATCAGAGCTTTGACGCCGTCATCTCCATCGACGTGATGTGTCATCTCCCCAAACGCGCCGACACTCCGGTAGTGGCACCGCGTCACGGCGCCGGGCGCGCGCGTGCTCTTCACCGACCCGACGATCGTCACCGGTCTCGTCACGGACGCCGAGATCGCAGCCCGAAGCGCGGTCGGGATCTATGTCTTCTCGGCACAGTCAGTAAACGAAAAGCTGCTTTCCGAGGCTGGATTCGATGTGATCCACCGGGAAGACCTGACCGAGAACATGGCCTCCATGGCCTGCCGCTGGCACGACGCACGGGAGCAATTCCGTGATGACCTCGTCACCGATGAGGGAGAGGCGACGTTCGAAGGCGTCCAGCGCTTTCTCTCAACGTGTCACCTCCTCGCACGCGAGCGACGCCTGTCGCGATACGCGTACCTTGCGAGAGGGTGACGCCGAGTAGACCTCCAGGGCCACTGGCCTGGCTAGGGCGAGCCGTCCTCGTACTCGACCGAAAAGCGTCCCGCGGTGGGCCGCGGCGACGGGACGCCTGCGGGACCCCGATAGGTCCGTTCGTTGTGCGGTCCGATCCGCGCCTCGACGGTCGCCGAGAAACGGAGTCTCTTGACCCACGCCGAGCGTCGCCCTTAAGCCGGTGGGCCGAGCAATGCCTCGCCTTCCCGCATGTAGCGGGTCGCGCCGACCGAGCGGTAGAACTCGAGCGCCCGCCGGACCTCCGATTCGACCCCGGATCGCAGTCGGGCGTCGGCTTCGTCGGGGCGCGAGCCGATCTGCGCATAGAGGTTGGCCGCGCCGACGTAGTCGCCGGTGGTAAGAGCCTTGGCCGCGTCGAGCCAGGCGTGCGGCCGCGGAAACAGATTGGTGAACGTCGGAAGATCCTCCCCGCGATCGAGGTCAACGAGAGCGACGGCGAGGTCCGGCCAGGCAAGTGGGCTCAGGTCGAGTTGGAGCGCCTCGGTCAGGAGCGCGTCCGCCTCGCCGCTCCTGCCGGCAGCCGACAGGACCCGAGCGTATCCTGCGAGAGCTGTTGCGACGGCCCCCCAAACCCCCCATTCACGAGCCGCCCGCACCGCCTGCTCGGCATCGCCGATGGCCCCGGCGAGGTCGCCTCGTGCCAGCCGGATGTGTGCTCGCGCGCAGGTGACGGCAAGCTTGCCCTCCGTGAGCTCCGTAGCCTCGACTTCGGCGAGAAAGGTGTCAGCCTCGCCGCTACTCTCATCCCAGAGCCCCCGCCAGTACCACTCCCACACGAGCTCGGCCCGGAGGTGACGGATCCATTTGCGAACGCCGAACCGCTCTGCATCGTGTCGCGCCCTCGCCTGGACCTCGAAGCCGCGCTGCAGGTCGCCCTGGCTCTGCAGATGAGCCGCGAGATCGATCCTGGCCGTGACGCTGTCGATCGTGTCGATCGCATCGCCGACCTTCACCGCTTGTTCGAGCGGCTCGATGTCCGCGCGGCCAGTCCCGATCGTCATCAGAACAAACGAGCGCACGTCTTCCAGCCCGAGACTCTCGACCATCGCCAGGGCTTCCTCCGCGTGCCGCTCCCAAGCGGCGTCCCCAACCGACAGCGCGCGGTGCGCGAGCTGCGCGAGCACAAAGGCCTTTGACCGCGACGGCGGCCGATCTCGCACCAATTCCAGCGCCTGCTCCAAGCGCGCGAGCGACTCCTCGACACTTGCGCTTTCGTACGACGCGATCGCATCGGCCTCGGCCGCTTTCTCTCGATCGCCGTGGCTCACGAGCTCGTGACGCGCCTCGTTGAGCTCCGTGAGCGCGCCTTCCGCGCGATAGCGCGCGACGCCGAGGCCGAACAGCACGTATACCCGCTCCGGATCCTCGCGCGACCAAAGATCGAGAGCGTGGCGGTAAAAGCGCGCTGCGGCGGCGGGGGCGTTGAGAGACAGAGCCCGATCGCCGGCGCTTCGAAGCGCCTGGCGAGCCCCCTGCTCGAGCGCCGGATCCGTCGTGCCGTCCGCTTGCGCATACTCGAGCGCCTGCAGATAGTGATGCGCGAGCACCTCGGAGTGTTCTTCCGCGCCCCCGAGTGTGGCCATCCACTCGGCCACGGCCCGGTGCCGATCGGACCTGGCTGCCTTCGGTATCTGGGCGTAGGCGACGTCGCGCACGAGCACGTGTAGGAACGCGTACTCGCTCTCGCCTGCGACCGACGGCCGCCGCCGGCGGCGGACGAACACCTTGCGCGCGAGCGCGCTCAGGTTCTGCTCGACGGCGTCTCGATCGCGTCCGTTCATCTGCGCGAGCGCTCCCGTCCAGAACACCTCGCCGATGACGGCGGCGTCCTGGAGCACCGCCTTCTCCTCCGGCTCGAGACCGTCCAGCCGGGCGGCGATGATGCCCTGCACCGTCTCCGGTAGCGGCAGCTCGTCTCCGTCGTCCCGCCCGGTGAGCAAGCGGGCAAACTGCTCGGCATAGAGCGGGTTGCCTCCTACGCGGGCGAGCAGCGCCGACTGCTGCTCGGCGGAGAGCTTGCGTTCGACGAGCGCGCTAATCAGCCGCGCGGTCTCCTCGTCCGAGAGCGGAGAGACGGAGATCGTGGAGGCGTTCGGCTTCCCTCCGGCCCAGGCCGGACGGCGCTCGAGGAGCTCCGGCCTGGCCGTGCAGAGGCAGAGAAGCGGGACATCCACCGCCCACTCCACCAGGTGGTCGACGAAGTCGAGCAGGGCGTCGTCTGCCCAGTGCACGTCCTCGAACGCCAGCACCGCCGGCCGCTTGTCCGCAAGCTCCTCGAAGAACCGGCGCCAGGCGTAAAAGTTCTCCGCACGTCTATCCTCGAGTTGCTCGGTCCCTGCCTCCAGGCCGATGAGCAGGCCAAGCCTCGCCTCCACCGACCGTGCTTCCGCATCGTCGCCGAGCAGCCGAGCAACCTCTGCGTGCAGTTTCTCCGCCCTCTGCTCGGCCGTGTCCGTCTCGAGGATGCCCGTCTGGTTCTTGACCATCTCGCTGAGTGCCGAATAGGTGATTCCGTCGCCGTAGGGCAGGGAGCGACCCTCCCGCCAGGTGACGAGCTCCGGGTTCTCCGAGACGTGCTGGAACAGCTCGGCAACGAGGCGGCTCTTCCCGATGCCGGGGGTGCCGACGAGCGTGACGAGCTGGATGGAGCGCTCGTTCCGCGCCCGGTCGAGCGCACCCGTCAGCAACCTGCGCTCCTGCTCTCGCCCGACGAGCGGCGTCTGGCGTGCTGCAACCCCGGCTCCGATTCGGTCACGAGCCTCGAGCGGCTCCCAGACCCGAACCGGCTCAGCCTTTCCCTTCGCCTCGATGGGCTCGACCTCGCCGGAGTCGATCGCGTGTCGCGTGGCGCGGAAGGTGGTCTCGTCGATAAGGATCCCATTCGTGGGCGCAGCGGATTGCAAGCGGGAGGCCGTGTTGACGACGTCGCCGGAGGCCACCCCCTCTCCGGCTTCGGGCCGGGCACCGAGCAGGACCAGCGCCTCCCCGGTCGTGATCCCGACACTGACCTCGAGCCCACCCTCGTCGCTGGCCCAATCGCGGATCGCGAGCGCCGCCCGCACGGCGCGCTCCGGATCGTCCTCGTGCGCGATCGGCGCGCCGAACAGCGCCATGACCGCGTCGCCGATGAACTTCTCCACCGTGCCGCCGTGGCGCTCGAGTTCAGAGCGGAGACGCTCGTGGTAAGGACGTAGGATCGCCTCGACGTCCTCGGGGTCGAGCGATTCGGCTCGGGCGGTGAAGCCAACAAGATCGGCGAAGAGGCAGGTCAGGACCTTTCGCTCCCTGCGGGTTGCTTCCGCCCGCCTTGGTGCCACGGCCAACGGTTCCTCGCGAGGAACCGACCGATGCGCTTGCGGCGCCTCGAGCTCAGCATCCTGGCGCAGGATGGCCTGCTCGAGCTCACGCAACTCTTGCCCCGGCTCCATCCCGAGCTCGCCGACGAGCAGGCGCCGGGTCTCCCGGTACAACGCGAGAGCCTCGCCAGGCCTCCCTGAGCGATAGAAGGCTCTCATCAGCTGCGCTCGCAGGCGCTCCCGGAAGGGGTGCTCGGCGACGAGTGTGTTCAATTCGGGAACAATCTCGCCATGCCAGGCGGAGCCGAGATCGGCCTCGATCCGGTCCTCAAGCACGCTTAGGCGCAGGTCCTCGAGCCGCTCGGCCTGACGCCGCAGCGCATCCGAAGCGAGGCCCGCTAGGGCCGGGCCGCGCCAGAGAGCGAGCGCTTCCCCTAGCAGGATCGCCGCGCGCTCACACTCACCGCCGACGAGCGCGGCATGCCCTTCCTCGGCCCGGCGCTCGAACGCATCCAGGTCGAACTCATCCCCATCGAGGGCTAACGCATAGCCGCCCGTGCGGCTCTCGATCGCCCCGTCGGGCAGCTCGCGGCGCAGGCGAGAGACGTAGGCCTGCACCGTCCGCGCTGCCGTCGCCGGAGGCTCTTGCCAGAGTTCATCTACTAGGCGGTCGAGCGCCACGGTTTGCCCGGCCCGAAGCAGGAGCGAGGCGAGCACGCTCTGTTGCATGGCGCCGCCGAGGGGGAGCTTGCGTCCGCTTGCGTCGAGCACCTCGAGCGGACCGAGGATGCGGTACTCCAATCGCCTTCCTTTGCCCGGGTTCGTCACCGACGCTAGCACCGCAAACCCGCTGCAACAACGGCGCTGCAGAGCTGCAACCGGCGCCTCGTCTAATTGGCAGCGATGTCAGCGAGAGAGAAAGAGAGAGAGGAGCAGCATGTACAAGCTCATCACCATCGGAGCCCTCGTCGTCGCCCTCGTGGGCCCGGCGAGCGCCTCCGGCAAACGAGCGCCTGTGCGCCCCAGCGCTCAGGCCCTCTGCGCCAAGACCGTGATCATCTCGCCTGCCGGGGGCTACGGCCTCTGCGGCGGAAGGTACTGGGTTCGCAACTCGGAGACCGGCAAGGTCAGAGCGGTCCCCTTCTGGAGGCTGCAGCACATGAACGACGGACCCGATCGACCGTAGTTGACTGAAAACACCGTCGAAGAGGCGGCCGCGCGGCGGGAAAATCAGTCGGTACCCGTCGCGTGGTCGCCTTCGCGAGCACTGCCACGATGGTCGCCGGACTGGATCAGACCGCAGGGACCACAGACCGTCCCCTCAATTCCTTTCCGCGCTTGAGCTGCTTTGCAGAGCTAGGCCTCGAACTCGCCTTCGTCGATGCGGATCGAGCAGCCTCGGTCGCCGCGCTGTTGAACGGGTAGCTGTGCCTTCCCCACATCCGCATCCTCCTGCCGCCTCACGCCGGAGTTACGCGCTCAGCTCCGCCACCTGCTCGCGCACTCTCTCGTGGCCGAGTCCTCGGCCAAAATGCGCTCGAGATCCTTCCGCGCCATCCCTCTCTTGCCCTGGGCAAGGTAGTTCTGGGCGCGCTCGGCGAGCGCATGGCGCCGGATCGGCGCGGCCCGAGAGCGCGAGCGCATGCCCTCTTTCAGAGCCTCGTGCGCGGCGTCGTGGAATCCCTTCAGCCGGAAGGCCCGGCCACGCACAGCAGCGCCGAAGCGTCGTCTTCGTTCTTGATCCCTCGGTCAGCTCGATCACGTCCCAGCGTTCCGTCTGGGAGTAAAGCTTGGCGAGTGATACCGCCGAGTAGGTCGTCGGCTCGAGCTGCTCCACGACGTCGATCGCACCATCGAGGTCGCGGGGGTCTCGCTTGAGCTCAGCAAGCGCAAGACCGACCGCGTCGCGGTTGACCGGGAGCTCGGCCGTGACCCCGGCGATCGAGAGCTCAAGGCTCGTGAAGAGGTCGCTGGAGACGATTGTCCTCGGCCGGGTTCGCCGATCGCAACGCCTCGTCAAGGAGCTGCTCTGCCTCCTTCGGCTCACTCGTCAGCATCATCAGGCCGGCGAGGCTGTACGACGGCAGCCGGAAGTCGGGGTGTTCGGCACCGGCCTGCCTGATCGCCTGGACTTTAGTCGGGCTTACCGGACATGGCCCAGACGGCGACCAGGTACGCCGCGAGTAGCACCGTCGAGAGCACGAGCGTGGCCTTGAGCAGGCCCGACCCCTTCCCGGCTCGGAGCCGGTAGACGCCGACCCCGCCGACGACGAGCGAGACCAGCAGGATCACCCCACCGAGGTCCGCGATGAGGGTTCCGAGGTCCAGCCAGGTCGGCGATGGGACGCCTTCCTTCGTCCAGCCCTCCCTTGACGCGACCCACTCGGCTCCCGCTCGCATCAGCACCCAGCCGGGCAGCGAGACCGCCAGCAGCGACCAGTAGCCGAGTCGCAGGAACCGGGCGTCGCCCCGCGCGAACGCCAACGAGCTCGCGCCGGTGAGCAGCCCGCCGACGAGAATCATCGCCCCGAGAACATGCAGGAAGAGCGGGAAGTTCCAGCTGTCGGGCCGGATTGCGGCGAGGACGGTCATGCGCCGGGCTTGAAGATCATGTCGAGGAGGATCAGGAGCACCACCACCGAGGTCAGCGCGTGCAGAAGCACGCCGTTGGACGTCCGGTTCAGGGCCAGGAGCTCAGCGTTGGCACCACGCTGCCCTTGGGCATCCAGCTCCTTCGCCTTCCTCATGCCGCGCATGTAGGCGGCTCCGGTGCGCTGGCCGACGGCACCCGCGACGGCCCACAACACGAGTGCCGCGATGATCCAGCCGTCCCAGATCGCGTAACCGTCGAGCGCGAAGGCGAGCCAGATCCCGAGCAGGATCGTGCCGACGGCCCCGATTCCGACAGCGGCATTTCCGACCTTGACGATCGGCTCCATCCGGATGATCGCCTCCGGCGTGTCGATCTTCCGCACCGCCACGATCAGCATCCAGAAGAGGACGACCCCGGCGACGTACGCGAATGCGCTGAGCACGTGCAAGGCCAGCACCCACTCGTCGAAGCTCACGAGGCGATCCTACGACGGTCCGAGCCGGTGTGGTGGCGCGAGGCCTGCGCCCTGTCGCGTTCGATGCTCGCTTGGTCCGACCCCAGAAAAGGAAAGAGCGCCCGGAGGCGCTCCTTCGTTCGCCGAGCCGATTTCGCTTTCGTCCACCACTCTCGCTGACCATCGGCTTCCGCCTGCTGCCTTCGAGACCGGCTTCGACCTAGTTGCGCTCCGTGCTCGGCGCGTGAGGGAATCTAGGAGAGTGCGGCCGCCGGCGCAAGGAGCCGGCGAGAGAAAAGTCCGCAAATTCGGCACGCCTCTACAGCAGCGCCTGGTACTCGGCCTCGCTGAGCTCGAGCGCGAGGGCGGCCAGGTTCTCCTCGAGGTGCGCGAGCGAGAGCGTGCCCGGGATCGGCAGCATCGCGGGGGAGCGCCTGAGGAGCCATGCGAGCGCGATCTGCGCGGGGGTCGCACCGTGTTGCCCGGCGATCTCCTCGAGCGGCCGGCCTCCGTCGCCCCCGAGCGGGAAGAAGGGCACGAACACCAGCCCCTCGCGGGCGCAGTAGTCCACCACCTCGTCGTGCTGTCGCTCCGAGAGGTTGTAGCGGTTCTGCACAGCGACGATCGGCACGACTCCTCGGGCCCGCTCGATCTGCTCGACCCCGACCTCGGAGATGCCGACATGCCGGATCGTCCCCTCGTCCCGAAACTCCTTGATCGTGGCCAGGCTCTCCTCGAGCGGGGTCTCGGGGTCGACCCGGTGCAGGTAGTAGAGCTCGATCACGCCCGTGCGCAGGCGGCGAAGGCTTTCCTCGATCTGCTTGCGGAGGAC
>Ga0126308_10001166_pt1 | contig 10141 bp, 8 predicted proteins | sample Plot55_FD_92533 | JGI IMG/M metagenome (GOLD analysis project Ga0126308, IMG submission 92533) | Serpentine soil microbial communities from UC McLaughlin Reserve, CA, USA - Plot55 | ecosystem: Environmental > Terrestrial > Soil > Grasslands | place: USA: UC McLaughlin Reserve, Lake County...
TCTCTTTTCATCCTCTAGGCCCGACGTAACCTCGTCGTAGCGCCAGGAAGAGCCCTCAGGATAAGCAGCCTCGTCTCGTAGGTGTTGGTCCTCCTGGCTATGGAGATCGTAGTGCCAAGGGTGTACATCCTCATTGTGCAGATGCTCTTCTCGGTAGTGGATATCGTGTACTAAAGCGTCGTAAGCGGCGCCACACTGACAGGTGACTATGGCACTGGTCCCGCTAAAGGCGAGTATCTCGCCGCAGTCGCACTGAAGAGTGACGTGTGCTTGATGCCCAATGGTAGACCCTGCCGGAGGGGATCGGTCAACACCACGCCAGCAACTGCTACGCAAAATTCTATCCGGTAAATACCATCTCTGGTCAGCTGGGCGCGCACGCGCAGCCCCTGGCCTGTCAGTAGGCAGGAGTTCCGAATCTCGGCCCAAAAGCACCTAGCTAAACCCACGCACTTATATAATAGAGGGTGACGAGATACCGCAGAGTACGCTAGGAGACCAGGTCCAGCTCCAGGCTCCCCTCGAAGCCGCTCCCCATTTGGCCCCGGAAAGCGAGCCTCAAAGGTTTTGTAAAACTAGATCGGCATCTCCGAGAAATGCCGCCCTCAGGATAAGCGCTTCACAGTAAAAGCGAGGGGCGACGTCGCCCCCGTGGGCGTACGTGTTGCCTCGCTCCCTTCCGTCCGAGGCCAAAAGATCATCTTGAGGCTTTTGACTCACGAGATGGCCTGCATGAGCCCCGAGGAGCTCGGGCTCTCCCCGAAGCTCTCTCGTTCTACCGGAATGTCTTCACCCGCCCCTACGAGCTGTGGTCGTCACGGGACCCACAGGCAGCGGCAAGTTCACGACGCTCTACTCAACTTTAGGAAAACCCAACGACGAGGAGCGCAACATCGTCACTATGGACAATCCCGTCGAGTACCGGATGGAAAGCGTAACCCAGATCCAGATAAATCCCCCTGCAGGGCTCACCTTCGCCTCGGCCCTCAGGTAGATTCTGCGCGGCGACCCGGACGTGGTGATGGTAGGCGAGATTCGGGACTACGAGACCGCAGATCTTTTCGGCGAGGCCGCCTTAACCGGACACATGGTCCTTATCATTTAACAAATCTGTAAACCACACGCTGCGCTTGAGCGCCTAGCTGAGCGAGGTAGCCCCTGAGGTCGAGCTGGCGCTGGCGTAAATAGAAATTTTGCTCGCGGTCGCTCAGAACAGACAGAAGAGGAGACGTTAGCCCCAGCTTCCGGGAAAAGCTTTAGCGGCTTGCGATGATACTGAACCGCCCGTTATCGGGGCATGCAATTACACGCCAATGGCTGTCTACTCATGACGCTCATCCTGGGACGTGATCCTGTGACGGTAGAACTTCAAGAAGCCCATGAACACGAATGCCGAAGCTGCTGCATTGAACGCAACCCTTAACCAATGTCCCATCTGAAACTCTTGAGCAGTTTGCTTTAGATAAGCAACGGAATGTAACGCCGTACCCTCTGCGAACATGATCGTGTTTCGAGGCCAGAAAAAAGCCATCGAAACCAGCCCTTGGCATACGATCATAATCGTGCTGCCTAAGATCCAGTAACGAGCTGACTTTGTGCGCCAGCTCAAAACTAAAGACCCGGTTCCGGTGAGCCAAGAGAGCAACCCGAGGGGCGGAAAGAAGTCGCCTGGACCTCTGACAACCATGAACTCCCTTGCGGTTTCAAGTGAGCGAGGGACATCGTGGAAAATATTGGGATACAGGACTAATGTGTCGAATAAAATGCTGCCCAACAGAATCATCATCACCCATAGGTACGTCAGGGTTAACGCGAACGCGACTTGTTGTTTTTTCACGATTTGCTCCTTTAGTTTCGACGTGGGATAGCTATTTTGATCCGCGGCGCAGTATAGCCACCATGAGTGTGATGCCGCCCTACACGAAGGCGAAGCGGATAAAAATCCGTCCGACACCAGCCTCGGCGGCATTCCCGGACAGCAAGATGGCGGCGAGCTCGAACAGCCCGAAGCCGACGAACAATCCCGTGAGCACGGTAAGCAAGGTTACGAAGAACGTTCTCATTCCGATCTCCTCCCTTCGGTACCTCTTTTTGACGGACGTGCTTCACCCTCTCTATCGTGTCTTCAAGACAGATCATGTCTCGATACTTTCTTGCCTGGTCGCTCGCGCTCTTCGCTGCTGAACCTACGGCTAAACCGGTCGCAGAGACATTGGCCAAAAGGCCGATCTAGGTAGTTCATCGCAGTTCATTTGCGATCTCCGGGAGGAGAAGGGATGCGTATTCTGCCGGAGGAGCGAAGATTCCCGCGCTGGGCCGGGGAGAAAGCGCCTACTGAAGCACTTTAAGTTCGCGGGCCCGAGCTATGGCCTCGGCGCGGTTTTTAGCGTCGAGCTTGCGGTAGATGTTGCCCGTATGGGACTTGACCGTGCCTACGGAGACGAAGAGCTCTCTGGCGATTTCGGAGTTGGTTCTACCGGAGGCGAGGGCGTTCAATACCTCAAGCTCGCGCTCGCTCAATGGATCGTCGAGTTGTTTAGGCGCTCTGAGCCGCCGCGGCACTCCATCGCTTTCCGACTCTGCCTTCAATGGCGCAGAAACCTTGCCCGTGGTCTCGTGCCGGTTCCGGTCACGTAGGGCGTAGGCCATGACGCCGTCCTCTACCTGCAGTTTCAAATGACCTTTACGGGCGAGCTCATCGAGCATCTTCGATGCCTCATCTACGGTAAGCGAGGTTATCATAGCGGTGGTGGTAGGAGTCATCTCGCCTCTTTGAACGAGGACGTGCAGAAGCTCTAGTTCCTTGACCTTTCTATTATCCGGTCTCTTTAATATGAGGCCGGGACTGTCAAGCACGGCTAGCGCGATCGGCACCGCCGTGCCGCAGACCAGGGCAAGCCACCAGAAGCTCGTGAGGGGAACCAGGAGGATGCTTGTCCCGCCCAGGACGAACAAATACAGGGCGGATTGCCAGTTGACCCATGAGGCCACGTCCCTTTTTAGGCTCGTGCCCTGCGCTCCGGTGTTTCGGCTCGCGGCTGCTTTTACAAACCGGTTGTCTTCACCAGACCGTGAGTAGTCCGAGGTGACTTCGAGACTCCCTGGATCTTGCTTGCGGCTACCGTCTTCTGTCAGTCCTCGAGCCTCGTTCCCACAGTTTTCCATCAAAGTCACCTCACTATTTCGCACAGTACCGCTCCTGCTTTGGGTTGGGACGCGTCCTTCGGCATCGCTTGTGCGGTGTTCTGCTTCCACGATCTCTCTTAAGGTGTACGTGTTCGGATGACCAACTGTTTCACAATTCTACCGTGAGGTGCCATAGTTGTTGCTCCAGTACGCGGTAGCCGTAGTGGGCGAAGAAGCCTTTCGTATCCCGTCAATGACCGAATCTAGCACCTTACCTATAGCACTCAGTAGCGCCTCTCGCTTACGGGCTTTCCCCAATAGTAGGGTGCACTCGATCGAGAAGGCCCCCTCGTGCCATTACCTCGGTCGAAGAGATACTGCGGACCACCGTAAAGATATACTGCGAACCACCCTATAATCATACGCTTCGGGCATCAGGGTGTAAAATTTGTTCCGGAAGACGTATAGACAAGAACATGTCTTTGCGCTAGCTTACCTAGCTAGGACTAGTGGAAAGGGCCTGACATGCAGATCAACGAGAGAGATTTTGCGCCCGCGGACGCCCGAGAATGGTTCGAGAGACGCTCTTACAGCTATGAGAAGTTTAGTGACGTTGAAGAACTCGCCTGGCGCAAGCGCAACCTAGGCTTAACAGTAAGCTTGGTCCTGCCGGGTCGCAACGTCGCCGAGACGGTCGGCGGGATCGTGGACGAGGTGAAAACACTAAACGAAGAGGCGCCGCTCATCGATCAGACCCTCGTTATAGATGCCGACTCTGTCGACGGTACGGCAGAGGTGGCCGCTAAAATCGGCGCCGAAGTGTACTCGGAGAACGAGCTGCTCTCCTACTACGGCGGCGCGCACGGCAAGGGCGACGCTATGTGGCGTAGCCTCTCGGTAGCCAAAGGCAACCTCGTGATGTTCGCCGACGCCGACACGAAGGACTTCAAGCCCCAGTTCGTTTATGGCACGCTGGGCCCCATCCTGAGCGTCCCCGGCGTGCGCTTCGTCAAAGGGGCCTTCCGCAGGCCGTTCAAGAGCAACGAGGCCGTCGAGATCGACGGTGGCGGTCGTGTGACGGAACTTACTACAAAACCGCTCTTCAACCTCTTCTACCCCGAGCTAGCCGGCTTCGTGCAGCCTTTGGCCGGAGAGTTCGTCGCCGACAAGGATCTCTTCAGGTCTATACCGTTTCTTACAGGCTACGCGGTAGAGACGGGGATCATGATCGATGTCCTAAAAAAGGTAGGCTTGGGAGCGATGGCCCAGGTCGACCTCGGCACCCGCCAGAACCGCCACCAGTCCCTCTTCGACCTGGGGCGCATGAGCTACTCAGTCTTACGGGCCGTGGCGCGTAGGCTGAGGCAGGATGGGCGTCTGCAGCAGCCCCGGGACCCCTCGCTGCCCGACTCGCTATTTCAGTTCAGCGACTATCTGCACGCGGTGGCGGCCCCTGATGGCCTCAAACTGCGCGAGCACGTCGAGGAGCTCGTCGAGCGACCGCCGATGGCCAAAGTCCTAGCCGGCACTCGGGAATAGCTACTCGCTCTGATTGCTCCCTGCGGCGAGGAAGTCCAGGGCGACAGCGGCAGTCCAGGACTGATCGGACGAGCCTAAAGGCTCACCGGTAAACGGCTCGAAGTATTCGGCAAAGCCGCCTTTAACGAGCTGATCCAGGGATGCCCGCCGCATTTTCTCGGCCCTCTCGGTCTCTCCGGCGCGAAGAAGCGACCACCAAAGGAGCCAGTGGATTACCGGCCAGGTCGGCCCCCGCCAGTAGCTGCGGGGATGAAACCCTGACTCTTCAGGGCTGGTCGAGGGTGGTAACGACCAGCGCAGCTCCGGATTTTCTGCGAACTCCGGCGAGTCGAGTGTTTCGAGGACGTCATTGAGGCGCTCAGGACTCAAGCCTCCGGCAACCAAGGGAGCGAAGCCGGCCACAGTACGGACTCGCACGGGCGAATCGGCCCGGAGGTCGTAGTCCAGGCAGAGCTTGAGGTCCGGGTCCCAACGTTCTTCGAGGCTCTTGCGGCCGCGCTCGATCCAGCTCTCTATCAGCTCGCATTCCTCATCAGGAGCCTCAACCTCCGCGGCAATCTTCAAAAGCGCCTCGTTCGCCGCAACCAGAATGGCGCTGAATAGAACGTCCTTAATCAAAAACGGGTGCGACTCGTAGATCTCGGCCTCCTCGTAGCGAGCCTCCTTGAGCAGCTCCAAGAGCCAGAGGTATCGATTATATTCCTCGTCGGTCGGCCTCTGGGAGGGGTCAGCCACGTGTTGGAGATCGTAGCGGGTATACGGCGGCACCTCACCAACCTCGACCGCCTTCAGAGCCGAGTCCCATCTTGGGGAATTGTCGGTGCCACTTTCCCAGGGGTGGTAGATCGTGACCAGCCCAGATCCCTCCGGGTCCCGGGCGGTCGCTAGGTAAAGGTGCCAGGCCAGCAGACGGGGGTAGCTGTCGCGCAAGAACGCGTGTGCAAGACCGACCCGCCGCTCGTCCATACCTTGGACGGTCTCCCAGATACGCAGAACGGAGATAGCGTGTATCGGCGGCTGACATAAGCCACTAGTCTGCGCTTCGTCAGGGGCGTGGGGGGATAGCTCGGACGCGCTCCAGCGCTCCGCGTCTGGAAAGTAACTTTTGGGAGGAGCGTCCGGGTTAAAGACTATGTGAGGCAGTTTACCGGTAGCCCACTGGCTCTCGAACAATGTCTCCAGCTCACGCGTGGCGCGGCGGTTGTCCAGGTGCGCCAGACCCAGCGCGATAAACGCGCTATCCCAGCTCCACTGGTGGGGATATAGCGAGGGGGCGGGCCTGGTCCAGGATCTGAGATCGTTGCGGCGCAGGACCCTGGCCGCCTTCGGGCTCACCTCTGTAGGATTTTCGCGTTCCGGTCGAGGGTTATCGCCCTCCGGATCAGAATCTTCTCTCACGTTCCTACGCTATCCAGATCTCTCAGGCACAGCTTTCGTTGCGCCCTCTAGTCTAGAAAGGACCATACTAGCCTTCAAGCCTTCCGGCAAAAAAGATTCGATCTCATCTATAGATTGTGTTCCACTAGCAGGCATTGCGGTGTAGGTAGTCACAGGTGTCTACATTAATCTCCAGAGTCTTCGTACTCGCCTAATACATCTCTGTAGTACGAGAACAAAGAACCCATGAAACCGTCGTAGGCACCCAAAGACTCTCGAGACACCTTCTGGAAGACCTCCTGGTGCTTGCGGATCTTCTCCGTCATGTTCTGAAGGGTTTGTTGCTGGATCTCAGTTTGAATTTTAAGGGCTTCGACGCCGCCCTCGTAGAAGCTCTGGGCCAGCCGGGCGCCTGACTTCTGCACCGCGGCGGTGCTCTCTATGGTCGTCTCGTAGGAATCCCAAACCGCTTCGGTTAGCTTCTCGGCAACCTCGTTGATTTTGTCCGCATTATTATTTTCGAGCGTCATCCCGTTCTCTTCCTTACCCCACTTTCCCCAAATCCTACCACCTTTGCCAGCTCGCTAGCTGGGCAACGCTTCAGCTGGTCAGCAAGAAAAGCCGAAGTGCTGACCAACTGAAGTGCTGACTGGCTGATTAGCTTACCTTCTCAGCGACCTTGGCATCGTTAGTGGCGAGCACCTTCTCGACCAGGTTGGGCGGGACCTCCTCGTAGTGGCCGAACTCGACATGGAAATTCGCGCGGCCGCCGCTGAGGGAGCGCAGGTCGCGGGCATAGGTGAGCATCTCAACCTGCGGCACCTCGGCCCGGACGATCTGGCGCTCGCCACGCTGCTCGATACCCATGGGCCTTCCGCGGCGGCCCGAAAGGTCGCCCATAATCTCACCGACCAGTTCAGTGGGACCTAGCACCTCCACCTGTACGTACGGCTCCAAAAGGACCGGATTGGCCTTCTCGAACGCGTTCTTGAACGCCATGGAGCCTGCGACCTTGAACGCCATCTCCGAGGAGTCGACCGAGTGGAAAGCCCCGTCGTAGAGCTTAACCTTGACGTCCACAACCGGGTAGCCCGCTAAGGCACCCTCCTGCATAGCCTCCTGGATGCCCTTCTCGACCGCTGGGATGAACTGGCGAGGGATGGCTCCGCCGACGATGGCGTCCTCAAACTCAAACCCGGCTCCCCTGGGTAGGGGTGAGATCTCGATCCTCGCGTCCCCAAACTGACCACGGCCGCCGGTCTGCTTTTTGTAGCGCCCTTGAGCCTGAGATGAGCCCACGATCGTCTCCTTAAACGGTACCTTCGGCGCCCGGGCGTCCACCTCGACCCCATAGCGGTGTGCGATCCGCTCGATAGCGAACTCCACGTGCATCTGCGCCAGCCCCGAGAGGATCTCCTCCCCCGTGTCTTCGGACCGCTCAAGCTTCAAGGACGGGTCCTCGTCAATGACTCTCTTTATGGCCTCGAAGACCTTCTCCTCCTCGCCGCGCGTCTTCGCCCCTACGGCGAACGCCGTCGTAGGCTCCGGCAACTCAACCGGTGGGAAACTCATCATAGCGTTCGACCTACACAAGGTGTCGAAAGTGTGCGTGTCCTTTAGCTTGGTGACGGCGATGATGTCGCCAGCCACGGCCTCGTCGACTGAGATACGCTCCTTACCTAAAAGGTGCGAGATGCCCCCAAGCCTCTCGGTGGAGACTGTGCGTGGGTTCGTCAATCCCTCGTCCGAGCGGCAGCGGCCACTCACGATCCTCATTACGCTAAGGCGTCCCGCGAACGGGTCCACGTAGGTCTTGATAACGTAGGCTGCAAAGGGGCCCTCTGGGTTGCAGAGTATTTCCTCGCCGTCCTTGTTCGCCCAGCGGGAGCGGTCGGCAGGGCTCGGGGCGCTCCCGGAGATCACGTCGAGCAAGCGATCGATCCCGACCATCTTCTCAACGCTCGTCGCTAGGACCGGGATGATGACCCCGTCCGTGATACCACGCCTCAAGCCCTCGAACGCCTCTTCAGGCGAGATCTCCTCCCCCTCCAGGTACTTCTCGAGGAGCGTGTCGTCGCTCTCGGCGATGGCCTCGAAGAGCTGGACTTTAGCCTCCTCGACCTCGTCCTCCATCCCAGTGGGAACTTCGTTCGTCTGTTGGCCGTCCACGTATGAGGTCCCAGTAAGGAGCCCGTACACCCCCTTGAGATCATCCTCCCGACCAATCAGCAAGTTCAACGGCACAACTGCTTGCCCGAACCGGTCGCGGAGCTGCTCGACTACGACGCCGAAGTCCGTGCGCTCCCGATCCAGGTGGTTCACGACGATAACGTGAGGGATGTTCTCCTTCTCGCCGCGGCGCCAGACACGCTCGGTCACCACCTGTATCGGATCTTGGGCATGTACGACCAAAATGGCACAGTCTGCCGCCCTTTGGGCGATAAAGGCGTCCGCGATAAAGCCGCCCTCGCCTGGGGTGTCGAGTACGTTGATCTGGCGCCCCTTCCACTCGAGATGGGCGACGTTCATCCCGAGCGTCATCCCGCGCTCGGCTTCTTCCTCGGTATGATCGAGTACGTTCCCCGAAGGCCCCTTTCTCCCGGACGCAAGTCCCAGCATCGCCTCCGCTAGGGCAGTCTTCCCGCTCCCTCGGTGCCCAATCAAGCAAACGTTCCGAATTAGCTCTGGTTCCACCGCCACGACTTCCTCCTCTCTTATCCACCTAAATCTCTCGTCCGTTAGATACGGACAGAGCATATAGCTTAACGCAGAGAAAGAGTTCGCGCAGCCTATCGACACAGAGCGTCTATAGCAGGCACGCTGAAAAAAGCATACTTTGGATGGCAAGAAAAAAAGCCAAATTTAGAAGTGTTGTCCGGATGCCTCTTACAAGGCGGCTTTCTCCTACAGCCAGCCGGAGCGCTTGAAGAAGCGGTGGAGCAAGACGGCCACGAGCACCATTAGCCCCAGCGCGAACGGGTAGCCGAAGGGCCATCCGAGCTCCGGCATATGCTCGAAGTTCATACCGTAGATGCCGGCCACGAGCGAGGGAGCGAACAGGATCGCCGCCCAGGCGGAGATCTTCTTGACCTCCTCGTTCTGGTTTATACCGACCATCGTGAGGTTGACGCTTAGGATGTTGTTCAAGAGCTCCCGAAAGCCCTCGACCCGCTCGACGACCCTAAGCAGGTGGTCTCGGACATCGCGTAAGTATCTACGCACCTCGGAGTCTACCCCCTTTTCTTCGCCCTCGATCAGGCGTCCAAGAGCCCCAACCAATGGCTTCGTCGCCCTGTGGAACTGGATCACCTCGCGGGAGAGATCGTAGATGCGACGCGCGACGTCAGGCTCGCCCCCGAAAACCTCCGTCTCTATCTCCTCGATGTCGTCCTCGAGACCATCGGCCACCGGAGCATAGTCGTCGACGACCCGGTCCATGATTGCGTACAAAATAGCCATGCTCCCCCGTCTGAGCAGCCCAGGCTCCCCCTCCAGCTCCCTTCGCACCTCGACCAGCACTGGGGCCTCACCGTGACGTACAGTCACGACGAAGTTTGGGCCTACGAAGACGTGCACCTCGCCGAACTCGACGGTCTCCGACTCGTCCAGATAACGGGCGGTTTTTAGCACTACGAAGAGCGTTTCGCCGTAGTGCTCGATCTTAGGCCTCTGGTGGGCCTTGACGGCATCCTCAACCGCCAGAGGGTGAAGCTCGAACTCCTCGGCCACGGAGGCGAACTCCTCCTCGCTCGGCTTGTAGAGCCCTATCCAGGCCACCCCGCGCTCCTCGCGGCAAACCTCGTAGGTTTCTTGTAGAGAGCGGGGCTCTGCAGCCCGCCGGCCTTCAACGTAGATGGCGCTGTCCACGATCACGGGCTAATAATACAGGGAAATCATAGTGGCAGCCCCGAGGCTATGAGTAAACGTCGAGGATCAAGCCACCACGAGCACCCCTGGCCCCGCCCGCTCTAAGATGGATGAACAACTCTCCACTTCAGTGTTTTTACAGCCCGACGCCCCCGGCGCAGGCCGGAGGCGTCGGGCTAATGGCTGAAGTCTGACCGCTCTAAACCAACAGCAACATCGGGTTCTCGAGCAA
>Ga0126308_10001167_pt1 | contig 10132 bp, 10 predicted proteins | sample Plot55_FD_92533 | JGI IMG/M metagenome (GOLD analysis project Ga0126308, IMG submission 92533) | Serpentine soil microbial communities from UC McLaughlin Reserve, CA, USA - Plot55 | ecosystem: Environmental > Terrestrial > Soil > Grasslands | place: USA: UC McLaughlin Reserve, Lake County...
AAGGTGCAGCTAAAACTTGCAGAGGATCTTATATTCAATAATCATCCTAACGCCCTGCCGGAGCTTATTTCTTATTTTGAGGGTTTAAAATTGAATAATTCAGGATTATCCATTAAAAGGGTACAATTCGATGAGAGATGGGATGCCAGCAAAAGGTGCCATTTCAGAATTCTTAATAGACTCAAGGATGGAATAGAAAATGATGTTACTGAAGCGATAGTAGATAGGGTTTTGCTAAATCATAATGTAGCAAACAAAATAGAAAACATTGACAACTTAAAACTGGAAGGATCAAAGGAAGAATATCATCAAGCCGCGGTGCAGACTTTAAATGATGTTTTACTGCCAGCCATGAAAGAGGTTGGAGACAAGTTTGGGGCAGGTGAGCTAATTTTGCCTTTTGTCTTAAAATCAGCGGAATGTATGAAAGCAGCAGTTGCTGAGTTAGAAAAGTATCTTATTAGACAAGAGGGAGTAAGCAAAGGCAAACTGGTGTTGTGCACCGTATATGGAGATGTGCATGATATAGGTAAAAATCTAGTAAAGACTATTTTTATAAATAATGGATATACAGTGTATGACTTAGGCAAGCAAGTACCATTACAAAGCATTATTGAAAAAATTCACGAAGTTAATGCTGATGCCGTAGGACTTTCAGCCCTCCTTGTTTCAACTTCAAAGCAGATGCAATATTTTGTACAACATGCAAGAAAAAACAACATGAGAATTCCTGTCTTATGTGGAGGGGCTGCTATTAATAGCAGTTTTATTAATAGAATTGCGAAAGAAGATGCAATTTACAATGATGGCGTATTTTATTGTAAAACTGCATTCGAGGGCTTGAGAGTGATGAACAAACTCATGTCTAACGAAAGAAATCAGTATATTGAAGAATGGCAACAAAAACTTCAGAAGTGGCAGGAAAAACAAGATTCCAGAGTTCAATCCGTAGAATTGCCCCAAAGCAGCATTAGACCTATTTCGCCTCCTGTTCCGCCACATATAAACAAACAGATGCGAATTCGTGCTAATGAGATTGATTTGTTTGAAATATGGAAATTCATTAATAAAAAATCTCTCTTTGTTCTTTCTTGGGGAATTCGCGGAAAAGGTGCTGAAGGTTTAAGTCAGGAAGCTGAAAGATTGTTCGAAGAATGGAAAACAAGAGTATTACAAGAAAAGCTCTTTGCACCAGAGGCAGTCTATGGTTATTTTAAATGTCATAACAAAGACGGAAAACTTGTAGTGGATCTACCCCAAAGTAAAGGCGAGGTGGTTTTTGATTTTCCTAGGTCCTCTAAACAAAAACATCTATGCCTGACTGATTTTTTTGGAGAAAATGATATCGTCGCTTTTCAGGCAGTCACAGTAGGTAATAGAGTAACAGAAATTATTGATATGTGGAATAAGGATAATAAATATACTGATGCATATTATTTACATGGTTTAGCAGTCGAGACTGCTGAAGCATTAGCAGATTGGATCAACCTAAAAATAAAGAATGAACTTAATATAGGGATAAAACGTGGACTTAGGTACAGTTGGGGTTATCCTAGTTGTCCTGATATTTCTCAGCATAACTTGGTCTGGAAATTACTAGATCCAACAAAATCTGGCATGAGATTAACAGAGTCTGGACAAATAATACCTGATCAATCAACTGCAGCCATAGTCGTACATCATCCGGAAGCAGAATATTTCGTACTTTAATCTATTGGATGTCTAAATCATTATTATTCTCTTTGATTTATGCTCAAACATAGACATTCAAATCAATAACAACTTTATCATTTACGTTCTGTTTAAGTGCTATTTTATTTGCGCAAAGGATTTTGAGAAGGAGGTAGCCGTTACAAATAAAGCTCTAGTATAAATCTAATTGGTAAAGTTTATTAAATAAGAACACCATGTATTTTTCTGGTCTCAAGATATCTATTTCCTCAAATCAATCCACAACACAATCAATATTACATATTTCATTGTTTTAGAGGGTTGGGCTATGCTTAAATATTCTCTTAAGTTACAATATATTGTGCACATAAATACCATCTCTATATATCCACATAATGAAGTCATCTGTTTCTTATAATTATACAATATCCTTCATAATTGTGTGATTCTTGTTTTCATTTTAGAAGTATGAGTATATAAAATCTTGTAATAAATAATATTATATTCATAAGTATGACAATAAATAATTTTGCTTTAGCTTGTGCAATTGATGAGTCTCCACCGTACTTTACATATCATAATCAAATAATGTTAATTATACAATCCAAAAACCATGCTGAGCATAAGACTAGTGATTTCGAATATATTGAACCGTTTATTGATGCATTAATTTCTCACGAATCCATTCATGTGGTAATAAAAAAATTAGAAGGAGCAGATATCTCAGACTCTCTTGATGATATCGAATTACTTGTCGAACGTAACGGTACGAGATTTTTGGTCACGTTGAACAATATGCTTTTTGCAAAAGATATGTCTGGCATCGTACTGCCATAGATGTCAAGTTAAATTCTATGGACAGCATCCATCTTATTGCGGCGATGCAATATTGGCAGAAGTTTAGTGTGATGACGATCTTCAAGTGGTACATCAGAATAGATAAAAAACCGGAAAAGACTTTTAGACAACATAGTCTGATAAAAAGAATGATAGATAATTTTATGTGGGTACTATGAGTTTATAAGAAACCGATGTATCCTACCTCTTTGAAAAATGTAATCAAGGAAATTATATACTGATCCTCTAAATTCAAACCATACATAAGATTAGCAAGTCGGATTTCCTTAACCCAGCCAATTTTGATTAAATCGTTTAAATTGCGTTTAATATCCTCTCTCTTTAAATGAGTCTTCTTTTGCAAAGTATATGTAGTAACCATTCTCTCCTGTTCTGCTAAAGCCTTTATTATTTTGACTTTGCCAATACTTCCAAGACCTGTCTCTACTATCTCCTTACTAGTTATTTTATTCTCAAGATCCATTAATATTATCACGTTTGATTTGTTTTTGAAGTATTGGCTCAAGTTCATTGAGAGAAGTCACATGCATGCCAATTTCCTTTAATGATCGAATTTCAATTATTCTTCTTGCTTCTAAATCATTGAGGTAATCTTCGACATCCAGTTTTTTTAATTTAAACTCTTCAGATAATTCTGACGCGCGGCGTCGAATTTCTTTAAGTTCTACATATTGTTTCTTTCTTGCACGCAATGCCCTTATCACAGCAATGAGGGTGAATATCTGGTTCTTTGGTAATTCTTCGATTTCCTCAGTAGTTATAGAAAGACCGATCTGGCCATGAACCTTTCTTATTTGATCTTGAGTTATCCTGCCTGTTCCTTGTACTTCAGCTAGGTTTCCCGCATATAGAAGAAGATCGAGAGCATACCTTACATCACCATTATTGGTAGGTGAAACAGTGATTTTTGCTACTTCATCGATTATATTTGATCCAATAGAGTTTGCATTGAATGCTTCCATGCATCTATTTACCAATATATCACTAACCTGCTTAATTGAATATATCGGAAATTCCATTGGAACTCTTCCTAAAGTACTCAACTCGGCCTGATCGAGTTTGTGATAGAAGTCTGTACTTCTTGCAATAAATATTACTCCCTTTACGTTGCATGGCGCGTCGGGATCAAATTCATTGAGCCGAGTCAAGTCATAGATTATACCTGTATCTTTGCTTATCTTAATCAGATAATCGATCTCATCAAGGATGATAAGTAAATAGATATTATTTTCGTACAAATAACGCAACATGTATCTTAACATCTCTTCTGCACTCAGCCCTTGTGATGGCAACTCTGGTGCAACCTTTTCTAACAGGAACCTATAGATTGCATATTTATTACCTCCTTGTAATTTTAAATTGATATATGCGGTTTTCAGAGTTAGCCTGTTATGTGCAAAATCTTCCATCAAAAATTTAGAAAATTTAAGAACAGTAGAAGTTTTACCTATTCCTGCCGGGCCAACTATTTGCAATACAGTTAATGGGAATTTACTTGGATTCGAATAAGAAGCTCTGAAAATATGATTGATTTGCTCAATCTGTTTTTCGCGGTGCGGCAGCTCGTTTGGTATATATCGTGGTGACAATTTTGATTTATCACGGAATATTTCGCTTTCTGACATTGTCGAAGTTAATAATTTATCATGGATATTATATTAAGTATCCTAGATAAATTCTCGTTAGAAATTCTTATCCTATGTAGGATGCTGACTCTCTATGTAATCTAGTTTTGAGAGACTCTACCATAATTAATTATATATATAAATATATATATATGCATATACATATATCAGAATACCAAGAAGCATGTGATTATATGGATATATATTATTGTTCTCCAAAATTTTGTAGATGAGCAGATTTGCGCATTCAAGGTTTAATCTAAAATCACTCGCTGACAATTCCTACAGAGCCATAGAAGAAGGCGCCTATGATACTGAAGATTACGATTTCAGAAGCCATGACTCTATAAGCATGAAGAAGGCTATTTTCTCATGCTCTCATGCTCCAATTATAACAGAAATTAAATTTGCATCTCCTTCGATAGGTCAAATTGTCGCACAAACAGAAATTGATTTCATACAAATAGCGATTAATATGATATCATCCGGTTCTATTGGCGTTTCAGTCCTGACACAACCATATTTATTTAATGGCTCGATTGAGTACATCTACAAGATTCGGCATAAAATTACAGTTCCAATTCTTATGAAAGATGTAATAGTTAGCAATGTTCAAATTGATGCTGCACACAGAGTCGGTGCAGATTGTGTGCTATTTATCAAAACAATATTTGATCAGAACTTGGCAGAAAGTAGCTTAGAAAAGCTCACAGAATATGCTTATAAAAAAGGGTTACAAATACTTGTTGAGGCTCATTCAGAAAACGAATTTGCAGACTGCCTAAAATTAGGAGAAAATTATCGAGACCTGATTGGGATAAATAATCGGGATCTGAATAATTTGAAAATTGATATTCTAACCACCCACAGATTACTTAAAAAATATGATAAAGGAAAAAACATTATAGTTAGCGAAAGCGGGATAAGAAACGCAGACGAAATTCGTTATTTGAAGAAAGCAGGAGCCGACGCATTCTTAATCGGAACCAGTATTATGCAATCAAAGGATATTGAATCAAAAGTTAGAGAACTTTATCTTTCAATTTAAGCAATTGTGATATCCTAATGTCTTAATACTCCTTTATGTATTCAAACATAATACAGAATGAAGAATAACTATCCCCTGAGCGGTCGATTCGGAAAATATGGAGGAAAATATATCCCTGAGACGCTGGTTCCTGCTATACTAGAACTCGAAACAGCCTATCAAAAGTATAAAAATGATGAGGACTTTCAGAAAGAACTTGCATATTTATTAACTAAATATGCAGGTCGTCCTACGCCTTTATACTTTGCAAAAAATCTGACTGAATATGTTGGAGGTGCAAAAATATTTCTAAAAAGGGAAGATCTCCTCCATGGTGGCGCTCACAAAACTAATAATACTATTGGCCAGGGCTTGTTGGCAAAACGGATGGGTAAGAAAAGAGTTATTGCTGAGACGGGTGCCGGTCAACATGGGGTAGGCACTGCTATTGCATCAGCTGTCATTGGACTGGATGCTGAAATTTACATGGGAGCAAAGGATGTGGAGAGACAAAAATTAAATGTTTTTCGTATGGAATTGTTAGGAGCAAAGGTTCATTCAGTTCGAGTAGGGACTCAGACACTCAAAGATGCGATTAATGAAGCCTTACGAGACTGGATAACTAATGTGCATAATACTTATTATCTGATAGGATCGGTAGTAGGACCGCACCCTTATCCTATGATGGTTAGAGATTTTCAAAGCATAATTGGTCATGAGATAAAGCAGCAAATGTTAGAAATATCCAATCGACTTCCAAACGCCATTGTAGCATGTGTAGGCGGCGGAAGCAACGCTATAGGAACGTTCTTTTCATTCATAGAAGATTCAGACGTATCATTGTACGGAATAGAAGCTGGAGGCAAAGGGATCAGAACAGGAAAACATTCTGCATCGTTGTCTGCTGGGACTGAGGGAGTTCTGCACGGGATGCTCACTTACCTTCTTCAAGATAAATTTGGACAAGTAACAGAGACACATAGTATTTCGGCCGGATTAGATTATCCCGGGGTAGGACCAGAACATGCCAACTTAAAGGATCTTAAAAGAGCAGAGTATATCGAATGTACTGACGATGATGCTATAGATGCCTTCATTATGCTGTCTAAACTTGAAGGAATAATTCCTGCTTTGGAACCCTCTCATGCTTTGTCTTACGCAATGAAACTTGCAAAAACGATGGACAAGAACGAGAATATTGTGGTGACATTATCGGGTCGCGGAGATAAGGACGTTGAAGTGGTTCAACAATATTTGAGAATTAGAGAGAAAGAAAAATATGATAAAATACCTAGCACACAACAGAGTAAATAAGAGATTTCAAGAATTATTGAAAAGAAATGAATGTGGTCTGATTTGTTATATTGTTGGCGGCTACCCTGACTTAGATACTACAGAAGAAATAGCCTATACTTTGATAAATGGCGGAGCCGATATGATAGAAATCGGAATTCCATATTCTGATCCTATTGCAGACGGACCAATTATTCAAGAAGCATCTTATCATTCCCTATCAAACGGAGTCACACCTGATCTATGTTTGAGAATATCAAAAAACATTCGAAAGAAATTCCCCGATATTCCGATTATTGCAATGACATATTCAAATATTGTATTGAGAAGTGGTCTTCATGAATTTATGTTAAAAGCAAGGAATTGCGGAATAGACGGATTTATTTTACCTGATATGGCTATGGAAGAAGCTGACTCTTACACAATGGAAGCAGCGAAACTTGGCCTTGTAACAATATTTTTGGCTTCTCCAGACACATCCTCCAGTAGACTTGAATATATTGTATCTAAATGTTCAGGATTTCTATATATGGTATCTGTATACGGAGTGACAGGAGTCCGCGAATCATTTGAAGATTCTACATCATATGCTATAAAGAACATTAAGCGAGTTGTAGGTTCACGCTTACCAGTGGCTGTTGGCTTTGGTATCAGTAACACTTCGCATGCGAAATTCATGGTTCATGCAGGTGCTGATGCTGTAATAGTTGGAAGTGCAATCATAAAGAAGATAAAAGATATTGAAAACAAGAAAAAAATGCTACAAGAATTAGGTTTCTTTGCTAGCACCATGAAGAAAGCCTGTCTGTAGATAAGAACTATCTATTCGAATTATTGTATATATTTCTTATATATTAGAAATTAAATAATCCCTCCACTAGTCAATTAGTCGTGAACGAAAAGGATCTAAAGTCACTCTTCATAAGTTCTATATTTTCTGGAAATATTAAAAACAATATCTTTCCTCAGATCTCGGGCGACATATATCGAGAGATAAAAATAAAGGAGGAGGGGTATTTTAGAAACTTTGACCTTGTGATTGCAATAATTGAGAAGCGCTATGATTCCGCTGTAAAATATCGTTCAAATGAAACATTTGATAATTATAACAATATTTTGATGAGAGAGAGCCTATTAAAACAGTTTTCAATAAAAGAAAAATGCAGAATTGATTGGATTCGGTTTTATCCAATTGAAATCAAATCTGACAACGATATTCTCGATGAACGGTTACCCAATCAGATCCTTAATGCAATTCTAACTTTTGGAAGATCTGTGCTCATTCTGGACAAGCGTCATTCTAGGAAAACAAAATTGAATAGAACATTGCGATTGCTTCCAACTACCATAATTGGTTATACTGGGAAAGATGACAGTTTTGAAGTACTTTCCGTATTTGATAGGTTAGTTACAAATGGGTTGTTTAACATCTCGAAAAGAGGACTTGTAAGGCTTTTAATCAGTAATGGGATGGGCGATACTAAACCAGAGAAGATACACCGCTGTCTTTTACAGATTCAAAGGATAAACCAAAAACTTGCCTTTAATGAGTTTTACAATGAAAAGATGAAATTTGGGAAGGACGAAATAGAATTTATAAAAAAGCTGGTAGGCATTGACACTTTTTCAGATAGAAGGCAATTAAAAGAGCTGATCGAACAAACGACAAATAGCAAAATAACAGACTATATGCTGTAATAAAGCGACCGATTAGAATAGTCTGAAATCCTATGTTGCCTCTCATAAATTCTGCAGCTAATAACTGCGACCTATATTAAATCGGTAATGTGTAAGAACTATTAGGGCTTTAGAGGTTTTATTGTATCATATTATATTATCTTCTCTAACTTTTTTCTATCTCATTATTATTTGATGTTAGCAATGTTATTGTTGTTATGAGCATACTGGTTGAAGAGCAAAAAGAAAAAGAAGACGGAGTACCTGTATGTGGTGCAAACTTGTCATCTCCTGTTGTGGATAAGGCGTACGATATTGATCAAATTCATTATAGAATGGGAAACAGGATGTACATTGAAAATGCAGATTAATAATAACAGAAAGAATACGAATAACAATCATATTCCAAATCTGGAAGAACAAAGAGATATTGAACTTGAAAATATCATAGGTAATCTTATGATAGCGCAATATCAAGTAGATAAGTTGAGATCAAGATTAAGTGAAAGGATTGGGGGTTATGGTTCTACAAGCAATAAGAAAACATCTACAAATATTTTCAAACACAATGACAAATGGTATAAAATTAGCATGAGAGTAGATGAGATGAGCGTTGACCATCCTGATATTTCAAGCCAGCTAAAAGAATGATGAAGAATAAAACATATACTTTATTCCTAAACACATGTTGATTCTTTCACTATAAAACATACCAGGTTCTAGGGACAATATGATCAATCAAAATCTTTTATTGCACTATCAAGAGTATTATTTTATATTCCATGCTTTACTTGAAACGGAGTATGGTACTATTGAAAATGGATGTTTTGAAAGTCCTACTTGTTTATTAGAGAAGATTTAGTAGAATATGTTTTGTCTACATTGCATATTGTGATTTCCTCTTTCTGATCTGATTCTGCACTATTTATTATTGTTTTAGTTGAATGTATATTAACAAATAAAATAATATGTGAAACACATAATGATATAAAGGAAACCAAAAAGTCCAGTGGCTGGCTCTTTCAATAACATATAGCCGTTTGCTATGATAACGCTAGTTTTAAAAAAAGAATAAAAAGGTGATCTGTTAAAATGCAATGTGCTGTCTAAAGCGCGACCAAGAAGATCAGGTCCAAAGTTTATTTTTATCACCGGAGGTGTTATGTCTGGCCTAGGAAAAGGTGTAATCACATCATCGATAGCCAAATTGCTGCAATTAGCTGGTTTGAAAGTATCCTGTGTAAAGATTGATCCTTATCTAAACTATGACGCAGGAACAATGAATCCGATTGCTCATGGAGAAGTTTTCGTAACTGAGGATGGCGGAGAATGCGATATGGATATTGGAAATTATGAACGTTTTCTCAATATTGCTGTTACTAAAGAACATAATATTACGACAGGAAGAGTATATCTTGACGTTATTCATTGTGAGAGAGAAGGAAAATATCTTGGCCAATGCGTTCAGATCATACCGCATATTACAGATGCTATCAAAAATCAATTACGAAGAATTGCCTTTGACGAATACCTAGATGTGATGGTTGTAGAATGTGGCGGTACTGTAGGTGATATCGAAAGTCTTCCGTTTCTAGAAGCCTTAAGACAAATGGAACTTGATGGCATTTCTAATACATTATTTATTCATGTTACACTCGCTCCTGAATTGGAGGTAGTAGGTGAGCAAAAAACTAAACCCACTCAACATAGTGTTCAGGAATTACGAAGAATTGGTATCCAGCCTGATATTCTAGCTGTTAGATGCAAAAACCCTCTTACTTTAGAGGCTAGGCGTAAAATTTCACTTTTTGCCAGTATTAAAGAAGAGTCTGTTATTTCTAGTCATGATGCGCCCTCTATTTATAAAATTCCAGAAGTTCTAGAGAGTCAAGGAATTGTGAAGGTTATTGCTCATAAATTATTGTTTAGAAATTGTACTCCAAGATGGGGCAACTGGAAAACAATTGCAAGATCCTTCCAT
>Ga0126308_10001169_pt1 | contig 10123 bp, 9 predicted proteins | sample Plot55_FD_92533 | JGI IMG/M metagenome (GOLD analysis project Ga0126308, IMG submission 92533) | Serpentine soil microbial communities from UC McLaughlin Reserve, CA, USA - Plot55 | ecosystem: Environmental > Terrestrial > Soil > Grasslands | place: USA: UC McLaughlin Reserve, Lake County...
CGCTGAGTGCTGGAACAGTTTCTGTCATAAATAGCTCGACTAACGATGTAGTTGATACTGTCCAGGTAGGTACAACTCCGCTAGGAATTGCCTTTAATCCTGAAAATGGTGATATGTACGTAACTAATTTTTATTCTGGTTCAATATCTGTAATAGATGGATCGACTAACGATGTAGTTGATACTATAGCTACTGGAGCACAAGGTCCTATTTGGATTGCCTTTAATCCTGAAAATGGCGATATGTACGTAACTAATTTTTATTCTGGTTCAATATCTGTAATAGATGGATCGACTAACGATGTAGTTGATACTATAGATGGAGTTATCTATCCTTACCAAATTACGTATAATCCGGCAAATCAAGACATGTACGTAACAAACCCAACTGCATCTTCCGTCTCGGTAATAGATAGTCCGACTAATACAGTTGTTGAAAACATACCCGCTATTCCATCCCCTCTTGGCATTGCATCTAATCCTGAGAATGGAGATCTGTATGTCACCAATTATAGTCCCGATCCTGCTACAGTAAACACTATTTCAGTACTAAATGAAACTGCCAACACCTTAATTTCAACAATACCTTCTGGGGGTTCAGGTGCTACTGGAATTGCTCTTAATCCTAATAATGGAGATTTATATGTCACCAACTGGTATTCTCAAACGGTTTCTGTAATTTCTGCGCTTGACATAGTAGGACAACAAGAACAAACACCGCAACCTGCCCAACAACTGCAACAAGAGCAAATTCAACCACAACAGGAGCAAGCGACTTCGCCCCCAGCTCCCTCGTCCCCCTAAATCTCTTTTTTTGTACGAAGACAAACCAGATAGCATCATCATCCTTCTTTAATCTTTGATTGAAAATTTTGTAGATAGATGTAACTTGAAAATTGACATTTCTCGATACTTCTAAAATTTCTTATGATTATTCCATGTAAAATGATGCAGCCATTCTCTCCAAATCGTTTTCAAATTTCTTCATTAGCCTATTAAGACTTGCTTCGAGCTCTTTGACTCTTTTCTCTGTTTCTAATTTAAACATTTCAATAGGTATAGCCCTATAGATGTGAGAATATCCGCCTTCTTTTAGTGTTCTTGTCTCTTTACTGATAATTCCTAAAGTGACTAACTTCTGAAGTGACCTGAAAACAGTGCTTTTATCTCTGTCAGCTTGCTTGGCTAGTTGCTCTAATGTCATGGTTTTTCTTCCTTTTACCAAGGTGATTAACAAATCTGTTTCTAATGTAGACAGGTCATAAATATAGAGGAATAAGTCCTTAAGTGTAGAATTCATTCTAGTAAGAGTGCTAATTGGAATAGATGATGCAGAAGGCATTATAGGATACAATATACGATAGCATTAGTCTTACTTATAGGTTGTTGGCAGCTTAAAATTCAAAATTTATGCCCAAGTAATTTTAGTATAAGTTTTAAAGGTACAAATACATACACAACACCAAGAAGAAACACTTGTCCATCGTGAAAGAAGAGGAACATAATGAGAAGAGATAATAATACTTATGATAATTCTCAATCAAAGAAAAGCGAATGTTTTCTTGTTATTGTTCTTTTATCAGTCATTGTGCTTTCTCTAGCTCCTTCCGTGTATAACGGGGGTCTGTTCAATCAAGATGCTTATGCAATTGCCGAGAGCCTAGACGGTCAGACCTTCCAATCATCATCATTTTCCTCGGGTCTAGGACACTTCGGCCATGCAGCATTGCTTGGAGGTGGCAGCACAATTGTTGGTATTACCGGTGGTGCTAGTAGCGGAGAAATCAGTAGTACAAATGGCATTATTGATGCAGCAGAGCTCAGCAGAACTGCTGCTGCTACTACTACTACTGTTGCAACTAATCTAAAAACATACTCGACAGGAGAAATTTGTAATAATGGAGCTGATGATAATACTGATGGTCAAATAGATGAGGGATGTAACCTTTCGCCAGACTGCAGTACGGCTATTCCAAGTCAGACGTTATTTTTATCTACAGATCATCATTTAGAGGAAATTCGCATAGGAGGAGCATTTGATCCTAATAATGATCCGATAGTGCTGACAATCACGGATATTATTCAAGATGAACCAATCAATGGGCTAGGAAATAACGACCAATCCCCAGATGCATTAGTTGTAGCCGGAGACACTGTTCAGCTTAGATCCGAAAGAGCAGAAAACGGTGACGGCAGAGTTTATTATATCAGCTTTGTAGCAAATGATAGCAGGGGTGGACAATGCGATGGTGTTGTTGCGGTAAACGTCCCAAATAATCAAATTGGTTTAGCGATTGATTCAGGCACATACTTTTCTTCGCTGAAGTAACCAGGATTATATATCTTCGTTAAAAACAGGGCAGTCAGTGTTTACATCCACCATAGGCTATTCTTAAAAGGGAGATCAGCTATTAATTTACTATTAACTCAAATCGAGAAAAAAAAGATGAATAACATTATAACATCTATAGGGAAACTGAAGGATAGGAGATTCTTTCCCATCCTTCCCGTACTGGTTTTTATCATTGTTATATCCTATAGTTTATTCTTCTACCTGCAATACGTTATCGAAAAAGAGACAAAGCAGAGGCTATTTTATCAGCAAATAGAACGTCAACTAGAGTCTACAATAGAAGTTTCAAGGGATATCGGTTCAGATCTGGATACAATTATACTGGGTTTAAACGGCTTAGCCGATTCTGTGTACCTGCAGCAAGAGCAGCCACCGGGAGATAAGACTCGGAGATTAGTAGCAGAAACACATTCACAGTTGAATACTGTTACCTTAGTTGAGGAACTTCTTATCGTAGATAAAAAAAATGATATTGTTATGAGGTACCCGATAGCCCAGTCACCCAATGAGAGCGCTTTATCTGACGTTGATTTGCAAGGACTAGTAGATGAGACAAGAGCGAGGCTAGCACCAGCCTTTTCTAATGGTTTTAAAGCAATAGATAATAATTACAGAATAGCATTGTCCTATCCCATTCTCGGTGGGGAGACAGAACAATATATTGGAACCATAGTTGCCATACTACCAACAGCCAAATTTTTTGAATATTATGGAAATATTCACAATATCAACAAACAATATTTAGTAGCCTACGATGGAAATGGGGCCTATTTGGCAAGTCCTGTGGCCATAGGTTCCTCGTCCTCTAATGAAATTCAGCAATTCATAAAATATAACAAAAACCTGAATGACAAAGTAGTGCTCTCCGGGCAGCCTAGTGGGGCATCTGCAGGTGAATTTGGAATAGGAGACAGATTAAGTACTGGCTATCCAATTATGGTACAGGGAAAACATGCTTATTCTATATTTGTCGTGACCCCCACCTCATTAATCTACTCACAAGTTAACGAAGTTCTTTTGCTTGAGAGAGTGGAAATGTTCTTGCTGCTTTCTGGAACCACCATTGCGGTTGCTGTTCTCATTATATTTCTTTACAGGTGGAACAACAGTCTGGACAGAGAAGTAAAAAGAAGAACCAAAGAATTAGCAGAATTAAATGACCAACTCAGAACATCCAATGAACAGCTAAAAGCACATGACAAAATGCAAACGGAATTTATCAACATAGCCGCGCATGAATTAAGAACACCATTACAGCCCATAATAAGCTACAATGCTCTTGCATCCAAGGGGATGATAGACAAAGATGAGTCGTTTAGGGTGATAGGCAAACAAGCACGTAGACTACAGAAGTTGGCCAACGACCTTTTGGCGATAAATAGAATTGAAAGCGGTGACCTTTCATACAGAATGGAAAAAGTTAAAGTTAACGATTTGATAGCGGAAGTCGTAAATAATTATTATTATTCTCATACCACGCAAAGCATCAAAAGCAGAAAGGGCCTCAGTATAGAAGAATTTAACATAGAAAAAGAAGGAAGAAAAGTATCAATTAAAACAGAGTTAGACCAAAATGTTGGAGAAATTTATGCAGACAGAGACCGTATCGTCCAGGTGCTGACAAACATTATCGACAACGCACTAAAGTTTACAAAGAAAGGAGTCATAAAAGTGGTAAGCAACATGCTACCAAATAAAAATGAAGTGGAAATTAAGATAACCGACACCGGAAGCGGGATATCAAGAGAAATTCTTCACACTTTATTTGATAAATTTGCAACAAAGAGTATCGCCAGAAAAGAAAAAGAACATGGCAGCGGTCTGGGATTATATATAAGCAAAGCAATTATTTCCGCTCATAGGGGAAAAATTACAGCGTGTAACAACGTCGAAGGCGGCGCCACCTTTACTATTGATTTACCCATAAACCCTCGGTAAACAAATAGACACCGTAATAATCTTGTTCAGTAGGATACAACGATGATATTAGGTTAAGGCAAATTAAACGAACTGATAAAGTTAATTTAATGATTAACCTACAACCCATGTGGCATCTGAGTTAGAGGCTGCACTATTAGCTAGGCGGACCAAACAAATAGAACTATTACCCAAGGTTAAAGTCTTCTTGGATAGCATAGCACGCAATAGCATAAAGTTCAAGAAATCTTATTCTTCTGGTTTATCTCTCCTTTAAGAATGGTGCTACCTAATTCTATAAACCGTTATGCTAATTTCTTTACCAAGTATTCCGATGATCTCTTCAAAGCTTTTACAAGATTACTATATTTAGTAAAACCATGTCCTTCATCTTCAAAAACCATGTATTCAATGTCTATTGATTTATTTTTCAGCCTTTCAACTATTTGATCTGATTCGTTCTTTACAACTCTGGGATCGTTTGTCCCTTGTATTATTAGCAGACTTAATAGCTTCATATTATCCACATAAGTGATAGGAGATCTTTCTTTAAGGAAATCTTCTTCCTTTTCTGCATCTCCAACTAGTTCTGCCATAAATCGCTTCCAATGTTCTGGAACTGTTTTAACAAATGTTATGAGGTTACTTGGACCCACTATGTCTACTGCTGCCTTCCAATCATAATGTGGCAGCCTAGTTATGCAACTTAATGTAGCAAATCCTCCAAAGCTAGCACCGAAAACTGCCAGTCTGTTGACATCAATCCAATCCTGTGATAATAGCCATTTTGTTGCATATTCTAAGTCCTTAAGTTCATCACCGCCCCAATCATGATATATCTTTCTTTCAAAACTTTTACCATATCCTGTGCTGCCACGAAAGTTAGGGGCTAATACTGCTAAGTTGTTATTTGCAAGATATTGATAAAATCCAGCATATGCATACATTGGTCTTTCTTGAGCAGTAGGTCCTCCATGTATTGACAAGACAGCTCCAAGTTTCTTATTACTATTATCACTGCCATTATTATCATTATTATTTGATCTATATAGAAAAGCCTGTATCTCAAGACCATCAAAACTATTGTATTTTATCAGCTCTGGTTGTACCATTTTGTCTTCAGGTATATTTCCTATAATAGCATCCGTCAACCTCTCAAGTCTTTCCGTTTCTATATCCAATATGTAAATATTAAAAGGAGAGAATGGTGTTGACATTAAAAATCCAATTCGTTTTCCATCAGGAGATATTTTTAAATCTCCTATTACTCCTTTTCTTTTTGATATCTCTGACAGCTCTTGTATCTCTTTATTCTGAAGATTTTTAACATAGATATTGCTATATCCATCTACATTTTGAGTCCAAGCAAGAACGTTGCCGTTATCACTTAGAACTACTGACTCTATGTCATGTTCAGGTGTGAAAATCCATTCAAGTTTTGATTTGCTGATGTCGTAAAACGAGAGACCTTTATATTCACGTCTGAGATCAGTTACAACGTAGAATCCTTTTCCGTCAGGCGACCAAGGACCTACAATGTAGCGGATTTTCTCTTCTTCCTCTTCATCTGGTGTTACTTTTATCATCTCATTATTATCAATGTCAAGAAGCCAAACTCTATAGTCCGTAAGAGTAACAAGTTGGGAACAATTTATTTTCTTATTGTCAGGTGACCAATAACCTGGTATATACCATCCTGGCTTGCCTATCGTAATGCAAGACGTTTGATTGCTATCTATATTATAAACATATACAAGCATATTCAAAGGATTAGATTCATTTGAGCTATATGTTATGTTTTTTCCGTCATTACTAAAACACTCTTCTCCCCATTCATATCTTACTTTAGGATTTTGGGTAATAGGTTCTGGCCAAGAATGGAAAGCATCACTTATTTTGTATATTTGAAAGTTTTCTGTACCTTGATAATCAGCAAAAAATACAAGGCTATTATCTATTGGAGAAGAAAAACTATGTCTTACAGAATCATCAATAAAGTTGGTTAATTGATAAGATGCATAAGGTTCACCATCATGTTCTGGGCTTCTTAAAATAATTCTCTGTCTCCATAAGTTAAACTGACCAGTAGTATCTGCAATATATATTATCTGTGATGGATTATGCTTGAGAAAATCAAAACTAGTATAACGTCTTATTGAAGCAAACCTACCGTAAGGATATTGTAGTTGTTTATGGCTGTTAGTCATATAACGTTCGTTATAAATGATTTTATGGTGGTTATACATATGTATTATTGTTTTCTACAGATGGGTTAGACGAAAAGCAAAGTTACGCTTCTGTTCGAATTAGTTTACCGCATACATAGATTCTTGTTCTTCATTTTTATTTAGCTTTTGCTGAAATTGTATGGGTTAGTTAGAACCTAGAACATATTTGTCCGTTATACGGTGGACCTGTACTAAAATTGACTCATTTTTGCCACCCGAAGATAGTGATGAATTTACCAAGATTATAAAGTGGGATTCATCTGAAAATAGAGATGATTCTATGGATTGTGCATTACTGTAGTAGTCAGATAGAGTGATGCGATCTCCGAATCGCTGTTAAGTTAAGCGTTATCGCCTCTCATTAATCGTACGAGAGTCATAAATAACCACACGCCAGAGATCAAAGGAGGCCTAAAAGTTTTGAAGGACAAAGGTATTCGAATCACTTCAGAGCACATCCCGAAATGACAAACATTCCAATTACAAGATCTCGTTCTAGGATATGTTATGAATTTGATAGAAATCTTTATCCAAAAGGAAAACCCATATTCGACGACGAATTCGCAAGGCGAGATAGCAAGGGTAACTGGCATTGTTCCAACTGTCAGCTAACAGACAAAAGGCGAACACTTCTGAAAATATATGGACCTAGTCGCGTGAATACAAAATACTTTCTAGAACACGAGGAAAAGAAAATTAGAGCACGGAATCAGGGCGCAAAGAATTTTGGTACCTGACCTTATCGCAAAAATAAGTACACCGGAAGGAGACCATTCTAATGTTTTACAGAAACCTATTGTGGGGAGGATTTGAGATAGAATGATCTTTGGTAAATGTCCAAAGTGTCATCACGATTCAATTTGAGAATACCGCTCTGCACCTTATCCGAAAATCAATATAACATCTTCTAAACTCATAAATAATTTAATATACCGGATTCTATGATGAATTCAGATAAGGATGTAAAAATAACACATGTAGACGTACACAAGGATTCTTCTTCCAAACCAACCAATTACTCTATCTCTAAATCTAACATTCCTTCATACTCTAAAATTTTAGTACCCGACGATGGGAAAGAAATTTCAGATAAAGCACTTAATTATGCAATCTCTATTTCGAATCTCTCTGGAGCAGAAGTTGTCATTTTGCGCATAATAGAAAATATTGAGAAAATGGGAGATACTTCGGTCAGTGTGTCTCAAAATAAAGAACCAGATGCTAAAGGTGGGTTTAAGCATAATATGGAAGGAGAATTAGTGAATGCTATGGAAGAAAAAATAAAAAAGTGTGTAGAAGCAGGTGCCAAGAACAAAATATCCTATGAAATAAAAGCAGGACATGCAGCCGATCAAGTGATGAAGGAATGTGAAGAAACACGTTATGACTTGGTTGTTATGACAACTTCACATCTAGATTCTTGGCTAAGGTCTCTATTTAGCGAGGCTCGAAAGATAATAAGCAAAATAAATACACCTGTACTCTTAGTACAGTGATAGAAAACTAATAATAACAACGACATAGTTATTTGCCACCATCACCTTCACCTCCTTGTCTGTCACTTTTGTGACTCTTCTTAACACTGTTGTACATCTATGTAGCTCTAGAGATTAATACTCGAAGCGCACACCGTATACATGGAACAGGTAATTATACAGGCCGAACAGATGACGGTAGATTATCCAAGATCGACCGCTGGTTTTCTATGTTTTGTATGCGGAACGGGATTTGCTTCAAACGAAAAAAGAATACAGCATCTAGAAGAAGGAATACACGGGAGCATGTATGATACTGGTTCACCCCAAGAAAGCGAGGATGCTAGAAGATGTCGATAATGACCCTTAGACTATAACAACCCATATTATATAATATGAAGTCAGGTACCAGTTTGCTAGCTCTGATGGCTTGAGACTTGGTTGAGAAGGTTATAGCAAGTACGGATGAAATAGATAGTACAACTCGGTTGTTTTCTGCTGTGTTAGATGTAATCACTTTGGTGAAGGCAGTGACAAGAAATTCAACTTGATATTGCCGCATGAGCGGAGAGCCTTCTAGTCCTAAAAAATGACTTACACAACAATTGTTGCTTTGGCCGACCTGTCTCCTACTTGAGTTACCTTTACTTTGATGTTATTTCCAACCTTTCCATTTTGTACAAATACTACAAATCCTTCGACTCTTGCAATGCCATCTCCTTGCCTGCTGATTTCTGTAATTTCTACTTCATATTCCTTACCCACTTCAACTGGCTTTGGACTAGGAGAACCTCTATTGAAGCCTCTTCCAGCACCGCCCCCATAGCTTCTGCCTCTGCCCTGACCATACTTGTTACCTCTACTATAACTCATTCCCGATGTTAACGGGGTGGCGGTCCTAATATAAACCGGGGCATTTGTGTAAAAAAGTTAAATTCGTTTTAAGTCTGAATTCTTTTTTCTTCTTCATTTTATACTTTGGCCTGTTTGTTAAAATAGTTTTTAGTGCATTCATCGGAACAGAAGTATAGTACAACTCCGGCGGCGCTTGAATAATATGCTCCTTCAAGGTATTCGTTAAATTCTTTCTTGCAGGTATTACAACGTCTGAACAATATCTATTAACAGAATCCTATCTTCCTATAAATCTCTTTAACTATCTAATGTCGTAGCTATCATTTCTTACCTTTTGCTTCTCTAGGTCTATTCCAGTATGGACTTTTACATTTTGGGCAAATCACAGGATCTTCCTCTCCGTATTTTCGAGGCAACCAAATATGACTACATCTTTCGCATTTATAACCTTCAAGTTTAACTTTAGGCACACTATTTTCTCCTTAACATATAATTTGGAAAAACTCTTTTATTAAGTCTTACCCATTAGGTACATGCTATAACAATCTACCCATAGGTCTATATACTGTACTTACCACATTATACTCAATGGGTAAGTATCTTCCAACTATCACACCAATATATGATTATATGATTAACGAGGCGAACACGTATGACTATCTCTATGCCAAATGAATATCTCAAGTGTCTTATTTGCAATGAGACCCCAAACCCTAAAAGGGTTAACGCACTAACAGCGGACTCGAGTTCATATGATAGTACTCCTTTTGACCCAAAAGATCCCGTCATTGTGTCTGAGACAGAAGTGTACTGCTGTGTGGAGTGTTATACTAGAGGCGTTGTAACACAAGAAGATGCTTTAGATACGTTATGGAGTCGAACAGTATTCTACAGGTAAAGTATAAGTTCGAATCATCTATTGCCATTTTACGACTTCCTCGCAAACAAGTTCGCAACACCTAGACCCGAGACTGAAACACATAGTAATATCATAGGGGAGAAATCCCTAACTGCCAGTTTCTCAATTATCATTCACTAACGCTATCCTATGCTAAATATTTTGCATAAAATATAATTTCGGTTTACTGACTACAAACTGTTTTTTATCATAATGATTAACATATTAGACTGATACAAATGAGTTGGGAATATTGGGAATGAATGAAGAAAATTGGCCGCGACAACCTAGCAAAACGTGTTGTGAGGGAAAGAGAAGTTTAATGTTCCAGATCAAACTGAAAAAGAGGAAGCTGAATCACATGAGAACGCTCCAGTAGAAAATCTAGCAGATGATGA
>Ga0126308_10001170_pt1 | contig 10121 bp, 9 predicted proteins | sample Plot55_FD_92533 | JGI IMG/M metagenome (GOLD analysis project Ga0126308, IMG submission 92533) | Serpentine soil microbial communities from UC McLaughlin Reserve, CA, USA - Plot55 | ecosystem: Environmental > Terrestrial > Soil > Grasslands | place: USA: UC McLaughlin Reserve, Lake County...
ATAATGACTGATCCTTTAATATTACGAGCTGCACGGCCAAAAGTTTGGATTAGACTTGTAGTATTACGTAAAAAACCTTCTTTGTCAGCATCGAGAATAGCCACTAAAGAAACCTCTGGTATATCTAGGCCTTCCCTTAGCAGATTTATACCTACCAAAACATCAAATTCCCCTATTCGTAATTGCCTGATTAATTCGGTGCGTTCTAGTCCCTCAATTTCCGAGTGCAAGTATCTGACTCTAATCCCATTTTTTGCCAAGTACTCTGCAAGATCTTCGGCCATTCTCTTAGTCAGTGTTGTAACAAGAGTTCTTTGATTTTGCTCTGATCTAATTGAGATTTCACGGATTAATTCACGCATCTGGTTTTGTGTTGCTCTTACTGTGACCTCGGGATCTATCAGGCCTGTGGGCCTTACCAACTGCTCTACTACCTGGGGACTGCGTTTCAATTCAAAAATGCCTGGAGTCGCAGACACAAAGATGACATTTCTTAAATATTTCTCGAACTCATCAAACCTCAGCGGACGGTTATCAAATGCACTTGGCAATCGAAAGCCATAATCGACCAGCATTTTTTTTCGAGTGAAGTCTCCATTATACATGCCATGGAGTTGCGGAATAGTTACATGGGATTCGTCTATAACCAAAAGAAAATCCTCCCCAAAAAAGTCGAGCAAACAATATGGGGGCTGTCCGGGTAGTCTGCCATCTAAATGTCGTGAGTAGTTCTCAATGCCTGAGCAGTAACCAAGCTCCTCTATCATTTCCAAGTCATATTTCGTACGTGAAGAAAGTCTCTGCCTCTCAAGATCGCTAGGTAAATTGGGCAGCCATTTTTGTAGTTCATCCTTGATAGATTTGACTGCTGATGACCTCGATGATTCGCCTAGGATATAGTGTTTAGCAGGAAATATCTTTACTGAACTGGCCTCTCTTATTTTGTTCATACCTACTACATTATGTATGGTAATTTTTTCTATCTCATCCCCAAAGAGGAGAACCCTAGTAATATTGTCGGAATATCCGGGGATGATATCTACAGTGTCACCCTTTACTCGAAAAGTACCTCTTCTAAGCGAAAAATCATTTCTTTCATAACGTGATTCTATTAAATTGTGAATGAGTACCTTTCTTTCAATTCTCATACCAACGGCCAATGTTAAAGCGCTCCGCTCCCACTCTACAGGAGACCCAAGCGAGTAAATGCATGAAACTGTTGATACAATTATTGTAGGATCACCTGACATCAACATGGCAGTTGCCTCTAATCGCATCTTCTCTATCTTCTCGTTGACTTCAGTGTCTTTTTCTATATAAGTATCAGTCTGTGGCAGGTAGCTTTCCGGTTGATAGTAATCGTAAAAACTTACAAAGTAACCAACATTGTTCCTAGGAAAAAAATCCTTGAATTCAGCAAATAGCTGAGCCGCAAGGGTCTTGTTGTGGGAAATAACCAATGTATTTTTATTTATCCTAGATATGACGTTGGCAATAGTGTAGGTCTTTCCACTACCCGTAACTCCGAGCAGAGTCTGGCAGATATTACCCCGTACTCGGTTCAGTATACTTTTTGACAGTTTCTCAATAGCCTCTGGCTGGTCCCCGTTTGGGGGGTACACGTTGTCTGCCAACAGAAACCTGCTAGTGGACAATGGAGCAATGGATTATCAATACTAACATATATTGTTACTCACTGTTTAAACTATGGCTCAAACGCAGTAGCCAAATTTTTCTTATTCTGTCCGAAAATCTAGGTGGTTTTAACAATTCCCTATTATAGTGGCACTGTTAATGTGGCACTTTGCGAGGGCAATCTTTTTCTTTCATGGATTGCATATATGAGAGTGTGAGAGAACCTACGTATACCCTTAGCACTGAGGACTTTCTGTCCTATCTAGAAAATGATGCTCGACTTAGAGTAGATGACTTTATCAGAGCAGCCATGGAGGTAGTACAGGAAGTCCATTCCGGTGTAAAGCGTGAGGACGGCCTCTCTTCATTTTTAGAGACTCATACATGGCCCGTCGCTGCTGAAGTAGTTAGACATTACAGGTCAGCTAACCGCAATATTACAAGCGTGGAAGTTGCATCAGCCATATTACATGATATACTGGAAGACAATGATAGAATACTTGATCTCTACAAAACAAAATCTTATGGTTTTGAGGCATATCTAAACTACAGATTTGGAAACAGAATATGCAGTATAGCAACAGAACTCAAAATTCCACCTTTAGACAACTATCCTGGAGATACCTTGAAGGAAAGACAGCTAGCAAGATTTCGCCAGTATAGCAATATGCTAGTTACCTCAGAATATGATATTAAGACAATAAAGCTTGCTGACAGGATTAACAATATGGTCTTCATAAAAGATAGGGCCAAACTAAACAGAATTAATATTTATGAAAAAATTAAGAGATATCTCAGGGAGGCTGAAGACTTTTATCTGTGCTATACTATTTTAGAACCTGCGATGCCAGATTACTATGAGCAAATGCGCTCAGCCTATGAGCAAATGCGCTCAGCCTATTATGAACAGACACTAACTATGCCACAGTCATAATCCGTTTTACTGCAAAACAAACCACATGAGATAATAACTCTTCCCTTCTAGCCTTCTCATCCTTTTCTTTTTGATGGCTGATTGTATTGCCCGCTGCCCCGATAGGACAAGTTATTAATAGAGTTTGTTTAATGTTGCTTACTAATGTTCACATGTTGCAATTATACAGATTATCCTGAACTCGTCAGCAAGCATATCCATAGCAACTGCCAGATAATGGCTAGGGAATTTCGACTTTGAGGGCTATATATGCAAAAAGGCTGATAAGAATTATGCGCAAATCATTTAAGTATAAAGTTCTGAGAACTAGAGGTTAAATATGGTCTCTCTTGGAGTTGCGGTGATTGTAAAGTTGGAACCTGACTTTTCCGAAGGAAATGTAAGTTATAACTCCGATGGGACACTTAATAGGGCTGAGACAAAAAATATTTTAGGACCCCATAGTGCAATCGCATCAAGAGCAGCTTTTTACGCAAAGGTCAATTATGGCGCCGAGGTTTCCATAACAACAATGGGGCCTCCTATCGCAGACTATGCTCTGCAACAGGCGCAATTAATCTCAAACGCAGACAATCTTTACCTTTATAGTGATAGGATATTTGCTGGTGCTGATACCTTAGCTACTGCTGAAGTCTTGAAGTCAGGAATAAAAGTAATGCAAGACCAAGGCAGGAAGGTTGATATAGTCTTTTCCGGACACCGGGCTTCTGATGGCGAAACAGGACAGACTGGTCCTCAGACGGCTTGGAAACTAGGTTACACTTTTCTGGGCAACGTCATATCATATAATGTTGATATTGAGAACAGAAAGGTAAGAGCGAAGAGGTTTATATCCTTGCAGGGATTTTATGATGTAATAGAAGAAGTCGAAGCTTCGCTGCCCGTTTTTATAAGTGTAGACCCCTCGTATAAGGCAGATTACAATACAATAACACAAAGGCTGTCTATTATGAAGAACAGGAAAGAAGCTTCTAAAAAATCACAGGAATTCAAAAAACATTTGCAGGTCCTTAATGCGGAACAACTTGGAGTTGATGTCAAATTCGTTGGTCTTCCAGGCTCGCCGACTATTGTCTACAAAGTAGAAAAGATTCCAAAAGCAAAACCCTCCAGGAAAGCATCAGTAGTAAATGGCTCCGATCTAAATCAAATTAGAGATATAGTGATGAAAATGAACCAGGTCATAAGCGGGATGATAATCAAATGACCCTAACTAATATATCAAGACCAAATAACTCTACGGGTCAAGATACTAATGTTGACCTTAAATCTCAAGATATAGGTGAGAGCAAATATCGCCACATTTACGTCGTAATTGAACACGAGGAAGGTAAACCACTACCGGTCAGCTTGGAGATGCTTGGAGAAGCTAGGCGGTTGATGGACAATTTCAATAATAAATATATGTCAAATGAAAAAGTCGTAGCAATAGTTTTAGGAAGCGACGTAAGGCCGCTATGTGAAGAACTATTATTTTTTGGGGCAGATGCTGTTGTCTATGCAGACAGTCCAGAACTCAACTCAAGAAATCTGATTGATACAAAGGTCATTTCTTCCATTGCAAAGGACAAGAGTCTGATAAAAGAAATCAGTCCAGAGTACTACGAACATTTTCAAAGACCTAGATACATGTTCTTTGCTGCAGATAATATTGGAAGGCAGCTCTCCTCTACTGTTATGGCTGACCTAGAATCTGGTCTGGCGTCAGATATTAACAAGCTAGTGATAGAGGATCTCGAAATAAAGCACGAACATAAAACCAAAGGCAAGCCAATTGTGTATAAAAAAACCTTAGAAATGTATAGGCCAGACTTTTCAGGATTTCTGTGGACCACCATCTTATGCCTCGACAATAGAAATCCCGCTATACAGAGGGACTATCATCCCCAGGCTTGCAGTATAATCCCCGGAGTATTTAGCCCTATAGACAGGGACACAAAGAGAAATGGGGTCATAGTTAATTATGCGCCAGATATACCAGAAGAGGATCTGGCAAGGATAAAGGTTCTGAGCCGACGAGTAATTAAGAGTGCAGTTGACTTTGACAAGTACAAATGCATAGTAAGTCTTGGTCGCGGCATTAAGGATTCGCCAGAAGAAAATATGAAGCTCGTCGAAAGATTGGCCCATACATTGAATGCTGAAATAGGAATATCGCTTCCGATTTCAAAAAAACCTTATACTATAAGTGAAAGTCTGAGCTCCAAGTATTTTGTTCCTGAGAGAGTAATTGGAACTAGCGGCCGGAAAGTAAACCCCTTACTTTACGTCGCAATTGGAATTAGTGGAGCTGTCCAACATGTGGCAGGGATGAAAGATTCTGAATTTGTTATTTCCATAAATGTGGACGAGAACGCTCAGATCAAAGATGAATCAGACATTTTCATTAAAGGCAGAATTGAAGAAGTTATTCCAATGCTTATTGAAGAGATAATAGAGCAGCAGGCAAAAATGGTAATGAAGGTTAAGGAGTAAAACGCTTGGAGAAATTTGATGTAGCCGTGGTTGGAGGAGGATCCGCAGGATTAGCGGCCCTTCAACAACTGTCAAATCTGGGTAAACAAGGGGTTCTAATTGAGGCAGGCAAGACTGTCGGATGCAAGAATATCTCCGGTGGAATACTATATTCGAAGAAACCCAAAAATGGTAGGGTTTACAATGTTGAAGATGTATACGGCGAGCAATTCTTTCATTATGCACCATTTGAAAGATTGATCACAAAGTACATCTTGCATGCCACCTCTAAGGATAAGGTGCATTCGTTTGATCTGACCGCGGCGCACAAATATGAAGCAAATTTTGGCTATTCTGTTCTGTTGAACCGCTTAAATTCTTGGTTTGCACAAGTGGCTAACGAATCTGCAGAGAAACAGGGTGGAGGGATAGTAACTGGTGTTCATGTCAGAAATATTATATGGCAAGGTGAAAGAACAATCATCGAAACAGATGAGCTAAAGGAATTCGAAGTGAAGGCAATCATCGCCGCAGATGGAGTAAACTCAGAAGTCGCTGATATGACTGGAGCGAGACAAAAATTTTCGCCTGAGGAACTTTACCAGGGAGTAAAAGTGATAACAAAACTTCCAGAAGACATAATCAACGAGAGATTTAGAATTACATCAGAGGAAGGCACAGCACATCTTTTTGCAGGTGATGTAACTCTAAATCATATAGGAGGTGGCTTCCTCTATACAAACAGAGAAACGCTTTCCATAGGCGCGGTATACCATTATGACTCGCTTATGACGAAGTCCATACAACCATATGAGCTTGTAAATGCTCTTTTGTTGAATCCTTTAGTCAAGGAATTTATGAAGGACGAAGTTCCAATAACAGAAGAAATAGGCAAAAATTTATCCAAAGAGGAACAACTCAGAACACGCTTTACGGTAAGTAAATTACTAAAGTCATGGGAGGAGCTCAGAAGCGAGTACTATTCTGTTCAAGGTCGCAAAAGGCTTATTGAAAGTGGTAGATACAACAATGAACAAGAAATAAAAGCTAGGCTTGATGCAATTTACCACTACCTAACAGTTAAATATGGAACCAAATTTGTGACTGATTATGTGGAATTAGAATACAGTGCAAAACTAGTTCCTGATGGAAAGCGCTGTAGGATGAAAAGACCCTTTTTTAAAAATATTTTATTCATTGGGGATGCAGCCGGTAGGGGTATATTCATTGGTCCTAGGATAGAAGGACTGAATGTTGGAATAGATGATGCCGCCAGAGCCGCCAATACTGTGGCCCGATCAATTGAAAGGAACAATTTTTCTTCGGATTATATGGGAGAATTTTATGCAAAATCTGTAGAAGAGAGCCCATATACTAAGGACATGAAAGAGATTGACAAAGACTATCTTAAGATTTTTCTTGATGCCGCCAAGGAGGTTCCAAAGGACATTATAGGCTCCAGATATGGAACAATAATAAGATTGATGTCAAGTGGCACCCTGAGAGGTTTAGCGGTCGGGTTTGCTAATATACTTGGGTATGACCGACTCCTGCCGCTAGTTGAGTCGGAGGAAACTTATGTCCAAGTTCCCATAGAATTGGCAGAACGACTAGGCAGACGAATATCATCAACCTATACCCCCAGGCTATTGACAATTGCACAGCGTATTGCAAACTTGAAATATGATGATGACAGTATTTCTCATATTAGAGTACTTAATCCTCGGTCCGAATTCATGAAAAAAATGGTTGCGTTGTGTCCTACAAAATGCTACAATTTAGAATACGAGGAGGTAATGCTTCAACACGAGGGATGTATCGAGTGCGGTACATGTGCAAAAGAAACCCAATGGAAACATCCACGGGGAGAGAAAGGCATCGCCTTCCAGTATGGATAGTGCTCGGAAATCTCTTAATTTTTCCATTTTATTGAGCATCCAATCGAAGGATCAAAATCCTTTTCTAAATCTTGACCCCTCGAAACTTTTTTAATATTTTCTTCCATTGTCTGAACTTTTGGGGTCATGTCTGGTTCGATTGCATCGTTTATCTTTCCGTGAAATACTAATTTACGCTCCGAATTAAACAGAAATGGGTCTGGCGTACAGACCGCACCGTATGACCGAGCAGTGGTCTGAGTTCCATCAAAAAGGTACGGAAAGTTCAAACCGTATTCTTTAACAAACGTCTTCATATTTTCAAAACCTTCGTCCTGGTAATTTGGGTCGTTACTATTGATAGCAATTACCTGAAGATCTGGTCTAGAGAATTTGGACTGGAGAGCGATCAAGTCATGCACTCTTGCCTTAACATATGGACAATGATTACAAATAAAGACAACGAGTAGCAGCTTGCTGGAAGAGAAACTCTCTAGACTATATACAGTTTCATCTGTCCCCTTCAGGGAAAAATCAGGTGCTGCGTTACCCTTTTGGAGTACTTGAGTTGACTCAGTTTTAACCATAAATAATCAATAAATCATCTCATATAAAAAAACTGTGTTGGGATTGTGTAATAGACCTGGTATCTGTCCTGATTGGGATTATAGTGAAATAGGATTCTTTCTCATGTTATCTGTTATCTCTTGTCTCTTATCCACCTGAATTCAACAGTCGCCATTTCAAGATATTCAGACTAATTCCTTATCTTAACAAGAACTATAAATGGGATCCATTAGGTTAGCAATAGGAGAAGTTCTCATATGTCAGAATCTGTTGACGAAACTTTGATGCAACCTGGACGAAAGATTATTGTAACTGATTCTGAAATTGATTTGACAGCAAATAATGCAGCAGACATTTTTATCTTATTCATAGAAGAGTCGAGAGGCTCTGCAGGCGGAAGAGCTGGTGGTTCGGGATTCAGAAAGATCAGCAAAATTACCAGATTTTCGTGCGCCAATGGTAGATGTGTTAAGTCTTTTGAGACTGAAAGCGCCAAAACAATTGAGCTCTTCGATATCCCTTACAGTGCTGTAGCAATGGATATCAAGTTGTCACAAGGACAGCAAATAGTCATTCAGGGGGTAGTTGACCCCAATCTGGTGAGGTCATATATCAACCACTCGAAAAACACAAAATAAGATATGTCCCTTAGATTTTAACTCAGTTATGTCAGCGTCGGATAAAAATGGGCAAGAAACAATAGACACAATTGCGTCAGCCATAGAGGATATGATTTACATGGGAATCTTGGCGCTCGTAAAGCACAAAAATGAAGATATCGAAAAGGCAGTTTTCACCGCCAATTTCTCGGGTATTGTGTCGAATTTGATAGAAGACAGGGCTATTTCTTCCGATGCATCGCCCAAAGTCATTACAACTTTAATGTATCATTCTCTTCTAATTTTTATGAACGAGAATCTTAGGATTCCTAAGCCACTTGCTATCGCTTTAGGTAGCGACTTAGAAAAATATGGAAACGAAATGAAATGTGGCGTCCTTATTTTTAATTACGCAGCTATTCTGCAAAAGATATTTCTTGAGAGCAAAAAAGAATTTGTACGTTAATATCAATCCAGTTTGTGTTCTGCAAAATATAAAGGTTATAAGGGCTGTTAGGTATAGAAACATGCATATCACTTATGGATCATGTTGAGACAAGTCAGTTTCCTTATGGTGCCCTAGATTATTACCAGGTTCATTACATAGTAGAGGCAAAAAATTATGATTATGACCCCGCTATGTTTCTTGCCAGATGTTATCCTATTACTAAGGGTCATTTCTCAAACAAGAGGATAGTGGACATAAAATGGGAAGGAGAGCAACTTGCAAATATTCTTAAAGCAGATACTGAATTAGAGGGAATCATAAAGCAGATTCTGTACGAGGAAGGTGAAATTAGAATCGACCCTCTAGAGGATCACATAAGAATATATGGTAAATGGAGAAATGAAGACCAACTCAAGTTCACCCCCAAAATGTTCGAAGCAGCCGATAGAATAGCAGGGCATATAAAGAAACTGCTAAATGCCAAGTAATTCAGGCAGGCCCCTGTACTGCTAAATTGTCCTTAACAGGGGTGTTAATAGACTTACTTTGGGGTTGAAAATATGTTAGATCCAAGTGGATCGTGTAATTTTCAAAAGGATTATTTGAATTCAAATGTCTATAGAAGTAGTAATCGTAGAACCTAGACTCTACGTCAACGTTGGTCATATAGCAAGAATTATGAAAAATTTCGGTGTTGCCAAGTTATTCCTAGTCGATCCGAGTTATGACATCAAGGAGGCTAGAAGATTTGCTATGCATGGACGTGACATTTTAGAGTCTGCAACTATAACTAGTCTTAAGGAATTACGCCAGAGTTCTAAGTTACTAGTAGGAACAACTGCATTGAAGGGTTCAACGCGGCTAAACGTTTTGAGGAACACAGTTGGCTTAATCCAGTTAGCAGACCTAATTAATGCTCTTCCAAAAAAGGAAAATGTATGCATTGTTCTTGGTAGAGAAGCTTCTGGCCTTAAGAATCTTGAACTGGAAATGTGCGACCTTGCTGTGACAATCGAAACCGGTACTCAATATCGAACAATAAATATTTCCCACGCCTTAGCAATAATATTGTACGAGGTAACCAAACAAGGCCTGCAGAATTTAACAAACACAATTACCGACAAAACGCCAATAACAGCATCTAGATCAGAGACTAACCTGTTGACCATGTACATATCAAATGCAGCCGACCGAGCTGGATATGATAAACACAAGAGGCATATGCTCGATTCGGCTGTCAAGAGACTTGTAGCAAAATCGAACCCAAGTTCAAAAGAGGTAATGTTAATAGTCTCGCTATTTCGCAAGTGCATATTACAAATGGAACGCCACTAGAATCCTTTAGTTTTGCAGGACCAGGTAATTGAGTGCAAAGATCAGTTTCTGTGTGGTTTAACTGAGTAAATGCATTAACTAAAAATATCTGCATATAGTCGGTAAGTTTTAGGATGACAAAGCATATTTTTGCAAATCTGAGATCAATTACCTTCTAAACGCATGTCACGAATCCCTGCTGCAGACTTCCAAACACGACTCATCAGTTTACGTTTTTTCATCACATATTCTCACTCAAGGGCCTTGGGATCTTGTTTATCCGTGGAAACAAT